>Ga0316209_1000822_pt1 | contig 42629 bp, 42 predicted proteins | sample 6monopyrite_MG_FD_204945 | JGI IMG/M metagenome (GOLD analysis project Ga0316209, IMG submission 204945) | Microbial mat bacterial communities from mineral coupon in-situ incubated in ocean water Damariscotta River, Maine, United States -... | ecosystem: Environmental > Aquatic > Marine >...
TTAGCTGAGCTTTTTTAGCATCTGTTTTTTCATTAATTTTAGCTTTTTCTTCTTCAACCTTAGTGTTTACTTTAGCTTTTAATTTATCGAGCTCGAGATCTATACCATTCTTTTTTATCGCATCAAGCGCTTGCTCACTAAGACCTGACAGTATGGCTTTGGTAAGCTGAGTTGGTGTTAAACCTTTTTCTCCACCCAAGTTTATCATCTTAAACGTTGGTAGCTTAAGATCGTACTTCTTATTATTTAATGGGGTTAACTTCACTCCAATGTTTCCGTTTTCAAATAATATTCGACGAATTATTAATTTCGGTTCGTTTTTATTGTTATTTGATTTTTGTGTGTTTTTATTCGTTTCGGAAGTACTACCCGTTGATAAGTTCTTTTTAATTTCATTTAAGTTTGTTTTCTTATCTTTATTAACTTCCATAAATACTTGAATCGCACGTATGGTAATTTCATCAATAATATAAGGCTCTTCTTTTAAAGAGTTAAGATTGATTTTTGTGCTAATTTCTTTTAATGAAAAAGCATATGGGAATTCAAAACTTTTAGGATTTGCAACGGTTAAATCGTGTATCCCGATGGCACCATTAATAAGGTCACTTTTAACCGCATCAACTTTTACTGTTGTTTGAGTTGCTTTACTTCCCTGTTCTTCAATGACCATTTTGATTAAATAGTCTAAGTTATTAAATAAATAAAATGCTCCTACTGCCACCGCTATGATTATTGCAAAAATAAAACCAAAGAGTATTTTTTTCATGTGTGACGTGCCTATAAAGATGAATAGATGTTTAATAGTACATTAAGGATTATGCCTAGAGCCAATTTATATAGTTAAGTTAATGTGAATTATTGAAATATAAGCTAATAGAATGAAAAAAGGACCCTGAAGGGTCCTTAATTGTGTGGCGGAGAGGGTGGGATTCGAACCCACGGTAGGTTGCCCTACGCCGGTTTTCAAGACCGGTACTTTCGGCCAGCTCAGTCACCTCTCCAAATTTGAACTTGAATTTTGCGTTGGTTGCCCCAACATCAGTTCAAGGTGCGGCAGAATACCTTAAGATCGTGCTTTTTGCTAGGGGTAAAACTTAAAAATTTACAACTTAAAGGCTTGATATTAGAAACTATTTCGGTATTCTACGGACTAATAAATCAAGATATTAACTTAATAGGAAGGATTATCATGTTCCCGAACCAAACAGCTGTAACTCGTTCATCTAGTTCGATTTTAGCGACAAATAAAGTACTTAAAAATACTTACCTTTTACTCTCAATGACACTGATTTTCAGCTCTATTACTGCTTATTGGGCTATCGTTAGTGGCGCCTCACAAGGCGGAGCGATGATTGCTAGCTTTGGCGCAATTGCAATACTCTGGTTTGTGCTTCCACGCACGCAAAATTCTGCTGCAGGTATTCCTGTATTATTCCTACTTACAGGTATGTTGGGTTATGGATTAGGCCCAATGCTGTCGTATTACCTTGCTCTTTCTAATGGCCCAAGTCTTGTTATGACGGCATTAGGTGGAACAGGCATTATCTTCTTAGGTTTGTCAGGGTATGCATTAACGACTAAGAAAGATTTCAGCTTTATGGCTGGCTTTTTAATGGTTGGGCTCTTTGTTGTGATTGGTGCGATGATTGCCAATATTTTCTTAGAAATTCCTGCATTAAGTTTAGCAATGAGTGCTGCGATTATTATGTTAATGGCTGGTATGATTTTATACCAAACATCTTCAATTATTCGTGGTGGCGAAACCAACTATATTAGTGCTGCTGCAGGACTATTTATTTCTATACTTAATCTTTTCACCTCACTATTACATCTATTAGGTGCACTTGGTGGTGACGATTAATTTAGTTATATAAGACCTAGCAATCTAAATATTGGTTTAGTATTGCAACGTAAAATATGAAAGCCTCAGTTTATCTGAGGCTTTCTTGCCTTTAAGGCTTGAATTCTAAAGAGGTTTAAAATGGATTGGTTGAAAATAGGAAGTATCGTATTTGGTGTTGCAATGCTAGTTTATCTTTTTCCTAGCATGCGACACGCTATCAAGCACGCCCCAAAAGGTACCATGAAGGATTGGTTAGGTTATTTATTTCCGCTAGGATTTGTCGTTCTATTTATTGTTTTTTTAATCATGAGCGTGCGTTGAAATACTCCAATTATTGTGTAAATCTCTCATAAATTTTACTTAAAAAACCCATACTTCGAAACTATTACTATTACTATTACTATTACTATAAATATCAATTAGTTATATTAAATACTTACAGTAGTATCAATAAACATAATATTAGCGCTTCATAATATACTGTGATATAGTTCACATATTGACGTCGGTACATTCACCTACAAGCTTATGCATATGTAGTGATCGATAAAGGCAAACATAGCTGAAAAGCTTTGCACGCAAAGTCTCCGGTCTAACAGGTTCAAACCTCAAGATAGCGGGACTACCGACACATTTTATATATGTGTTTACAGTTAGCTTGATTCTTGGTGTCTCCAAAAAAACAGCCTCATTTTTTTGTATATCCAAATATCTAAACTTAATTTGAAAACACACAAGTTTCATCTTGTGGAGATATTAATGTTTAACCGATCTAAATTTTTAGTCCTAATTTTGTTTGTCTTATGTAATCTGGCAACCCTAACAAATGTTTATGCAGAAACTTTATTCGCCGGTTTACACGGTGTTCAGTATAAACGATTAACAACACCCTCTAACTATCAAACAAGAAAAGAAAGTGAAGGCAAAGTCTATCTCTATATTGGGATGAAGGATAAAGAAGTTAAAAAAGTCCTGGACTCAGATTTTGATCGCATTGAAAACTTTATGTTTATGTCGGTAATCGTAACAGATAAAACTGGCTCACCAGCACGCAACAAACAAGGCCAGATTGTTCTCGAATCTGATGATTGTTAATCAATATATTAATTTAAATCGCCTATAGGTCGTTTTTTTACACAACAACTCTGGGCTATACATATTTTAAACTTTAAGCGAGGTCGCATCATGCAAGTATCTAAGATAGTAATAATTTTATTAGGGCTTCTATTAACACAGATTGCCGCAGCAAATGAGTCATTTCCTGGACGAAAAAAATATCCTGATGTTAAATTGTATGAAATGATGCAACTTAATAATGACTTAAATAAAGTTATTGTTATTGATGCTCGTTCAAAACTTGAGTACGAAACGTTACGCATTACTAATGCCGTTAACATACCCGTCAGTAGTAAAACATTTGAAGAACAAGTGAAAGCCATACGCAGTAAATCAACAAAACCCATTGTTTTTTACTGTAATGGACATACCTGTTTTAAATCTTATATTGCAGCACGTAAAGCACACCGTGCAAAAGTAAAAGGTGTTTATGCTTATGACGCGGGTTTATTTTCCTGGGCTCAAACATACCCTAATAAATCTCAACTGCTTGGGAAGAGCTTAGTCAATAAAAATCAAATCATTCCAACAAAAGAGTTTAAAAAACGATTATTAACGCCTGATGCATTCAGTAATCTTGCAAGCAAAATGGGTGATAAAAGTATTATTCTTGATGTACGAGATAAATATCAACGTGGTGCAGCTGGCTTCTTCCCAGGGCAAGAAAAATGGGTAAGCCTTGATGATAAAGAAAAACTTAACAAAATTTTAAGTCGCGCTGCCAAAGAAAATAAATCATTATTCATTTATGACGAAGTTGGCAAACAAGTTCGTTGGTTGCAGTACGCCTTAGATCAAGCATCTATCAAAAATTACTACTTTATGAAAAAAGGCGCGAAAGGTTATTATGGACAAATGATGAAAGAATTTGGGATCAAAAGCACAAACATGTAAGCTTTCTTTAGATTCAATATTATTGCTTAGCCAAATGATTCTTATTTGGCTAAGCATATTTCAACTTGCTTTATACCGTAATACTATCCACCCCATTCATATAGGGTTTTAATACTTCAGGTACAAGTACACTTCCATCTTGTTGTTGATAATTTTCCAGAACAGCTACTAGTGTACGCCCTACAGCCAAGCCTGAACCATTAACAGTATGCACCAACTCTGGTTTACCTGTTTCAGGATTACGCCAACGTGCTTTTAAACGACGTGCTTGAAAATCTTTGAAATTACTACAAGAAGATATCTCTCTGTAGGTCTTTTGTGCTGGCAACCAAACTTCTAAGTCATAAGTTTTTGCTGCAGAAAATCCAGTGTCACCTCCGCACAATGTCATAACACGATAAGGCAAATCTAATAACTGTAGTATTTTCTCTGCATGCCCAGTGAGTTCTTCCAATGTTTTTTCAGACTCACTCGCTGCTACAACTTGAACCATTTCAATTTTTTCAAATTGATGTTGACGAATCATACCGCGAGTATCACGACCATAAGCCCCCGCTTCACTCCGAAAACAAGGCGTATGACAAACATATTTACGTGGTAAATAATCAGCTTCGATTATTGTATCGCGAACTATATTGGTAACAGGGACTTCTGCCGTTGGAATTAAATAAATATCATGTTCGCTGCGTAATTTAAATAAATCCTCTTCGAACTTAGGTAATTGACCTGTACCTTGCAGACTTTCTTTATTTACAATATATGGGACATAAGTTTCTGTGTAACCATGTTCAGTTGAATGAGTGTCTAACATAAATTGAATTAACGCACGATGAAGTCGAGCAATAGAGCCGCTCATCACCGCAAAACGTGAACCGGTAATCTTTGCGGCGGTTTCAAAATCAATACCCCCGATTTTTTCACCAATATCAACATGGTCGAGCACTTCAAAATCAAATTGTTTCGGAGTACCCCATTTTCTTTCTTCGCGATTATCGTTTTCGTCTTTACCTTCTGGTATAGAATCGTCAGGTAAGTTAGGGATCGTTAAAACAATATCTTCAATTTGTTGTTGAATGATTTTTAATTTTTCATCGGTTTGTTTTAACTCATCACCAATTTTAGAAACACTTTTTAATATTGCAGATACATCTTCACCTTTCGCTTTAGCTTGGCCGATAGATTTAGACTGACCATTCCGTTCACTTTGTAAGCGTTGTGTTTCGACTTGAAGTTCTTTACGTTGCTCCTCTAGTGATTGTAATGCAGTAACATCAAGCGTGTAACCGCGTTTTGCGAGTTTTTGAGCGCAATTTTCTAATTCGTTTCTTAATAACTGGGGATCTAGCATGAGTTAACAACTTTAATTAATGTTTAATACAAATTTCTATTTAAATAAATCTTACTAATTAGTCACTGCCGGCCAAGATACAATATGCCCTGACTTTATAAAAGCATTTAAATGTTCGGTGATTTTTTCAACCTTTTCTGGCGTATCGAAGAATTCTACAACAACTGGCAAATTAAGGGAAAGATCCATTAGGTTGACACCTAAAATTTCACCTGAATCTCCGTATCCAGCAATGCCCCGGAATACCGTAACCCCTTTAAGTTTGTCCCAATCATGCAATTGTTTAAGTAGATTCTTTAATTGTGCTTCACCTTCAGTCAGGTAAACACGAACCATTGTGACATTGTTGTTTTTTTCACTCATAATTGACGTCCTAAAATTAAACCTAACCAACTTCCAACAATACATAGAATAACACTGAGTAAAACATTTAGCATTGCCTTGGAGAGTTCATTACTTTGAATTAACTCTAAGGTTTCGATTGAAAACGTTGAAAAAGTTGTAAAGGCGCCAAGTAAACCCACAATAATAAATGCTCTCCACTCTGCAGATACATTAAGTCGTTCAATTAACATCACGTAACTTATCCCCATCACAAAGGAACCAATCACGTTTACCGTTAACGTGCCATAGGGAAAGCCACGACTCATAAAACTATGAACACCATTTGAAACTAAGAAACGAAATACTGCACCCAGTGCACCACCTGCTGCGATAAATAGGAGTTGATTGAAAGCTATAGTCATTTTTTACTGTCTAACTCTTTTAGGTAAGCGAGTTTCTCTGCAATTTTTAATTCTAAACCACGTGGTACCGGTTTGTAATACTCTGTTTTAGGCATACCTTCTGGAAAATAGTTTTCCCCTGCTGCATAGGCTTCGGGTTCATCATGCGCATAACGATAGTGCTTTCCATAATCGAGTTCTTTCATTAACTTTGTTGGTGCATTGCGTAAATGTAGCGGAACGTCTAATGAACCATATTGCTTAGCATCTTGCATGGCTTGATTATAAGCTTTATACACTGCATTACTTTTTGCTGCGCTAGCTAAGTATAAGATTGCTTGAGCAATCGCTAGCTCCCCTTCGGGGCTTCCCAAACGTTCTTGCACTTCCCAAGCTTTTAGGGCTAAATCTAGTGCACGAGGATCAGCATTGCCTATATCTTCACTTGCCATACGCACTACTCGCCTAGCAAGATAAAGTGGATCACAACCGCCATCTATCATTCTCACAAACCAATATAATGCGGCGTCTGGTGAAGAACCACGAACTGATTTATGCATTGCTGAAATCTGGTCATAAAACGCTTCACCTTTATTATCAAAGCGTCTCGCATCTTGTGACAAGAGAGAGGTAAACGTTTCATCACTTAATAAATAATGCCCGTCTTCAGACTCTTCTGCGAGCTCAGAACCAATTTCTAACAAGTTTAATATTTTACGCGCATCACCATCTGCAATTTGTATCAATTGTTCACGTTGCTTTGCAGTTAGTTGTAATTGCGACTTGGCTAAGCCTAATGCAGAATCATTTAACGCATGCTCAACAACATCATTTAGAGCTTCATTAGTTAATGATTTTAATACGTAAACACGAGCACGCGATAATAATGCGTTATTTAATTCAAACGATGGGTTTTCAGTCGTTGCACCAATAAATGTTACGGTACCGTCTTCTACATACGGTAAAAATGCATCTTGTTGCGATTTATTAAAGCGATGAACCTCGTCTACAAATAATACACTTTGTTTGCCTTGTACTTTGTAAACGTCCTGAGCTCTTTGAATAGCGGCTCGAATATCCTTAACGCCAGATAATACGGCAGACAAAGTTATAAATTCCGCATCACAATAACTCGCAATAATTCTTGCTAAGGTTGTTTTACCGGTTCCGGGCGGCCCCCAGAAAATCATCGAATGTAAACAGCCTGACTCAATCGCTTTACGTAGCGGTTTGTCTTTCGCGAGGATATGCTGTTGGCCGTAATAATTATCAAAAGTAGATGGACGAAGACGATCGGCTAATGGTTTAAACTGAATATTATCGTGTTTTTCAGTCAAACTATTTGAGTGATTCGGTGTGTTAAATAAGTCTTGCATGATGAATGATTAGCAAAATCGAGTTATTTTTTAAGCTCATTCATCTGAGCTTTTAATTTTGCATCGGGAATTGAGCGAATAACATCAACACCTTCAGGCGGTGTGAAATTAAAGACCGAATTTGCAATTTTTTTATTATATACAATTTTATTGAAATGCAATTCTGTTTCCTGGCCAAAACTGTCTTCAATTGTCATGGTATCGAGTTTAGAATTTTTAAAACTTAGTAATATTTTGTTATAAGCCGAAGCTTCTGATTTTGCACTTAAAATATATTCTTCTAAATATGATTCGCTATTAATTTTTACAAAGTATTTTTTTATAAATAAAGCGGGATTGCTTAAGATCATCGCAGGTGTGTTTGCTAGCTCTTGTGATTGTGGCTTAATTGTTATTTGCTCTAGATCAACATCATAAAATAAAAACTCTTTTCCGTTGGCGACATAGAGTTGCTCATAAGGTTTTGTATATTCGAGACGAAATTTATCACCACCGGCTACTTGAAGGGTTCCTTGTGTGATTTGAGGTTCGTTAGATTCTGATGTATAGAGTTTCTGAATAAACTCAGCTGAAACAGTCTGGATATTACCCAATCGTTTTAATAAGCGTTTTTCATCTGAAGGAGAATGTAATGTTGCTGTTTTTTCAACGGGGACTAATGCGCTTTTATCGCTAGAATTTGTTGTTTCTAAGGCTAAGGCAGTAGAAGAATAAGCAGTGAAATAAACTGGTAACAACAATAAACACACTAAACGCTGAAGTAATACCCGCGCAGATACAAACATATTTGGTTCCTAAGCTATTTGTTAAAGATCTAGCTTAATCTTGTGGCGGTGGTGGTGCAAGTACTTCGCGCTGACCATTTGAACCGAGTTCACTTACAAGCCCAGCATGTTCCATGGCTTCGACCATTCTTGCAGCACGGTTATAACCAATTTTAAGCCGTCGTTGAACACCTGAAATAGATGCTCTCCTCGTTTCAGTTACGATGCGTACCGCTTGATCGTATAATGGATCACTTTCGACATCTTGTTCCGTTACCATGGCTAACCCAGGGTCTGGCTCTGGTCTACCATTGAGCACTTCATCCTCATATTGAGGTTTGCCATTAAGTTTTAAATTTTCTACAACATTTTGTACTTCGTGGTCATCGACAAAAGCACCATGGACACGAATTGGCACTGCAGTACCAGGCGGCATGTAGAGCATGTCGCCATGGCCTAATAATTGTTCTGCACCCATTTGATCAAGAATCGTTCGAGAGTCAACTTTTGATGATACTTGAAAAGCAACACGAGTAGGAATATTCGATTTAATTAAGCCGGTTAAAACATCCACTGAAGGTCGTTGCGTAGCAAGTATTAAATGTATCCCTGCTGCACGCGCCTTTTGTGCCAAGCGAGCAATAAGCTCTTCAACTTTTTTACCAACCACCATCATCATGTCAGCTAATTCATCTACCACAACGACAATGTACGGCAGTGTATTTAAATCATCGGCTTCCACTTCACTATCTTTTGGATGAAGTGGGTCTTTTATCGGTGTTTTTGCAGCGATGGCATCCTTCACCTTACGGTTATAGCCGGCAATGTTACGAACTTTTAACGCAGACATGAGCTTATAACGCTGTTCCATCTCTGCTACACACCAACGTAAAGCACTACTTGCTTCGCTCATATCCGTAACAACAGGAGACAGTAGATGCGGAATATCGTCATAAATTGAAAGTTCGAGCATTTTGGGGTCAATCATGATCAAACGCACGTCTTCAGGAGTCGCGTTATAAAGTAAACTTAATATCATGGCATTTAGCGCCACTGATTTCCCCGAGCCCGTTGTACCGGCAACGAGTAAATGTGGCATTTTCGCTAAATCCGCCACAATAGGTTCTCCACTAATATCTTTACCAAGTGCTAACGTTAGTGGTGATTTAGCATCAGAAAAAACAGGCGCTTTAAAAGTTTCACTTAAGCGAACAATTTCTCGGTTTTCATTGGGAATTTCGATACCAATAGTCGTTTTACCTGGAATAACTTCAACAACACGAACACTGATAGTCGAAAGTGACCGAGCAAGATCTTTAGCAAGGTTGGTGATTTGGTTGACTTTAACACCGGCAGCAGGTTGAATCTCAAATCGAGTTACAACCGGGCCAGGATGAACTGACTCAACTTCCACCGTTATCCCGAAATCTGCTAATTTAATTTCTAAAGTGCGCGATATTGCCTGTAGGGCCTCATCTGATAATCGTTCAATGTGTTCTCCAGCTTCATCTAACAACGATAATGGCGGTAAAACAGCATTAGAACTATTCGCAAATAATGGAACTTGTCTTTCACGCTCAGAGCGCACACTTTGTTTTTGTTTAATCGTTGGTGCAATCTTAGGTGCTTTTTTCATTTGCATCCCAGTATCGGCAATTTTAATATTTCGTTTCAGATTGTTGCTAATCACTTTCGGGGTTAAGTGACTGGTATCTTTTCGTGCATCACGGCGATCATCCATCGCGACTTTAAGAGACAGGATCCAAGTTTTAACTTTGTAAACAGCGTTAATGTTTTTGTTAATAACCCAAATCGTCATTCCACCGGTTAAATCCATTAATTTAAACCATGACAAATTGGTGAATAATGTAAAACCACTAAAAAATACCGCTAATAATAAAATCGTTGCCCCAAGGAAACTGAAAAGCTTCTCCATAATTCCGGCGATTAAATCACCTAGAATGCCGCCAGCGTCTATAGGAAGACTGCTCACCATGGCATGATCATGCAAACTGGCTAAACCACAGCCTGCACTCAGTGTTAAGAAGAAACCAATACTGCAAAACAGAAAGCCGCGTTGGTCAAAAGGATTGTTTTGACGTGCATCCTGAAAAATAAGAAAGCCTGAAAAAGCCAACATAATCGGGAACAAATAAGCCCAGTAACCAAATAAGATAAGGAATACATCAGCAAACCAGGCACCCATTGGACCGCCAAGATTTGAAATAGAGCCATCAATAACGCCACTGCGAGACCAACCGGGATCGGCCGGATGGTAGCTGACCAGAGCGAGCACCATATAAATAGCGATAAAACCGAAAATGAATAAAGCGGACTCTCGTAAGGCGCGCTGCAGTTGCTCACTAACCGGTGTGGATTCTTTAAGCGTTTCTTTAGCCTGACGACGGCCTTTTTGACGACCTTTAGGCGCTTGCATTCTGACCGAATTTTCTAATTGGCTCATTGTTCATCTTCTTTATTAATACCTTACTGTAACATACTAAATAAATTGGATTTTTTCAAGTTGAGCATGGTTTTAGTTTACCTGGTTAGGAGCCTGCTTTAGCGCTGGATGAACAACTTCCCCCCCTTTTACGTTGATGGCTTGGCTTAATTGCTCGTTATTTACCCAATCACCCTTCTCTATAACACCAAGAAGGTCATGGACATAAGGCAGAATAGCGGCTGAAAGCGCCTGTGTAGCGGTTCTCGGGACAGCTCCGGGTATGTTCGTCACCCCAAAATGCACAACTTTGTCATGAAAATAAACAGGTGCCTCATAGGTTGTTGGTCTTATTGTCTCGATACAACCCCCTTGATCAACCGAGATATCCATCACCACACTATTCGGCTTCATTGTCGCTACCATCTCCTTTGTTACGAGATGAGGAGCTTTTTCTCCAGGGATGAGTACAGCACCAATTAGCAAGTCAGCTTGCTTAACGTGCTCCCTAATACTCTCTTCTGTGGAGATGACTCCACTAATATTTGATGAGGACTGCTCTAATTTGGATAAACTATCTTGGTTAATATCTAACACCGTCACTTTGGCACCAAGCGAAGCCAAGGTTTTTGCCGCATGTGCCCCAGCAATACCCGCCCCAATGACGACAGCATGCCCCGTATCTATATCGCTGGCAGCATTAAACTCTTCATCTAACCCGCCAAACAAAATACCTTGGCCTCCACGATATTGGTACTGTAATGTCGCACCCATTTGAGCAGTAACACGCCCAGCAATCGCACTCATTGGCGCAAGTAGTGGTAAATTTGGCCTTCCTGTTTTGGAATCAACCGCAACCACGGTTTCAAAGGCTATCGCAGTTAGGCCAATATCACAGAGCTTATCCATAAGCTCGGTGTTTGCTGCAAGGTGTAAAAAGCAAAATACAATATGGTCTTTTCGGTACATCGACCATTCCTGCTCTAGCGGTTCCTTTACTTTCACTATTAACTGAGCTTTTTGGTGTACCATTGATGCAGACGGCATTAAACTCGCCCCAGCATGAGAATATAAGCTATCTGAATAACCACTAAGTACACCAGCCCCTAGCTCGATATAAACTTCATGGCCAACATCGGTTAAACTTTTAACCGCATCTGGAGTAAGACTAATACGCCCTTCGAGTGATTTTTGTTCTTTTGGAATTCCTATTCGCATTATCGCTTTACCCACTTGGTTGCATTTCGTAACATAGACATCATTCAAGACGTAGATTTACTCTAAAAATAAAAATACATCAAGTCAGGTAAAATGAATGAACTAGATACTTTCATCTAGGTCTGACCTTGCAATAAAAATTGGCAACAATAATATTAATATTTTTAGTTCCTACTTTATTTTCGCTGTTTAAGGAGTTGTTATGAGTGAAACCAAACATTGTCGTTTATTAATTTTAGGCTCAGGCCCAGCTGGTTATACCGCAGCCGTATATGGCGCACGGGCTAATCTTAAACCCGTTATCATTACGGGCATGGAACAAGGTGGCCAATTAATGACAACCACTGAAGTCGACAATTGGCCGGGAGATGTTGAAGGCTTACAAGGCCCCGCCCTAATGGAACGTATGAAACTCCACGCAGAACGTTTTGATACAGAGATTGTTTTCGATACGATTAATAAAGCAGACTTAACAAAAAAACCATTCACTCTCACAGGTGACAACGGTACGTATACTTGTGATGCGCTCATTATTGCAACCGGTGCCTCAGCGATGTACCTTGGCTTAGAGTCTGAAGAAGCTTTTAAGGGGCGTGGTGTTTCAGGTTGTGCAACATGTGATGGTTTCTTTTATCGCGGTAAAGATGTTGCAGTTATCGGTGGTGGTAACACGGCTGTTGAAGAAGCATTATATTTATCAAATATAGCATCACACGTAACCATTGTGCATCGTCGTGATAGTTTCCGTAGTGAAAAAATCTTAGCGGCTCAGTTAGAAGAAAAAGCGAAAAACGGCAACATCACCATTGAGTGGAATAGCAATCTAGATGAAGTGCTCGGTGATGAGACAGGTGTAACCGGTATGCGTTTAAAACATAATGATGGAACAACCAAAGACATTGAATTAATGGGCGTATTTATCGCTATTGGTCATAAACCTAACACCGGTATTTTTGATGGTCAGCTTGATATGGAGCATGGTTATTTATCGGTTCAACATGGTGCCGGTGCGAATGCGACTCAAACGAGTGTTGAAGGTGTTTATGCTGCTGGCGATGTCGCCGATCAAGTTTACAAACAGGCGGTCACTTCTGCCGCTCGCGGTTGTATGGCGGCATTAGATGCTGAGCGATACTTAGATAATTTATAATTAACTATAATTTAATGAACATCCCCCTACTTCACAAGGACGTGATACTTAATTAAATATGACAATAAACGTTTCTATCATCGGCGCCATCAATGAAGTTTCCGCTGATGAATGGAATCACCTTGTTGATAACGATAATCCCTTCGCTCGTTTCGAATTTCTCAATGCTCTAGAACAGCATCACTGCGTTGGGCAAACCTATGGTTGGTTACCACAACATATCATTGTAAAAGACAATAATAAGATTATCGCTGCAAGCCCGATGTATTTAAAAAACAATTCTTATGGCGAGTTTGTTTTCGACTGGGCTTGGGCAGATGCCTATCATCGCTCAGGGCTAGAATATTATCCTAAGCTTGTTACATCCATTCCGTACACACCAGCGACTGGACAACGTTTTCTAATTAAAGATAATGGACGTTATGTTGAACTAAGTCAGTTAATAATTAATACCGCTTTGCAACATGCAAAAACAATTGGTGCATCATCTATGCATTGGTTATTTCCAAGTACACAAGATACCGAGCAACTAAAACACAAAGATCTAATGATTCGATTAGGCTGTCAGTTTCATTGGAAAAATAATGACTACACTGATTTTGATCATTACCTATCTTATTTTAACTCTAAGAATCGTAAAAAAATAAAACGTGAACGCAAACAAATTCACAAACAAGAAATTGATATTGAAATAAGAACCGGTTCAGATATGAATGATGAGCTATGGAAAATCTACCATTCATTTTACAGCTCTACCTTTGATAAAAAATCAGGCATGGCAACCCTAAGCCTTGAATTTTTTAAATCGATAGGCGAAACCATGCCTGAAAATATTTTAGTATTGTTCGCCAAACATGAAAACGAATATGTCGCTAGCGCATTTTGCATACGTGGCGAAAAAACCTTGTATGGACGTCACTGGGGTTGCAACGAAGAATTCGACAGCTTGCACTTCGAGCTTTGTTATTACCAAGGTTTAGAGTATTGCATTAATAACGGCTTAACGCGTTTTGAACCTGGCGCCCAAGGCGAGCATAAAATCTATCGTGGTTTTTTACCAACCCAAACGTGGTCGGCTCATTGGGTTGCTCACCCCGAGTTCGATACCGTTATTCGTAAACATGTTCAACATGAATATGAAGGTATGCAATACTATATTAAAGATATGCATACCCATTCACCTTTTAAATAAAACATAATGACTGCACCTTATTTACTCTCTGATGAGCATATTGATTTATTTCCTGACGTTGGCCTTGCTTTGGATGAGCCGAATGGTTTACTCGCCGTTGGCGGCGATCTTTCTCCACAACGACTGCTTGCTGCATATAAAAAAGGTATTTTCCCATGGTTTAGTGATGACCAGCCTATTATGTGGTGGTCACCTAACCCGCGTGCAATTTTGAAATTGGATGATTTTAAAATATCAAGAAGTTTAAAGAAAACACTTAACAAAAAACACTTTCACGTTACCTTTGACACTGCTTTTGAAGAAGTGATCAATGAATGCTCTCATACACGTAAAGATGGTTTTGGGACATGGATAACAACCGACATGATGCACGCCTATAGTGAGCTGCATAACTTAGGCTACGCGCATTCAGTGGAATGTTGGCATGAACAAAAATTGGTTGGTGGTTTATATGGTTTATCGTTAGGCCATGCTTTTTTTGGTGAGTCGATGTTTACACGTAAAACCGATGCATCAAAAGTTGCGCTCGCGAGTTTAGTTGAGCAGTTAAAAAAATGGCAATTTGATTTCATCGATTCACAAGTCAGCTCGGAACACATGGCAAGTTTGGGAGCAACCGATATTTCGCGTAGTCAATTTATCAAAGAATTGCAACAAACCTTAAAATTTTCGACTAAAAAAGGTAAGTGGCAAGTTGATATTTAAAATCAAAACACCAACATCTCATTAGACAACAGTAAGAAAAGCGTCTAACTTAAAAGTAATAAATAAACAGTAAGTAAATATGCCAAATAGCTCAAGCCAACAAATTGAACAACCCGCTCTACTCAATGAACTTGAGTTTTGTTTAACTGAAAAACATGAATGTGGTTATTTAAAAGATAAACAAGCAACCACACTATTTGTTAATCCGGCAATAACGCTACAACAACCGCATTACAGTTACCTTGCAACAAAAGGCTTTCGCCGAAGTGGTAATCACGTTTATCGTCCACACTGCGACAGTTGCAATTTATGCATTCCGGTACGCTTAGATGTCGATGCTTTCAAAGCCAGTAAGCAACAAAAACGCTGCTGGAAAAAAAATACAGATATCTCATCGTTCTCTCATCCAGCTCAATACAATGAAGAACACTTTCAACTTTATTCACGTTACTTGAGTTCTCGTCATCCAGGTGAAGGGATGGATCCGGGTTCTAAATCATCTTATATGGATATTATAAAAAGTCAGTGGAGTCATACTGAACTTCTTGAGTTTAGGCGGAACCAGGAATTGGTCGCTGTCGCAGTTATTGACAAGCTCAATAATGGTTTATCTGCTGTTTATACTTTTTTTGACCCCGAGCTATCAAAACTAAGTCTAGGTATTTTGTGTATTCAGCATGAAATTGAATTAGCAAAGCAACGAAATTTAAAGTGGTTATATCTCGGATATTGGAACCCTGAGTCGCAAAAGATGTCTTACAAAGTAAGGTTCCAGCCACTTGAGTATTTTGTAAATAATGACTGGCAAAATGATGCTCCGAAGCAGGAAAAATTTAATTTGTAAGTTGCTGTATTACAAGCGTTTAAAAATTCAATAAAAAGTGAGGTAGGCCGATAGAGGAATCCATTATGTTGGCAGCCTATCCCAATGAGACAGCTTTATTAAGTCCATTTTTAGTACGATCAATTCCTTTTCATTACTTCCAACAAAAACTCGTTTTTCCAAATGATAATCCCCTCTCTCCCTTCAGAGGTGCTACATCAGTCCATGGCTTAAAACTAAGCATGGATTATGCTGAAATTAGAACAAGCAGAAAAACGGAACTTCTGCTTTGATATGTTTTATAAGGTATAGCGAGTACCTTCACATCTCACAAATTCCGTTCTTCCACTGCTAGCTTTTAACCTAGGTCTATATTCGCTACGTATTCCTCTAATCGGCTGAAAGCATTACATGAAAAACAGACTTGAAAAGCAAGAAAAATATCAAATTAATAACAATAAATCGACTCTAATCTACTTTAGAGTCGATTTAATGCCATATTTTATGATTAGACACCCTCCCCATACTACTTAAATTACCCCTTTAAAACAGCTATAATACGTAGTCATTTAATTAAGTTCTTTATAAAAGCTTGACAGAATTTGGTCATCAAAATGCAATAAAAAGTCTTTAATATATTCTTAAGAGATCGTGGACATTGGCCGATATGATCCTATAGTTAAAGTAATACTTTTATTCATTCATCTGTCAATGTATATAAGGGTATCAATATGTTAAGTTTCTTATTTAAACTCGCTAACAATTTTGAAATCGAACACGGCTATCGTCCGAATGTTCTCTATCTAAATCAACAGCACTTCCAATCTTTAAAAGAAGCCTTAGCTGAAATTCATGGCTTAGAGGCAATTAATCAATTTATGGGTATGGAAATTGTACTCACAAATGATACTAACCAACCACATCTTGCTTGGTCACCCGTTGAATGGAAACATGCTGTTATCGTTTAAGAGTTAACAGTCCCCGTTTCGTTTCATTACGGAAACCGATAACCTTTTTTATGGCTGTTTTATCTCACACAGCCACTTATAATTTATTGCCAACTAACTAAAAGTACCCATTTACATATAGGGTTACTTATTAATTTATCAAAATAGGTTACTCGCACCCGACCACTTTCTATCAATGTGGTGTCTTAAAAGCACATATAACCTCTTTACCCACCTTCATTTCGATATAATTTGGACTTTATTCAAGTTAATCACTAAAAACCTACATTCATCTTTGAAAAGTGAACGCTTTTAGGGCATTATTGCGCGCTTATTGAATTGTATGAAGCAAGGGTAGTATGGCTAAAGAAGAACACATAGAAATGGAAGGGACAGTTATTGATACTCTCCCCAATACCATGTTCCGCGTAGAACTCGAAAATGGGCACGTTGTAACCGCTCATATATCTGGAAAGATGCGTAAAAACTACATTCGAATTTTAACGGGTGATGTTGTTACCGTACAATTAACACCTTACGACCTAAATAAAGGTCGGATTACTTTCCGCGGAAGATAAATCCTATATCTAAATAAGAAAAGGCCGTAATATCACTATTACGGCCTTTTTTAGTGGCAGTTTCTTTTCTTTACTGCCACTTATGCAGCGCGCAGCGATGCGCTTATATTGTTCGCACAGTTAACAATAAATTAAACTGTCGCCTTTTCCTTGCTCTTAATTTCAAATACTAGCTCATCTTTTTCTACATGAACATGTAATGTCCCACCATGCGATAACTTACCAAACAGTAATTCTTCAGCCATTGGCTTTTTCACATATTGCTGGATAATTCGCGCCATGGGTCTTGCACCCATTTTAGGGTCATAACCTTTAATCGCGATCCAGGTACGTGCTTCATCATCAACGGTTAAGCTCACACCTTTTTCTTCTAGCTGAGCTTCAAGTTCAAAGATAAACTTATCGACTACACGGCCAATCATATCTGGGCCAAGTTGATTAAATTGAATGATGCCATCTAAACGATTTCTAAACTCAGGCGTGAATACCTTTTTCAAAGTTTCCATTGCATCAGTCGAATTGTCCTGGTTTTGGAAACCAATTGAATTACGGCTCAATTTGTCAGCGCCGGCATTGGTTGTCATCACAAAGACAACATTACGAAAATCAGCTTTACGTCCATTATTGTCTGTTAACGTACCGTGATCCATAACTTGTAATAAAATATTAAAAACATCCGGATGCGCTTTTTCAATTTCATCTAATAGTAAAACTGCATGCGGGTTCTTATTTACAGCTTCGGTTAATAAGCCGCCTTGATCAAAACCAACATAACCCGGTGGCGCACCAATTAAACGCGAAACGGTATGTTGTTCCATGTATTCAGACATATCAAAGCGAATAAGCTCAATACCCATGATACGAGCAAGCTGACGAGTCACTTCTGTTTTACCAACACCTGTTGGTCCAGCAAACAAGAACGAGGCAATTGGCTTTTCTGTATTACCTAAACCTGAACGAGATAACTTAATTGCGCTTGATAAGCTATCAACCGCATCGTCTTGTCCATAAATAACCAACTTCAAATTGCTTTCTAAATTCTTTAACGCTTCTTTGTCATCACTAGAAACCGATTTTTCTGGAATACGTGCAATCTTGGCAACAACCGCCTCAATATCTTTCACACCAATGGTTTTCTTACGTTTAGATGGAGCCAATAAAACCTGACTCGCGCCGGCCTCATCAATAACATCAATGGCTTTATCTGGAAGATGCTTATCATTAATGTAACGTTCGGATAGCTCAGCGGCAGTCCGCAAAGCTTGGTGTGTGTAACGCACATGGTGATGCTCTTCAAAACGACTTTTTAGGCCTGTTAAAATTTGCACACATTCTTCAACAGATGGCTCAGAAACATCCACTTTCTGGAAGCGTCTTGCTAAAGCGCGATCTTTCTCAAAAATGCCTCGGTATTCTTGATAGGTAGTTGAACCAATGCATTTAAGCTCGCTAGTCGCTAATACCGGTTTCAATAGATTAGAAGCATCCATAGCACCGCCTGACGCTGCCCCAGCACCAATAATAGTATGTATTTCATCAATGAATAATACTGCATGCTCTTCGCCTTTAAGCTGTTTTAGAACGGCTTTAAGACGCTTTTCAAAATCACCACGATACTTGGTACCGGCAAGTAAAGAACCTAGATCAAGTGAGTGAATTACGAAATCTTTTAGGACTTCAGGCACATCACCATCAACAATACGTTTAGCTAAACCTTCAGCAAGTGCTGTTTTACCAACACCCGCATCCCCGACAAATAGAGGGTTATTTTTACGGCGGCGAGAAAGAATTTGAATCGTTCTATCCACTTCATATTTACGACCAATAAGTGGGTCGATTTTGCCTGCTGCAGCGAGTTCATTCAAATTACTCGCATACATCTCTAACGGGCTTGCAGCAACTTCTTCTGTAGATTCATCATCACCCGTCGCATCATCGTGGTCCGGGTTTGGACCTTCAATCTTTGAAATGCCATGTGAAATATAATTAACAATCTCTAAACGCGAAATATCTTGCTTCTTGAGGAAGTATACCGCTTGAGACTCTTGCTCGCTAAAGATAGCAACAAGAACATTTAAACCGTTAACCTCTTGTTTACCAGAAGACTGCACATGGAATACCGCGCGTTGTAGAACACGTTGGAAGCCAAGTGTTGGCTGTGTATCGCGTTCATCATCTACTGGCAGTAAGGGTGTGGTTTCATCTAAAAAGACGGTTAGATCGGTTTTTAACAAATCCAGATCCGAACCACATGCTTTTAATACTTCCACAACACCCTCATTAGACATTAAAGCTAACAACAAATGCTCTACCGTCATAAACTCATGGTTTTGACTGCGTGCATCTTTAAATGCATTATTTAACGAATCTTCTAATTCTTTACTTAACATAACCTAACTCCTAACCATCGACTTCCATTGTGCATAACAATGGGTGCTCATGCTGACGAGAATAATCGTTCACTTGAGCAACTTTTGTCTCGGCAACATCTCGAGTAAATACCCCACAAAGACCCTTTCCTTTACTGTGCACATTTAACATGATCTGTGTTGCAGTTGGACGATCCATTGTGAAAAAAGTTTCAAGCACATGAACAACAAACTCCATAGGAGTATAATCGTCATTTATCAGCAAAACTTTAAACATTGATGGACGTTTTATATCAGGCTTAGCTTCTTCAACGGCTAAGCCGACATCTTCTTGGTGCTGGTTATCGATATCATTTGTCATATATGCAGTTTACCTTAAATACTCAACACCACGCTACATAGTAAATTTTACAAAAAATACCAGAAAATACTGAATTTTTTAAAATATTGGCTATAGTTATGTGTGATGAACATGGGCATGCTGTTTTAGCCAGTTGAGCACTGATTAAAAATACCCATAATTTCAATAAGTTATCGATATAAAATTTATCAAGGAGGTTGGAAGGCATGTCGTCAGGAGTCGTTAAATGGTTTAGTAATTCCAAGGGGTATGGGTTCATTGCACCTGAAGAGGGTGGCGATGATATCTTTGCGCATTTTTCAGCAATCGAAATGGATGGTTACAAGACCTTGAAAAAGGGTCAACCGGTTGAATTTAAGTGTACGGAAGGCCCTAAAGGCTTACATGCAATTGAAATAACATCCGGTGCAAATGATCCAGAGAACACTGAAACCGCGCATTAAACCAACACCCTGCTTTTTTAAAATCAGAACTAAAAAGCACTAACTAAAATCTAGTTAGTGCTTTTTTTATACCCTATTTTTAACTTTATCTTCTAATACAACAACCGGCTGATCTTTTTCAATTAACTCAGGTCGTCCAATATAAAAGCCTTGAACGAAGTCCACACCAATTTCTTTTAATACATCTAATGCTTGTTGGTTTTCAACAAACTCTACAACTGTTTTTTTGTTCAGGGTTAAACAAACATCATGCATCGCTTTAACAAGTGCATAATTTAATTTATTATTTTCTATACCGACAATGAACGAACCATCGATTTTTACGTAATCGACAGGGAACTCTTTTAAATAAGAAAATGAGCTATAGCCTGCACCAAAATCGTCAATTGCAGTTGTACAACCCATCGCACGTATTTTATTTAAAAAGATAATCGCATTAGGAAAATCAGCAATCGCCACGTCTTCAGTGATTTCAAAAATAATTTTGGATGGATCAATTGTATATTTAACAATTGATTCATTAATAACATCGAAAATCTGTTGGTGTCCAACTGATTTAGCCGAAAGATTTATTGATATACAGGGTGCACTTTCACTGCCTCTATGGGCTAACGAATAAGATTCAAGCGCATGTTCAACGACCCACTTATCAATATCAGGCATCAAACCAAAACGTTCAGCTGAATTTAAAAACCCCGCAGGCATGATAAGCCCTTGCTGCTCATTGTCGAGTAGACGAATAAGATATTCTTCAGCAAAGACGTCCTGTGTTTGTGTTGTACATATATTTTGTTTTGCAAAAACAAAGTGATTATTTTTAATCGCATCTTTAATGCGCTGCGACCAGCCCATATCAACATATAAACTATCTGTTTTTTGTTTATCGGATAATTCATAAACATGAATACAATTTTTACCCTTTCGTTTTGCTTCATGGCAAGCTACATCAGCACGTGATAATAATTCATCTTTATCTTCGATATCGGCAGTCATAGCGGCGAGACCAATAGAGCAACCCACATTAAAGGTCTTGCCTCCTTCATTAAATTTATATTTGTCAATACATTCTCGGTATTCATTGGCTAGAATAATAGCTGCATCGAGATGTATCCCTTGAAAAATTAATGAAAACTCGTCTCCGCCAATTCTCGCAAGTAAATCACTCTTACGCATTCGGTTTCGTAATAAGGATGTTATTTCCTGTAATAAACGATCACCAGCCATGTGACCAAGCGTATCATTAACGTATTTAAAGTTATCTAAATCTAAAAACATACAAACAATATCGTACGACTTAGTCGAGTGAGAAACCTCTATAATTTTTTCTAAATTATCAGAATAATACTGTCGATTATAAAGGCCCGTTAATGCATCATGTTCTGCAACATGTTGGAGATCTTCCATTAAAGCTTTCTGTTTACTGATATCTTCAACGATTAATATATACAGTATTTCAGCGCCCACTTGCATTTGACTTAACTTGACCAACAAAGGAAATACATCTCCACTTTGTTTTACCGCTTGAACCTCACCTGCAAACTGTATACTTGTAAAACCTTCATCATTGAATATTTTATATAGTTCCGTAGACTCGTAGTCATGCACAAGAGCTGAAATATTTATATCTGTTTTTTCTTTATCGTGTAATTCGAATAATTTAAGACCAGCATCGTTAATAGACTCTATAGCTCCATCTATATTAATAGTAATAATACCTTCAGCAGCATTTCTAAGAATAGCTTCTAAGCGTTGTTGCCTTGAATGCACCTGATTACGCATGTGAGTAAAAGCATGGTCAAGCAATATGATTTCATTTAACTTATTATCAACTTCAAGTTTGTATGGTTCACCTTTTGCCTCTGCTTCCAAGGCATTTGCCACTTCGATAACAGGTCGCCTAATCATATTATTAAAAATAAAGTAGAAAACACACATTAATAAAATCACGCTAGTGGTAAAGAACCAAATAAAACGTGTTAATAAATTTGCCGTATTTAATGAGGTGGTAATGCCTTTGTTTGCATTCGTATTGATAACCGATTCAATACGTGCAACAGTTTCCCGTAATGACTTTAAGTTAGGCTCAATTGTTTTTTTCAAAATAGGTAGATCTGAACGCCAATTATCAGATAAATATATTTCTTTTGCTTTAATAAAATGTAATTCATACTGTTCAGATGCATGATGCATAGTTTCAAGTGATTCTTCTTGCTGTAAGCGCAATAGTCCTTTTTTATTCAAAGCATCTAATTTTTTTAAAATTGTATCAACCAGATCAGCATATATTTGCCTGTTAACTAAGTTACGCTCCATTGATTTAACAGGATCACCAAAAGCACCCATGCGATTTGAAATCATAACGCGTAACCAACTGATTTTTTGAACCCATGCATATCGTATCGCTTGAAATAGAGAGACAATTTGATATTGATCTTTATCTAGCTGACGAATTTGAGCATCCGTCATATTACTTTCTTGTAGCGCAGACTCTACAGATTCAGAAAATAAATTGTTGTTTGGACTTAGATACCTAAGTAAATGCGGCATACCAGGATATCGTGTTTCTACATTATTCATAACCTTAAAGTATTTTAAGGTGCTTGATTTTAAGTCTTGAATTAAAACAACAAGTTGATCCACTTCAGTATCGACTTGTTCATAGCCATCTTTAAAGTCTAAACGTTCTAATGCTTCGATAGCACTCGCTATATCAAAATTATTTTTATTAACTTCCTTCAGATAATCTTTTGATGAAGGACTGTGGATATATTGAACAAGCCCTAACAGTTCAACTTGAAGTTGATTTAATGCTGACTCTGCTTTAAATCGGGTATCTTCATCTAAGGAACTAATATATTTATAAACATTACTTTCGATTATTTGAATTTGATAATTAATATTGGAAATTTTATACAGCAAACGGGTATTTTCCTGGATAACAGAGTATCCCGCGTTTGCCGAAGACTTAACCAAGTATTGAGCATAGAATGTTGTCGCCAATAAAATTGCTGAAACAATAATAGCAATCCAGACATAACGACCATTTAATTTGTTAAAACCTAACTTCATAAAATATCTTTAATTTATCTACCGCGTAACTAAACGTGTACCAACTTGATATAATAAATATTTACATCACCTGTAATATAGGAACTTAACGAATTAAGCATGTCTGATTTGTACCTTTTTAATAAACCCTTTGGTGTCATTACCCAATTCACTGAGCTTGATGGCGCTCAAAGTTTGGCTGACTTTATTCCCGTGCCCAATATTTACCCTGCAGGTCGACTCGATAAAGACTCCGAAGGGTTACTACTCCTTACTAATAACGGCAAATTACAGCATAAAATTAGTAATCCTGAGAATAAAATGGAAAAAACGTATTGGGCCCAAGTTGAAGGTATCCCCGACAACGTCGCTTTAGAATCTCTACGAAACGGTGTAAAATTGAAAGATGGCATCACATTACCTGCAAAAGCCCGCATAATTGACGAAACTGCACTCTCATCAACTCTTTGGCCCCGTAATCCACCTATTCGATTTCGTGCTAAAATCCCCACAACCTGGCTCGAAATTAAAATAAAACAAGGCAAAAATCGTCAAGTGCGTAGAATGACTGCCGCTGTTGGGTTTCCGACACTTCGACTGGTTCGATACGCCATTGGCGATTGGACAGTTGATAATATTGAGCTTGGCCAATATAAACATATCACTGTGTAACAATAATAAAAAGTTTAGTTATGAAAAAATGGATTCCACATGTCACCGTTGCCGCTGTCGTCAAAACAAATGTCGATGGGCAGCAAAAATATTTAATGGTAGAAGAAACGATTAACAATAACTTAGTGATAAACCAGGCCGCTGGCCACTGGGAGCATAATGAAACAATTAATGAAGCGGTAAAACGCGAAACGCTTGAAGAAACCTCTTATATTGTTGAGCCTAGTTTTCTTGTTGGTATATATAATTGGACTATTCCTCAAAATGAAAACGCAAGACCATCGATTGATACATTTTTACGCTTTACGTTTTATTGTGATTTAGTCAATAAAACGGATAATCCATTAGACCCAGATATCAATCAGTTTTTATGGTTAACTGAGCAAGAAATACGTTCTGACAAGTATCCAAAGCGTAGCCCATTAGTTTTACAATCATTAGATGATTACTTAGCAGGTAAAAATTTCCCGCTAGATCAATTTATAGATATAAAATAAACCTTCTTACTTTTTAGGAATATCCAAATCTCAATTTCCCATACAAAATCTATTTATGTTGGCGTCTCCGGTGGCGTTGATTCATCGGTTGCTTTGTTACTTTTACAACAGCAACAATTCCAGTTACATGGCGTATTTATGAAAAACTGGGAAGCGGATGATACTGATGAATACTGTGCTGCCGCAGTTGATCTTAGTGACGCTGAATCGGTGTGCAAACAGCTCAACATTCCACTAGATAGCGTCAATTTTTCTGACCAATATTGGGATCGTGTATTCGAATATTTTTTGTCAGAATACAAAGCTGGCCGAACTCCTAACCCTGATGTTTTATGTAATAAAGAAATTAAATTTAAAGCATTCTTAGATTACGCCATTAATAATGGTGCCGATTATGTTGCTATGGGACATTATGCACGCATTCGCAAGCAAGGCGACAAATACCAATTGTTAAAAGCAAAAGATAATAATAAAGATCAAAGTTATTTTTTACACCTATTAAATCAGCATCAATTATCAAAAAGTATGTTCCCACTAGGTGAGGTAAATAAATCCGAAGTACGTGAAATTGCAAAACAAAATAAATTTATAACTAAAGATAAAAAGGACAGCACCGGTATTTGTTTTATTGGTGAACGCCGTTTTAAAGACTTTTTACAGCAATTTCTTCCGGCTCAACAGGGCAGCATGCAAACACCAGACGGAAAAGAAATAGGTCATCATGATGGATTAATGTATTACACCATCGGGCAACGAAAAGGTTTGCATATAGGAGGGAAACAACAAGGGGATGGCAGCCCATGGTATGTTGCCGATAAAATAATCGATAAAAATATTTTAATTGTTGTGCAAGGTAATTCTCATCCCCTACTTTATAAAAAGTCACTTAGCGCGACAAAATTACACTGGATCTCAGGTGTTTCGCCGACTATTCCCTTTTCTTGTAAGGCCAAAACACGTTATCGACAAGATGATGAAGCATGTACAATTACACAGCTCGATAATAACCAGTGCGTTGTTGAATTTGAAGAATCTCAATGGGCAATAACACCCGGCCAATCTGTCGTTTTTTATGATGGTGAAATTTGCCTGGGTGGTGGGATTATCGATAATGACAAGGCTAAAAATCTATAATGAAAAACTTACATGATCAAACAATCGCCCTTGCAGCACTTTACCAGGCGATAAAATCAATCGACTTATTAGCACGAACAGGCTCTGCACCTGACTACGATATACAAGTTTGTATCGACAGTTTATTTGTTTATGACGCCCCATCTACTGAATCCATTTATGGAAGCATCGTAGAACTTAAATCAGGTTTAACCGGTTTAGTTAAGCAACTTAGTGGTGAAGCGCTTAAAAATGATACTCGTGTTGAAGACGCTAAAGAACATCAAAAGATTAATCTAAATTTAGCGCAATACGCAATAGGCGTAATGCATTTGCAAAAGAAGCTTTCAAAAAACCCAGAGATACTTGAGAAAGTAACCGCGCGTTTAGAAATCGCTAAACGGCAGTCAGAAATTTTTTCATCCAGCTTACATGATAATGTTTTGGCTAACATTGCCGATATATATTCAGAGTCCATTAGTACACTTGCCGCTAAAATAATGGTTCAGGGTGAGCAAAATCATTTGTCAAACCCGCTGATCGTGAATAAAATTCGCAGTCTGCTGTTAGCCGCTATACGCGCAGCTATACTATGGAATCAATTGGGTGGCAGACGCTGGCATATCATTTTTAAACGCAACAAGATTCTCGAAATGGCAAACACCATTTTGAACAAAGAATTACCTCAATATTTAAATTAAGTATTGTATATAACCAATTGTTTTTAATATATAATAAGCACTTACTTAAAGTGTTTTCTAAGGAGCTTTCATGAGCAATACTGCAAAATCGACCCTTTCTGTTAACGGTAACGACTATGAGATTTACCGTCTCGATAGTGTAAAAGGTGCAGAAGATTTACCCTTCTCACTCAAAATATTGCTCGAAAATTTACTCCGCCACCATGACGGAATCAATGTCACTGATGCCGATATACAAGCAATGGCAAACTGGGATCCACAAGCAGCGCCGGCGACTGAAATTGCTTTCACTCCCGCTCGCGTTTTAATGCAAGATTTTACGGGTGTACCCGCGGTAGTCGATTTAGCGGCAATGCGTGAAGCTATGAAAACGCTTGGTGGTGACCCTGATAAAATAAACCCATTACAACCGGCTGAACTCGTTATTGATCACTCGGTACAAATTGATTCATTCGGCAATAAAGATGCTGTAGCGAAAAATGCTGAAATGGAATACCAACGTAACGAAGAACGTTATAGCTTTTTAAAGTGGGGGCAATCTGCATTTTCAAACTTTAAAGTGGTACCACCGGACATGGGTATCGTTCATCAAATCAATTTGGAATACCTTGCTCGTGTCGTTTTTGATGCAGAAAATAATGGTATTCGCCAAGCCTACCCCGATACATTAGTGGGTACCGATTCTCACACAACCATGATCAATGGTGTAGGCGTATTAGGTTGGGGTGTTGGTGGTATTGAAGCTGAAGCCGCAATGCTTGGCCAACCGGTTTCTATGTTAATTCCACAAGTTGTTGGTTTTAATTTAACGGGCAGATTACCTGAAGGCGCAACAGCAACCGATTTAGTCCTAAAAATAGTACAACAACTGCGTGAGCATGGCGTGGTGGGTAAATTTGTAGAATTCTTTGGTGAAGGGTTAGATCATTTATCACTTGCTGATCGCGCAACCATCGCCAACATGGCACCAGAATATGGAGCAACTTGTGGCATCTTCCCTATTGATAAAGAAACATTAAATTATTTACGTTTATCCGGTCGTTCAGAAGATCAAATTGCATTAACGGAAGCCTATATGCGTGAACAAGGTATGTTCCGTGATGGTGAGAATGATAATGTAACGAAACGTTATAGTAGTATGGTTGAGTTAGATATAAGTAAAACTGAACCGGCACTTTCAGGACCTAAACGTCCACAAGATCGTATTCCGCTTACTCAATCAAAACCTATGTTTAATGAAGCTTTAAAAGCAATGAAAGCTGAACGTAGTTTAACGAGCAAAGCAATATCGACGAATATTAATGGCGAAGACGTTACCTTAGATGATGGTGCGGTTGTTATTGCCTCCATTACGTCATGCACAAACACTTCAAATCCTAGTGTTATGTTAGCTGCGGGTTTAGTTGCACAAAAAGCCTCAGTATTAGGAATTAAAGTTAAACCCTGGGTTAAAACCTCTATGGCTCCCGGCTCACGTGTCGTTACAGACTACTTTAACCAAGCGGGTTTAATGGAGCCTATGGAGAACTTAGGTTTCCATGTAATTGGCTATGGTTGCGCAACCTGTATTGGTAATTCAGGGCCGCTACCTCCTCCGGTTTCTAAAGCCATTGCTGATGGTGATTTATTTGCATGCGCAGTCCTTTCTGGTAACCGTAACTTTGAAGGCCGCGTTCATGCTGAAGTACGTATGAACTATTTAGCATCACCACCACTTGTTGTGGCTTATGCAATTGCCGGCACCATGAATATTGATATATACAACGAGCCTTTAGCTCAAGATAAAGATGGCAATGATGTTTTCTTAAAAGATATATGGCCTAGTCATGAAGAAGTCCAGACAGTTGTGACCAAAAGTGTAACGCGGGATGACTTTACTAGAAGCTATGATGAAGTATACAAAGGCGACAAACAGTGGATTGATCTTAAAGCACCTAAAGGTCAATTATTTGATTGGGTAAACGATTCTACCTATATCAAGAACCCTCCTTACTTTGAAGGCATTACCATGCAGCCTAAAGAAGTGAAAGAAATTCAAAACGCGCGCGTTTTAGCAGTATTAGGTAACTCAGTAACAACCGATCACATCTCACCAGCAGGTGCGATTAAAGCCGATAGCCCTGCCGGAATCTATTTAAAAGCCAATGGGGTTGCAGATAAAGACTTCAACTCTTTAGGTTCTCGCCGTGGTAATCACGAAGTAATGATGCGCGGCACCTTTGCCAATATTCGTTTACGTAACTTATTAGCACCGGGTACAGAAGGTGGTATTACTCAACATCAACCTGATGGTGAGCAAATGAGTATTTTCGATGCCGCAATGCAATACAAAGACGAAGGCACTCCACTGGTTATTTTTGCAGGCAAAGAATATGGCTCGGGTTCTTCACGAGATTGGGCGGCAAAAGGTCCTCGATTGCTTGGAATACAAGCGGTCATTGCTGAAAGCTATGAACGTATTCATCGCACAAACCTGGTTTGCATGGGCATATTACCTTTACAGTTTAACGATGGCGAAAGTGCCTCAAGTTTAAACTTAACGGGTAAAGAAAGTATCAATATTAATGGCTTAGGCGATGGTTCTAATAAAGAAGTAGAAGTCGTTGCAACAGCTGAAGATGGTAGCAATATCACCTTCACTGCAAAAGTTAGAATCGATACACCACAAGAAATTGAGTATTACCGCCACGGTGGTATCTTGCATTATGTATTAAGACAGCTTGCCTCTTAGTTGAAAACGGTTGATAGGTAGCTTACCTATCAACCGCCCTAATTCATGATATATTTATCTTTTTAAGACATCCATCACACTCCACACCATCTCGAAAATAATTGTAAATATTTCCTAAAGTCTTAAGGCGAGAAGCCGATATTTTTAAGTGCTAGAGCATATTTTTCGCCTCCTTCCGTCGATAAAACTGCTCGCTTTTAGTCACCTCTACTTTAAGGAATTACTGTGAAAAATAATATAGATTACACAACTGTTGGCACGTACCTTGGCAAAGCTATCCGTAAAACAATCGAAGAAGATGGAAATGTTTTCCAATACGACCGTGTGGCTGATTGTGACAATGATGGTTGCCCGCTCGATCAACTCAATAAAGATGAAATAATGTTAAAAGCCGGTTTAATTTATAAGCGTACTGGCTAGAATTTACAAAAATTAATAACATTTTTGTAAATTAGATATCTTCAAAAACTGACTCAAAGCTTCAGTGCAATAAAAGAAGCGAGTGCTCGCCTGGAAAAAGAGCAAACTCAGTAATATTTAAATACGTTAAGACTAATCGCCCAATATAATCTGCTTCACTGTACCTCCCTATCGCTTTTAGTGTAAAATAGCTTCGCTAAAACACTATAAAAAATGGAGATATTTCATGGACTTAAGTCCTTTAACAGCAGTTTCCCCTGTCGATGGTCGTTATGCATCTAAAACTGAAGCACTTCGTCCTTACTTTAGTGAATACGGACTAATCTATCATCGTGTTCTTGTGGAAGTTAAATGGCTTCAATTTTTAGCGAATAACACACCTATCACTGAAGTTCCTCCATTTTCAGAGACTGCAAACAACTTTTTAGAAAGTATCATTGAAAACTTTAATGAAGACGATGCACAGCGCGTTAAAGATATCGAAAGTACGACCAACCATGACGTTAAAGCCGTTGAATATTATTTAAAAGAAAAGATCAAAGATAACGCTGAGTTAAGTGCAGTCAGTGAGTTTATCCATTTTGCTTGTACGTCAGAAGATATAAACAATCTTTCACATGCTCTTATGTTGTCAACCGCACGCGATGCGGTTGTCTTACCTGAAATAGATAAAATCATTAATTGCCTGCGTAGTTTTGCTCATGACTATGCTGAAATTCCTATGCTTTCTCATACGCACGGCCAACCTGCGTCACCAACAACTATAGGTAAAGAATTTGCCAATATTGTTGCTCGACTAAACCGGCAACGTGATCAAATCACTAACGTAAGCATGTTAGGCAAAATAAATGGCGCTGTTGGTAATTACAACGCGCATGTTTCAGCTTATCCAGAGTTAGACTGGCCTAAACTTGCTGAACAATTTATAACCTCAAGTTTAGGATTAACATTTAACCCTTATACTATTCAAATAGAACCACACGATTATATTGCAGAGTATTTCGATGCGCTTTCACGATGCAACAACATTATCTTAGATATGGATCGTGATGTATGGACATATATATCAATGGGGTTTTTCAAACAAAAAGTTATCAAAGGTGAAGTGGGCTCTTCAACCATGCCGCATAAAGTTAATCCTATCGACTTTGAAAATTCAGAAGGCAATATCGGAATCGCTAATGCTTTATTTAATCACCTATCAAGTAAACTCACCATCTCACGTATGCAACGAGATTTAACCGACTCAACCGTTCTTAGAAATTTAGGTGTTGGTTTAGCCCATTGTTTAATAGCCTACTCTTCAACCATGCGTGGATTAAATAAGCTAGAAGTCAATGAATCAAAACTTGCTGAAATTTTAGATAACAATTGGGAAGTATTGGCTGAACCGATTCAAACCGTAATGCGTCGCTATGGTATTGAAAACCCTTATGAGAAATTAAAAGATTTAACGCGTGGTAGTAAAATTTCATCAGAAACGCTAGAAACCTTTATTGCTACACTAGATATGCCAGATGATGCAAAAGCTGCCTTGCAAAAACTCACACCTGCGAACTATATTGGTTTAGCAGTGAAACTTGCGAAAGAGATATAGATAGGTATTATTTATGAATTTAAAGCTCAAAAGGATTTAGGCTAAAATATTTTAATGAATGATAACGCAACATCAGAAATCACACTAAGCACAGCATCTGAACATCATGAGCAGACGCTTAAACTCATTGAATCTGCAAGTCGTGAAATCTGTATCCATAGTCATGACTTAACCAATCGAATTTACAACCATCCAGATCTAGCCTCCGCATTGTCAAAATTTGTAACGGCAAATAGTGCAAAACGCTCAATTAAAATTATTGTTAACGACGTAAATGCCATTATATCAAGTGATCATAAAATACTTGATGTATGTCGAAGACTTTCGAGCAATATCAGCATCCGTAAAATTTCTAAAGAACACGAAAACCATACGGAGTCTTTTTTGTTAATTGATGGTAGCTCATACATCTTTCGCTCAGATTACACCTTATATGATGGGGTCCTAGCGCATAATCCTAAACAAGCGAAAGCACTACTAAACTTATTTAACGAATTCTGGTCTCATAGTGAACCTGATTCAAATTTAAATAGGCTTTACATTTAAATGATAAAAAAAATTCATTCATCACTATTTTTAAAGATAAACCTTCTAACGCTAATCACAATTATCTTTATGAATAATAGCTTTGCTAATGGTTTAGAAATCATAAACCTGGAACATCGCTCAGCTAAAGAACTTATTCCAATAATACAGCCACTACTTGATAAAAATGGTTCGATAAGTGGTGAGAAGCATGTTCTTTTTATTCGCACTTCATATAAAAATCTACAGCAAATAAAATCTATCCTTCCCATTTTAGATGCCGAATACAGAGTGTTACGCATTAGCATCATGCAAGAAACCGCACAGATTATGAAACGTTATGGTTATCTTAAGCCTAAGCAAATAAATAACAATGCCATCATTTACTCAACAGAACGTTCTAAAAAAATTCCAAATCAAAAAACCATTCAGGTAACTGAAGGTCAGTGGGCAACATTACAAACTGGTGTTTCTATACCCTCCCTATCGCGTACAAAAAATCCAGATGGAACAATTACTGAGTCAATTGAATATCAATCTGTCTATACTCGCCTTAAAATTCAACCACAAATTAACGGTAAAAAAATTAAGCTCCAAGTACTATCTCATACTGGTAATAAGGAAACGATAAATTCAGTGGAAGCCGTTAAAAGCCAAACATCTGGCGAACTTGGTGAATGGATTGCATTAGGGGGTATTTCAGAACCCAGTAACAATACATTTACATTTTCGACTCAACATTCCAATAGTTCAAAACAACAACTTTTTATTAAAATAGAATTAACCAAACATCAGGATTAACCGTGTGAGCAAAGAAGCCATTCACTATTGTATTACTCCCTCTCATCCAGAAGCACATATATTCACGATAACATGCAAAGTCGAAACACCTAATCCCGATGGACAGCAGTTTCAACTACCGAATTGGATACCAGGTAGTTATATGATACGAGACTTTTCTAAAAGTATTATTCAATTAAAAGCAAAAGATCATCTTGGTACTGAATTATCAATAAAAAAATTGAACAAATCATTATGGCAAGTCGCGACTTGTAATAATTCTATTACAATTGAATATGATGTATACGCTTGGGACTTATCAGTTCGTTCTGCGCACCTAGATACAACCCATGGTTTTTTCAATGGAACCAGTGTCTTTATGGAAGTTGTTGAACAAGCTCAGAATCCTTGTACGGTTGAAATCCAAAAACCAAGTGGTAGCCAATATGACAATTGGCGTGTTGCGACAAGTTTAGAAACGCTTGAAAAAGAACTTTATCTATTTGGCTTATATAAGGCAAAAAACTACGACGACTTAATTGATCATCCTGTTGAAATGGGTTGCTTTGATCTTGGTAGTTTTACGGTTAACAATATTCAACATGATATCGTTTTAACCGGCAAGCATCGAGCAGATATGCAGCAGTTATGTGACGATTTAAAAGTTATCTGTCAAACCCATGTTGATTTTTTTGGTGAGTTACCCGCTGATGTTAAACGTTACGTCTTTTTAACCATGGTAGTTGGTGAAGGCTACGGCGGCTTAGAACATCGTTCATCAACCAGTCTTCTATGTAGCCGCAACGATTTGCCCTTAAAAGAACAAGAGCAAACTAAGGAATATAGAAATTTCCTCGGGCTTTGTAGTCATGAATATTTTCACACATGGAATATTAAGCGCATAAAACCTGACGTTTACTTACCGTACAACTTAAATGAAGAAGTCTATACAGAGCAACTATGGGCGTTTGAAGGTATCACATCTTATTACGACGACTTATCGCTTGCACGCAATAAAACTCTCACTCCAGAGGCGTATTTAGAAGTCCTTGCTAAAACGGTCACTCGGGTTCTACGAGGCAATGGCCGTAATAAACAGAGTGTAGCCGATTCTAGTTTTGATACTTGGACACGTTTTTATAAACAAGATGAAAGTGCACCAAATAATATTGTTAGTTATTACGCAAAAGGTACGCTCATTGCGTTAGGCTTAGATTTCACCATTAGGAAGGCAACGAATAATAAAAAATCACTTGATGACCTTATGCATAAATTATGGAATGACTACGGCAAAAAGAATATTGGCGTCCCTGAAAAACAAATTGAAAAAATAGCCGCTAAAATTGCAGGCCAAGATTTACAAGAATTTTTTAACTTATATTTATATGGAACAGAAGATCTCCCGCTACAAAAATATTTAAGCTCAGTTGGAATTGACCTTAAAAGTTTTCTAAGTGAATCAGTCGACAATATAGGAGGAGTTAAAAATACCAACACTGTTACAAATTTTACAACCTTAGGCGCTCGAATTGTATCCGATCCTATTGGGGCTAAACTAACCCATGTATTTGATATAAGTAACGCTCAAAATGCGGGCCTATCTGCAGGAGACATAATTGTTGCGGTAGATAACTTAAAGGTAACAAAATCTAATATCGAGAAAATCATAAAGACCTACCCTATTGATGCAATGTTAACTATTCATGCTTTTAGACGTGATGAATTAATGGTCTTTGATTTAAAACTGGCTAAAACAAAAAATGAAACATTCTATTTGGAATTTATTGATAACCCGGATGAATCCACATTAAAAAATAGAAGTGAATGGCTTAAAAGTTAAGGTGTCTACTTTATCGGGGGATGTTCATGTCCATGTTGATTTTCTTGATACTCATTGAGCCTTCTCCCCCAGCTTAGCTTTTTGGCTAAACTGGAAGGTGACAAAACCAAAAAGGAGAAAACCCAATGAATTTTTACAATAACACGCACCCCTACTATTGTGGAATCGATTTACATGCCAGAACACTCTATGTTTGTATTATAGATCAAGATGGTAATACCTGTGTTCATAAAGAAATATCAGCCAACCCTAATGAACTCCAACAACTCCTGGAACCTTACATTGGAAATATCGTTGTTGGTGTTGAATGTATGCATTGTTGGTACTGGGTTGCCGATTTTTGTGATGACATTAAATAAAAGGTGTCAGAGACCAATTCTTTCTAATATACATAATAAAAGGCCTCATCTTCTTTCACGCACGGTCGACCCGGTACGCCTTTGCGTACCGTTCTATTAATCATATCTTCAATCCTATCCTTAAAATCATCACGCCCCAATACAAGATCTTGATTCACGCTTTCTCTAATTTCATGTATCAACGTATTGTCCATTTTATGCCTAAACAGTTCTCTATAAGCAAAACACCTTACGCTTTCTTCTTTTCCCAACGCTAAATACAAAGGGTGGGGAGTAATATTTTTATTTTTAATGTTGGCCGCATTAAAATGATAACTCGACCAACGGTATTCACTTGGCACGTCAACCATATTGGCGCGCACTGGGTTAAGTTCGATATAGCGCATACAGGTTATTAAGTACGCGTCACTATCCACTAAACTGGCTTTATAACGCCCTTCCCATAAAGTGCCAGTACGTTGATACGTTTTATTAATGTACTGAACGTATCGTTTACCTAATGACTGCATCAATGCCGAAATACCATGCTCTTCAAAAGGTGTTATCAACATATGCACATGATTGGTCATCAATACATAAGCATGAACCTGACAAGCTGTTTTGTCCGCCGCTATCTTTACAAATTCCAAATATGCCGTGTAATCTTCTTCACGATAAAAACAGGGCTCTCGGTTGTTCCCTCTTTGTATGACGTGTTGAGGGACACCCACTAAATTAAATCTCGGCTTCCTTGCCATTTTAAACTCCTTATTGTTTTTTATATTCCTTTTACACAATCTATATTAGAAACAATGGGTCTCTGACACCTATTTCTCGGAAAAAATAGCCGCTGAAATTGCAGGCCAAGATTTACAAGAATTTTTTAACTTATATTTATATGGAACAGAAGATCTCCCGCTACAAAAATATTTAAGCTCAGTTGGAATTGACCTTAAAAGTTTTCTAAGTGAATCAGTCGACAATATAGGAGGAGTTAAAAATACCAACACTGTTACAAATTTTACAACCTTAGGCGCTCGAATTGTATCCGATCCTATTGGGGCTAAACTAACCCATGTATTTGATATAAGTAACGCTCAAAATGCGGGCCTATCTGCAGGAGACATAATTGTTGCGGTAGATAACTTAAAGGTAACAAAATCTAATATCGAGAAAATCATAAAGACCTACCCTATTGATGCAATGTTAACTATTCATGCTTTTAGACGTGATGAATTAATGGCCTTTGATTTGAAACTGGCTAAAACGGAAAATGAAACATACTATTTAGAACTTATTGATAACCCAGATGAATCTATATTAAAAAATCGAAGTGAATGGCTTAAAAGTTAAACCTAGTATCTCATATCAAAACTGAAGTCCTGAGTACCTATTACATTCGTTTAAATAAAAGGGTACATAATATACACAGCAGTCATAGATTTCATTATTCAAAATTCTTTGTTTGCAGACAACACAAATACAATTTATTGTATTTCTATTTTCCGTGCTGTTTCAACAGGCAACGTAACACTCTACTTTTCATCATCGGGTATTATATTCCCAGTAACATCAAGAAGGACAATAAATTTCTTGTCTTCGTGGCTTGATATATCTAGCTTCCAGTTAAAAGTGTCACATATACGGTTAATTAAATACAGACCAATACCACTACCTCCGCCTCCTTCACCTCGTACATGCTTATTGTAAAGCTGAGCAACATTTTCAGGCGTAATATATTCACTTTGATTTTCAATCCTTAGTATCCCATGCTTTAAAATTATTCTAATTTCATGATTTTTAGAATACTCAATCGCATTTCGAACGAGATTTCGAAGAACAATAGAAGTGGCTTCTTTTGGGGCAAATAAACATGTTTTATCCAGACTTGATTCCATAGTTATATTTTTTTCAGGAAAAATCGATAAATGGTCACTTACAATTCTATCAAGCAGTTCACCAAGTTGAAACGCTTCCGCACTATTTGCTATTTGAGTTTCATCCTTTGATAGAATGAATAAAGCATTGATACTCTCTGCAATATCCTTTGTCGACTGTTTGATGCGGGATAGAGCCCTCTCTGAAACACTTGCGGCCTCTGGGTGTGCATTTAATACATCAACTGCACCCGATATTATAGCGATTGGTGTCCTTAATTCGTGACTGGCTGTATCTATAAAATCTTTTTCTCGATTAACAAAAGCATCCATTTTGATTAGGTAAGTATCAATTGCTTTAGCAATCATCGACAATTCATACTCTTTATAATCATCACCTATCCTTAAACCCCTTTGTTCTGGGTTTAAGTTGCTAACAACATTAGCCATATTCTTTACTGGTGCTGCAAGCAACCTTCCTATAGTGCGGCTTAAATACAAAATTAGAACAAAGAATGAAATTAACACTCCAATAAATAATATCCCCATGTAAAATTCAGTTTCTTCAAGATAAGAAATATCGTAACAAATAAAAATGCGCTTACCATCTAAATCTCTAATTAAAACAATATACTCTTTATTTTTTATCTTGACTTCATCATGAATACCTAATGGTAATGATGATAGTTCAGGAGGTAGCGTGTAATGTAATAATTGCTTCTTATCAACTTCATATATTTTTAAATTACCGTATTCAATAACATTATTTCCTGCATTACCCTTACGATGATTCAAATAATTAAGATACTCACTATCAAGAGTAGAACGCCATACTTCAGCTTCAAGCTCTTCGTTCAAATAAATTCCAAAAGAAATAATCAGAATAGCAATGAAAACACCAAAGCCACCTAGTGCGTAAGTGAACTGGTTTTGCAAGCTAATTTGATATAACTTAGTCATCTTTAGATAAACGATATCCAGTACGTTGCACAGTTTTTAACAGTGGCGTAGAGAAAGGCTTATCAATGGCTTTTCTAAGAGAATAGATATGTGTTCGAAGAATATCCTGATCGGGCGGCGAATCCCCCCAAATTTCAGTTTCAAGTTTTTGCTTTGTTACGACATTTGGTGCATTGACGATCAATATTTCAAGAATTTTTCTACAGATAGGATTTAGTTGTATTTTCTGCTCATCTCTTGTGATTTCAAGGGTATCCATATCTAACGTTAACCCTTGGTACGCTTGTATATTTGTTCCGACTTGCGCATTACTATTTCGTTTAACTAATGCATATATACGTCTTTGTAGCTCTGGTAATTCAACAGGCTTCACGACATAATCATCCGCTCCCGTATCGAAACCTTCAAGTTTATCCCTTAAAGTCCCTTTTGCTGTAAGCAGTAAAATAGGTATTTTACACTTAAACTCATTACGAAGACGATTACATACTTCAATTCCGCCCATTCCAGGTAACATAATATCCAAAATAATCGCATCATATTGATTATTGGTAGCAAGATGAAGTCCCGTTAACCCATCAGGAGCTGCATCCATAATATGTCCAAACGACTCAAAATAATCGAATAGATTTGCAACTAAAGCCGAATTATCTTCAATAACAAGTATGTTTAAGCGGTTCATGATTAATAATAAAGTATAAATTTAAAAAAGAGTATATCTTATTCATTTATAGTGGCTAGGCAGCTTCGTTATATAAAATGAATAGTCAACGCCAAGAGTCAATACATAGTTTGTATAATCATCAACGCTACCAGAATTTCCTGAAATTGTATCTCTAACCTTCCAGTCCGTAATATGATGAATAACACCAATATATGAATTCACGCTCCATGACTGACTAAAAGGAAAACGATGCCCAACACCAGCTAGTAATAAGTATTCTGTACCCGCATCTGTTGTAATATTGAATGTTCCTCCTCCAGCTACATTACCATTCAAATCATCAACTTCACAATACCAAATCCACCACCTGCTCGCCAGTACCAGGACTCACCACGTTGTTCAATCCATGCAAGGTAATTTGTAACGCTTGGGATGCTTGGTTAATATTTACATAGTTTACAGGGTGCTCATAATCGTAAGCCATCGAATCAAAAGCAAACCCCATTAATAAACCATTACTAAATTTATAATGTGCATAAAGACCAGCACCAATCATATCGTTTGCTGGTTCACCTTTACCTAACTCAATACCAATATTAAAGCCCATATCAACAAAGCCATCAGCAGCTTGAAGTAAAGAAACTGTAAATCTGATATTTAATCTTCATAAAAGCGTCCTTTTTATAATAATGAAATAAATTACCTACACCATGTTAAACCGAATAGTAAATATGCACTTAACAAAGTGAGTTTAACGTGAAATTTTTGTCAAATTTTTGTCAAATCACCAAAATAAAACGCCATAAAATCTAATATACATATTCCACAAATAATTGACATTCATACCACAAATATTACACGCCTACTGTGCGATATTTATATTATATTTTTCACTGCTTTGCACAGCTTGATATTTTTACGTAACAGAGGTATTTATTTTTGACAGTAGTGTTTTTAAACACCATATTTATGGCGACTATTTCCCTATCATACTAAAATTTAATTTACGCTCAAGGAAAAAGTAATTATGAAAAAAACGGAGATATCCTTCAATTACTTATACCATCAGCGTCCTTAGCCAAAGCATCGTTCCTTATTCAGGTGCCATTTACGTAGGCTGGAGTCGTGTTGAAGGTGAGACAGATAGGCATGATTTTGTAGATGTTTCTGCGGGTGCGGCACCGGGTATTCTCAGTGGCTTATATTTCACAACCCAATATGAAAATACAACCATCATCCCGGTAGTAAACCATTCCTATGTTGGGATTAAGCTTCAAAAAATATGGTAAAAAAAGTATGCCCAACAATAATAACTTAACACTAAAAACAGATGAAAAATTAATGCACATATCTATATCACAAAGATTCTTTATTGTACCCATCCTTATACTTTTTGCAGCAAGCATACTTGCTCAAATAACATCTCTCGATACTATGATAGCAAATGAATTTTATGATTTTGGAAATAAAAGCTGGCTGGGAGATAACACCTGGTGGGCGAACACTCTAATACATGACTGGGGGCGATATTTAATTGCGTTAATTCTTCTATCATCTTTCACGGTATTTATCACTAGCTTTTTAATTCAAGACAAACTAAAAAAATACCGTAGAGTAACAGCCTATTTGTGTCTGTGTATTGTTTTGACAACATCACTAGTAGGACTCGGAAAAAAATACAGTAACGTCGACTGCCCAAGAGATCTAAATCGGTACGGTGGTAATCAGCCATATGTTCATGTGTTCTCGGCGAAACCGTCAAGCTACCCATCAGGGCGATGCTTCCCTGGCGGACATTCATCAGGTGCATTCTCACTTTATGCTTTGTACTTTATATCATTACTTTTACTTCCACGTCATGCACGCAAAGTGTTCATTACAGTTACTCTTCTGGGATTAACCTACGGTCTTGGTCAATGGGCACGTGGTTCTCACTTTGTTATACATGACATCTGGTCCGCAGCTGTTGGCTGGTATATCAGCTTGGGGTTGTTTTACATGCTGTTTCAGTATCGATACAAAACAGTCCTAAAAAAACATTAATTCATATCAAAACAGTACAATATCAGAAGACTCAGACTGCCTCATGAAATCTCATACATTAAAAGTCAAAGAAAATAATTTAATACTATTCACATCATTTATACTTATAGCTTTCTATAATACTTCCTTATTTGAAAATTTCTTTGTAGATTATACTCTGAACTTAACAAACATCATCTACTCAATATCGGTTGCACTCGTACTTTCCTCATTATTAATAATTATTTTATCTATTTCGTGTTTTAAATTTACAACAAAACCTGTTCTAATTTTATTTTTTATTACATCGTCAGTAACAAGCTACTTCATGAATAGTTACAATATTATAATAGATGCAGATATGATAAGGAATGCATTCGAAACAAGTAAAGATGAAGCATTAGATTTAGTTAGTATAAAACTACTTGCCTATATTTTTATTTTTGGCCTTACACCTTCATTTATAATTTACAAGATGAAGATACAGAATTCATCCTTTAATAAATCATTTATTAGTAAAGCAAAAATAATTTCACTGTCAATTGTTATAATCACAGCTCAACCATTAATATTCGGCAAGTTCTATAGCTCGTTTATTAGAGAACATAAATCAATTCGTTACTATGCAAATCCCATTATAACCTTATATTCATCTATAAAATTCATTAACCAAAAATTTAAAAATACATCAGGAAAGATAATGCATCTTACCCATACATCAGATATCCCGGAATCAGACATTGACCGAGAATTAGTGATTTTGGTTGTTGGAGAAACAGCGCGCGCCGATCGGTTTTCTTTAAATGGATACACAAAAATAACCAATCCTTTGCTTACAAAAGAAAATGTTTACAGCTTTAATAATGTTATTTCCTGCGGTACATCTACAGCCATATCTGTACCTTGTATGTTTTCAAGTTTAAACGCCAATGATTTCGATGTAGCCGAAGCACGTAATACAGAAAATATTCTAGATATTTTAAAAAAGGTTGGTGTAAATATATTATGGCGCGACAATAACTCAGACTCAAAAGGTGTCGCTCTTCGTGTTCCATTTGAAAATTTCAAAACGTCTGAGAAAAACCCGAACTGTGACATAGAGTGTAGAGATATAGGTATGTTGTCTGGGCTGCCTGTATACATAGAAAACCATAAAGCTGGCGATATACTTATTATCCTGCATCAAATGGGAAATCATGGTCCAGCATATTATAAGCGTTACCCCCCTGAATTTGAAAAATTCACACCTGCGTGCAAAACTAAGCAATTAGAAGATTGCAGCCTAAAAGAAATCAATAATGCTTATGATAATGCTATCTTATACACTGATTTTTTCTTATCTAATGTTATTGATTTTCTTAAGGGTTATGACAATCGTTTTGAAACAAGTATGATATATATAAGTGATCATGGTGAATCATTGGGTGAAAATGGTATCTTTCTTCATGGATTACCTAATTTTATGGCGCCAGAATCACAAAAAAAAATACCCGTAATTTTTTGGTTTGGTAATAATTTTGAAGATATAAATCTTTCATCTCTTAAAGAAAACCAGATGACATCATATTCACATGATAATCTCTTCCATACTATTTTAGGGATTTTTGAAGTCGACTCGAATTTGTATCATAAACAGAAAGACATGATTGACTACACACCACTATTGCGACTAAGCAAAAAGGAGACTGAATTTTATTAATACAAAAATTTTCTTATGAAAAAGTATGAGGCTGATTAAGTTAATACTTGAATACAGTATTCAAGATGTTACTAATAAACAGCAACAAGTTAAAGTTCGAACGTTTATAATTTTTTTGTTATGAGCTTTCAGGAACTATATTTAGAGTATATCGAGGTTTTTTATAATTAACACCATATTGCTACTCAGCGTACGTAGCTAATTTATTTTCTTAACCGCTGCTTCCATTGAACGGCAGGCATAAATGTAAACTTTACTAAAAAACTTTGATAGATAGCAGCCACTGCATCTAAACTTTATCCCGTCTGTTTCAGATAATATTTAGGACATACCATTTATCTAATTGAGATAAAAGCGACTAAAATTAAAGTACTAATAGTGCCTTCAACTTTCCTTTTTTATCAAGCTTAACCAATTCATCAAAACCACCAATATGCTCTCCATCAATAAATATTTGAGGTACTGTATTTCGTCTTGAGCGCTTTAGCATTTCTTTTATTTTTGGTTTATTGCCTTCAATAAAAATTTTATCAATTTTTGCACCTTTCTTAAGTAGCAATTTTTCAGCTTTGTGACAATACTGGCATGTTGCTGTGCAATACATAACGACCTTATTCATCTAGCGAACCTTCATTGTCAATATAACTCACGCTAGTAATTTTCAATTCATCAAAATGATCATTTAACCATCGATGAAGTAAATTCTTGGTCATACGCTCAGCAGTTGTCGGATCATCGTAATTTTTAATTGAGGTTACAATTAAACTAACATGTGCATGATTAGGTGCATAGTGTGCAGCAAGATCATGGTTTGCATTTTTATTGCTAGGCCTTACAGTCGGCATTTTCA
>Ga0316209_1000823_pt1 | contig 42624 bp, 49 predicted proteins | sample 6monopyrite_MG_FD_204945 | JGI IMG/M metagenome (GOLD analysis project Ga0316209, IMG submission 204945) | Microbial mat bacterial communities from mineral coupon in-situ incubated in ocean water Damariscotta River, Maine, United States -... | ecosystem: Environmental > Aquatic > Marine >...
TATAAGCAACATCAGCAAATACCGATAGTGCTATCGTCACCACAAATAGAAATAGTAGCGAATAAATTATATTTTTAGATTTCTCAATATTCATTTAGCGTATAACGTTCTGCGCATGCGAAAAATGCGAGCGAATCAGCGAGTAATTTTTCGCCATGCCGCTGCTGGTTAAGCATGGTTTGATACCTGATATGCTGTGACAGACATATTTCCAAGCCAGCCTTCTTTGAGAACTCTATCATCAAAATCAACCTTGATATTCATTTTTGGAAAGTCATTGGATAAAGTTCTACTCCATGCCTCTTTAAGGTTCTTGCCCGCATTTATCATATCTTCGGCATCTAGCTCTTCACCTTCGGTTAACCAGAATAACGATTGAATATGCAAATGATTAATCACTGATTCAATCGATTTGAAGTCATTGCCAAATTTCGTTCGCCATTCAGATAGAGTTTTCTCGTTCCAAGCACCTTTCCTAAGAACACAGCCGTCTTTTAACTCAAACTTCACGGAACAAATTTCGTCAAAATATTTGGCATCAAGTTCACTCATAATTTAGATACTTAACGTTAACCGTGTGCGAGCCGGCAGTTTGGCTTCGCGAACCGGTTTTGGTTAAAAAAGCGGCCAATGATGTGACTGCTCCTATTGTTTGCGTGTTTACTTTGTTTGAGCTTTCAATCTTGTACATACTAAAATGTTTGAGTTTAAATTATCAACTTTCAGAATGGAATTAATACCCATTTGTTTCAGTTTTGTACTTTGCTAATTGTTTTGCAACTCTTAAATATTGTAGCGTTTTAACGCCAGCCGTTCGCGAAACGGGATTTTGCAACGGAGGCGCAAAATTTCCGGTTTCGTAAACCGGCTTTTGTTATGCCTATAGCCAAAATTCCCACCATTTTAATTCATTCTTACGAATTTTTTCATATTCTTTATGTTTCTCAATATTCCAACTTATATCGGTGGAAGTTTTAAATGTATACAATTTTTTTTGTTGTAATATTTTTGCTTTTATTACAGCAGTGTAATTTAACTCAATAAATATGGTAGGAGTTATGCAGAGAAAAAAGAGCAAAAAAGATTCATGCCCGGCTTCTTTCAAAAGCACACCCACGTAAATGCCCAAAACGAATACCAATGGCCTTCCAACCAAAAATAGCAATATTCCTAATGAATCCTTATGTCCTTGTTTACCCACATTTCTTGTACTATTTTTCATCTAAAAATTCTTTCTAACTGCGATAAATAGAAAACGGACAGCCTCTTTATTTATTTCAAATGACTTACTATTTGAACGCATAACGCCTAGCACACTTGAAAAATGCGAGCCCGCGAGTAATTTTTCGAGTGCTGCTATTGGTTAGTATTTTATGTCCCGGGATGGATAATGTGCAAATATGATGGTTCACTTTTTATTCCTTTTGGATTTACAGCCCTTATTTCTATCTCTATATCTATAGGCTCCTGATGTTCGCTTGAGCCGTCAAACCAAACAAATATAAAGTCGTTTCCAACACGACTAGAAATTGGTTCTTCAGGGAAAATTGTATCTTCAAATCCCCCCTTAACCAACTTAAAAGTATACGCTGCCGTCGCTCCTACTTTATTAGGAATCTCGGTTGGAACTAAAGTAATTATTCCGGCATCAGAGCAAGAACCGCCATTTCCATCCTCATACCCTCTTTTAATACCCTTTATTTTAAATACTGGGGATGAGGGCTTTCTCTCCGATCTATAAGAAGGGTCTTCTATGAACGAATTAAACGTTGGTCCAAAAGAACATCCAAACGCGGCTTCGGCAAAAAATATGACTACAAATGTGATCGCAATTTTTTTCATATTTATAATACTAACGTTAACCGTGCGCGAGCCGGCAGTTTGGCTTCGCGAACCGGTTTTGGTTAGAAATTTACGACCTTCGTCTTATTTTTGTACCAATCGAAGAAATAGTGTCAGTTCCTACACAGCTAAAACTATCGATTACATCAGCACAAGATAGGCCTTCAGACTCAACGCAAAAATCAAACCGTGTTTGCGTTTTGATCGCTGTAGTTAGCAGTCCTTTAGGCATCTCTGACCATTTCCATTTTGAAATGACATCTTTAGAGTTGTTTGAAAAATCTTTATTAGAGAAATCTGTGACAACTATATTTTCAACATTATAATCCGGTGTTATTACATATTCGACAGTTACACAACCAGCCCTACTAGATTTTGCTGAAGCCAAAGGATATCGAGCCGGAAACCTGCTTAGATCTTTCCACTTATCTTTAAGCATTTCACCATCGCTTACCTTAAGATTTGAATAATCAATTTTATTTTCAGACATTAACGTACAGCCCGCCAATACGATAATACCTATTACTGCCGATATTTTTCTAATCATTATTTCACTCTCCATAGCTTTCTAACGCCGAGCGCAAACGAAAAATGCGAGCGAGTCAGCGAGTAATTTTTCGTATTGCCGCGTTTGGTTAAGTGCTTTACTGAGCATACTCAAGCACCAATTGTTTTGATTTATCATCTAAGACAACGCGCTTAGAAATTCTGAAGTTAGGGATTTGTTCGATAAGTATTTCATATAACTCATTCTCCCTTTTCATTCCTAGAGCTTCTGCCTTTTCCGCCAAGCTAGAAGGAGTTATTTCTTTGCCGGTGAATACGATCATTGCTCTTTCGTAAGTTTGCCCAGAAACCGTTCCTACTAGCTCGAAACCATCATTTTTTCTTACAGGAATCAGAAATTCTTTTTTCCCGTCTCCGTCTATGGAGTGAATCATTTTCTTTGTCATTTCAACACTTAACGTTTAAGTTAACCGGCCGTTTTTATACAGAGCAGAGTGAAACGGCGCGGCGTATAAAAATGGTCGGCGTTAAACGCATTGTTAGGCTTTTATAAGTCAAAGTTTGCCTTAATAAATGCAGTAATTGCTCTTTCAGTTGAATTTTTAAGATTTTGTTCAATGTAATCTTTTGGGCCGATACCAGTAAATGTAAAAGGGTAATCAAAAATCACAGGTGGCTTAGGAGTATAACGAGCGAAGTTTGTTGCAATAGCAAAAACCTGGCTACCATTGTTTGTTTTTACACATTGAAGTTCCACGCTGAGATATATTCTCCCTTTTACAAATATATCATTTTTTAACGGCTTTATTCTGCTTCGAATAAAGACACCTTCAGTTATTTTAGTTAGCTCATCATTATTAAGTGGGCAATCTTCATCTAGATTAATAAAGTATGCCAATTCATTCGGGTTGTTTACTTTAATGGCCTTATACAGCCAAGCGGGCAGATCATCGGCGATTGATACTGAAGAAAACAACAATAGAGCAACAGTGATGAAAGTATTTGAGTGCAAATTTATTCTCCTGTTTTACAGCCTAACGCCAGCAGCAGCGGCATTTTTCGAGCAGCGAAGTCGCGAGTAAAATGTCGCGCTGCCTGCCCTGGTTAGGCTTCATCATCGTCGAGTTCCACACTCTCATCATAATCAAGCCACTTCTTTAAATAGCATGACTCTTTTTCACTAGAGAAGTAAGGTGATTCTAGCTTTTCATTTGATTGCTTGAAAGACTCAACAAATTTTGTAGGTAAACAAACAATCTTATTTGCAGAATGAAAACCTTTAATATAGTAAGAAACTCCGAGCTGTTTTCTAAGTTCTTTGTTTTTAATTTGCTTAAGAATTACATAGATATCTGTAACATATTCATCTATGAAATTTGCGTGCTGAAGATTTGCATATTTTACTGTTGATTGCTCATATTTTCCTGTAATCACTTGCTTAACTGAAGCCTCGTGTACGAACCAAAAGTGCGTTGAAATACAGTTTTTACCCTTACATTTCGGGTAATAATCTGTATAGATTTGTTTGATAACATCAATCCTAAGCAATATTTCGTCTGCTACCGAGATAGGCAAGTAGCAAATAGCAATTGTAAATAAAAAGATTTTTTTCATACAACGCCTAACAGTTGATTCGAAGGCTAAAAGGACATGTTACCCTTTGCCTTAGTTTTCTTGGTAGGCAAAGACTACTTTCTTATGGTCTCCAATTCAAGTGCTTAGTTTTCTTTAGCAATATGCAAAGAAAGATAAGCACCCAAAACCTCTCTAACCCAATAATACTATGTATTTTAGGCGACCTTTATGATTCTAAATTTTACATTGGTTTCTTCTCGAAATGAGATATTTAGAGTAAATAGGTTTTCGATCAACTTATAGGTATTAGGTTAAAGAGCGCTTCGTGCCTTAGTTTTCTTGCGGCATCATCCCAACACAATGAGCCAGCCGGGAAAAATTAATTACAGTAAATACAAAGAGTTATATATCCTTTTCATTCTTAACATATTGGCAAAAGATGCTTTGCGCCTTAGTTTTCCGTATATTTTCCTTTTTTTGGCTTACATTTGGCGATAAAACGTCTTCTCTAACGAGCAACCTACTTTATCAAGGGAGAAAAAGGAGAGAGGATATTGCAATTTTCTTAACAGCAGACTCATCTCGATTTATTGCTCGATTAAGAACATTTATTCGCGCCAAAATACACCCTACAATGCAAGTTAGCCAGCAGCTAAACCGTTTTTTCTAAGTGCCAAACTTTCGAAACAATACACCAGCCATTTTCACCGCGTACAAAACACAAATGATCAACAAACACATTGTTATGCGCTCGAAGTCTTAGTTTAACGGTTGCACAACTACTGGATAACCAATCAATCATGATTATTTGTTCTTCTCTGGTTTGGTTTTTGCTGGCGGGAGATGGTCGGCTTTCAACGTCTTTTCGAAAACTGGCGATAGGATCGACATAAACGGTGCCTTTATCAACGTCGAATAGGCTGGCACTTTTGTGAAATATTTGATCCAATCGCTCAACATCGCAAAAGTAAATGGCGTCAAAATAGGTGTCGATGGCTTTTAATAACTCACTATTTGTCATAAGGTTTCTCAACTATTTTAGGCTATGTTGCTAGGTTTAATGCGGTATGCGAGGCTATTGTATCGAAGACAGGCGGTTGTTGATATTGGCTTAAAAGACATAATGCGTTAATATTAGGCCAATATGACTATTTCATCCTCAATCGCGCAACAATCGCAAAAGAATAAAAAGTCCACAGCCCATCTGAAAGTGGCTATTGTTGTTCATCAATCGGTGGCGCTGTTTGAGTTGGGCTGTGCGGTAGAGTTATTTTCCCTCAAGCGACCAGAGATAGAAAGCTGGTATCAAACCGATGTGGTTAGTTTTAACAATCAATCATTGGCGGCAACCGGTGGAATTGAGCTATCGGTTAAAAAAGTAAAGACATTGACTCACTACGACATGCTGGTTATCCCCTGTTGGCCAGTCGATCAAGCTGTGCCCGATAATCTTGCCGCTGCGGTATTGTCTTTTCACAAGGCTGGTGGCCGTATCCTTTCATTTTGCTCTGGCGCTTTTTTGCTAGCGGAAATTGGTATTTTGGAAAACAGAAAAGCAATTACCCATTGGCGTTACGCCGACCAATTTAAGCAAAAATATCCCACTATCGAATATGTCGATGATGTGCTTTATGTCTACGACAAAAAAATTGGTTGCTCTGCCGGTAGCGCTGCCGCTTTCGATTTAGGTTTGGAAATTATCAGGCAAGATTTTGGTTATCAAGTGGCCAATAGTGTGGCTCGGCGTTTAGTTCTAGCGGCTCATCGCAGTGGTGGTCAATCGCAATTTATTGAAACACCACTGATAAAAAATCAAAGTTATCTCGCAGCGACTTTAGATTGGGCTATTGAAAATCTTGATCAAAAAATTTCCGTAGCGGCATTGGCTAATCAGGCGAGAATGAGTCGAAGAACCTTCGATCGAAAATTTCGCCAGTCACTAAATATGAGTGCCAAAGAGTGGCTGGTTAAACAACGGATCGAAAAAGTGAAACAGTTGCTTGAAAGCTCCGATCAATCGATTGAATGGATTGCGATTAAAAGCGGTTTCGAAAACGCGATGACCTTGCGCCACCATTTTCGAAAATACTTAGGGTTGTCTCCGTCCCAATTTAAGCTGCAGTTTTCCGCCTCTTAACTGGCAATAACATTGCTACACCTCTCGCATTGGCCTTGGATGATAGAACAGGAGTTAATTAGCGAAAATATTAAAACCGCTTCGCTCATGCTGACTCGCTATTTCTAGCGCTATATTGGCCTTTTTAATGAGCGGTTTGAGTACCGTGGCTTGAGTCGGGTAACGACTCACACCAATGTGGCAGCCGACTTCAATATAGGAGCCATCTTCACTGGTAAAGGGCGACTGGATGCTATCAATGAGTTGTTGTAAATAGCTTTCAATAGACGTCAGAATTTCGCTATTGGACAATAAGATGAAAAATTGATTACCGCTACTTTTGCCAACGATATCGCCGTCAGCGAGCTGTGATTCTAGTCGTTGGCTAATTTTTAGTAGCGTTTGTTCACCCACTTCATATCCGTATTGCTGATGAACGCGATCGAGTCCGGAAAGATTAATCAGCAAAAGTGCACATTGTCTTTTTTCTTTAAGTGCAAAATGTAAATGCCGGCTTGCTTGTTCAAAAAAGGCACTACGATTGGCTAGACCGGTAATTGGGTCTTGGCAGCGCATCATTAACAATTCCGCTTGAGAAGATTTTAATTGTTTTCTTAGCGATAGAAAAACTCGTAACAGTTGCACCGAAAATATTAACGAAACCAAGCCGGCTAATAATATTTTCCAATAGCGAGTAAAAATATCAACGACAGAACGATTTTTTAGGCTTTTGTAAAATCCTAAACCCAATTGGCTATAGGCTAAATCCACCTCGCGATAATTTTTTGGAATGGTCCAACCCATTATTTGCGCGTTGATTGCCGCTGGAGAATCTGCGGGCATTAGCAATAACGCAGAAGAGACTTTTTCTGTTAGTGAATCTGGAACATGGGCAAGGCTGGCGATGGGCCACTCGGGATAAAGCCGAGTGGTAAGCAGTAAAGGGTATTCTTCGTTAGATTGGGTTGAACCATCTGGAGTATTTTGTCGTGGTATTGCCTTAAAGGTACTCAAATCAATGATACCTTCTGCGGCCATGTGTTCAAGCGTATCGGTACGGACGATTCCGACATCGACGGTTCTATTTTCGACCGCTAGTACTACAGCATCGTGAGTGCCTAAAAAGTCGAGAGAATGCAAACTGTCCATTTCGAAGTTGATGCTATCTAATTCACGTAGAGCCGCAATCCAACCGCCAAGTGAGCGCTCATCGACGGCGGCAATGTCCAAATCGCTTAAATCACTCAATTGCTTAACACCGTCTCTTTCCGAGCGAGTAAATACCACACTGCCAAATTCGGTGAAAGCTTGCTTGAGGATCTTGCGCTTCACCGTCGCAATGGCAAATAATTTATAGCTGAAGGATAAATCGACAAACATACCGGAATTGGTTAATAGGAAATCAATTTGTTTGTTTTGAACGGCGGGCCTTACGGCATCGAAGCTTAACGGAACTATAGTAAACCGTTGCTGCGGAATTTTTTGTTGAAGGTAGCTCGCCATCTCAGACCAACGTTTCTGAACAATCAATGGGCCGCGTTTTGATAAGATACCGATCCGATAGGGAGCGGCTAAACGCATTTCTTGATCAACAGTGGCATTAGCGGCAAGCTCGTTTTCAGCCGTTTTACTGGCTTCGACTAGCGGTTTATTCGGTGTTACCTCCGTTTCAGCCGCATCGCTGGCCGATGACAGAATCACGGCAAGGAATAGCGCCGTTAATATTATGCAGAAATAGTTTGATAGCCGTGCTGTCATGACTAATATCAAGTTTCGCCAGTGTTCTTTAAAATATAGCAGTTAATTTAACCAATCGGGAAGTTTACTTCGCTGAAAAAGCCCTTATCTGCCCACAAATAGCGCTTCGAGATTTATTGGTTATCGACACGCTACTTTTCCAATTTAGCTGAGAGTCGCGCTACGGCTACTTCGACTCGTTTTACTTCTCGCATAATCGAGTTACGATTGGTTTCCATAAAGATCCACTGTTTAATAAAACCTTGCATATTGAGGGCAATTAAAAAACAAATCCCCCAAAAAACCTGCTCTTTTAATTCGCTTGCCACAAAAAATTGATAACCGGTCCATAAAAAGACAATGCCCATCAATACTGCAACAATATAAATCAAGATAACCCAGCGCTTCATTCCACCTTTAAAGGTTCCTGACATGCGATCGAATAGTCCTTCGTTATCCACTAAAATCTCTTCAAATTCTAAAGAGTCACTTTCTAATTCACGTTTAATTTTTTCATCAATGTTCATCTTATTTCTCCAAAGATTGATACTTTTGTTTAAGAAGTTTTCTGGCCCGATTAAGTCGGGACTTTATAGTTCCTGCAGGCAGTTCTAAAACCAGCGAAATTTCCTTCACTGTCATTTCGTCCAAATAAAAGAGGTGGATCATTTGATTTTCAATATTAGGTAGCCGTTTAATGGCCATTGTAAGTGTTTCATCTGAGTTATCGCTGGTTGCGGTTAAGTCGATATCGGTCGTTTCATCATAACTTTGCAAGTGCTGGTTTTGACGAGTTTTTCGTCTTAGCAGATCGGTGAGCGTCCAGCGGACTAAGCGGTAAATCCAGCTTCGAAAAGCGCGAGGGTCGTCCAATTTTCGGATATTTTTGGCGGCTTTTATCCAAGCTTCTTGCACAGCATCCATTGCTAACTCTCGATCACGACTCATTTTTAACGCAAAACCAATCAGCGATTTGTGATAGCACTTAAAAAGCAATCCGAAAGCCTGTTGGTTGCCACTTTGCGCGGTCAGTACCAGTAGATCTTGTTCGGCTTGATTCATCTTTATTTCTCTTATTGGCTTAATCTAAAGACGAAGCGGAAGTGATAAAGGTTCATTTATTTGTGTGTTGGTCAGTCATTTAAATTCATTCTCATTTCGACGAGCTGTTTTTCGAAACCGAGTTTCCGATAGGCTTTAATGGCACTTGCATTTTGTTCGAAAACGGTCAGCGATATTGATGTCATTTTCTTCGAGCGACTCCATTCAATCAGACGATCAATGATTAATTGATTAACGCCTTTTCCGCGATGATCTTCAGCGACAAACATAAAACCTAAAAAGGAATGAGTTTCGTCATTGAGGTAATCGAGCGATTGTTTAATTTTTGCATAACCCGAAGCGATTATTATGCCATCGATGTCCGCCACGAGTACTTCAGCCTGATCACTTTGGATGAGTTGCTCTAAATCATAATAACTGAATGGCTGACTCTGCATATTTTCTTCAAAAGGTCGCTCATATTCAATAATTGCTTGTTCGAATTCCAATAAAATGGGCAGTTCGCCCAACGTGGCGGGTCGGATGATTATATTAGACATAGGGCGTCTTAACCTCTCGATTAATAAATAATAGTTGCAAATAAAATCACGGGGATTTTGTTGTTAAGCTTGCGGTAGATAGTTTTTAGCATAATCGATAATTAGCTGAGATGCTTGCTTAAATATCCCCTTTCCTAGTACCCAAGAATGCCAATAAAGTTTGCTGATCAGTTTTTCGTCGGGTAACAGATTAACTAACATTCGTTGCTCGATTTCCCGTTGTATCTGTAATTCTGGTACTAACGCATAAGCCACGCTGTTTTTGGCCAAATCGACAAACGCCTCTGATGATCGCACGGTATGACAGGGATAATTGCCCGGCGGCAAATCGAACTGATCTTCAATAAATTTCAAATGAGTATTATCCATCTGATCAAAGGCAACCCCTGGCGCCAGTTTTAGTGACTGGCTGTTAACCCCGTTGGGAAAATAGCGTTTCTGAAACTCAGCAGAAGATACTAAGATGTATTTTAAGTCGCCAACATAGTCGGTTTTATAACCCGGCAACGGGTGGGACAAGGTGCTGAGCGCGCCAAACGCTTCACCAGATTTGAGCTTGTCAGTGGTTCGGGATTCGTCAGAAACCATAATATCCAACTCAATTGGGTGCGTTTTGAGCAATGGGGCAAGCGCTTCAATAAACCAAATGGAAAGACTATCGGCGTTGACCGAAAGAGATAGCCTGACGTGGTTTTGCGGGCTATCAGCGACAATCTTCGGCAATAAATCTTGCTCTAAAAGCTCGACTTGTTTGAAGTGGATCAGCAGTTGATGACCGATAGGGGTTAGGGCAATCGGTTTGCCCCGTATGATAACCGGATGCCCAACAAATTCTTCAAGCAATTTAATTCTTTGTGAAACGGCTGATTGAGATATGTGCAGTTTGAGCGCCGCTCTTTCAAAGCTTTGTCGCTGAATGACAATGCTTAATGCTCTTAACAGTTTGTAATCAATGTTCATCTTATTTTTGCTCTAAAAATAAAAAATACCGAATAGAATTAATATAAGAATTTCTAATGTTAATTAAGAATGTTTAATTTTACTTAATTGAAGGGAAAATAGATACTCCTGCTTTCTTTGCTAAAAGCTATCGAATTATCGATTCAAATATCAATCGAAACGCCGCTTTAAATCAGTATCGCTAAAATTGATTATTGTGCCGTTTTACTCGAAATTAGAGGAGTTAACTATGAATTTCTTACCAGTTTTACAAGGGTTCTTTTTAGGAGCCACCATGATCATCCCTATCGGCGCACAAAATGCCTTTATTTTGAATCAAGGGATTAAAAAGCAATACCATTTAACTGCGGCGAGTATTTGTATGTTGAGTGATATATTGCTGATTTCGTTGGGTATTTTTGGTAGTAGTCAACTGCTAACGAGTGGTGAGTTAGCGTTTACTATCCTAACTTGGCTTGGTATTGCCTTCTTATCAGGGTACGGTTTACTGTCGTTTAAGTCGGCACTTTTTTCATCACAAAACAAAACGCAAGCGCTCAATAGCAGCAAAACACTGTCTAAAGTGGTCCTTACGTGTTTGCTTGTGACCTTACTGAATCCGCATGCTTATATTGATACAGTGGTTATTTTAGGCGGTGTAGGCGGTCAATTCATCGGCGAGGCAAAATACTATTTTGCTATAGGCTGTATGCTAGCATCGATTGTTTGGTTTTATGGCTTGGCGATGCTTGCGGCAAGAATGTCTCACATACTTTCTAGGCAAAAGGTGAAACGAGGGATTGATTTGGCAGTCGGAAGCGTTATGTGGATTATTGCTGGATTGCTTTATTTTTCTTGGGCATAGAGGTAAAAGATAGGACTGCTACTTATTGATTTGAGCTGTTAGAATCGGGCTCTACTCTTACATTAATAAGGAATGAATTGTGACTAACTCAACCGGACAACTACGGGTGGTAATTACTGGCGCAAATCGAGGTATCGGTTTATCGCTTTGCGAGTTATATGTTAAAAAAGGCGCGGAAGTGCTCGCTATTTGCCGACGAGCTTCTAAAGAGTTAGAAGCATTGGGCATTGAAATTATCGATTCGGTGGATGTTTCGTCTGCGCAGGCTATGGATATTTTGAAACAGAAAATTGCTGGTCGTGATATCGATGTATTAATCAATAACGCGGGAATATTAAGAAGTCAGAGTTTTGATAACCTAAACTATCAGGAAATGACTGAACAGTTTCAAGTTAATACACTAGGGCCTATCCGAGTTGTGGAAGCGTTGTTCGATAGTTTAAGCCAGGGCAGTAAAGTCGCTTTTATTACCAGTCGAATGGGTTCTATTGCAGATAATACTTCCGGTGGTCAATATGGTTACCGAATGTCGAAAGGCGCACTCAACGTTGCTGGTCAATCAATGGCCGTCGATTTTAAACCCAAAGGCATCGCTGTCGCTTTATTGCATCCGGGTTATGTACAAACGGAAATGGTTAACTTTGGCGGTGAAATTGCACCGGCGCTTTCAGCCGAGCGGTTAATTCAACGGATTAACGATTTGAATCTAGACAATACCGGTACCTTTTGGCACAGCAATGGTGAGGTTTTGCCTTGGTAATTCGTTTTTAACTTGACAAGTAGACTCGTTCCTATGGTTTACTTGTCATATCCAAGGATATGAAACGAGTCTGAGTTGGTGAATTAAAGGCCAATTTTAAGTCCTTGAGCAAAAAGGAGCGAGAGCAGGAGTTTCTTATGAGTGATCTCAAGAGCAATAAATTTACTTCAAGATAGAGTAAGATTAAACAGTCTAGAAAGCTAAAAAGTAAACCTAAATTCGGTCCTTTGAAGAATAACGAAAAGTTTAAATTGGCTGAAGATTTTAAGTTTGATAATAGCCATTTTCTTGCTTCATGAATTTATCAAACGATAGCCGTTTTTCGAAATATAATGATTAAAGCTTGAAATTGGCTCACGCTGTGTAACTATTGAGGGAGTACTATTAGAAAATTCAAATAATGAAAACCTACTACCAAAAAAGAGCACCCGTTTACGATAATGTCTATCAGTATCCTGAAAGACAGACCGACCTTCGTTTTTTGGAAGAATATATTGCGCGGCAATTTAGCGGTTTAAATATTTTGGAAATTGCCGCAGGAACGGGTTATTGGACTCAGTTTATCGCTAAACACGCCAGCTCAATTTTATCCACCGATATAACTCCTGAAACCTTAGAGCAACTTAAGAAACGAAAGCTGCCAGGCAATGTGAGTATTTGTGAATCGGACGCTTACAACTTAAACCATCTTCCTAATAATTTTAATGGTGCATTCGCCGGACTTTGGCTCTCTCATGTACCTAAACAACGTCTTAGAGATTTCTTATTTGGACTACATAGTAAATTACAACCGGGTTCCACAGTCTTATTTGTTGATAATTCAAGGGCTCAGTGTGTGCGACTTCCCATTAGCCGCTTTGATGAATATGGCAATAGTTTTCAACAAAGAGAACTTGGTAATGGCTCAAGTTATGAAATATTAAAAAATTTTCCAGCAGAGTTTGAGTTAATGAAACTAACTGAAGATCTGGGGTTTGAACGTCGCTATATTCAGCTCGATAATTATTGGCTTTTTCGTTATCAAATAAAATGACAAAAAACGCATCGACGAAATCTTTGATTCCCTCCCTATTAGTTTACAATATAGAAGAAACAATTAATTTTTATCAAGTACTCGGCTTTAAATTGACGGGTATATCACCGTCGAAAGAACAAGCCAACTGGATAGAAGTTCGAAGAGTTGATATTGCTATGCAATTTTATTCGAATCCGCCAATAGGCACATCGAAAAAGCCAATTTGTTCTGGAACTTTCTATATTCAATCGACTGAGGTGAATAAATTAGCTGAAAGTTTGAAAGGGAAAATCGAATTTGAATGGGGCCCTATGAAAACCGACGTTGGAACTTTTGAATTTGGAGTTAAGGATCCGAATGGTTACTTTATTGCATTTGTTCAGACTGAAGCATAAACTATTTTTTAGCCAAGTAATGTAACAGTCATTCAAGGAATAAATTTATTCATTTGATTTGTCGTGGCAACGGGACAGATGCTCTTAGGTGTACGAAGTATTTTTCTCCGTATTTTCCCAATGCTCGAATAACCTAAATCCCGAACAGATTTCGGTATTAAAATCATCATTCTAGCGATTATCGACCATAGCCCTCCCAGACGTTTGAGGCAATGAATTGCAGCGTCGCTTTTATATAGATACTCTTTTTTATCGGTTAATACGATCATGGTATCTAGTGTGAGACTTGGTTGCCCAAACTTATTTTTCATCGAAGTAAAGTGTTGTCCTTGTAGTGGCGAAAATCGAAATTTATTTCCGATATCTTCTGCAAGTATTAGTTTTACAAAGGCATGACAGAAACCACAATGGCCATCGAAATAGACGTATTCCAAAGTGGTGGCCCTTCTAAATTTAACCCATCGTGGATCGAATGTGAACATGTGAAACAGAATCATTGGTATAGTCAAATCTGGAAAGCTTAATAGAACCAAAAAACCAAATTGAACGATTAACATGCTCAGCCATAACCATTTCCGCATTTTTTTGATAAGCGCAAGCGGTGCATAAAGAAGTTCAATGTATAGGATAAACCATGTTAAGAATTGCATGATGGATTCCGGCATTAGGCTCATCCAATCTCGCAACCAGTAGTCCCGAGCAAGTGGATTATGAAGTACAAAAGAAATCGCATCGCCACTAATCCAAGAAGGGCTAAGCAGCTTGGTGTAACCACTATAGGAATAGCTGAGTGCCAAAATCACTAATGCAGCTTTATAGACCCAGCAAGGCAAATGCCAGTTGTCTCCGAGGGTACCTTCTTTGTGATTCGAAAAGCTCAAGCAGGGACCTGATGGTATGAATAAGTGTGCCAAAAGCATCCAGCCGATATAGGGTTGCGCTGGATTTGCAATCAGAGGATTGCGAGCAAATATACAAATAAGGACATATAAAATCCAAATGCTCATTAATTTATCTTGTAAACCAATTGAAAATAAGATAGAGGCCAAAGCTGCGCTTATAAGAAGACGATAGACAGCTTCCGGAGAGTCATTGATTGACAATATATTCGGTATTAGTCCAAAAAATGGACTACTGGCTGCGTCTTGAAGAGCACCGTGATTGGAAAATATTTCGGCTGACCAAGGCAATAGATAAGTAAAATGTATCACTAAATAACAACCAAATAGAATACGAAAAAGGCTATATTGACCGCCACTCCAGAATCGGCGCATTATCTGCCTCCGTTGGTTTTTGAATCGCTACATTTAAATTCGTATTGTAAGCGCCATTGGTCGTCATTCGAATAAGTTGCCCTAGGGACGAGCTCTACCCTTATCGACTTTGTTGGATCGCGGTTGCCTAATCCAAGCTCGCTAACTAGTGACGAATTTCCGCAAAACGCGAAATTCGAGATTTGCGAAAACATTTCTTTGGTTTTTGGATTCTTAGACAAGACAGGTCCGTAGGAAAGCGCGGCACCATAAACGTTTCTCCTATTATAGGGCCCTTTAATAAGACCGTAGATCTCTGGGGTTAATTCCTTATTTTGTTCTACACCTTTTAAGTCGGTCCAATGGATGAAAAACTGAGAAGAAAAGGTTTCAAATCCTTGATGGGTAGTAAACACTTTTGGTGCTGGAGATACATGAATCGCCAGTCCAATTCCTTTAATTTCTTGTATGTTGGTTAAATCGCCAACCATTTGAATACAGCCAACGGTGACTAAGAAAAAAAAGCCTATCGATTGTTTAATTTTGATCATTATTTGCCCTTGACTCAACATTTTTAAAACAAAGCATTTCCCAAAGAAGTAGTTCTCTTTGATCGCCAAATCCACATTTCCTCACTGGTGCACGAGGATTTTCAAAGGTGCCAAACAAAATATCCCAGATAGGCAGGTCCGAATAATTCTTATGATGAAAATTTTGTTTATGATGAAGTCGATGGCTTTCGGGTCTTTGAAATATGAAACCCAAAACATATGGTGTTCTTATGTTCCAGTGATAAAAAAGTTCAGCTAATCCAGTGATTAGAACAACTCCTGCGGCTGCGACGCCACTAAGGCCCAGTAACGTGAACAGAATAAACGAAGATAATATTCCGTTTAATAAGATTTCGAGTGGGTGCTTATAGAAACTAGTGACCACTTCTATTCTTACCGGGCTATGATGGATTTGATGAAAGCATTGCCAAAGCCATGGAATATTGTGTCTCGCACGATGCCACCAATAATAGATAAAAGTAACTAACGCATAGCCAAATGTTACCTGTAACCCCAAGCTTTGAGAGGACATATCAACAAGATTAAAAAGTGGCAGCCACATATCCCAAGTTAGGGGACCCAAAAAGCTAGCGGCCACTTGAAGTAGGTTAAAGAGAATGACTCTTGGCCACCAATGAGGTGTTTTTGGCAATTGCATGGAATAGCTATATTCGATAGTTATCATAACGACTGCCGCCACTGAAACTAAAACTGGGATATTCACGATTCGTTCCTCTTCGTTCAATTAAGCTAATATGAAAGAATGGAATAGCTTGGGCAACTGGCTTTGATGAAGTTTAAGTTATCGGTTTGCAAAGTAGCGAAATATGATACGAGAGCTATTCTTTAAAATTCTGTTGATATTGAGCAAAGGTCCAGAAATTTTTTCTTACAAGAAAAACTATTGAATAACGCCAAAAAATTCGACTTAATCGTTATCGATGTTTATCTTGTTATTTCAGCAAATATTCAAATAAGTCAAATTGTATGAAAAAATTTATTCTAGTTTCTAGCTTATTCTATCTTTTCTTCACGCCTGAGAGCTCTGGCTCCGAAATTATCGCTAATCCCTCACTAGAAAACTACGGAATAAGCAAAAACTATCCGTTTGGCAGAGCCAATCCTAACGCGCCCAAAGAGCTGATACAATTTCATTTTATGATTGGAAACTTCGACCGAAAAGAGCGACTAAGAAATAAGGATGGTAGCTGGAAACCGTGGGTGAAAGGAGAATGGAACGCTCGATATTTTATGAATGGCTACGGGATTATTGACGAGTCTCTTAATTATTATACCAATATAACGACAACTAATTTACGCTTTTTTGATCCGAAGGAACAGCTTTGGAAAATTAGCTGGTTCAAAGCTCCGGGCTATTCAACTACTTATGCTGAAGGCACGTGGCAAGGGGATAAAATGGTGATTATTAACCCATCGACCGGTGATCGCTATGTCATGTATAACATTACCACTAATAGTTATGATTGGGAGTTGCAAAAATCAATCGATGGGAAATGGATTTCAGTGTGGCAAATTTCGTTGGTTCGAAAAAAGAGATAGACTATTCGGATTCAGCCAATTGCTGTTTTTTCTTTTCCTCTTTCGCTTTCTCGTTTTTTTCGATTTGCGCACGAATATTCGCTAGTTTTTTTTCGTGCATTTGCTTTTTCTTTTTTGCCGTTTGCAAAGTAAAGTAGATTGAAACAGCAAATACCGCAACGATTATCCAAGTTAACATGATTTATCCGAGTAAAGTCTTTCCAATAACCATACTTGAACATGATAGACAAATCAATTATCGTAAATAATTTGATACAAGTTAATAGAAGGAAAAACAGCGTAATAAAAGAAGACAAAATGGTCGAGCTTCTATCCAAATAGAAGGCGACCCTTTTGAGTTTATCAAGAAGATAGCATTCGTGGTGACGAGCGCTATAATCTAGCGTGATCAGAAATTAATTAGCCGATGCGGTAAAAGTATCTTCCAATACCGCAAAGGCATTTAGTTATAGATTAGCCAAAATATTTTCGGCTTTAGAAAGCTCAAATTCACCGGGGCCTTCAACAAATAAATGGGTAACTTTGCCGTCATCAATAATTGCCGCAAATCGTTTGCAGCGATGACCCATTCCAAAACCAGAACCATCGAAATCCAGTCCTAATGCTTTTGCAAAATCACAGTTTCCGTCGGCTAGCATGGTAATTTCTTCTGCGTTACTTGCCTTTCCCCAAGCACCCATGACAAATGCGTCATTCACAGACATGCAAACGATGCGTTCCACGCCTTTTGCTTTAATGCTATCAGCGTTCACCACATAACCTGGCAAGTGCGCTTGTGAGCAAGTTGGGGTAAATGCGCCCGGTAAACCAAAGATGACACTTTTTCCTTTGGCGAAATACTCTGCCGTGTCGATTTCGCTGGCTTCACCGCCAGCTACAATTTTTACTTTCGCGCTAGGGACAGCGTCATTTATTTGAATGGTCATGATGATTCCTTTGAATGTGTTTGGATAGTTTTTTGAAAGGCCATTTTAAACTTGATAGGATATTTGTTCTAGTGATTGAAGGAAATAATGACCCTTTGAAAATAAGGGAGATTAATGTTGTTTAAAGCACCAGTTCGCGATCTTTCGATTTTTAAGTAGGAACGATTGTGTTATCGCAATTTCCCAATGTTTTTTCGCGGCACGGAGGCGCGCTCCTACCAAAAATTCAGCGGTTATTTGGGATTTAGTGGCTCGGGTTATAACTTTTCAATAAGACTTCGAAGTTCATCAATTTCCATTTGCATCAATTCAACTTGTTCTTCCAACGTGTTGATTCGCTCAATTTGGCCATCGGAACCTATCGTCTTGGGCGATATAGCTGATGCATCAGGCGTAATGGCTTTTGAATCAGATCTTTGGGCTGCTTCCACAGGGTATTGATCGGAAAAGCAGTGGGCATAGCGTGATTCTCGCTTTCCCGGCTCTCGTTCTAATCTTACTAGATAAGCCGAAGGTTTTGCATTCATCATCTCGGTTAAAACTGATTCAGTTTCCTGAACATTGTTAAATTCGCATAAACGATTTGTTCGAGTTCTTAACTCACCGGGTGTTTGTGGGCCTCTTAAAAAAAGTACACAAAGGATGGCTAATTCTTGCGCTGAAAATTGCAGCTCGCCAAATTCGGTATTACAAAACCGATGCCTGTATTTTTGTACTCGACTAGCGCTACCAGACTGATTCATAATTAATTGTTTTTCCGCTAGAGAATCGATAGTTTGTTGGACATCATTTTCCAAAAGTGAAAGTACCGGTTCTCGATTGCTTTTTTGATTGCAAGCGTTAGTCAACGCGTTTAACGACAGCGGGTAGTGATCTGGCGTGGTGAGCGATTTTTCAATCAAACAGCCAATCACGCGGAGCTGGTTAGCATCGAGTTGCAAGTTCATTTGAATTCCTAATTAGATGAGTGTTAGCTTTATTGACAACGGGTATATAATACAACAATTCGGCGAAAAAAGTGATGTTTTGGGTACGTCATTTATTGTATTATTGTTGGTCACTCAACTTAATAATCGATTAATAGGGATGTTATGAAAATACTAGTCAAACTGTTCGCCGCCGTCTTCGCGGTATCTATTTTTTCAGCTGATGCAAGTTGGCAACCGATAAAAATTATTCGTGGACACATTTATCTGCCAGTCAAAATATTGGGTAAAGATAGCTTGGCGTTATTAGATACGGGAGCCGAGCTGAACGTGATTAATTCTCGTTTTGTCGAAGCAAACAAAGATAAGCTTCGCACTGGTGGAAACGTGCGAGTCAAAGGCATCTATAGCACTCAAAAAATAGGATTAGTACATAACGTCAAAATCGAAATGTTGGGTAGCGAGTTGTCTCTAAACAATTTGGCATCCGCTAACATCGGCTCAGCCGATATTTTGTTAGGACTTGGTTTTTTCAAGCCGTTCGTGGTGCAAATCGATTACCCTAATCAGCGAATTCAATTCTTGCCGCGGGGTGCCATAGATATGAAGAAATTTGCCAATGTACCGTTGAAGGCGCAACACGGTAGTGGTTTGTTAGCGGTTCAAGTTAAAATTAATCAAAAGGACAAACTGTGGTTGTCCCTTGATACCGGCAATAATAGTGGTTTGTTAATCAATCGGTCGACTGTCGATTCGCACAATTGGTTAGAAGGCAAAACGGTCGAATCTCAAACGAGTGGCGGTATTAATCTCAATTCCGCGTCGATGGAAAAGTTTACCTTAAATTCATTAACATTTGGGCCCTTTGAGTTAGAAAACGTGATCGTATCGACACCGGTTGAAGGTCAAAAATCAAATATTGGGCGACGGCAATCGCGAGGATCTAAGAACAGCGGAAAGAGACAAAGTAAAGGAATTCTGGGATACGATGTGATGAAACATTTTGTTGTAACCTTGGACTATAAAGGAAGAAAAATGCACGTCGGCTTGCCCGAGGAAATCACCCAGTAAAAAGGGAATTGCGTCACTGCCACTCTGCTAGCAAGACAGAGAGCTATCCCAATCTTTTTCTCCTGACACTACCTTGTCAGCAGGCCGGCTTTATACTGCAGTTTGCGGAATGGCCGCAACTTAGACGCTAGTCTACCAACTGGAGAAAGAAATGATTGGTTATATTACCTTAGGTACAAATGATCTTACCCGCGCGGTCGCTTATTACGACGTTTTAATGGAGTTATTAGGCGCCGGCCGATTTATGGAAGACGATACTTTCGTCGCTTGGGCGAAGTCACACGAAGGGGTCGGTTTTTCAGTGACCAAACCTTTTGACGGCAATGCGGCAACCGTAGGCAATGGCGTCATGATTGCACTGAAGGTAGATACCATTGCTGAAGTGCAAGCGCTCTATAGTAAAGCTATTGAGCTGGGTGGAACCGATGAAGGTGAACCGGGCGCACGTTCCGATGGATTTTATTGTGGATATTTTCGGGATCTTGACGGTAATAAATTAAATGTGTTTTGTTTGACTGATGCTTAGTTTATTAAACGCCTTATTCGGGTTAGCTTTTGTTATTCGAAAGAAACCCATTTTGAAATGGTTCGGTCAATTAAGCTTGGCGTGACTGGTTTACCCAAGAAATCATTCATGCCGGCATCCATACAGCGTTTTCGGTCGCGTTGGGAAATATTGGCCGTTACCGCGATAATGGGTAAATTTCGATAATTCTTCATTTGCCTAATTTTTTCCGTAGCTTGGTAACCGTCCATCACCGGCATTTGACAATCCATAAGGATTAAAGCGATGTCTTTATTTTTTTCTAGGATTTCGATTGCCATTTTTCCGTCTGTTGCAGAAAGTGTTTGATAGTTTAAATTTTTGAGCACTTTTAGCAACAACAACATATTAACATTGTTATCTTCGACTACTAAAACCTTCGAATTCTTTGCGGTAAACGCGGCCACCTGTTCTTTATTTTGACTATCGACATGAGTTTTTATTTGTGACGCCGTGGCTTTGGTAATTGGGAAATGAATACTAAAACTGCTTCCATTTTCATCATCGTCATTTAAGCTGATATCGCCATGCAATAATTTTAATAGCTCATTACATAAGATTAATCCGACGCCAATATTACTACTCATACTAGAGTTTGACTGGAAAGCTCTAAAAATTTGAGCGTGCATTTGTTCTTTAATCCCGATACCGCTGTCTTTGACATTGATTGTGAGCCGGTAGGTATCTTTGTCGATACTTTCGCATTCGCAAAATATAGACACTTGGCTATTTCGAGAATAACAATTGGCGTTTTTGAGTAATTCATTAATGACCAGACTAATCAATTTCTGATCGCCCAGTATCCATTCTGGTACCTCATTATCAAAGGTGGTATTGACCTCAATATCACTGTTATTAGCCAGATTCTTCGCCTGTGAGAAAATAGTCTTTTTCAAGTTGATAAAATTCGACTGTAATTTAATATCGCCACGTCGTGCTTCATTAAACAGGATTAAATTTTCGATAAGGTGTTGAAGATGCAGACTCGATTGGGTGGCGGTTTCAAAATATTCATTGCCGGATTTATTTAAATGCGGTTTGATCAAATCAAGACTTAAACTAATTCCGTTAATGGGAGTAAGTAACTCATGGGAAATGGTTGAAATAAAATCATCTTTTAACTCGTTGGCGAGTGTGTAAGCTTGCAATGAAATTTTCGCTTGGTTGAGTCTTTTACCCCAAATAGAACTAAGGGCAGTAAAAAATAAGACTATAAAAACAACCACAAAAACAATCGCACTTAGAAAAAGTGGTTCGATTGAAACGCTAGTTAATTGACTATAAGAGGGATCTGGAAAATAGACGACAGCAGCCATTGCTGTGTAATGCATGCCTGCAACAGCTAACCCCATCACTAAAATGCTAATTAGACGATAATATTGTTGGTTGCGATGTTCTTTATATTGAACCGCCCAGACTTTGGTAGCAATAGCGAGTGTTGCTAAGGCCACTGCGACTATGACCGATAAAATGAACACCTCCGGTTGGTAATACATTTTTGCCGGTAATTGCATCGCTGCCATACCCAAATAATGCATGCAGCCGATCCCAAGTCCCATTAATGTACCACTTTTGAATATTTGGAAGTTGCTCGGCGCAATAATACTGATTTGTCGAATGACTACCGCGCTCGCAAGAATAGCCGGAATGACTGAGAGGAGAGTCGTGATTAAATCATAGCTGACGGGCAGTGGCAGCTTGAATGCAAGCATGCCAATAAAGTGCATTGCCCACACGCCTATTCCCATCGCACAAGCGCCGCCGAGCAGCCAGCTTTTGCGGAACCGACCGACAGACTCGCGAATTCTGTCTGCCATATTCCAAGAAGTGTAAGCCGCAGCGCACGCAATCACATAGGATAAAAAAACCAGTCCATAGTTATATTGCGAAGTGATTGCGGAGCTTAAATCGGCTTCAGGGGGTAAAAAGGCAAACATTGAGTATCTTATGTCGTACTTAATATACTATTAAATGTAGCAGTTACCGCCGGATTTGCAAGAAACGAGCCCTCTGTCTGTCAGTAAAAATGTTGAATTTGGTGCTCTCACAGAGGAAGGGGTATTAATTAAAATATCTGTTGCTAAACCAAGAGATAGTACGCCATAACCAAATTCGCGATAAGACTGACCATCCAAATACCCGTTCTTAAAATAGGTACGTTGAAATAATACATGGGGATATAAATGAGCCTCGCCCAAAAGAATATCGCTGCGGACAGTGCGGTAATTTCATTACCGGTTCCAGTAATATGGATACCGATGGCGATTGGTGCAAACAAAATTAACCCTTCAAAAGCATTCATATGTGCTCGATAGGCGCGATGTGCCCATTGCTCGTCAAATGGCGCGTCGCCGGGCAGTGGACGTAAAAATACTTGCCACAACCCGCCCAACTTAATGGTGCGATAGGTGGCATAAGGGATGACCATCATTGTGGTAAGTACTACGTTTATGGTTAACCAATATATTTCTGGTGACATTATTTTTTCTCCTACTTGTTTCGGTTTTCGATTGTATGTAAAAAACACTGAGTCGTTCGCTTTTACCTATAAACACATAGCTTGCATTATGCAAGTAATGAGAGATTAAGGTATTAACTTGTAAAATGCAAGCTATAAAGTATAATGAGCGCTATGACAGAACAATCAAAATTGAGAAATACCGGTTGCCCAGTGGCATATGCACTCGATATCTTTGGCGATCGCTGGAGTTTGGTGATTATTCGCGACATTTTAATTAAAGGCGTTAAAACTTACAGCGAGTTATTGAATGCCGACGAACGCATCGCCACGAATATTTTGGCTAATCGATTAAAATCGCTAGAGAAAAACGGTATTATTACCAAAGAGCGAGATCCCGATAATCGTCGTCAATTTATTTACAAGATCACTCCAATGGGCTGCGAATTAACGCCGATTATTTTGGAGATGATGCGTTGGAGCGGTAAATTTGACAGCAATACCAAAGTAACCGCTCAGGTTAAAAACCGACTGGAAACCGATCGACAAGGATTTATTAACGATATTAAAACTCGAGCATTTAACCGTAATTAAATGATTGAACCACGGAGCGAATGATGACGATTGAAACGGACGATGATTTAGAACAGTTAAAGGCGATTGGTTATATTGTTGCTACCACCCTTAAACAAATGATGGAAAGTACAGAGCCGGGTATGACGACCGCAGAAATCGATCAAATTGGTCAGAGGTTACTGGAAAAATACGAGGCTAATTCAGCACCAAAAGTGACTTATAATTTCCCCGGGTATACCTGCATAAGTATCAATGAAGAAGCGGCTCACGGTATTCCTGGGCAGCGAGTCGTACAGCCAGGCGATATTGTTAATATTGATGTTTCTGCCGAAAAAAACGGCTACTTCGCCGATACTGGCGGTAGTTTTGTGGTGCCGCCTAGTAGCGCACTAAAAGATCGATTATTGCATGCGACCAAACAAGCTTTGAATAATGCTTGTGCTTATGCAAGCTCGGGTCGACCGATTAATGGCATTGGAAAATCGATACAAAAAGTCGCCAAACAAAATAACTTTCGGATTATTAAAAACCTTTGCGGTCATGGTGTCGGTCGAGGGTTGCATGAAGATCCTAAAGAAATCCACGGTTTTTATGTGCCAACCGATGATCGAATTTTGAAGGAAGGCATGGTGATCGCCGTTGAACCATTTTTATCGACTAAAAGCCAATTTGTGGAAGAAGGCAAAGACGGTTGGACCCTGTTAGGTAAGAGCGGCAACTTATCAGCACAATTCGAACATTCGATGGTGATCACTAAAGGGAAACCAATATTGTTGACCGCGATATAGGGTTTTAAGGTTAGATTTCTAATCTAACCTTAATTAATCTGTTAATTGGATTGTAAGCGAACCAGACGACCGTCTTTTATCAACTTCTTAAAATCGTTTTTATCAATATTTGAATGGAGAGTTGATTCGTCGGGATAAAAACCGATCCACAGATTTCGACCAGCATATTTTGCTTCGTATAAAGCAGAGTCCGCTACTTTTACTGTCGCTTCCCAATCAGTTGCCGGGTTGCCCCAAATAGGAAACGGTGCGAACCCGAGCGAGCAGGTTGGATTTATCCTTTCTCCGTTTATTTCAATCGGCGAATCGGAAAATTTTCGTTTTAGACGTTCACAGAGATTGCCTGCTTCTTCTATCGGAGTATCAGGGCAAAACCAGAGAAATTCTTCTCCTCCCCAACGTACTTGTACATCAGATTCTCGACCGCAACTCTGTAATGTCTCGGCAAAGGAGCAAAGAACTTGGTCGCCGACGCTGTGTCCGAATTGATCATTGATCTGCTTAAAATTGTCTAGATCGATCATGATAACCAGCTGTTGCTTACCGTGGTCATCTTGAATAGAACGAGATAATTTGGCTGTATATTTTTCTAAGTATTGGGTGAGATAACGACGATTATGTAATCCGGTCAACTTATCTCGCTGGCTTTGCTGCTCTAGCTGTTTATTGAGTTGGGTCAGTTCGAGGTGCTGTCCTTTGATTAGGTCGTTTTTTTGTCGAAGTATTTGATTGGTTTTTGCTCTAAATCGATTTGTTTTGAAGAGAATCAAGCCGATTACGATGAGAACGCCAACAACAAAGATTAGACCTTGACGAATATTTCTTAGTTCTTTTTCTGCCATTTGAAGTTCAATAAAAGCCTTATCTTTTAAGACTTTATTATGCTCTAAATTCGCTAACTCTCTTTCTGATGCAATTAATTCCTTTTCTTTTTTTTCTAACTCAAATGCAGATTGTAATTCGGCGATACGCTCTTTGGAATCGACATTAACCATTTCATCATTTAGGTTCTTGTATTCTCGCATGAATTTTAGAGCGTCTGCGTTTCGACCCAAGGCTTCAAGATTGTCTATCATCACCGGAAATAATTCTATTTGTTTTGGTCTAAAGTTTTTCGTCTGATAGAGTTCGTATGACCGATGCAGGTACTTAGCTGCTTTGAGCCGATTTTTTAGCTTGATCCATGTTTCGCCGATATTTTTAAGTGCAATTGCTAAATGTTCGTCCCTACCTCGTTCGGTATATATTTTCTCGGCTCGTTGAAACATTATTAGAGCTTCCTGTAGAAGTTCTTGCTCGCTCAATAAATAGCCGATGTTGTTCAGAGCGGTAGGATTTTTTTTACCGAGACTTTCTGATATTTTGAGTGAGTATTTGAAATTGGCTAAGGCCCTTTGGCTCTCTCCTTTGCCTAAATAGGCAGTGCCCAAGTTAGAGAAGTAGGAAGTAGTGCCTATCTTTTTGTGATCTGCGACGGCAACAGCTCTTTCTAGATATTCGATAGCTTTGTCCCAATCTTCCAAATAAATAGATAATCCACCCAAGTTGCTTAATAGACTTGCAGGGATTTCAGCACCAATGGACTCATAGGTTCTCATGGCGTCGAGCATCGCTGAAGTAGCGCCTGGTAATTTACCTTGTTGAGCTCTCATCACTCCCAAGTTTCGAAATAGGCCCGCGAGCTCTTTGTCTTCTTGTTGTTTTTTATCCTTTATGGCTAATTCAAAATATAGTTCGGCATCGGCTAAATCGAACTGAGCATATTTAAGTAAGGCAATCACTTCATTGAGCTTCGATCGTAGCTTATTGCTGCCGATATCATGGGACATCTGGTTTGCTTGTTGAATATAAGCCGATTGGTTTTCCCAGTTTTCTAGCTTGGTCATTGCTTGAAAGCGTTGAATTAAGACCTGCGCCTTTAGTTTTGGAGAAATAGATTCTTCGCTCAATAAATTATCGGAAATGCTAATCACTTTTTCGAATAAATTGGATTTAGCGTAGCTGCGGGCTAATTCGAGTCCAATTTCTAAGTGTTGTGAAGGTTGTTTGATTGACCAGAGACTTTCGGCTAGTTCTATGGAGGCAGCTAAATCCGTATTTCTAAGATCGGATATTCGTTTGGCATCTACTTCTGATTGCGAAACGGGCTGGCCAACCGAGCTAGTGCTAATGATAATAAGGATTAATAGAAAAACTGGATTTTTGCGCATTGGATGTAAAAAAATATCTATCAACTAATGAATTTTAAAGTATAGTGCAAGAAAGGATAATAACTGGAATTTATTGTTTCTTCGCTTGAGGCTGGCTGTTGGCTACAAAAACGATACTCATTTTGGGAGGCTACGGAAATTTTGGTAAACGAATTTCTGAAAGTCTTGCTATCGTTTCAGATTGCAAGTTGATTATATCTGGACGGAATATAAGCAAAGCAGAACGTTTTATTAAACGATTAGCTGTTATTGCAAAATCAGATCTAGAAGCTCTAGAATTGGACATATTAGCGCCATATTTCGAGTCGCGAATTAAAAAGCTTAAAATCGATATTGTCATTCATACCTGCGGTCCATTTCAAGGACAAGATTACTCGGTCGCTCAAGCTTGTCTTAATATCGGCGCTCACTACATTGACCTCGCTGACGATCGAAAATTCGTTTGCAATTTCGAAAGCCTTAACGAGCAAGCCAGGAAAAAACAACTATTGCTGGTAAGCGGCGCTAGCTCCGTTCCGGGACTATCGTCAACCGTTATCGATCAACTTCAATCTAATTTTCAGTCCATCGACTCCATCGATATAGCCATTGCGCCGGGTAATAAAGCTGAACGGGGCGAAGCAACCGTACGAGCGATACTCTCCTATACCGGTTATCCAATTAAAATATTTAAGGATGCTCAGTGGAAAGATGTTTATGGATGGATGAATCCTGAAAAAATCGATTTCTCCGGCATAGTTGGCAGGCGCTGGTTGGCAAATGTTGAGGTACCGGATTTATCCTTGTTCCCAAAACGCTATAATGTTGCCAAACGGGTCAGTTTTAAGGCTGGGTTAGAATTGTCTCTATTGCATCTCACCATGGTCGCAATGGCTTATCTGGTAAAAATCGGCTTGGTAAAGAGCTGGGCGCCGCTGTCAAAATGGATCGTAAAAATAAGCGACGGGTTAAAATTCTTGGGTAGCGATAAAGGGGCAATGCAAATTTTAATTAATGGCAAAGATAGTTCCGGAAAAGCAATCTGGCGACTATGGCGACTTTATGCTGATAATGGTGTCGGACCATATATTCCTTGCGTATCAGCTATTCTAGTTGTCAAAAAAATAATAAGTGGTGAACTAAAGCAAGTTGGTGCAATGCCTTGCATGGGGCTTTTCGACTTATCAGAATTCGAAAGTTTTGTTGAGCGATGGGGTATTTACAGCGAACAAACTCACGGAGAAAAAACGCTCAACGGAAGCTCCAATGGATAGTTATTTGTTGATTAAGATGATCCACATTTTATCGGCGGTTGTAATTGCCGGAACCGGCGTTGGGATCGCGTTTTTTATGTTTATGGCCAATCGTTCTAACAACGTGCAAGCGATATTTGTGACCGCAAAAAATGTCATTTTAGCCGATTGGTTATTTACTACGCCAGCGGTAGTCATTCAGCTAGTTACCGGCTTTCTGTTAATGGAGAAACTTAATTATTCTTACCAATCAAATTGGTTTGCAAGTGTCGTTGGATTATTTGTGCTCGTGGGTTTTTGTTGGTTGCCAGTGCTCAAAATTCAATATCGACTAAAATCTATCGCTGAACAATCGCTGCAAAAAAATCAATTGAATCCTGAGTTTAATAAACTGATGAAAATATGGACGCTGTTAGGTATTCCTGCATTTATAGCAATTATCATTTTGTTTGCTTTGATGGTTTTTAAGCCATTTTTGTAAAGCGGCTAAATGACTAAACGAGTATACGAGTAAAATTCAAAACAAAGCCGTTAAAAAGAATATGAATCATACCGAAAAAATTAATAAGGCCGCTTTAATCGCTAGATATAGTTTAGCGTTTGTGTGGATATCGACGGCGGTTGTCTCGGTAATTATTTCTCCGCAAATCGGTTTAGAGATATTGTCCGATGCTGGCGTAACGGAACAAGTATCGATATTCCTAATTTATGCTGGCAGTCTGCTCGATGCGACGTTAGGTATATGGCTACTGAGTGGTAAAGCCACAAGACTGTGTTACTTGCTACAATTCTTGGTCATATTTGGTTATAGTCTTTTGCTGAGTTTACTAGCTCCGTCATTTTGGTTGCACCCTTTTGCTCCAGTGATTAAAAACGTGCCGATATTAGCTTTGATATTTTTGCTTTATCAAATTCAACTAAATCAAATTCAGCATACTAAAATATCAACGAGAGATTAAATTGTGATTAAATTATACCAGTTTCCAATTTCCCACTACTGCGAAAAAATTAGATGGACACTCGATTATAAAAAATTGGACCACCAATTGGTGAGTATGGTGCCCGGATTACACATTAATCAAACCAAAAAAATGGGAGTAAAGTCGGCCGTACCTATTTTGCAGCACAATAATGAAATTGTGCAGGGATCTACCGAAATTATTAATTATTTAGACAGGCAATTTTCAGAGCATTCATTGACGCCTGATAATGATGAGCATCGGAAAGAAGTCCTTGATTGGGAGGTGTTTTTAGATAAAGAAGTGGGTATTCCAGTTCGACTTTGCGTCTATTATATTTTGTTAGAATACCCAGCAATAGTTAAACCGTTTTTTTTGCATAATGGCCCTTGGTATGGTCGGTTGTTTCTCTTTTTTGCCTATTCAAAATTGCGAACGAAAATGCGCTATTTTATGAAAATAAACGATGATACTGCGAAAAGCTCACTGGTAGGGCTGAATTTGGCCATCGATAAGTTAAACCAACATTATCAACAAAATGAATTTTTGGTTGGGCAGCAGTTTACCCGCGCGGATTTGTCGGCGGCGGCCTTAGTCGCACCACTCATTATGCCGGACCAATACGGCTTGCAATGGCCGAAAACAATCCCCGATAAATTACAAAAATTAATGCAGACATTTGAGGGTCGACTAGGTTGGGTCGAGCGCCTTTATAAAGATTACCGGTAGTTGTCGTTAATCTTTAAGTTTTTACCCTGAACTCTTCGAGTTCTATTGTTTCCAATAGCGATCAAAGTTTTCCACGCGATAAAATTTTACCCCGTTTCGTCGATGGCCAATACCGACACAAACAATACCGCCGCAATCCGAAAGGTTGAAAACTTGGTCGTTGGCTCTGGACTGTTGTAATCGATATTGCTTCATCGACTCAAAAAATGCATCGGTATTGCCACTGCCATGGGATAATCGTTCAATTGCCAAACCGATATCAGATAAATAAAAATCCAGTAAGATCACGCCATAGTTTGCCGGTACAATTTGATAAATACCTTGATAACACTTTTGTGGGGAGCAAAGCATATATTGTCGGTTGGTTTGAATAGCAAGCCAATAATTTTCTTGGGTATTGGAACGATAGATACCGAGCGGAGAATTAATTGTTAGTACCGACTGAGGTAATTGACTGGCGCAACTCGGTATCAATCCTAAGAAAAGGAATAATAAAGAGCAACGATATTGAAATTTCATTTTCTATACTCCAGGGGGATTTCGATTTGCCACTCGAAAATTTGCGTAGTGGAGGAAAATGGACCAACGTCTGGATTATTAACCAAACCATGCCTTAAGTAATTTTCCCCTGAATACGACTCAAGTGAAATCTTATTAGTGCCTTGAAAATGAATGATGCCATTATTGGTTGTGATGCGCACGTAATAGGTAAAGGTTCCGATGATATCATTCATGTCGATGCCATCAGAAAATTGCCAAATTGCATCACTAGGACTAAATACACGAAAAGTATTGGACTGTGAAAAAAGTCCATTGTCATGGGGTATTTTTCCGCCATACCACAAGCCCAATTGCTCAATCAAATGTTGGGTGAGTTCTTGATAATAGTCGCCATTAAATAATTCCTTGTTACCTTTTGAATCGACTGAATAGAAAGTTGGCGTGCCATCGTGCTGGCCGCTTCTAAATTTTGCTAATTCTTTTTCTGCGGCATCCGAAGCGATCATTTCAGCAATATAAATACTAATTTGAGCGGGTAATTTAATAGCTTTGGTAAAGGTCTTATCCCACGAATTTTTATTCGGTTTATTATTTTCGGGCCGGTCGTTACCGGCATTTATTATGGCTGTATCAGCAGCATTTCCTCTATTGATCGAATCATCAATTTGATTTGAACTGCAGGCGGACAATAAAGCGGCAAGAGTCATTATTTTTAGTTTTATCTTGAAACTCATAAAAAATTTAGTTGATCCAACGAATTTGAATTTGATTGTCCGAAACTGTCCGTTCATTGTGAACGGACAATGTCCAAAGTATGACATGTGAATCTAGTGTAACAGATCTTAGAAAATAAATTAATAATATCAACAACTTAGATTTCGTTCGAAACTTGGCACAATTAGTGCTCTTAGAGTAACTATTATTGTTGGAGATAAACATGATTCAAGACACATCCTCACAAGACGTTATCTTAGAGCGTCAGTCGAAACAACCTGTTTGGGTAAAAGTATCGATTATTTTGGCGCTATTAGTCGCGTTTTCGGTGTTTGCCTATCCAGTACTATCTAGTTGGTCATCGACCGACCGGTCGGTTGAGCGATCACGCATACGAACCGCATCGGTAGAGCGTGGCAGTTTTGTCAGAGATGTTTTGTTGCAGGGTAATATTGTCGCGGCCAATAGTCCGAAGCTGTACGCGCCCGAGAGCGGCACCGTGACCCTGTTAGCGAATCCGGGTGATTTAGTGAATAAAGGTGATCGAGTGGCGATAATTGCGAGCCCACAATTAACAAATCGATTACAGCAAGAAAAAGCAAAACTAGAAAGTTTGGGCATCGAACTAGAGCGTCAAAAAATCGAGTCGAAGCAAGCTCAAATAAAAAGCCGACAGCAAAGCCAACTAGAAAAAGTGGTTCTTGATGCCGCTAACCGAGAAATGCGACGGGCGAAAAAATCAGTAGAAATTCAAGCGATCAGCCAACTCGATTATGAAAAAGCAGTCGATGATTTAAAGCGATCTCAACTAAAATACGATTTCTCGTTAGAGCAGGCATTACTGGAAAAAGAAAACTTAGTTTTTGAATCTAAAACGCGGGCGTTTGAGTTTAACCAGTATCGTTTGCAAGTAGAAAACACTCAGCGCTTGGTCTCTGCACTAGAAATTAAAGCGCCAGTTTCTGGTATTGTCGGCGCATGGTCAGCTGAGCAAAAATCAGCGGTGGCGATCAACCAGCCACTAATGACGGTTGTTGATCTCTCGGCGTTTCAAATTGAAATTGATATTCCAGAAACTTACTCCGACGATGTGGGGTTAGGTATGTTGGTAAAAGTGATATATAACGCCAAAGAATATCAAGCATCAGTTATCTCAATTTCGCCGGAAGTTAATAATAATATCGTAAAAGGTCGAGTGGCATTTTTAAAAGAACCACCGCCAGGGATCAAGCAAAACCAGCGAGTGACCAGTCGAGTTATTTTAGAGCAAAAGGACAATGTTCTCTACTTACCTCGTGGTTCGTTTATTCAGCACCATGGTGGCCTAAAAGCGTTCAAAGTTACAGACGATACGGCAAAACTAACGGATATCAATTTGGGTACTAGCAGTATCGATAAAATAGAAGTTGTAGCAGGTCTTAAAGAAGGTGAAGTTATTATCATATCAAACACGGATTTTGTCGGAAATGCCAAAAATCTGACAATCAACTAAATTCAAATCATCATCCTAAAAAGTAGAGGGTAATAGTAATGTTAAAAATGAGTAATATTAAAAAAATCTTTCGAACGGACCTAGTCGAAACTCATGCACTCCGAGATTTTAGTCTGGAAGTTGAAGAAGGTGAATTTGTGGCCGTTACTGGGCCTTCAGGATCTGGTAAAACAACTTTTTTAAATATCACAGGCATGCTAGAAACCTTTGACGGTGGTAGTTATTTTCTTGATGAGCAAGACGTTAGTAAGCTCAATGATAATCAACGCTCAAGGCTTAGAAACGAAAAAATTGGTTTTATTTTTCAATCGTTCAATTTAATTCCAGACTTAAATCTTTTTGACAATGTTGATGTACCGCTTCGTTATCGTGGGTTTAGTGGTAAAGAACGAAAAAAGCGAATCGAAAATGCCCTGGAAAGAGTGGGTCTTTCGGCCAGACTAAAACATTTACCGTCACAACTTTCTGGTGGCCAACAACAACGCGTTGCCATTGCTAGAGCATTGGCAGGTGAACCACGATTTCTTTTGGCAGACGAGCCCACTGGAAACTTAGACTCGCTAATGGCAAGACAGGTGATGCAACTATTAGAAGAAATAAATCAGCAAGGTACTACTATTATTATGGTTACTCACGATGCGGAACTGGCCAGAAGAGCGCAACGAAATATTCATATCGTTGATGGTCAGGTCAGTGATTACCAAAACTTGCAACCCGTTTTGGACGTTGCTGAAGCTTAGGAGTTCCCAATGATTCAATATTATTTAAAACTTTCTTGGTTGAGCATTAAACGAACGCCGATGTTAACTGCTTTGATGGTGCTCGCGATTGGTCTTGGAATAGGCGTTAGTATGACAGTACTCACGGTCAACTATCTGATGGGTAAAGATCCAATTCCGAGTAAAAGCTCTCAACTGTATCATCTTCAATTAAATGCCATGGGTAAAGGCCATACTTGGGATGGTACTGACGATGGCATTCCTTGGCAACTCACCTATCAGGATGTTCAAAATGTTTATCGGTCAAATATTCCCAGTCGAAAAACACGTAGCCTAGCAACTGGATTTACGATTGTTCCAAACGGGCCTGGCGCGACGCCTTTTATGGAATCAGCCAGAGCAATTGATAGTGATTTTTTTACCATGTTTAATATACGGTTTATTTACGGAGGAAGCTGGGACAAACAAGTAGATATCGAAGCCAATAATATGGCAGTTATCAATGCAGAACTGAACGATAAACTGTTTAAAGGTGAAAATAGTGTTGGCAAACACATAACACTAAATTCGATTTTATATACTGTTGTCGGTGTTATTGAAAATTGGCAACCAACCCCCCGGTTTTACGATTTGAACAATGGTAATTTCAATACTACAGAAAGACTGTTTGTTCCTTTTTCTTTGATACCCGTTCACGAGTTTCCAAGTTGGGGAAACAATCAGGGGTGGAAAACTGAAACAATTAACACTTTTCAAGACAAACTACGATCAGAAACTGCATGGAATCAATTCTGGGTAGAACTTACAAGTGATGAACAACTGGAACAATATCAAGAGTGGTTGTCTCGATACATTGGTGAACAAAAAATCCTGGGTCGTTTTCAAAATGACAAGGCTATTTCCGAGCTAAGAAATGTCAACCAATGGATGAGATATAATCATGTTGTATCTGACGATAGTTCTATTCTAGTGGGGTTGTCCTTTATGTTTCTAGCGGTGTGCATTATCAATACCATTGGTTTGCTGCTTGCAAAATTCTTACGAAGGGCACCTGAGGTCGGTGTGAGAAGAGCTCTCGGCGCAAGCAGGAACGCAATATTTATCCAGCATCTAGTTGACGTGAGCCTTATCGGAATAATTGGCGGACTGCTCGGGTTGGCGATTGGCCAACTGGGTCTATTGGGCGTGAAAAACCTGTATTCTTCATACAGTCAATTAGTTTATATGGATAGCATCCTTATCGTCTCTGCCATTGTCATATCCCTTGCTTCAAGTTTGCTCGCTGGTTTATATCCAGCCTGGTTAATTTGTCGTACCAATCCATCTGTATATCTGAAAACCCAATAGCAATATGAAGAACAGGAGATTAAAATGTTAGAAATTAGACCGATACTTAGCTCACTTTCGAGGCATAAAAGTAGCACCCTGTTGATCGTTTTACAGATAGCCATCACTTTTGCAGTGGTAGTTAATTCTGCCAGTATTATTAAGCAGCGAATGGCGGCTATGGATAGAGAAAGTGGAATTGTCGAACGACAATTGATTACACTTAATGTCAATGCGTTTGGAAAAAATTATGATATTGAAAGTAATATCCGTGCGGACCTCAGAATGCTGAGGAATATTCCTGGGATCATCGATGCCGTTGCGATCAATCAGGTTCCCTTAAGTGGTAGCGGCGACTCAATGGCGGTTTCGTCCTCTCAAGAGAAATTCGATAATTTTGAAAGGCAGGGAACCGGTATATTTTCTGGCGATAGCCATATCTTAAATACGTTAGGAGTGGAACTTATTGAAGGCCGAGGGTTTGCCGAAAATGAAGTGGATTATAGTTCTGAGCGACCAGAAGTTACGTCAGCTATCATCACTGATTCTTTAGCAAAAAAGGTCTTTCCAAATGGCAATGCTTTGGGTCAATCATTATATTACGGTATGAATCCAATCAGGGTTATCGGTATCGTGGAACGAATGTCAGGATCAATTGTGCATGAGTCGATATTTGAAGAAAATATTATTTTTCCCTATGTGAGGCTTTCCGCTTTTAAACGAATATTGATCCGTGCAGACAACAAAACAAGTGCTGACAAATTATTGGGTGAGATAGAGGAATTGTTGATCCAAAGAAATCCAGAAAGAGTTATCTCTGGCATTAAGTCGATGGACGATTTAATAGCGAATAGTTATTCAAGCGATCGAGCAATGATGATTATTTTATGGTGTGTTGCAGTTTTGTTAGTCTTGATAACTGCTTTGGGTATCGTTGGTATCGTCAGTTTTAACGTCAATCAACGGATCAAACAGATAGGTACGAGGCGTGCATTAGGCGCTAGAAAAATCGATATATTGAATTATTTCTTAACCGAAAATATATTGGTCACATCGCTTGGACTGATGCTTGGGGTCGCAATGACTGTCGCTTTTAATATCTACCTTGTTGAACAGTTCGATCTCACGCCAATTAGCTGGTTTTTCATACCTGTCGGTATTTTAAGCATGTTTGTCTTGGGTATTTTATCTGTTTGGATGCCCGCACAAAAAGCATCCTGTATTTCTCCAGCAGTAGCTACCCAGAGCATCTAATTGGCGTTACGGTGATATCTCCATTAAAATAGTTCGTTCAACATAAATAGGTTAACAAATACCAATGAATCAAATTTTAATCATCGATGATAATCACGGAATCGCAACTGCGTTAGAGGTGCTATTTTCGTTGTTTGATATTAGAACACTGCATGCGGATACGCCAGAAAAAGGATTGTTATTGCTGCAAACCAACAAAATTGACTTATTGATCCAAGATATGAATTTTACCGAAGATACGACTTCGGGAGAAGAAGGGCGAAAATTATTTGGACAAATCCATCAGCAATACCCGGACTTACCAGTAATCCTATTAACTGCTTGGGGGAATATCGAAAGCGCGGTAGATTTAGTGAAAGCTGGAGCCTCTGATTATTTAACCAAACCGTGGGACGATAATAAATTGGTCACAACGGTCCGGAATTTATTAGAACTCGGAGAGCTGCGTCAGCAAACCAATCAGCTACTTACTTATAGCAGTAATCAAACCAAAGCATTGCAACAAAAATACGACTTGTGCGGCACGGTTTTTAATAGTCAACAAATGCTACAAACGTTGACCATTGCGACTCAAATTGCTCATTCGGATATTCCTGTCTTAATTACCGGACCCAACGGTAGCGGCAAAGAAAAAGTTGCCGAAACTATTCAAGCTAATTCAAGCGTTAAAGAAAAACCTTTTGTGCGAGTTAATGTTGGCGCACTGCCGATCGATTTATTAGAGGCAGAGCTTTTTGGGGTGGAGGCTGGTGCATATACCGGCGCACACAAAAAACGCATTGGTCGCTTTGAAGCCGCTGATGGCGGGACTTTATTTTTGGATGAAATTGGCAATTTACCACTTTCTGGACAAATTAAATTATTGCGAGTTTTGCAAACCGGTGAATTCGAACGCTTGGGTAGCTCTCAAACGATAAAGGTTAATGTGAGAGTTATAAGTGCAACCAATAGCGACTTGCTAGCGGACATAAAACGGGGAAAATTTAGAGAAGATCTTTATTATCGCCTCAATGTCATCGAAATTAAGGTGGAACCATTGGTTAACCGCCCCGATGATATACTGCCCTTAGCGATTCATTTTATACCGGAAGGATACTGTTTAGCCAATACCACTGAAAGACGATTAAGGGATCATCACTGGCCTGGCAATGTTCGAGAGCTTGAAAACGTTATTCGTCGCGCTAGCTTGCTTGCTCAAAACAAAAAAATCGAAGTGGCCGATCTTGGTCTACCGCAAATGAGTGAAAAAATTGTCGATTTAATACCGACCAATGAGCCCGATAAAGAGGCGCTATTGCAATCACTTGAACTTAATAAATATAATATTTCACAAACCGCTAGGCAGCTCGGGCTAAGCCGTCAATCACTTTATCGCCGCATGGATAAATACGCGATCCCAAAAGACAAATAAGCTATACTTAATCATTCTTCCTAATTATTCGATTGGCTAATTTGTTGGCTACATTTTTTACAAAGAGAGTTACCTGTGAAGCTTAGGTTGAGCCTTGAAGCTCAAATGAGCTTACTGGTATTATTGTTACTGCTCGGCGTGGTTGTCCTTGTCAGTTTGTTTCACTATTTGTTAAACGATATTTTGCTTGCGGCACTTTTGTCTAGTGCGTTAGTTTTACCGCTTTCTCTTGTGGTATTGCGTTATTACCTCAATCCGATTAACCGAATTATTTCTGCACTGAATGATGGTTTTCATAATTTTCTAGACAACGACTTTAGTGTTTCTATTGCCAAAACTCGTGATGATGAACTTGGTGAATTAGTGGAGGTTTATAATCGTGTTAGCGAAGCACTAAGAGACGAACGCGTCCATCTATATCAGCGAGAGTTATTGCTCGATACGGTGATCCAAACGACACCTCTGTCACTAGTGCTGACGGATAGAACCCACGCGATAATTTACAGTAATAGCGCCGCTAGGCAGCTATTCAATCAGGGAAAAAATATCAATGGTTTTCAATTCTCAAAATTATTAGCGGCTAAGCCAGAGCAATTTTCGTTATCGGTTAATTCAGGACTAAGCGGCCTATTTACGGTTACCGAACAGGATAATAACGAGACTTATCATTTAACTCAAAATCAATTCTTGCTAAATGGATTGAGCCATCAACTTTTTTTATTTAAAAGTTTAACCAAAGAAATTAACCGGCAAGAAGTAAATACTTGGAAAAAAGTGATCCGACTAATAAGTCATGAGCTTAATAATTCATTGGCGCCGATTACCTCGCTTGCTCATTCTGGACAATTACTTTGTGAACGACAAAAAGAGGACGCGTTGGGCAGAATCTTTAACACAATGGAAGAGCGAGCACGCTATTTACAAAAATTTATTGAGGGTTACGCAACTTTTGCAAGGCTACCAAAACCGCAAATTCAAGCGGTAGCGATAGCGCCTTTTCTGGCTAATTTACAGACCATCCAATCGTTCGTAATGATTGGTGAACAATCAAAAATGGATATTTATTTCGATCCGGCACAACTCCAACAAGTTATTATTAATTTAATTAAGAACTCTCACGAGTCAGGCTCAACACTTGAGAAAATCACCCTTGAATATAAAGCTACTGAGGATTTCTTCGAACTAAAAATTAGCGATGCCGGAAAGGGTATGAGCGAAAATAATTTAGCCAATGCCTTGTTACCTTTTTATTCCACTAAAGCCGATGGTACCGGTCTTGGGTTGCCACTTTGTCGTGAAATTGTTGAAGCGCATGGCGGAAAAATGGTGATCAGTAATCGCATTAGGGGCGGATTAGAAACCATTCTAATTTTGCCGAATAAAAAGCAAACCGTAAGTAAAGAATAGAAAACTGCTAGCATCTAATCGACAGTTTTGTTGCCCGCTATTTTTAGTCTATTTTTTCACTCGAACAAATACAAGCAATGCGGCCAATAGGGATAAACTCGCAACTACCGCAATGCTGGTTGGAATATCCAAAACATCTGCTAATATGCCGGTTGATATAGCTCCAATCGCGTAACCTAAATCTCGCCAAAAACGATACACGCCTAACGCTGATGCTCGCCACGAAACAGCAGCAACATCTGAAACAAAAGCCAACAAAGTAGGATAGACCATTGCAGTCCCAAGACCGACTAATGCCGAAGACAGAATAAAGCTGTAGTACTGATTTGAGTAAACAAAAGCCAATAAACCGATGCCTTGCGCCGCCATGCCCAACACGATAATCAAACGTCTGCCGACGCGGTCAGACAAAGGACCAAATATCAACTGGGCGGTGCTCCAAACAATTGGGTAGGTGGCAACAATAGTAGCAATTTGTCCAATATCCATATGATTTGCTAGTAAAAATAGTGGTAGTAAGCCCCATAACATGCCGTCTTTTAAGTTAGTCACCATGCCAGCGATACTGGCCGAGGACAAACGGTCATCTGACCAAGTCGCCTTTTTGAAAACCTTGGCTAAAGGCAATGTTACCACGTTTACCTTGTTATTTCCGGCATGGGCATGTTGTCGAGTATCTTCAACGAATAGTGATAAAATTAAGCCGACTAATACCAAAATTAGCCCGACGTAAAAGGGCTCCGGTCTAAGTCCATGTTCCGTTGCTAAAACGCCGGTAATATAAGCAACGACCGCGACTCCGCCGTATCCGGCAAACTCATTCAGTCCTATTGCCAATCCTCGTTGTTTTTCTCCGGCAATATCGACCTTCATTACCACGGTCATTGACCAAGTCATCGCCTGACTGATGCCGAGCAAAAGATTCGCAAATAGGATCCAATACCAGTGCTCGGCAGACATTAGGATCAGTGGTATGGGAATGGCGATGACCCAACCAATTTGTAACACCCGAACGCGTCCCCAATGGTCGGAAAGGCTGCCAGCGAAAAAATTGACTGAGGCTTTGGTAACGCCAAAGGTGGCGATAAAAGAGAGCGCTGCAACGGAAGAGGTAATTCCAAAATCTGCTTCGGCAATTAATGGTAAAAGGGTACGTTCTAAGCCCACCATTCCGCCAACAAAGAAGTTAGTAATCACCAATGTACTGAATAAAACAAGATGGCTTCTAAGATTTGAAACGGGCTTATTATGACTGTTCATGAGGTAACTAAATGCCGTTGATTAATGCTAGATTGCAAAGTATCTGCTTTTGTTGTATTAATCAAGTAAGACAAGCAGATTAGATAAATCGAATAGCCGAGTTGATATATACGGGTATAGACTTTTCCCGCCAATCAGAACATTAGACTAGTTCAACAGCAAGCGATAGGGACTGAAAATACAATGGTCAAAGCGTTAAAAATAAGCGTCACTTTGTTATTAGTTTCCATAGTCGGAATAATTATTTATCAGTGGCTATCGCCGAAAGTCATTGTTATTAATCACAGTAATATCGTTTATGACCAATTGGTTATTAAGATGCCAAAAAGCCGAATATCTTTTGCTCCAATTTTGGCAAAACAAACTGAGACCATTTATTATTCGTTTCAAAATTCGAGCGGAGTCGTAATTTATCAATTATATCGTGAAGGACAAATTGTTACTGCCGGGGCTCTCAACTACGACGGCCGTTCAGAATTAACCAAAACAATCGAATTTAATATCAAATTACACCACAAAATAGAGGTCAATGAACGATGAAATACTCCTCAATTAATTTCGCTGAAAAATACACAAAGTTTAGTGAGCACTGGTCGCCTAAGGTCATCGCTGAAATGAATGATTATCAATTTAAGTTAGCAAAAGTCGAAGGAGAATTTATTTGGCATGATCATCCAGATACCGACGAAGTATTTATCGTCATAAACGGAACCTTAGAAATTGAGTTTAGAGACGGCAGGGTATCGATTGAATCTGGCGAAATGTTCGTTGTACCTAAAGGTGTTGAACACAAACCGGTAGCTAAACATGAATGTCGAATTTTGGTAGTGGAACCGAGAGGGGTAGTCAATACTGGCGAAGTTGGTGGAGATTTAACGGCTATTAGTGATGTTTGGATATGATTTTTAATTCTGGTGAGCGGACGTAAGTTTCGAAACTAGTGCTAAGAGCTGTCTCTGTTGCACTTTGTCGACAATTTCTGCCAAACTATCCAAGCCGCCATCGATGCTTCCGGAAACCTGGTAACGATGAATAATTTTGGATTGATTTTTCCCTAAAGATACGAATTTCCATGACATTCCGCCGCTAACACCCATCATTTGTAACGGCCCTAAACCGCCAATCATTCGAATTTCCTTTCCCGGATCAACCAACGAAACTGTCATATGCAAAACCTGCCTTTTACCATCAATTTCACAAAAACAACCACCAGCTTTGGCTTGAATGGAAAAATTTTCAGATTTACCGAAGTAACTGTGTTCGGCGTTCCACCATTGGCCAACATTAACAAATTGTTGGTAGGCTTTTTTAGAATCAACTGAAACAGTTTCTTCTATTTGAATGGTAAATCCGTGGGCGTTTTTGGCTAATACTTTCGATTCAGCATAGGCTGAAAAATTTAACAGAAAGATTAGCAGAAAAGCTTGTTTGTTCATTAGTCACCGGAATGCTTTAGAGTCTTTACTATTACGAATACATTTTAACTATCTAAGAAAGCAACTCTTTATCACTCATCGCTTTAGCATAGAGATACAGACCAATTGAAGCGATAAAAATGATGCCGGTAAACATTAAGGAAAAAGCGTCACCCATAATTTCTAAGCCATTGGAAAGCGCATAATTTTGAATGCTAGTCACAATCATCGCGATTAAGGAGAATAAAAATAAATTAACCGCTAATCGTTTCCGGATCAGTAAAAATATTGAACCGATAGTTCCGCCCCACACGGCTATTCCCCATGTTATGATTGCCCACATAGGAATACCATAAAAAAAATCGAGTTGTTCTGGGGTAAATGCGCTCATATAAGCTTCATTTTTCGTTTGCGTCATTACGAAATCTAACGCGCCCACCGAGCTCCACAATAATCCGATAATGCCAACGGTCCATAGATGCCAAGGTGTTGCCGTTTGTTCAGTTGAATCATTCATTGTTGATAGCCTTCGGTTTTTATTGTTAGATTTACAATATACTCGTTTGATTGTTTAAGTTCAAACAATAGGCCAAAAACAATTGATCAATTTAGTCGGGAGTTTTTTAATCTACTAGTTTGTTACTAACGATTTTAATATAGGATCTTTTTTCGTTATCCAATAAAACGGCCAATCTTGTATTTTACGCAATTGGAGTTTTGCTTGTTGCGTTTTTCCAATTAAAGCGAGGTAGCGAGCTTGACTAAATATTTCTCCTGGTATTTGATGTTTGCCGAGCGGCAATGAAGTGGCGAATTGTTGGTAAGCTTCCAATAGTTCATTAGCCCTATCCATTTGATTTCTTTGTTGGTTGCAATAGGCGAAATTAAGTTGATGAGAGATTCCTTCCGCGAAATCCCAAATTTCAAGCATCGATTCGGGATTTTCCTGTTTGCTTTTTTGATATTGTATGTTCGAAAAACGGCAGTCCTTGTCGAAATATGCAGCCATTCCTAGGAGATTATTAAGTTCGTTGTCGTTCGGATTATCAAGTGATAATGTTTTTAGTTTCGAAACTATTATTTTTACATCTCCTAATTTAAGCGCGAGCAAATATTCCAGTTTCAGCAATTGGTAATCGGTTGCATTTTTAGCACCAGCTTTCTTAAGAATTTGATCAGCTTTAAGAGTATGACCCAATTGAAGTTGATAGGAGGCATTGCTGGAGAGTATCCAAAAATTATCAGCCTTAGCCAATTTTTCAGACTTATCTAAGTATTCATGATATTTTTCTATGTTTCCAACTAAACCGTAAATGCTCGACAAACCTAGAAAACAATAATAATTACTCGGCAACAATTCTTGGCAAGTTTCAAAATGGTCTATCGCTTTATCTATTTCCCCTAGTTTGCTTAAAGTATCACCGACGCCGAAGTTAGTCACACCAGAAAGCGGATCGAGTTCTAGAGCTATTTTAAATTGAATCAGCGCGTCTTTCGAGCGAGACAGTATCCAAAGTAAATAACCGTAATTGTGTCTGGCAAATCGTAAGCCGGGGTTAAGCTTGAGCGCTTTGAGATAATCTTTTTCTGCTTGGCGGTAGTTTTTCAAATAGGTATTGAGCAATCCTCTTACCGCAAATGCTTCGGCTAAATTAGGCTCAATGCTAATAGATTGCTGTAATAACTTAGAAACAACTCGATTAGTCTCTTCTAGCGAGGTATGTTTGTACTGGTAAATGAGTAAATGTGCCGCAGCCATGCCTGAATAGGCAATTGCGTAATTTGGCGCTTTTTCCACCGCTTGTTTGTAATATCCGAGTGCTTTTTCGTAATGACTGACCTGACTAATTTTCATATGTGATTGTGCTAACAAAAATAACCGGTAAGCGTCAGCCGAACGAGGATGCTGTCGCTTGTTGTAAGTTTGCTCGCTATCTTTTTTGTTAGTGATTAAAAGTGATATTTTTTTTCCAATGGCAATTTGAGTATA
>Ga0316209_1000824_pt1 | contig 42601 bp, 64 predicted proteins | sample 6monopyrite_MG_FD_204945 | JGI IMG/M metagenome (GOLD analysis project Ga0316209, IMG submission 204945) | Microbial mat bacterial communities from mineral coupon in-situ incubated in ocean water Damariscotta River, Maine, United States -... | ecosystem: Environmental > Aquatic > Marine >...
ACTATATCGCTACACTTAAAAAAAAGCAAAAAAAAGCAGCTAACACATACGCGTTAACTGCTTGATTTGACTTACTTATTTGGTGCGCCTGGCACGATTCGAACGTGCGACCGCTCGGTTCGTAGTGGCTAAAAGGTATAATTTAATCATTTAAAATCAACAACTTAAATGGCTCCGCCCTCACCCTATATTTCGCTAAAACTCGCTATCGCTCGTAGAGAGTTTATTCAACACTACAAAAATTAAGTTTTGACCTGCTTATATAGTCGTGAGATATTAAGCCCCCTCAATAAATGCGTTATATTTTTTTACTAATATATTTTCCAATTAAACGCTACCAATTATGAGTAAATCAGCAGTTACATGGAGTAAACTGAAATGCTAGATAATAATAAAGTAGAGACTTCTGAAATAAATACCAGCAGGCCTGAATCTTCTGAATCTTCTGAATCTTCTGAATCTTCTGAATCTTCTGAATCTTCTGAATCTTCTGAATCTTCTAAAGATTCTAAATCTTCTAAACTAATAAGTGATGTTATTGATAATTTTTTACATCGAGTACTAGATATCGAAGATTGTGCAAATGATTTTCTTCCCGTAGCAATAAATAAATATAATGAAAACGCTAAAAGACTAGATGCAGAAGTATTAATGCATAAAGGGCTTCTTAATGCCGAAGTAGATACTGATAAAAAACCTCATAACCTTAAAAATCTTCGTAAATCTCTCAAAGAAATTGATCGTCATAATAGCTCCTTACCCGTAGATACACTTGAAAAAAGCCTATTCATCTATTTGTTTGCAGCATTTGATAAATATATCGGTGATTTAATATCCGTTATTTACCAATTAAAGCCCGACCTATACAAAAACATACACAAAGAAATTTTATTATCTGAAGTCTTGCAATACGAATCTATGGATGAGCTTCGAAAAGAAACTCTTAACAAAGAAATTGAGACTATTAAAAGGAAAGGGTATGTAGAGCAGTTTAAGGACTTAGAAGATAAGTTCTCCATTAAGCTTTCAAAGTTTGACCTCTGGCCACACTTTATTGAAAGTGCGCAACGTAGAAATTTGTTTACTCATTGTGATGGCATTGTAAGCAAACAATACCTTGATATATGTAAAAACGTTGGTGTCAAATTTAAAAAAGAACCATTAATAGATGATCAATTAAAAATAGGAAAAGTATATCTTTTTAGAACTTGTTTCATAATATCTAAAGTCGCTGTAATGTTAGGTCATACATTATGGAGAAAAACACAACCAACAGATCTAGACAATGCAGACACACATTTAACCAATGTGATTTTTGATTTTTTAGATATGGAAAATTGGGGTAAAGCAATATCTCTAAGCGAGTTTGCACTTGAACTCCCTAAAATATCAACAGAACAAACACATTGCATATTTATTATTAACTATGCCATTGCATTAAAATCTATAGAAAACAACAAGAAGGCACAAAAAGAACTTGGTAAAAAAGATTGGTCGGCAACAACTTATGATTTCAAACTAGCACATGCAGTCTTGACTGATGATTTTTCGAGAGCGAAAGATCTGATGATAAGGATAGGAACTGATGGAGAATTAATTTCTGAACTTGCATATCATGACTGGCCTCTTTTTAAAGACTTTCGTAATAGCAAAGAATTTCTTGATGCTTACGAAAAGGTATATGGATATAAGTATTCATCAAAATTAACATCCCTTGCTGTAGAAAAGAAATCCAATATTGATGAAAACAGCTCCACAGAATAATACCTGTAATTGATAATATAATAAGTCCATACATTACCGGCTTAGAAACTAATGTCTTTTGATAAAAAAACAATAGTTAAAACACTTCTTACTATAGTCCCGGAGCTTGATACAACTCTCGTCTATTTAGAAAAAAATGAAGGATGGATTAATTTAGACGAACGATTTATTTCACTTCTTCTGCAATGGGACTTAAGTTGGCAAGAATATTACGAAGATGAACAACGTCTTCGTGCATTAAGTTCTCTGATGCTTTTTGACGTAGAAAAACTTAAGAATATAAAAGAAAGTGACGACTATGAATCTGCATTACTTGAAATAGTAGCTTTAAATAATGAAGTAGATAATTTAAATTTTGATGACATAGGTACTCCTGAGCAACTAGCAGAATCATTTAAAGAATCATCTAATGAAGAAAAAAATAAGACATTAAAACAATCCGTTATTTTTTGTTTAGGAATGATAACTTCCAGTTTTAATTATTTAGCATTAATGTTACATGGTCATACTATGTGCTCCTTAGTTTCCATGGCTAAGGATGGTGATGATAATGCCTTTTGTAAAGCCGTGCATATAGATAGAACAGTACTTAACCTTCCTTATTTTAAACAGCGCATGCTTAAAGCACAGTTTGGAAATGATCAAAACTTCCTTAATATATTAGCTTATCAATTAAAGAACCCGCTCCGTAAGGGAAAGATTAAATATAAAATATTGTGGTTAACATTTCTCATTCTTGATGATGAAGGGTTGTTGGACAGCTTAAGTCATGAAGAAATTTTTGATATTTGTGAGAAAACTGGTGTCTATGGAAAAGAGCATGGTATAGAAGACGTTGGCCATATATCAAAACGATTACGTGATTTTAGAAAGTATCAGGGGAAGTCAAAAATATTTTGACGTCCTGTATTCACCTCTTAAACATGCATAGTTTACATATCCATGAGGACAGATTGGCTGTCCTTCTTAACATGGATGAACACTATGAAATTACCACAAGAGAATCAATCTCGTACTTCACTTAACAATACTACTAAGCAAAATGAAGCCCCTTCTGGGTCTGGGGCGCAGCCACAGTTTCAGACGGGGCATTCCTCAGGTGCGCCACCTAGTAACACAGCACCCTATAATTGCATTGATCCTAATTTGACTAAGATTCTTCGATGTTCAATCGACAGTTTGTATTTGTCATATTCTGGGAACCTTTACGAAAAATGGAATAAAAAGTTCCAGTTATTAAAGATAATGGCGCAGTCTGAGGATGAGATGGAAAAATCCCAAGCGCAAGTCGCCCTTGGTCGACATCTTTTTGAGCTTATGGGTAAAGGTGACGGACGATTCCCGTATGTTCTGCAAGACGGTGCGCTAAGGATTTCCCTTTCAAAGCCTGAAGCCCTGTCGATGCCTCTTTCTTATGCACAACTATCGAGTGAATCACTCACTTTCTCGGACGTAGAGCCGCTTGAGGCTGATTTAAGGTTTGTTATTAATACTATTGGCAATGTCACAGACGAGCCTAAGATCAGTCGTGTCGATCTCTGTATTGATTTTATAACGAATGAACCTCTCGAAGGTATTAATGATAATGCATGGGTGTCACGCGCTCATCTGATTAATCGCTATTCAAATAAACGCACTTTTTCGGGTTGGGTGATTGGTTCAGGTGGCGCCATGAGTGCGCGACTTTATGATAAAACTTTAGAGATTAGAAAAAGTAAAAAAGATTATCTAAGAGATATTTGGAAATCTGAAGGTTGGGATGAAAAACAAACTGTTTGGCGTTTAGAGTTTCAGTTTCGCCGTGAAGTCTTAAAACAACTCAATATCGTATCAATACCTGACCTACTCGCGAACTTAAACAACTTATGGAACTACGCAACTCACGATTGGTTACGTTTAACCATTCCTAATTCAAAAGATGAAACGCAAACACGTTGGCCTAATCACCCTCTGTGGGATGTTTTATCGGATGCTCCTTGGGAGTATGACGAGCTAATAAAACTTAAACGCACTCATCTTACGCGCCCTCCTTCACGAGAATCATTATTTGTGAATGGTCTTGGCGGCATTACTTCTTTTATGGCCTTAGAAGGCATCACAGATCTTGGTGAAGGCTTTGGTGAATTTTTAAATCAAGCTCATATTTATCATGATCAGCAAGAACGTTTTAAAGGCTATCGGTTCGGGACGTACATCGAAACTAAAGTCCGTCAAAAAGGCCGCAAGTTTAATACCTTAAATAATATTGGACGAGATGATGCAGAAATAAAACAACACGCCAGAGATTATCGAAAAGAGAAAGATGGTGAATAAAAAGCAACAGCCTGCCCTTTCCTTACCGAGTGCGCGTTGTCTAACAAAGCATCAAGCGGCGCAATATTTAGGTATTGGAGTGACTTTACTGACCGAAATCGGAGTACCCAATATCCGCTTAGGTCGTCGTATTGTCTACGATGTGCTTGACCTAGATCGTTGGCTCGATCAGTATAAGCATCGAGGGCGGGCCGAGGAGGATGTATGGCCCGAGAAAAAGGACTCTATCGTCGAAAAGATTCACCCTACTGGTGGATTGATATCGTCTTATCAGACGGACGACGAGTATGCAAAAGTACTCGACTTAAAGTCTTAGCAGATGCTACAGAGTATCTGATCAACCTCAAGCAAAAGGCATATGACGATGCCCGTACGGGAATAAAACGTAATAAGACATGGCGAGAAGCAGTGGTACGGTATTCACAAGAAAACCGTGATAAAAAATCACTAAGGGCTGATCTTGATAATTTACGCAAACTTGATCCGTATTTGGGCGATAAAATGTTAGAGCAGATCTGTATGGATTTGCTTTGGCCGTTTATCCATCACCGCCGAGAAGTGGACGCGGTTCAACCTGCTACCATTAATCGTGCATTGGAAGTGGTTCGTCGTATCTTGCATTTAGCGCGTGATGAGTGGAATTGGTTATCACGGTTTCCCCGCATAAAAATGCTACGGGAACCTAAACGCCGCGTTCGCTTTATTACACGTGAAGAGGCCGATAGATTGCTTGAGGCACTACCTGCGCATTTGCATGCAGTTGTGCAATTTGCGTTAAGCACCGGTTGTAGAATGTCGGAAATTTTACAACTGGATTGGCAACGTGTTGATTTTGATCGTCGTGTTGCATGGCTCGATCCGGGCACAACGAAAAATGGGGAAGGACGCGGTATTCCACTAAACAAGGAAGCCACCCTCGCCCTTCGAAGTGTACAAGGACAGCATGCAAAATGGTGTTTTACCTTCAAAGGTAAGCCCATGAAGGCAATTGGATCATCATGGAAACGTGTACTCGAAAAGGTCGGGATTGAAAACTTTCGTTTTCATGACTGTCGTCATACATGGGCAAGTTGGCATGTAATGAACGGCACGAACCTGCAAGAGTTAATGGAACTCGGTGGCTGGAAGTCGTATGAGATGGTTCTAAGATACGCCCATCTTGCCCCTGAACACCTTGCACAAGCCGCTTCAAGAATTGAGCGAAAATGGGACGCTATTAGCGTTGGGAATGACTCTACGATTTCCCTACGCTAAGCAAAAAAAAAGACCTACGCAAAACGTAAGTCTTTGATTTGTATGGTGCGCCTGGCACGATTCGAACGTGCGACCGCTCGGTTCGTAGTAGTGTTCTTTGACTCCTTTTTTCCTCTTTAAATCAAACAGTTAACAGTACATTACTCCCCCATAGAGCATAGAATCATGACTTTTTAAGTCTTTGTTTTATATGGGCTTTAATTTTCTTGTGGGGGGAATTACAGGGTTGTTATGGCGTCCCCAAGGGTAAGCATCGATAACCCTGCTATTACATACATCCGCAACCTGTTAATAAATAAGGCTGCTTAAGCCTGGTCAGCTATTGGTAAACTCTACCAGCTTTTTTTCTAAAAGTTCGGTTAAATTGTTCTTACAAAAAACTTCGGCATATTGGGAGAACGTCTCAACATTAGTTGCATCTGAAACGCCCGTGAAGAACAGTACCTTTATATCCTTGTTTTGCTCGGTTAGCTGTCTCATAAGCTCGACCCCGTTCATATTAGGCATAAGTAGGTCGATAATGGCATGGGTGTATTTTTCTGGTTCATCATCGAAAACGTCTTTCACCAACAAAGGTTCATTAAAAACAATGCACTTTTTATTGTGTTTGCGGAGTATCGCTTCAACAATTGTGGTTATCACGTCTGAGTCGTCAACAACTAATATCATGCATATTTTATCGGGCCTTATCTGGAAAGCTTTAATCTAATTTGTCAAATTTAATTAACCTAAAATAAGTACGTAATAATCTATAAGTTATTGATTTTATAAAAGTTACAAATTATTTTGATTTTACTTTAATTGCTAATTCGAGTTTAATTTTGCTCCACTTTTATTTTTTTATTTGGAAAACTTCCGTCTATTTGTGGTGGGTAGGATTTATTGTGGAAACTAAAAATGACACTTTGCAAGAAAGGATCACTGTTCTTATTGGTAACGACAAAGAACGTAGGCTTGAGGCCGCCAGAGTTTGTGACGTAGATATTTCGACCGTGGCTAAATGGATAAGCGGTAAATTGGTGCCGAGTATGGACCAGGTAAAAATGCTGGCCGAATATTTTAGTGTTAATTATATCCATTTGCAGCACGGCTCTTCTGCTGTTCGTAACGCTTACGAATATTACAAAAATAATTATATTGATGGCTACCAAGCTGCAAACAAAGAGATTTGTGACGCTTATGGACATGCTTTGATTCGACTAAATACCGAGCTACTAAATAGGCGAGTTAGCAGCGATGTTTATAATGTAATTATGGAAAACTCTGAAGACGAGCTTTATGTTTTAGATAAAGAGTTTAATCTTGTCCATGCAAGCAAGAAAGCGCGAGCCAGATTAGGTTATTCATATACTGAAATTAAAAAACTTCATGTTTTAGATATTAAAGACAAGATGACAGAGGAAGATTTTAATTCTATTCGCAATGGGTTGATCGAGGAACGCGACCCAATACGGTTTTTAACAGATCATAAAAAGCGGGATGGCCGCACCTATCAGCTAGAAATAACGATCCAAATGATTAAAATATGCGGTGAGCCGCATTATGTGTCGATTGGAAAAGATCCAGATTAAATTGTGCGTAGCCGGCCATGCCAAGGCGTCATTGGCATGGCCGGGGCAGCGTTGGCACTATTTAATGATTTTCTGCTAAAGCTTGTTGTTTTTGTTTTTTTGTTCATTAGTATAACTCTCCCCCGCAATTATTGGGGCTGCGGGCCGGCTGAAGTTTAGCTGGTAATTCACACAAGGAGATAGTGATGGAAGAATATTTAGAGGTTTTAGCAAAAAAATACAAAACAAATAAACCAACGAAAGAAAACAAGCTACACATAATGGCGACAATACTATTAGCTATGTGGCTTTTTAGTGTGTCGGCAGAACAAAATAGAAGAACGGTGCCGATAAAAAACATGGAGTACAAAATGATGAGTCACAGCATCGAGCATAAACACCAGGTTAACTAGCTGGTATCATCTATTGTTTGCAGCTAATTGATTTTAGTTGTTTGCGTAACCGCGAAGCATCGGCCTTTAGTGTTTTTTCTCGGTCGGCCAACACATCGTAAGAGTCACCACATTCACCTTTTTCTTTTTGTAGTTGTGTTTGGCCTGCTTCGCATAGCGCCTGGTCTTGTTCTACCGATAAAACAAAACCCAGCTTTTTAAAGTTGGGCGCTTGAGTTTCGCTTATGTGTACGCAGGCTCTGTTTGTCGAACAGCTACTCAGTAAAGCGGCCAGCACGAGCACGAGTATTACTTGCTTCATGAGTTTTCTCCTCAAATTCTTCGTTACTTTTTACTGCGGCATCATTCACCGCTGCCTGTGCTTTTTCGTTAGACTCAGCCTGTTTAAGCCGTTCTGATTTCCCGCCGGCGCGATATATACCCACCGTAAGAATAAAAAGAACAATAGCAATCACAGCGCCACCAAGGGCTTTTAATTTTGTCAGCATCATTTTTCCCCAACCTTACCCGTTGTGGTTTTACGCAAATAAGCAATGTAACCCGCAAACGCCATCCCAATAATTTGAATCGCATTAGCCGGCAAATCCAACTGTGAAATATAAGGCTGCATTACAGATAAAATCGCAATCAACGCAGCCGTATCAAGCGTGCGTGATTTTTTAATAAACCCTTTATACTTAGGCATTTTCATTCTCCTTTACCGCTCTTCCCATGTTATTGTTAAGTTATGTGTTTCACCTTCTTCTTTGGGATTAACCAAAGCGTGAAACTCTTCTAAAGCTTGGCGTGACGAAGTTACCATACCGGTATAATATGTTTTACCTAACCCGATACAGCCTTTAACGTCACGCTCATAATTCGCGACATGAACCAAACAGGCATAGCGCTTAGAATGCGCTTCTTTAAAATGGGTTATATTTTTTCTGTCATTAATTAAACAAAAAACCGTGCCGTACTTATCAGAATCATGCCTTTCTAATAAATATTCTCCTGAAGGAACGCAAGATATTTCAGGGTAGTTATTATTCCAAGGCTTTTCCACGGTATAAAAAACAACATCACCAACAGAAAGAATCCCAAACGTTCCTTCAGATGTAGACTTAAATCTTTTTAATGTGAGTTCCATTTTCTTTTCCTTTAAACATAAAAAAACACCCGAAGGTGCTGGTGATAAAATAGTAATGTTTTGTTATTTGTGTTTTATGTTATTGGCTACAAAGCATCACAAGCGAAGCGGGAACCGGCGCTTCCGTTTAATTCCCATGGAGAGTTATTTAAATGTACTGTGCGCGAGCCGGCCAGTACGCCGTGGAACCAAGTACCCCCAACAAATACCGCACCTAACGATGTCGGTGTGTACATATAAAGCTGACCTACACCTTGACCTGCCATTGGGTCGTTCCACCCCCACCCCGCCGTACCGTCTTGACGAATAATAAACTCATCCAGCCACTTCCAAATGTTACCAACACAGTCAACAATATTATTTGCGCTCACTGCATTAACGACTGCCCCTGTCGTTGTACGGCCTGTGTTTGTTGTTGCTGACCACGCATTAACATTATCTGCATTGTTACCCTGTGGACTACCTTCTGCGGCTTGATGGCTTTCATTTAATGACATCAAGCGTTTGCCTGTTCGTTTAGCAAGCTCATTAAAATTATACTGGTTTAAGCCTTCTGTTCCCGTAAGCGGAGTACCGCCATAAACCGATTGGCTTGTCCCTGCGGATAATTTGCCGTTAGTCACAACCGGCGCAACATTTGCTGAAGCTAAATAAATATCTACCCAGAAGTTACCTACTTTCACCATGCCGGTAGGGTCGCACGTTGGGCGATTGATAAGATCCCAACAGCTGTTAGGTACAATCGCGCCGTTAGTTACATTCGCCTCCCACGGCGTAGTAACATCAGCCCCGTAAACCGCAGAAGCACCATCAATCGGCGTACCCGCAGAATTAACAACACGAGCACGACCAAAATGAAACCCACCAATTTTGCGGGAATTAGCAGCGCTGTATCCGGTTGGGAACGTGCTGTTTTTTGAACAAACAATTTTAGCCGTACCACTCGCATACTGCGTTGCGTAGGTATAAATATCATCACCCACTGCCAATGCAGTAAACGAACTATCGCGGTTGGCTGCTAAAACAGGGTTAAAATCTGTTTGAGCAGACATCATATACCCTTTACCGTTGCCGCCAATATTCACCATGCCTTCGGGTAAATTTAAAGTATCGCCCGTCCCTTTTGAAATTTCGCCATTCAACGAAAAAAAGCCTGCGGCTTGTGACGGTAGAATAGGAAAGCCCCCTGGCGTTACGCCGTCATGAGCAACTAATATATTATCCGTTGTATTATAAGTGACCTCCTTAAGAGCGCCGACCATGACTGCATGCTCTTCTGCTGTGCCGAATCTAAATTCTTCTTGTGTTGCTCCCATTACATTGCCCCTTGAACTGTGGTTATATGGTTTTGTACTTCTATTTCTGTTAGCCCTAACTTAATCATTTGTGCATTTATGTTTTCAACAAAACTAAATTGGTGCCGTTCATCATTGTTTGCACCCTGATTTTCAAGTACCCGAAAATCAGGCTCAACGCCGTCTGGTGTTTCTGATGAAGTTAGAATACGATCAAACACATAATGCTTTGTGTTTAGTAAATTGTTTAAAAACAAAAGTCCTTTTGTCATTTTTTCGGGTGTCGCAGAGGGCGTACCGATGTATACCATTAGCTGCTCAACGTCCTTTTTTGTTGCGATATGTTTAGGGAATCCTTTCATCATTATGTACCTGCCGCCTCATATTTGAATTCGTCCGGGCTTGATAAACCAACATCAGCTCCCGTTTTGTCCTCCACCCGCACATCGAACCCATTAACATCTTCATTTGTTTTAATCGCATACAAAGAAGTACTGCTAATAATTTGAGGATTAACAAAAGGCGGAAGATGGAATTGTTTCGCATAATTAAAACGAGAGCCGCCAATTGCAACCGTTAGGCCGCTCGCTCTTTCTTTGCGTTCAAGCAGATCGATTGTTGGGGAAAACTTTAAAAGAGCAGGTAAATAACCTTGTTCGTTAGGAAAGCATTTAACGCGAAACATAATATGGCGCATGTCAATATCGCCAAATGTCCACGGCTCAAATAAAATTAATTCACCATTATCATTTACTGTTGTTACCGGCTCAGTGATTGAACCGCGACTAATTATTTTTGTCACTGGCTCAGCGATTGAACCGCGACTAATAATAGAGTCCGCGCCTCTGTGATACTCGCCTTCTTTACGTGATGCTTTTTCAAGCGAAACATTTATTGCGTCGCCGCTTGCCCCGTAACTTAACGTGCCCCGAGCATTAATCGACGTTACCGGGTCGGTAATTGAGCCCGCCTTATTGATTTTAGTGACTGGCTCAGTGATTGATCCTCGAACAATTTTCTTTGTTACGTTAGAAAGTGATGCTGATATATTTGCCCGTACGCGGACGATGTCGTTAAAACCTAAGTCATACTCGGTTGTTGTATATACAGCTTCATCAGTCGCGGTGGGGATTAATGCGTTTGCTTGAAGAGCAAAACCTTTACGTTGACCTAACCACGCTGGATGCTCTGCGTTGTTATAAATAAAGTCGTAGTTGGTTGTTACCGTTAAATCATACGCCGCGGCTTTTACTGAAAAACGCCCGCCGTTATCACGCTCTTTAATAAAAAACGTGTACGCACCAGGGGGAATAGCCGAGCTGGTTAACTCTGTTCCTTTCGCGGCTTTAGTTAAATGTTGCGCGCTGCTGTAGTCAGCATTGCCCAGTGCTGCGTAACGAATCTCAAAACCACCCGAGTCTGCTATTTGCGTGTTATTCCATTTAAAAACAACCTGCTCACCATTTTGTGTTGCTAAAAAACCGGTAACATTTGGTGGCGGTTCTTCTTTACCAATAACGGGATGGTTTAATTCAGTAAGCCATTCGGAGGTGTTTCTTACGCTGTCGCTTGCGCGTACTCTTACGTCATAAACCTCACCGGCATAAACCGGCCACACATACGACTCTGTTTCACCAATAACATCTGCTTGATTTATCCAAACAGTATCAGAAGACTTTTTGTACTGAACCTCGTAACCAGCAACCCTTACATCGCCGCTTTCAACCCAGCTCAATTTTATTCTTGGTAGTATTGTTCCGTCGTCATTAGCAAATAACGTCGAGGTTCCGCTGATCATACTTAATGAAGCGGGCACTGGAATAATGTTTGCGTCAGCATCTTCTTCGGGTGCTTCTGCGCCGATAACAAACGAAACTCTTGAACCGCCTTTGTAGCCGGACAAATCAACATTAGCCGCCCCAACGCCTAAATAATAAGGGTACCAATTAGAAGCAAAGCTGGTCTGAGGGTAATTTTTTAAAAACACCGCCGGTGATGGGGTGCGGCTTGAACCGTTTATTGGCGTGTTGCCGTATTTGCTAATAATGTTATTTAGCTCAGGATAAGTCTGGCTTGCACCATCTATCGCAAAATAAACCGCGCCTGGGGCGCCGCCAGCACCACCGCCTGCATGATTAGGGGTGTTTGTAACTGAACTTGATGAGCTACCATAGCTTTCGCTGTAACTCGCGTTTCCGTGAAACGTACCCGCTTCGCCGTCTGCACCAGAAAGGTTGATGCTACCAGAAACCCCAAAGCTCGCACCACGGGACACAACAAACAAACCGGCACCACCCGCACCACCGGCACCGCCCATCCAGTTTGACCAACCGTGATAGACCCACGCGCCGTATTTAAAACTAATATTGCCACCGCTTGAGCCAGACGTGCCGCGCATGTCTGCAGGAATACCCTTTAACGTATTGTTATTATAATTTAGCGTTAAGTTAGGAACGGTTGTAAATTGACCGTCTACACGATTACCCGCTATCGCTTTAAGATAAGCATTGTCGGTACTGTTGTCGTGACGTTCGCCGCCCATTGATACAGTAGGGCCAATAAAACCTGCCACCCCCGCATTATAAGAGCGCGAATATAAATCTGAGGTGTATGCACCCTGAGTGGTGTACGGGCTAAATTGATTAACAGACTTTAAGTCAGCACCGCCGGCATGACCTGCACCAACGCCGAGAATATTCCCGTTATTTGTAAAGTGACCCTTAACCCTTAGTTGAACATTATCTGTAATAGATAAATTAACGGCTGAGTCATTAACCAAATCACCATCATAAAAATAAATAGAGGTCGAGGCATCGTTTAAATTATTGCCACCCGTTAACGCGCAGGATGCTTTAATATGGCCTACGCCGCTTATTACCTCGAAGTCAGTCGCAGCATTGTATCCACCGCCAACATACGTTGCCAGATTCTTGCCTTCGCTTGTATACCACGCATCATTAATAACACTGGCTGCAGTTGTTGATGCCAGCTCGCCCGCTTCTTTTGCAGAGCCAAACAAGCGAAATGTAACCGTTCCATCTATCCAATTAATCGCAACGTGCTGAACTTCAAACGATCTATCTAATGATGCGCCAGTATAATAGTCCCGAATGTTTTCATGCTTAACCCGAACAACATCGCCAACCTCAACAATGTTTGTAGAGAGCAAACATGTGACCGACAACCGGACGGGGGGATCTGAATACCGGTCACGAAAAGCGTTAAACCGTTCACCTAATGTTTCTGTGCTGTGGCGATTGCCGTACAACCCCCTAAATTTAAAGCGCAACGGATTTGAAAGCCCATTTCTCGCGATACTATCAGAGTCAATTAAAACATTTCGCCGCGTAAACTTTTCTTTAGTAGCTAACCAGTTCCACTCTATTTCTATATGATTATGTATGTTCGACATATCATAAGAAATGCTCGAGTAACTAATAATATTGTCTTCATCAAACTGGTGAACAAAAGGCGCATCAGCCGAAATTCGCACCATGGGGAGAAGCCCCAAAGCACCATCACTATAAACAGGGCTAAAACCGCCCATTAAAACCAACAGTTCTTTTTCTATAAACGTTTTACCGTCTTGTTTTTTTAGACCCTCAAACCTAACGACCACACCGTTGTTGTCGTTGGTTGTATCATAAATGTCTGAGCCGTAATTAGTATGATCAGACAACCTCACAAACGACTCATCTATACCTAGATGCCACGTTGAAGGTAATACCTCAGTCTGACCAATTAATTTACCCGTGCGAATAGCGTAAATTAATTTTGGAATAGGCAGCTCTATATAAACATACTCTTCAACTGCCGTTCTTCTGTCGCTCGATGCCGTTAAATCAACATCATGTTTAATGGCTTTTGTGTTTAAAGCGCCGTGAGTACAACCGGTAAAGCTGCTCGCTGTTTTTCCGGTTGCTCTTATTACTTCATCTTTTATTTTAAAGTAATACACCGTTTGGTTAGGTGCATCACTGTATGAATTGCCGTGTTTAAGAGGCTTAAAACCCGCTGTTGAAGTGACGTTAACCACATCATCACCAGGTAAAACGGTTTGAGTTAGTGTTGTTTTAGCAGTATCGAAAATATCCTTTCTTGTTTCGCGCTGAATATCGTCGCATTTGTAGTTGTAAGCGCCGTCGGTAGATAAAACATCTTGAACTATTTGTGTTTGTGCTAACGTGTAATCGTCCCACGCTAAACTTTTCTCACCAACATAAATTCTTGCTCGTTGCCCGCGCAATCCTTTACCAAGCAGTAACTTATTGTACTGTAACGTTGTTATTTGGTTGCTCTCGTCAACTGAATCAAAATCGAGCGAGCCAATTGAAGCAAGCGCTTTTTCTGGCGTAACGGATTGGCTTGTTCCTGAGATATTTTTAACAACGCCATTAACTGAAAGTGCGCCAGGCGGTAACGCTGCATCAGCATGTGAAGTGAGGTAATATAAATCTGTGTTTTCCGAGTTAAAAGAAAGCTCAACAACATAGCGGGGTTCTTTGCTCGCAGAAACATTAATTAACTCAAAAGCGGCGGAATCCGTTCTCATTTCACGCGCACCTTAAACGAAAAGCGATATCTTCTGCTTGAGCCTTGGCGCTGAACTGTATAGTCGCCCACTAAGCGGCATGTTTTAACCTCATCCGGCGCGGCGATTGTTCCATACGGATCAAAAGCAAACGACTCGCCCGCGCGCACCGAACTAAAAAACTCACGCCAATAAGGGTATTCTGCTTCTGTAATAATAGAAGTCGTTACATCCCAATCTTCATGCTCAGCAAATAAAAGCGTTTCAGTCACACCGCTTAATGAAGAAGGCGCTTTTGTATCAGCCGGGTAACTTGGGTTTAAAGCCTGCGCCCCCGTTTCTAAACTGTAAGAAACAGACAAGCCGTGCTTATAGCCAACGATATTAATAACCGAACCCGCAGCCTCATCAGTTAAAGAAGACAACAACTCAATTTTAGTGGCCGTAGAATCAACATAAACCTCATGCCAGCCATCATCCACCGCAGAGCCTGTTAACAAAATATAATCGCTCGCCAACAACCCCAACAAATCTGTCGTAACCGAGTTAATCGAGTTATCAACACTCGCAATAGAGAGATCTGTAGCCGTAACATCAAAACCAGAAGGCACAAGATTTCTTTTAGCCGTATACGTTATTGCGCTCATGCAGACAATTCCAACGCTTGACGACTGTTTGAACTGAATAAAACCTTATCGCCGCGCTCAAGCGCCTCACCAATTTGACCAAACAAATCATCAACCTGATCAGAAGTAAAAGTTTTATCCTGCCCAACCAGCTGAATAACCGTAGTAGCACCAGAACTTGTTTGCTGTTGAGTTTGCGAAGAAGCAGGAACAGCCTGCGCCGGCGCACCACCATTAAAGTTTGAGCCAGTAGAAACACCACCGCCCGCACCACCACTAACAGAAACACCACCGCCGCCGCCGTTAAAAGATTGCGAACGAATGTTTTTAATTTGTTGTCGGGTAGCAAGTGCCGCCGTAGCAGCATAAGCCGCGCCCACCCAAGGACCACCAACTTTAGCACCCGCTGCATAACTACTTGTTATCGCCTCGTAACCTTTTATTAAAGCCGTTGCTACAGCCGCTTTTTTACCAACCTCAAACTCTTTCTTAGAGCTAGAAGACATCAACGTTGATAAATTACCAAAGATCCCTTTAGTAACATTCAACCGTTCCTGCATCGCAGACTTGGCAATCTTGTTTCGTGAGGCCTGATGTTGAGAATCAAGCTGCTCAATTAAAGCGTTTTTCTTTTGCTCAGTAATAAGTTGATTTTGAAAAGCATCCTCAACAATGAATTGACGGTTTTCGTGAGCCTGCTGTAAACGTTGCGTTTCGCTCATTAGTGAATCTTCAAGAACCATAAGTTTTTCAGCGGCTTGTTCTTGCTGTTGAGTTATGGGGTCAAAACCCGCAATAGTTGTATAGCTGGCCTTTTCTTTAACAGCGGTTATTTTTACAGCCGCCTCTTCTGCTGCTGCGGTTACCTCAGCAATGAACTTTTTAGCTTCAGTGCTAGGCATTGGTTTTTGAACCAGCTCAGATAAGATTTTTGATGTTTCACTGAAATCTTTGTTTGCTTCTTTGGTGATAGTGCTTAAGAGTTCAATTGGCTTTATGTCTACGGTAGGTAATAAGTTAACAACAGAAACAATCATCTTTTGCAGTTCGTCAATGCCTTCATACATCCCCGCTGCAAAACCTTGAAACAATGCTTTTAAACCAACAATGACAACTTCTAAACCACGAATAACATCAAGCGTATAAGCAACTGACATCATCACGTTTGACATGGCCTGCTTTACTTCTTCGCTAAAACCGTTACTTTCAATTGCGGCATCTTTAAAGCGTCCAGCTACTTCTGCAACAAAAGGAGAAAGCTCGACGGCCAGTTTATTGCCAACACCTTGAATTATTGCTAATGACTGGTCCCAGGCATCATTGGCTTCTTTAATTTTAGCCGCATCCATATCACCTAATGCGGCACCAGAAGCGATCGCTTCATTTTTTAATTCTTTTAATTTTTCAGCATTATTATCAAGCAAAGGTAGTAACATACTTGCATCAGAAGCCAACGCTTCAAGCAAAAATACTTTTTCTGATTGAGTGCCAACCTGATCCAGCCCTTCTGCAATTTTTAACAACTGCTCATCTGGCGCCAGCTTTACCATGTCAGCGGCATTCAAATTCAATCGCTCAAGAACATCTAATGCAGCACCGCCGCCAGAAACAAATGCATCACCAATCTTGTCTGAGGTATCACGAAAAACATCATTGAGTTTTTCTTGCGAAACAGAAACAGTATCAGCCGCATATCCCCACGCGGACAATTGTTCGGTGCTCATGCCGATAGAATTAGCATAAGCCGTCATTTCTTTTGCGTTGCGCGCAGAAGAAATGGCAAGACCGGTCGCTGCTGTTGCGGTCACAGCAGATACACTTGCGATTGTTTTCGCCGCATCTACACTTAACGTTTTTAAACGTGAAGTAACGCTAGAAAACGCTTTTTTAGTGCGATCTGTTGCATTAATATCAAACTCAGCAGCAGGCTTGGTCATTTATTTTTCCCAATAAAAAAGCCGCTTAAAAGCGGCTTTTGATTAAAAACTTGTTTTGTCGGTGAATTTTTGCGATCCTCACCAAGCTCTCTGATTAAATAACAACTAAAATATCTAAATCACCGGAGGATTTATGGCTTTATTCCCTTGCCCAGAATGCCAAAAAGAAATTTCAGACACAGCTACGTCTTGCCCTAGTTGTGGCGCGCCTATTGGTTCAGAAAGCAGTGCCGCAGGCGCGGCATTAACAACAACACAGGAAACCAGTAAAAAGCTAAAGGCTTACCTAATAATATCCTCTGTTTTGTTTTGGCTTGGTTTGACCGGTTCTATTTTTGTTGCTCAAAGCCAATCTACTGCATACCCCATTGAAACAAAGTTTTGGTATTACGCTTTGTTTGCAGGGATAGCTTTATATCTTTATACAAAATTTAAGATATGGTGGCATCACAAGTGAACTTGTTTTTATAATATAGAATCAATTAGTTCCATGGCCTGCAAATAAACTGCAGGCTGATCAAGCAGTCCACCACTATAAGGCAAAACCCCATTCTTATAATGACTATGCATACGAAGATAAAACATAGACGCTTGTGTAATCATCGGCTTTAAACAAACATTGGAATCAATAACACCGGGAATGCTTGCAAACTTAATCGGAGCTACACCTCTTGATAAAGGCCAGTTTTCATCCCCTACTGTTTCGGTACAGTGATATTCATTTACACAATGATTACAATTAAAATCTTTTTGGTTCCGATTCACCTCAACCAAGATAATTAGTTTTTTTCTTCTTTTGAATCCAGTTGGGATTTATTTACAACTGCCATTGCGAGTTCTTGACGATCTCCCCATGATAAATTTTCTAACATTTGTGGTGTAAATTTATAATCTTCGCCGCTATCATCAACAATGTTTTCACAGCCTTTAATCCCGTTGATTAAAGCCGTTCTCACGCCTTTAGCCGTTAAAGGTGCGCCACTTGTAAAATCTGCCTGAAACAAAACTTCATCAAGCACCGAGCCTTTAACCGCGTACACTTTAAACTTAGCGGGATCTTCTTGGCCTTCTTGCGACTTTAATTCGTGCCAATGGGGTTCAATTTTGTTTGTGCTAATTGTTAACATTTTTTTTCCTTATGTAAAAGTAATTGAAACTTGATCATCTCCAGCGGACTCATGAGCGCCAAATACTAGCTCAACCGTTTGCTGTCCATCACGTTCGCCGTAAGGTGCATCGGTGTATGAGATTGCTGGCATACTAATCTGGAACCGGTTGCCTGCTGTTCCACCAATTACGCCAGTGGTTAATGCCATGGATTTGCTTGTTTTCCAGTCATCAACAAAGTCATTCGTTGCAAGCAACGTATCTAGCGGGTCAATGCCACCTGTTACGTTACGGTCAATGATCGTAATTTCACCAAAACCATCAGCAGCATTTACGTCCAGAGGCGTTGAAACTTCATTACCCATATCAAAACTTAGTTTTGATATGCTTGCCGCAAAACTATCAACCGAGAAGCCTGCGCTTTTAATAATGGGTGATTCGGTTGCATCTAACGTTGGAGCAGGTAAAGCGGTGTCACTTTGAGCGCCTTCGTGCCCGGTAAACGTAAATGAAAACATACCCGCGCCGCCACTTTCACCGTTAAAACTGACATTACCCTGACAACCAAGCATAGGGTAAAGCTTACCGTCACGATAAATGTATAACGTGATATGTTTTAAAGCCTCGCTTAAGGGTGCATACGTTACTGATGTAGACACAACAACCGTTTCATCAAAACCGCACGCTTGAAGTAATGGGCCACACTCAGGTGCCGTACCTGCTGCCCCTGAGCCTTTTACCTTTACGTCAAAACTGGCTGTGAATAAAGTACTGCCAAATAGTGATTTATCTTTACCTAGCGTTGTCTTTACGTTTGACTGCTCAATCATTTTTTGATTGGCAAAACCAAAGTTTAAGTTTTCAATATAAACCGCATTAAGCGCCGCTGTTGGAGCAGCATCCGTGCCAGGTGTTGTTTCTACCTTGGCTAATACAACCGACTTTTTAACCAGCATTTTTATTGCCCTCATCTTTTGGCTTGTTATCAGCCTTTTTGTTTTCAGTTACAGGCGCATTATCTGAAGGAATGCGCGGTTTAATTGTTTTACGTTTTAATTCAGCCATGATTAATTACCCGGATCGTTATAGTTACGTGAATATTTTATTACCCATGCAGTACGCATGCTTGCTGCTGGTTTTTCACCTGCGCCTGTTATTTCTGGCTCACCTGCAGTGCCTTCTTCAACATCAATAACAAAGGCCAACCCCAGCTTTTCTACGGATTGAAGCGCCTTTGTAACCTCTTCTCGAATGAGGTTTAATTGAGTATCAATTGCGCTGGTTATTTTTTTTACATGAAGATCAACATAAACCGTTAACGCCGAATTCATAATGGGCCATGAATCAGGGTCCGGTTCATCGCTGCCCTGGTAAATAGAAAGCGCGTTTTCAACATTCGCAGAAAATTCATCATCACTCGCACGACCACGCACAACGTTAGTGCCGGTTGTTGTTAAACCCGTTAGAGTGGTTGTAACCGTGGCCATTATTTGTTCTGCGCGATGCGTCATTTAGCTTGCTCACTTTGCTGGCCTGTATCTATCCTTACTCCAACACCAGCAATCAGTGCAGCTAAACGAATAATCACGCAAGCCACGCGAACACGAAAAATAAGTACATTTACTCCAGTAACCTTTACGTTTAACGTTAGTTTTTTAGCTATATCACCCGACTTTAAATACTTAACATGCATGTCTGTTTTGCTCATTTAATTTTACCGAGATAATATTTCATGTTGTGTGCAAACTCTTTTTTCCATGTGTCACCCGAGACTTCTTTTAATATTTTTATAACTTCTTTTTGAATGAAGGTTTTCGGGATACTGGGGCCATACATGGCTTTTATAGAGCCGCGTTTTTTACTTGTTCTTTGAAAAACGAGAAGTTTACCGCTGCCACGACCCCGCCCGATAAACGATCCCTTGAATTGTTTTTTCTTGCCGTAAGGTTTAGCAATAACCCCTTTCTTTTTTCTAAATGCACCCACTTGACGCTTAGAGGGAGCAACAAATTCAATCAGGTTAAACTCTTTACCCTTTGCAACAACGTTTGCAAACAATCGCTTTGGTGTTGCTTTAACGCCGATATGTAAATTCTTTTTAAATTTCTTTTGCTGCAACCCCGTTTTCTTCGCCACTTCACGCCGCGAAATCGTCTGCACCTTACTCGCTGTGCGATTAATAGAACGAGAAGCCGCCTTAGTAACGGCTTTTTTTTCGACCTCAGATAAGTATCGCGTCACTTCCTTATAATCAGCCTTAATATCTAATTCGAAATTGCTCATGCTTCGTGAAGAATTAATTTAATAGTTCGTCCTTCGGTAACAGGCTGGCGAACTGTAAACGCTTTGCTTGTGATGCCTTCAATATCACTGGAAACCGTAACACCGTCACCTTTATTTAGCCCACCAAGGTCTGCCGCTTTTCCTGTAAACACTGGCGCGTAACCATCAAAACCTGAAATTTCAACGTATGTTTGCTCATAAAAACCCGCATAAGTTGAACCTCCAACCGTAATGCTTGACTCAAAATCATTAAAGATATCGTCTAAATCAGCATCAAGTAATGTCGCATCTATTGTCATAAATAAAAAAGCCCCGTTAACCGGGGCTTACCAAAATTTGTACCATTGTTTTTTATTAGGGCATTTTTGCCCTATTAATTTTTTTCGCCTTTCTTTTTTTCCAAAGACTCAGCTTTACCAATACCAATTAAATAATTAGCATCTTTTTCTGAAGCATTAATAACTTTATCTTTTTCAACTGGTTTGCCGCCGCAAACTGTAGACTTTAATATTTTAATTTTCACGATTATTATCCTTTTATTAGAAACTACAGCGGAAATAAGTCCCGCTGCAGTTTTAGCTGTTAACATTAAGCAGTTAATGCGTCCTGCATTGCTGCAAAAGATTCGCCATGGCGTGCAGCCATGTCTACATCTTGCAGTGCAACAACACGAACAGTGCCACTTGTTGAGCCAGTGAATGGATCAACAGTTAAGTCCAGACCACCCCACATACCAATCAAGTAGTCAGCAAAGTTACCGTAGATAATTGCGGAACAAACACCTACGCTAGTGCCCTTGGTTAAATTGGATGGCACTTGATTGGTTACCATTGATTCATAACCATTCATTTCGCCGCCTTCAGACCAAATAAACTGGGCAGTAGAAGCAACCTTTTCAGTTTGTTTCAACTTACCTCGAACCACGGCATTGGTGAGGTAACGCAACGAACCTACATCTGCATTGTCCACTGCTACAGCAGTTTCAAGGTCAACAATATGATTCCATGCAGGCGCTAAGCCATTTGCACCACCCGCCACAACACCTATACCCGTAGTGCTTAAAATACCGGTTGGTTGATTGCTTGCACCTGAGCCGTTAATGGCTGCACGATCAATTTCCAATGCAAGAGTGCGTGCTAAATCCATGCGTACAAAACTTTCCACGTCGATTGAAGACTGAAGCAATAGCTTACGGCTAAAGTCAGTGAAAGCACCTAAAGTTTTAGGTGATAATGTTACCTGATCAAATGTTGCTTCGCTTTCAGTTGGGGCGCCAGACTCAGCAACCCAGTAAGCAGCTGCACCACCTGTTTGACGGGGAATTGCCAAATTACCGTTCAAGTCTTTTAAGACTGTAGCCATACCAGGCTGCATCATCATTGATTTGTTGCTTAACATATCAATAAAGCTGCCAGACATAAGATCGGTTGCAACAGTGTTGCCACCAGCTGATCCCGTAGTTACATTAAGATCACGTGTCATGCCTTCGTTCATTGCGCGCTTAAGCATATCCACTGGCACCATAATGCCTTGAACGTCTTTACGCATTTTATCACCAGCTGCGCGAGAACATTCAATTTCAAATGCAGCAGCTTCTTGCGCCTTATGGTCACGAGGATTTGCCATTGCATTTAATGCACGAACAAAACTGAATTTGTCCATCTCGCGTTCTGACATACCAATATCAGGCGCTTCAGCTTCGACAGGTTTAACACCACCAAAACGTTCAAGCGCCGCTTCCCGGAATGACTCGACAGATTTACCGTTATCAACAAAGTTGCGTGCTAAATCAGTCATGCCATACTTATCACCAATCGCATTAATTTCATTTACACGATTGCGCTCTTGCTCAACACCTTCAGAGCGAACTTGAGTTACATTTACTTTAGGCGTTTCTTTTACCACCGGGGTTTCTTTTTCGATTGAATCAGACATTGTCCGGTTCTCCTGTTTAGTAGTTTGAATTTCAATTGAATTATCATCGTCAGCCGAACGACCAACACCAACAGTGGCATCAGCAGGAACAGAGACAATGCTTATTTCATACGGCTCCCAATCTGTAACACGATAGCTATCACCTTCATCGCTCTGTTCTTCAAGAACAGCTTTATGAATACGATAACCAACTGAAACCGATTTTCGGATACCATCGACCACATCATTAAAAATTTCTGTCGCTCTCTCGCTTCTTCCAAAGCGAACCATTGCCCGCCCCCGGCGGTCTTTGTCGATAGAAATAGACTCAATTACACCAACATGGTCACGGTGATCATGGTCAACTAGAATCGGCCCACCTTCCTGAAGGCGACCGAGCCTTACAGATGTAGATGAGTGATCAAGTATTTCATTACCGAACCAGCGTTCAACTGGTTCTTCAGAAGAAAACGCTAACTCAGCAGTGCGTGCTTCTTCATTAACATCTTCGCGAATAAAAAAAGCAGTACGCTCTAATGGCTTGCTTTTAATCTTCTGTATTTGCGTCTTTGCTTTCGTCATCATCTTCTTCCTCATTAAACGAAGAACCCGCCTTATCGGCGGGTTCCATTTTTAAATTTCTATTTTTAAGTTCTTTTTCCCAGTCTTCCCATTCATCGAGTATTTCAACAGGATCACCTCCCATTTCTCGAATAACTGACTGGGGACTTTTTAATTTATTATCAAAAGCAATTTGATGTGCTGCTAATTCTTTTTGTGGATCAACCCACTGCCACCGGCGTGGTTGCCAGGTTACATTCTGATAGTTTTCCTCTCTATCTACCTTTAAAGGACGCCCCATTACTTTTAATGAGCCTGCCAACAAAGACATGCTTAACCAATCACGGTAAACAGGCTCACAAAAAGATTCAATCATCCATTCTTGTAATAGCATCCATATAGCGCGCTCTTCAAGCGCACCCTGACGTAGACTTGAAAAGTTAACCCCCTCTAAATCATTTGCAAGTGAGTTATAAGTTACGCCGAGGCCAGAAGATATTCCGCGCAAACAGGCTTTAACAAAATCTTTATAAGCGCTATTTGGGTGCTGTGGATCTATTAAATTAAGTTTGTATCCTTCAGGGGTAACTTCAATCGTGCCACTATCAAAGTCCTGTACAAAGGATCCGTCTTCCTGCTTTTCCATTTGGTTGGATGGATCATTAACAGGCGCCAGCTCATCAGTTCGTTCATAAACAGCAAACTTAGCCGCACTTGCGCGACTTGCTACAAGCTCAGCTTCTTCATAACCGGCAAGCATATTTAAACGCATTAAGCCTGCTGACACCGAGGGGATGCCGCGAGTCTGCCATACCCATTCCGGTAAAAACTCATGATAAATTTCATCAGCGGGGATGCGTGTATAGCGACGACCACCAAACTGGTAATCGTCTGCAGTTTGTTTTGTTGTTAGTAAATAATATGCAACAGGTTGTCGCCACTCATTAAGTTCAACCCCCATCCGAATAACATTACCGTTTTTTAAATCGTGGTTATGTTCAACATCTAATAATTCAGGATCAAGAAACTGCAAAGCAAAACGAAACTTGTTACCATTCCACCCTCTAATTTTACGAACCAAAACTTCGCCATCACGAGAGAGCGTTTCAATAAACAAACGCTGAATAGCTTTCCAGCTAAATTTTCCTGTTACGTCAGCAGAGCCTTGTTTGCCCCATTCTTTCCATCCTGATTTAATTGATTCCGTTGCCAAAACATCTGCTTTACCTTTGGCATCAATAACGCGAGGCTTTAAAATAATCCCTGTGTGTCCAACAACATTTGTTTTAACTAGACTTAAAAAGCGACGAACATAATCGTTATTTTGAGCTTCATGTCGCGCTCGCGCACGTAGTTTTTTTAACCCGTTACGAATATCAACATCAATTGGTTTAGTTGTTGTTGTCCAGCTTGCTGTTAAGTTAGAAACTTGCGCGCTTGTGAAACTACGTTTTTGATGTGCGGCTTTGCTATTGAGTGCGCGCCATGCTGAATTAACGGCTCGCTGTGCAATATTTTTCATTACTCCCATTAGAAACGCACCTGACCTTTGTTAGCTGGAGCATCACCATTGTTGATGCTTTCAGCCTGTAATTCTTGCTTATATAAAATCTTGTAATGATTTTGCCATTTAATAAGCTCTTCGGACGTCATACGGGCAACAGTTGTACCATTAATGGTGTAGCTAATCTGGTCTTTGCTTGCCTTACCAAGAATAGTTGCTTCTAATGCATCAAGCACATTCTTAACATGGCTGGTGTTATCGTAGCCTGTTGATTGAGTCGCAAAGTTAGGCTTAATCTCTAAGCGTGCGCTTCCTGCTGGATAACGCTCCGTTCCTTTGGTTACATACGACTGCCAGTGATAAATTCCTGCGGTATAACCTTTTGAATCATTCGCAGAGATAGAAATTAAATGTGAACCATCACCATTATCTGTTGCTGTTAACGTGATTATTTTGCCCGTCATAACGAGAGCGTAAGTTAATACCCAGCCATCAGCAGGCAAATAATCTGAAAGTGATTTAGTCCACTTAACAGTATTGCCTGCAGTAAAAACGACAGGTTCTTTTGTTGGAATAGTTGCAGTCATAATTACCAGTTGTTTACAAAGCCGCCGCGTTTACGCTTGCGAGAATTTTGTTTTTGATTTTCTTTCGCTTCTGTTTTTTCATCAGTTTGCGAAAACATATCAGCTTGTATTAATTTTTGTTCTAGGTTCTGCCACCATGCTGGTGACTGCGCATGCAGCTTAATACTTCTTGCCGCGTGTAAACTCATAGACTTACAATCAAGAAATTCATTACGAACGCCTGATTTCTTTTGCCACACCATTTTGCCGCGAACACTTCTATGCGGAGCTTTAATTTCTGATGTTATCTGCTCGTAAAAGTCAGCACGAATATCTTGATACCAGTGCATACGACCAGCACCACTACCAAGTAAAGTAATGCGACCATGATCCCCAATCAATAAATCTTTTGCTTTGTATGTGCCGACGATATAAACCTGCAACCCATACTTACTAGCTTTTGTTTTTGTTTTAAAATCTACTTTTCGCGGAGCGCTATATATCTCTCTATTGCCATAATCATTTGATGAACCTTTAACCGCCATAACACCATGGCGCTGCCTTGTTCTTACATAATGATAAACCGCGTCAGACGTTTGACCGTCTGATGAATCAATGGAAACGGCGCTCATATTGATTGTAAAACCCTTCACATGTTTGCGAGGGGTAAATAATAATTTATCAAGCTCATCCCAAACGGGATCTTTAATGTCAACAGTACTTGATTTTGCAGCTATCTCACCGCAATAACTTGTCCAACTTTCTTCATCTCTACCATAGGCATCTATAATAATTGCCAATCGATCATGCTGAACATCGACACCGGCAGTAAGAACAAGACCGCCTTCAGGTATTGTTAACTCCTCATAATCTTCTGCGCGGTCAGCAAGTTCATCCATTGCGGGTGCATTTGATTGATACTCGTAAGGCCGGCCAAGCTTTGAATTTTGAAAAACAATTAAACCAGACTGATCACCTTTCTCTGCATCATGCAAGGCTTCAAGATAATCACGAACAACATCAGCTAAAGACGTACCAGGTATACAAACATAAAGCTCATTAAGCTCTTTGAATCCTATGATACCGCCAGAAACCTCAACTGTTGGAACCCAGCCAAACATTGGATCTTTATCCAATGCCGACTGCTTAACAGTATTAATTATATTTTGTTGCCGTTGGTAATCATCCCAAACCGAACCACAATGAGGACAAGCATAAACTGATGAATCTGGCTTAGCGTGTCCATATACCGGATGCGCCTGACCTTCATCACTTGTAACCCACGTGACATTTTCGAAATCTAAAACATGTTTTTCACCGCAGTCATTACATGCAATAGGTAAAACTCGCTGATCAGATAATTCAATATGTTCTTCAACCCTAGATACTCCTTTTACAGAAGGAGTCCCGCCTAAGACCAACAGCCCATCACGAAAACGCTTTTGTCTTTCTTTAACAAGACGAATAGCATCGCCCTGATCTTTAACGTTATCGCAAGTTTGATCGGGCTCTTCAATAACAACAATCCGAGCAGGCGTTGACTGCACATTACTAATTGAATTTGAACCAGCTAACTTTGCAAAACCACCGGGAAAATTTTTAAACAACGATCTATTCCCAGACTTGCGGCTAGTTGATACATCAATTTTGCTTGATAAAGCAGGTGTTGCTTTTATCGCAGGAGTAAGTTTTTCATCAGAGAACTCACGCGCTGCCCCATCCTTCGGAAACAAAATAACCATTGGGCATGGCTCAACATCAATTTTTTTTCCCACCCAACCAATTAAACCAAACGTCCAACCAATCTGTGCCGCTTTCATTGTTACAACAATGCGAGTTTTTATATCATCTAACGCTGCAAAGATACCCCATAAGTATGGAACGTAGTCAGGATTATAAGGTCCCGGTAACGCAGCGCCTTCTGAAGGTAAGCGATACTCTTCACGCAGCCACTCAAGCGTTGCTCTTTTACGAGGCGGCTCCCACTTCTTCCCCACCCTCAATATCATCTTGCGAAATGTTTTGTGGGTAGCTTGCGATAGCTGTGAAGGCAGAGCCAAGTGATTCATCAATAAAACCCTGTTCAATCTCAATGCTATGTTTGTTTTCTAAATTTGCAATAATTTTATCCATAGCGTTTCTAACTTCGGAACGGGCTAACACTGCCCAGTTATCTAGCATTGGTTCTATCTCTTCAACAGAAACCAGTAATTTAATTTTTTCGTAAAAATCGAGTTCTTTTAATTGCGCGTTAGCTTCTGATTCTCGAATCTTAGCTTTAGCTGCATTCTCTTGATGAGTACCACCACGACCAGCCGCTTGCTCTCGCATAAGGCGAATATAACCAATGCGAATATCAGTTAAAGATGCGGTTCGATGGTTAAGGTTTATTTTTTTTAAAACGTCACGCAGATTACGTTCTGACATATCAAGATGTGCAGCGATTGATTCTAATGTTGCCATAATGAATGTCTGTAAAAGCTCTTGTTTTATTTGCTACCAATTAGATAGGGCAATGAACCGGAACCCCCCATAGGGTTAAATATCTGCAAAAATTCCGCGATGCTTAGCCCCGTATAGACCAAATGGCTAGGGAGTACCTTTTAACATGAAGGATGGTCTTCATTGTCGTCACGCTGGTACTTTAGTTTCTCTAGCTCTAATTCGTGTGCTTTCTTTCGCCAGTACCAGTTGATGTAGATATTGGACGCTAGTGTTATGAAACCTAACAGCATCCCAAATATTGCTGCAGCTTCTTGTGCTGTAAAAACACCAAAGAATGTAATGCTGCCACTCGCTGTGTATGCCGCCTTGGTTGCTACTGCCCCAGCAACTTGAAGTTTGTCTGACATCCTTTGCTTTCCCCTGGGCAATAAAAAAGCCCCGCTGAGTGAGCGGGGCTTTGTGTTTGTGTGTCAGTTGTGTGACGTTAAAGGATTTATACGCCTTCGAGCCTAGGCAGTCAAGTGTTTATTTTAATATTCTTGCAAAAACAAACATTTCACCGCTGGATACTTTGTTTTGATATAAACTTCTCGAAATATTCATGCTCTTTGCTGCCTCCTTTTCAATTTGATTATCCTCGTACTTATACTTGAGCGCCATAAATAACATGGGGTGAGTGCTACTCAATAGTTTCATAGCAACATCAACCTCCTTTACTAAGTTAGATGGCGCGCTAATCATTGGGGCTCGCTTCTGTTTACTAATTCCCTCAGACAGCACACATGACTGAGAAGGATAGCCTTTGCACTTCCCCCCCATAACAGGCGCATTCATATACTCTCCCCATAAAGTTAACGCTCTCTTTGTTGAATTGATATTCATCCTACTCTCTCTCCATGGCATGCCTAAAGTTTCTAAGTGTTTCAATGTGTTCGGCATCATCAGGATCCTTTGAACCTTCTTTTTCTTTAAGGGAATTTATATACTCTCGCTTAGAGTTGTCACTCATATTTCTGTACGCCGAACTAAGTGCGCCTAATAGAAAATATAGATGACTGTTATCGTGGTCTAGCTCAGCCTCGTTAACTTGAACCTTTTTATCGTTTGACATTTTATTTAACCCTTCTGTTTAATTTGTTTTAGTAGTTAATCTCAAATAATGTATTCATAGTCACACCTCGCTGTTATCCCCATAATTATCAAACCGACAATACTTCCCCGTAAAAAGTAATCTTGATGTGCCTAACTCGCCGTTCCTTTGTTTGGCCACAATTATTTCAGCCGTACCCGCGTCAGCACTATCTTTGTTATAAACTTCGTCTCGATATATAAATACAATCAGATCAGCATCCTGCTCAATTGCTCCAGACTGTCTAAGGTCTGACATCATCGGTCTTTTGTTTGGCCTCTTTTCCAGATCTCTGTTTAATTGTGATAAAGCAATAACGGGTATCTTTAATTCCTTAGCCAAGCTCTTTAAACCTTTTGAAATTAACTCGATAGAATGCGTTTGGTTTTCCCCGTCCCCAATCATTAACTGCAAATAATCAATAACAATTAAACCCACACCATATTTTTTAACTGCTCTACGAGCCCTTGAACGAACCTGCCCAACTGTTAAAGCAGGAGAATCATCAATTAAAAAATTTACATTATTCAACTTACCAACAGCCGTTGTTAGCTTAGGCCAATCATTATCATCAAGATTACCTTTCCGCAATTTAGTTAAATCTATCTTTCCTATAGCCGCCGTTTCCCTGAGAACAATTTCGTCTGACGGCATTTCCATTGAAAAAAGTAAACTTGCTGTCCCGCTCATCGCAACATGCCTTGCAATGTTTGTTGTAAAAGTCGTCTTCCCCATAGAGGGGCGCCCCGCAACAATAATAAAATTGCTATCGCATAACCCCAGAGTAATATCATCAAAACTTCCAAATCCTGTTGATAACCCAACCGTTTCTCCTCCGTTTTGAAAACGCTCATCAAGTGCATCAATAACACCGGGTAAAATCTCAGATATATTTAAAACATTCTTCCCACCCTCATCATCCAAACTTAAAACACCGGCTTGCGCCTCATCAATAATAATTTCTGCCTTTTCATTTGAATGTGCCTGCCTGACAAGATTTGAGCCTAACCTTGAAAGTCGTCTTAAAGCAGATTTATCTTTTACTATCTTCGCATAAGCCTGAACATTTGCTGTTGTTGGAGTGTCTTTAGCTAACCTACCCAAATAAGCCATACCTCCAACCATATTAACCTCATCCCCCATGTACTCACTTAGCGTGACAACATCAAAAGGAATTTTATTGTTAGACATTTCTATCATCGTTTCATAAATTAACTGATTCCATGTTTGTGAGAAATCAGAAGATTTTATTTCAACCTCATCAAATAATCTGTCATCAATCAACAAAGATCCTAAAACACTTTGCTCAGCTTCTAGGCTATAAATATTTGGCGACTCAGAATCACCTTGATGAAAAGAATAGTAATCAGGCATGTTAGTGGAGTGCATTTTTTACCCTGTCCACATAATCGTCTGCAGGTTCTCTATCGAACGGATTAATATCTAACTCCAAACCAATCTTTCTACAAACACTATATTCATCATCGTCAGGAGAAATACTTTTTACCTGTTGTTTGAATTTTTTTATTAAAGATTCCCCCTTTCTTTTTTCTTTCTTTTCTTTTGTATGGGCTGTTTTGGCTACAGTGAGTGTGGCTGTTTTGGCTACACTTCTGTGGCTGTTTTGGCTACAGTCTTTTTCTATAACTGGGGCTGTTTTGGCTACAGTCAACCACATCTTGTAACGCTTATTTATACCTATTGATTTGATGTGTTTCCCATGACTCAATCGACCCTTGCCTTTTTTTACAAAAACGTTTTTATCAATCAGATCATTAATTGTTTTCGATAAATGAGAACGGTCAATACCCGTCATAGAAGCTATCTGAACCGCAGAAACAGCATCATGCTTCTTACCGTTATAGCCGTATGTTTTTCGTATCACAGAGAGCACGACATTAAGCTCACGCTTAGAAAAAGGGTGTTTGAGTATTGCTTCAAACAATTCGTTAGCAATGCGCGTATAGCCTTTCTCAAGCATTGGAACGCTCAATTAATACCACCTTCTGGCTTAAATAAAACTTTATCGCCACGCTCAATTTCTTTTTTTAGTGTGTTGAGAACCACATTCGTATTTATTATTGGCTGCCCACGTAAGCAGATTGTTGTTGCGCCATTGTTATTTGTATTTTTATCTTTTACAGATTTTATTTTTTTGGAAAAATGATGTGTAGTGTGGCCTTCGTATTTATTTATTCGCATTAATAGATAACCCTGTCCTTCGATTGCTTTAATAAGCTGATCATCTAAATCGTTGCCGCTTAAAACCGCTATGTAATCTTGTTTATCCATTTGTTTGACCTCGCTCACCGGTACTTAGCTGTGGTTTTCATTGTGCCTGCTCTTTGAAGTTTGCCGGGCAGTATGGGCAGTTCAGGCAGCCTGTCACGCAGGTATCAATGCGTTTTAAACATTCAGTAAAATTATTTATTTTCTTTTTCATTAACCGCCTATTTTTATTGAAACCATACCTTGCACGCCCACATATTCTGTTGTTAGTGCCTGTATCTATTTTTTGAAAATGCGTTATCTATATCTTTCGCTATCTTATTAATAACTGGTGCAGCTACTTTCGCTAAATCCTTTTTTGCTATGTCGATCTCTACTGCACACCTAGATAAAGTTCCTTTTGTTTGCTTTAGCAGTTCCGCATCTGTTACAACGCTTTCCGGTAGCTCTAAATAGGAACGCAAAGCACTAACAAGTCGCTCGTTTTTACCGCCTAATACATCGTTTACTTCTTGCTCTTTGGTTTCTTCGTCCATTATTTTGTTCCTTAGTTAATCAAGCTCGATCGGCTGCAACACATCTAAGGGGTTATCTTTTTATATCGTTGTCACTTATCTTTTTATCAATTGATTGCATTAACTGATTAATTTTAGCGTCAGTAAAAGGCTCGTTTTCAACCTGCAAAGTCACAGTTATATTTTTAACGCTTATTAATTTCCCTAATGAAAAACCGGCAACAAAACCCAACAGCGGAACTAAATAAATCCATATCATTTCTTACCCCTCATTCAAAACAAACCCATTTCGTTCACGTTTGCAGCCTGGTAAATGTTTGCCAACAGAGCACCGGAACCGATCAACCATGTACTGATATTTTTTACAGGCAATACAACCCTTGGCTCTCATATCATCGTTCACAACCTTATCTAGCGTTGGATCTTTATATGTCTGAAAAGCCATGCTTTAAGGTTTAAACCCGTTTCTTATTTTAAATAAAATAAATAAAACAATTACAAACTGAAACCGAGTCCTATCAAATGCCAACATATAATCAGGCGTAACCTGAAACCACTGATAAATATAATTTGCGGACATAAAAGAAATGCAACTAACAACCAACCCTTTCATTGAGTTAACCCACCGAGCAATGTTCATACTCATCTTCATTAGCGTCACAAACAAAAGGTTGGTTAAACTGGTGTAATATTGAAGCATCTTCGCTAAACATTGACTCAACGGCCATAGCTTGGCTGTAATCAGACGCCGAGCTGCTACCGATAATCAGCACATTATCAACAAACTAATTTAATGCTTTAACAAAACAAAACCCCATAAAACATACTGATAGAACAAGAACTAAACCTACTAACACTGCGATATGCCACGTCATGACTTACCCTCCGTTACCATTTTTTTATTTAGTTGCTTTAAAATTTCAGTTAATACCTCATCAACATCATTACCCGTAATATGAGCCGGCACCAAAACAGAAGCGCTCATACCCATTGCATCAGGCTTATAATAAACACCCGCAACAACATGCCCCTGAGCATCAACATCAATCGTTGTGTGATAACCCAGCTTCTGTATAGATTCTAATTTTTTCTCGATGCCCAAATTCTTTTAATCCTTTCCTTTAAATCCTCAATAAATGCATCGGCCTGTTTTTTATATATCTGCTTTGGCCCTAAACGCTGCTCATGCATTCGCCTTAAAAAATCATTACGCAATGCAGGCGTATCAAATCGACTTAAAATTTCACCTGCCAAACAATCTAAAAAATAATCCCGCTGGTCGTGTAATATCTTATGAATTACATCAGTCTCATATACCGGCATTAGAGACATACTCTAATGCCGATTTAATTCTGCTCAAGACAATCGCCTGCTCAGGCCGAACGTTGACCATAAGCTGATCTATTACAATCATTTTTGCCGGCAAGTCTGTATTTATTTTTTTAATTGCCCTGTTTAACGAAGCCGAAACCTTTTTCGCTTTTGCTTTAGCATTAACACGCTTCACCTTTTCTTTTTCGTTTAGATACTTCGCATGATGAAAGCGACCAAGCCACACATAAATATTTGCGTTTCTTTTTAAATTACTTAACAAGCTTTCAAAGGCAATCTTTAAACCTGTATAGCCACACTCATCATAAAGCGAATCAAAATCCAAGCCCTCTGGGTTTTCTTCGAGAACCATCAACACCATTGCTCTTGTGCTTAATTGGTTAGCCACTTAGTCAGCCTTTTTAAAATGAGCCACGTTGTCCTCTGGTTCAGCCATATCTTCAAGAACGCATGCCATCTCAAGTGCCTCTTTATAATCCTTAACAACTTCTTTTCTTATTTCTGCGACTTCTGCTTGCGTAATCTTTCCATCGGATAAAGCTTCTTTTATACGTTGACCTGTTTTAGCAACTTCTGATTGCCAATCCGCCCACTCACTCAATAGGTCCATATCACTTGAAAATCTATCTAACGTGGGTAATGCAGTCATCGCAAACCCACAATCCCGATTCATTGTTTCAAGCATTCTGAAATCGTTAGTTGCCAACATCACCGTTCGCATTTCTTTAATATTAAAATTTGCCAAAAAATCAGTCCGGCTTGCTTTATTTTGAACAGTGGACGGACGCATACCTGTAATGTTCGCCACGCCAATCGCCCCCTTTTTACCCGTGTTAGAATCAACAAAATCATGAACCGTTTCATACGCCGCCTGATCTAAAGAATCAATATCATGAGCATCCATAGTGACTTCCCCCAAATTTCGCCTAGCAAAAATACCAAGCCGTTGTAAGATGTAAAAAAAGCAAAAACAAAGCTACACTTTGAATTGCGAACTTAAAAAAAGAGATAAATATGACAACCAAAACAGCCAAAGACCGAATTGATGAACTCGACCACGACAACAGCCATTTATATTTTTTACTCGGCGCACTAAGCGATGCATACAGCCAAATGAATGAAATCGCCAAACGCGAGTTTATGAACGTGTTAGAAAAGAAATTGGAAAATGCCAAAACAACCGAGCCCGAATGCGCCGAAACACTAGAAACGTTTATGGACGCAATGGACAGAGAATAAATCATGCTGCGCCCTGTTCAGACTGCAAGTAAATATCCGGGCGTATTTCGTGAAGCTGGACTTCATTATTAGTCGATTGGCTGATTTTTTGAGCCAACAAAGCCCCAGCCTTGCGATGACCGTATGCAACTTGAGACAAATAGGCATAATTAGTACCCGCCTCTTCCGCCACCCTTTTAGCTGTGGCCGTGCCGTATGTTTCAATGTATTTTTTTAGATTCATGAACCAATAATAGCAAAATGCTAAACTAATGCAATAGCTTTTTGCTAATAGTGTAAATAATAGCAATTTGCTACGATGGAGCCTATGGAAACGAAAGATATTCGACGAATAAACCTGGTTGAGCTGCTTAAAAATTATGACAGCAAGCAAGCCTTTGCCGACTCTGTTGATATGGCACCGGCTCACGTTAGCCAGATAATCAGCGAATACAGGTCAATGGGCAGCATTATCGCCAGAAGAATCGAGGAAAAAGCAGGCTTACCCGCCGGCTATATGGACGTTAATCACAGCCAATTAACATTCGGCGTAAACGAAGAACGGCCGCTAGCATACACTCCAGACCCAGAAAGCCTATCCGAAGAAAAAGCTTTTGAGTTCGTGGACGAATTTCAGCATCAGCTTGATATTAAGCTGACCCCAAAGGATAAAATGGAGCTTTTTAGGCGAATGAAAGAGCGCTATTTAAGGCAGCTAGAAGAAGGACAAGGCGTCCCCAACACAGAGAACAAAATGAAAGCCGAAGTTATCGACTTTTTAGACATATCAAAACAGATGAAAAACCGATAAACAACTATAAAGAGTTTACCCAGACCTCTTCACTGATTATTGAAACGCCCCTTCCGCTTTCTTTTAGTTCTTGTGCCTTTTCAATTTTTCGACCAAAAGAAGTATTTGCCCAGTCCCGACTGGATAAAGCGCCAACAACCAAATAATCCAGCTTAACTACAACCGTTTTGCAAGTATTACCGCCCCGCTCTGTCGTTAGGTTCTCGCACGTTTTACGCGAGCCCTTAATAAACTTACCGGTAAAGCAAAACACCTTTCCATCAAACTCAACGCAATCCGGCTCATCCATCCCTAAGCGAACAGACATCCCAGAAACCTCACCGTGTTCGGTCACATGCCCACCAATCAAGTCAACAAGCACCCCATGCAAATGATTTCGTTCTTCGTCAGTAATAATGCCGTCTTTTAGAATATTATGAACGTTTGAAACAACTACACTAAGAGGCCATCTATCTTTCCATTCACCACATCGACGAAGCCAGCGAGAAAGGTTTTTAATTTCTTTATCATTCAGCACGTGATCAGCCGTCATACCTCGCGCAATACCAGTTAACCGAGTAATCGCATCATCAGCAGAATATAAGCCATCATCAGACTCATTTTCTAACACTATATTAAGCAACCCCAACAGATCTTCCAGCTCATCAACAGAAACCCTGCCATCCGCCAAAATATCCGTAGTTAAATCCAACAAATCAAAAAAATCCGGATCACTCTTTAACCATAGCTCATTACTTCGTAGCCAGGCATCCAATAAAGCCGCCTCAATCTCATTCAAAGCCTTGTCCGCAGTAACGCCCTGACAAAACCCCATTAACTCAGCAAGCGCCTTTTCTTTATTGTTATGAAAATGTATCCCAAAGCCCGGTTGGCCATCTGCATCCTTATTCATACACCCTCCTTATATATGGAATTTAAAAGTATACATAAAGAAAAAAAATAAAAACTTAGCAAAATGCTATTGACGGCTTTAGCAAACTGCACTACATTAGCATTATGCTATTGCAGAATGTAAACAACAAAGGGAAAAACATTATGAGCAACATGATCACTTTACACCCTAGCGTAACCATAAATCAGGCGCTCCAAATGCTACGCGACTACCCCGCAATAACCCGTATTGACGGCAACGACCGCCAGCGATTCCTAGTCACTCGCAGCGAACAAGGCAACATGGGGTTTGTGAAAGTCCCAAAACGCAAAGACCAGTTAAGCGGCCTACCCTGCAACCCAGTAGAAAGCAAAAACTAATGGCTGCGCACTTGAATACTTTAACCATGCAAGAAGCCGCCAAGATCGTCGGCATCGGCTCAAAAAAATTATTTAAGTTACTCAGAGAGAAAAAAGTCCTAAATCAAAACAACCTGCCCTATCAACGATACATCGATAACGGTTACTTAAAAGTAGATTCAGGCAGCTGGAACCACCCCGAAGTAGGCGAAAAGCTATACGCAAAAACCATCGTCACCGTAAAAGGGGTTGAGTGGATAGAAAATTTAATAAAACAACAACACCAGGTAATTAAAAATGAGCAGCCAACAGAACATAGAACAGCGATATAAAGAAGCAATGTACCACCTAAGTTGCCTAACCGTTTTTGTTGAACAAGGCTCGCCTGACGATTTTCCGTGCACACTAAAACAAACAAAAAAGTTTTTAGAAAAAGAAAACACACTCAAACAAGAAGCAAGCAATGCTAAATAACTTACTGATTATCGCAATAAGTAACGAAGCTCAATTATGGGGTATGGCAAGCAGCCACGCCCACCTGCAAAGCATGTGGGAAAAAAGAATTAAAAAAGAAACACATCAGCTTACAGACAAGCAAGCTAAAGCCGTTGCAATTGCACAAGCTGGCGCATTTGCGCTAGCGATGCAGTTGGTTACTGTAAACATGATGCGTGATATGACTTTGATGTTGAAAATATATTCAGACATTAAAGGCAATTAACGCCCATGTTCACGGGAAAACGAGCGTTAGCGAGTGCATCCCGTGGAATTAATTGTTAGGGTTTTGTGGTGTAAATAAATTAACGAGGGCTATATGAAGATGATGTCTTATGAGAAATACGCGGTCTTTACAGAATACCTCAATTACATGAAGGAGAACCCGTCTGTCACCCCAGCCAGACGCGAAATTAACGGGGCGATGTATATATGGGTTGAGGATGTATCCGGGCGTTCTCGCGGATTTTGGCTATCTGAGCCGAAAACAATAGAACCAACAAAAACCGAAATCAACGATGAAGAGGTGAGAGAGCTTCTGTTAGGTTCAATGTCGCGGCTCCCTACTTTCGATGAGTTCGCGAAGCAGGTCAAAGATGATACTGACGACCCCTAACGGCGCTGTTAATTTGCGCCACAGATTGACCAGAGAAAAGAGCGGCGCTTACGGCGTCAAATTGAATGAATTGTTATGTTTTTAACTGAGGAATGAAAAGTGGAAATTAGATTGAATGACGATGAAATTCGAGAAGCACTCACAGAAGCCTTAAATAGAAAGGTTGATTATGCCGTAACGGCTAAAGCTGAAGAATGCTGGTTTGAAGTTAAGGCTGGTGTAATTAATGGTGAAGATGTCGATGATATTCACGATGTCCAGTTTTGCTTTAAGACAGACACATAACGATTAAGTTAAAAAGCGCCGCTTTTTGGCGTCCTTTTTGAACGCCTTGTTATAAGGCGTTACCACGGAGGCAAGATGAATATTGATGTAACAATAGAGCGAATTGACAACGGCTACATAGTTACCGGAAACGACTCAACAAAAAACAAAAACTATTTTGTAAGCCTAGAAAAATTTGCTGAGTCACAAATTATTGAAGATTTACGAGAGCTAGACGCCGCGATACGCGAACACGAAAAACCAAATGAGCCGTTTACTTTCAAGATAACGAGTGACTTATAACCGTTAAGTTAAAGGGTTGCGCCGCTTTTGCGCAATCCATTTTAAACGCCTTGTTATGCAAGGCATGGAGATAAAGAATGACAGGCGACGAAATTAAAAAAGAAACCATGTGTATGGGCAACCTCAGCGACATTGAAGTGGCCAGCAAAGTTAGAATGTTAATGCGCACAGATTTAGATCATGAGCCTGTTTGTCTGGCTGGCCGCGACCGGATTATGTATTTAAGTCAGCAACTAGAAAAGTGGCAACGCCTAGCTAAAGAACGCGGCGAGTTTATTATTAATGGAGAAGATTTAGGATACATAACAACGCCAAATTCTGAGAATGATAAGGCATACCATATTTTCCTTCGTTGCCAGTTGCTTGATGAACGTGCAGCACAAGAGGCATAACGACCAAGTAAGCGGATTTTAAAAGCAAGTGAAACGCCGCTTTTAAAAGTCCGAGCGTAGCGGCTTAACTGCCTTGTTATATTTTTTATTAATTATAGGTGACTTATGAGTAGTGATGAGCCAGAAACACCGCAATATGTAATTAACGAATGGTTGAAGCAGTGTACTTGCTGCCCTGAATGCGGACAGATGCGCCCATGTAACGGCGTGATGGCTGGGGGTATGTGTGACAGCGCATGTGATTGTGATGATGACGACCCTGATTACATGTTCAACGAGATACTTTGAAATATAACGGCGCTGCTCAGTTGTTGCGACTGAGCGTAGCGAAAGAGCAATCAACCTGGAGAGAATTGTTATGTGTAATTGCAGAACGATGAGAAGAACTTGGGAGGAAACACAAAACGGAAGGTTTGCACCAAGCAACCATGCTCCCGCTTGCGAGGATTATGAAACTAAAAGATACATTTGCCTGTTCGATGATGACGGCAGAAGTTTTATTGATACCGTTGAAAACCAATATTCTTTTATGTCGCACGATGATGGTAATTGGCGGCAATCGGATATTTATATAACAGAAGATCAATTTAATAAGCTGCAAGAGTACGTAGGCTTGTAACACATAACAGGTATTAGAAAGCCGCTTGGCTTCCTATCACAGCAGGATAAAAATGATGAATGGTAAACAACTCATTGAAAAGATACATGAAGCTTGTCGTATTCGGCATTTATCCCGCCGTACAGAGGAAGCCTATATTTATTGGATTCAAGATTATGCGCGTTTCTGTATTCAAAATCCATGGCCGGAAACTGAAGATAAAATTAATGCATTCCTTTCTCGCTTAGCGACAAAAAGAAACGTTGCTGCAGCAACTCAAAATGTTGCGCTCAACGCTGTTGTATTTTTATATCGCGATGTAAAAAAAGAACCTTTGGGTGACTTCTCTCAGTTCAAGCGAGCTAAAAAACCACATCGTTTACCTGTCGTGCTTTCAAAAAATGAAACGTCAATCTTACTATCGCACACCAAAGGTACTCATTGGTTAATTGCGAGCATATTATATGGATCTGGCTTAAGGCTAATGGAAGTTTTACGCTTAAGAATTAAAGATATTGATTTTGAAAGACAAACAATTACTGTCCGCGCAGGCAAAGGTGATAAAGATCGTGCAGTAATGTTGCCGTCATCATTAACTGAACCTTTGCAACAACAAATAGAGCTGGCAAAAAGAAACCATAACAATGACTTAGCCAGTGGCTATGGTTCGGTTTATCTGCCTGACGCACTTGCAAAAAAATATAAAAATGCACCTTATGAGTTTAAATGGCAGTTTTTATTTCAAGCAAGTCGCGTAGGTCCAGTTCCAGAAACAGGAGAAGTTCGCCGACACCACATACACCACACAGCGGTTCAAAAAGCCATACGGCATGCAGTCGTAACATCTGGCATAGATAAAAAAATATCATGTCACACATTACGACACAGCTTCGCAACTCACTTATTAGAGAGCGGCACAGATATACGGACAATACAACAACTGCTCGGACACAAAGATTTAAGTACAACGATGATTTATACCCACGTGGCAATTACCGGCGCATGCGGCGTTATTAGCCCTTTAGAGGCTTTAGCATGAGAAAAAGCTTCATAAGAGTAGGCGCACCGATATAAATGATGAAAAAAATAAATATTGCTTTTGTCGTTTTTGTCTTGTGGACATTATTCCCAGTAATCGCTTTATGGCTAATGCTAACGCACCCAGGCAAGTGCGCTTTAATCTGGAAAAAAGAACTTGAAAATTCATGGTGGTCTAAAGATGAAAAGTAAAGATGTAAAACCATTCAGCTGGAAAAGATCACCACAATTACGGTTATCACTCGAAGACGAAATCAATATAGACAATTTCGCCGGTGGTGGTGGCGCAAGCATGGGGTTTGAAATAGCAACAGGGCATTCGATTGATGTCGCAATCAATCACGACCCAGAAGCCATTGCAATGCACGAAGCAAACCATCCAACAACAAAACATTATATGTCAGACGTTTTTGAGGTTGACCCTATCGAAGTATGCAAAGGCAAACCCGTTGGCCTTGCCTGGTTTAGCCCAGACTGCAAACACTTTTCCAAAGCAAAAGGCGGTAAACCGGTAGATAAAAAAGTAAGAGGCTTGGCCAGAGTCGCAATAAAATGGGCAGAACTTGTAAAGCCCAGAATCATTTTTTTAGAAAACGTCGAAGAGTTTCAAGACTGGGGTCCACTGCTTGAAAATAATAAACCCTGCCCCATTCGCAAAGGATTATCGTTTCGACGCTTTGTACGCGACTTTGAAAAACTAGGCTACCAGGTTGAATGGCGCGAACTACGCGCATGCGATTATGGCGCCCCAACAATACGCAAAAGATTATTCTTAATTGCTCGATGTGACGGACAACCCATCACATGGCCAGAAGCCACACACGGAAAAGAAAAAGGCCTAAAGCCCTACAACACCGCAGCGGACTGCATTGATTGGACTACTCCAATTCACTCAATATTTTTAACTAAAGAAGACGTTAAAAATAAAAAACTTAAAATAAAAAGACCGCTTGCAGAAAAAACATTAACAAGAATAGCAAAAGGTATGCAGCGTTACGTGATCAACTCAGATAAACCTTTTATCGTTCCATCATTCATTACCGAACACGCAAACGGCTCAAACCAACGCAACATGCCTACAGATGAACCGCTCAGAACAATTTGCGCGCAAGTAAAAGGGGGCCACTTTGCCTTAGTATCCGCTTTTCTCGCAAAACATTACAGCGGCGTAGTCGGTCATGGTGTAAAACAGCCAATAGGAACCATTACATCAATAGATCATCATTCACTGGTAAGCAGTCACTTGCTACAACTAAGAAATAACCAGTTCGGGCAAGACGTAAACAAACCCATTCCAACATTAACCGCCGGCGGTACCCATATTGGTGAAATACGCGCATTCTTAGTTAAGTATTACGGAACAGATCAAGACCCACGACTTAGTGAGCCAATGCACACAGTCACATCCAGAGATCGTTTCGGCTTAGTAACAGTCGAAGGCCAAGATTATCAAATTGCCGATATTGGGATGAGGATGTTAGCGCCACGCGAACTTTATCGCGCTCAAGGCTTTCCAGACGAATACATTATTAACCCAACATACAACGGCAAACCCTTAACAAAAGTCGCTCAAGTACGAATGTGCGGCAACAGCGTTAGCCCAGTTGTCGCCGCAGCCCTTATTAAAGCGAACCTAGTCAACGCCAATAATGTTATTAGACGAGCGGAGTGTTGAAATAGCGCCAATGCAAAAACTCAACCTAACATTAGCCGAAATAAAGGATATTACCGGTAAAACTCATCGCCAAAAACAAGCGTTAGTGTTGGCCGCAATGAGCATTCCCTTTAAAATACGCCCAGATGGGACTATCCTTGTTAGCAGAGAAGCATACAACACATCGATGGGCTGTAATCACGACCAACCAGAAAAAGTGATTGAGCCAGACTTTGGGATGATGGCAAACTAATGGCACCTAAAAACCGCAACAAAGAAAACAAGCCGTTACCAGAACGCTGGAGATACCGCTACGGTGCTTATTATTATCGTGTTCCACCAGGATTAGAATCTGAATGGGACAATAAAAAAGAATTTAAGCTTGGTCGAACTATATCCGAAGCCTACAAAGAATGGTCAAAACGCATTCAGCAAAACGCCGAAGATGTGCATACAATGCAGCAAGCCTTCGATCGCTATTGTTTAGAAGTTATCCCAAACAAAGCGCACAACACCCAACAATCAAATTTAATTAGCATAAAAAAATTACGTCCCGTTTTTGCAAACATAGAACCCGATAAAATATTACCCAAGTACGCTTATAAATATTACGATATAGCCGCGAAAACACGCGGTAAAACCGCCGCAAAGCACGACATACAAGTGCTGCGCCACACACTAACCATGTGCGTTAAATGGGGCGTGATAGACGTCAATCCACTTATGGGGCAGATCCGACTAGAAGGCTCAGCCTCACGCAAACGATTAGTCGAAGACTGGGAAATACATGAATGCTTAAACTTAAAACCGAAAATAACATCTAAAGCGGTTAACTTAATAAAACTCTACATTGAACTAAAACTAATGACAGGTTTTAGCAGAATAGATTTATTAAAATTAAAGTTAAGTGACTTAAAAGAAGACGGCATTCATAGCCAGCGACAAAAAACAAAAAATACTACGGGCAAGCGGTTAATCATTACCTGGACAAATGAACTCAAAGAATTAACCGATGAAATTTTAAAGCTGCCTCCACGCCGCGTAGGAAACACTTATCTATTCGTTACCCGGCAAGGCAAGCCCTACTTCAATGAAAAAACAATGAAGTGCAATGCATTTGATTCAATCTGGCAGCGCTACATGGACAGAGTGATCGAACTAACCAAAGTAACAGAACGTTTCCACGAACACGATCTCAGAGCCAAAGTTGCAAGCGACAGCGCAACACTAAGCGAAGCCAGCGAACGTTTAGGTCACGCCTCAACCGAAACGACCCAGCGATTCTACCGAAGAAAACCAACCGAAATAACACCACTAAAAAGAAAATAGTTAGAATATTTTAGAAATCTATGGGGGGATACCCCTTCTATGGGGGGATGCATAAAAAAAGCAGTTATGAGAGACTCATAACTGCTTGATTTAATTGCTTATTTGGTGCGCCTGGCACGATTCGAACGTGCGGCCGCTCGGTTCGTAGCCGAGTACTCTATCCAGCTGAGCTACAGGCGCTCTTCAAGGTTGCGCACTATACATGGATACCAAATAAATTCCAATGCTTTTGTACGCCATTTTTCTTTAATTTAAATGG
>Ga0316209_1000825_pt1 | contig 42580 bp, 45 predicted proteins | sample 6monopyrite_MG_FD_204945 | JGI IMG/M metagenome (GOLD analysis project Ga0316209, IMG submission 204945) | Microbial mat bacterial communities from mineral coupon in-situ incubated in ocean water Damariscotta River, Maine, United States -... | ecosystem: Environmental > Aquatic > Marine >...
GGAGAAGTGGCCGAGCGGCTGAAGGCGCTCCCCTGCTAAGGGAGTATGGGGTTTATAGCTCCATCGAGGGTTCGAATCCCTCCTTCTCCGCCATATCTAAAAAAGAACCTAGCTCGGTTCTTTTTTTGCCTGTTCAAAACACATTCGAACCCGAGAAATATATAAAGCGGTTCGATATGGATGTGGAACATCCATGAATGCCGCAGCGTAGCGAAGGCAGCCCCGTAGGGGTGAGGGCGCAGCCCGAATAATCCCTCCTTCTCCGCCATACAATAAAAAAGCCCCCTGAAAACTCAGGGGGCTTTTTTATTGTATGGCGGTTTAGGTTTGGAGAGAATCCTTGGTTCGAAAAAATTGTCAGGAACAATTTTTCATTGAGCAAAGCGAAACCCGAAGGGTGGGGCACAAGGACGTGCCCCATAATCCCTCTCTATAATTTACGAGCCACATTCGAACCCGAGAAATATATAAAGCGGTTCGATATGGATGTGGAACATCCATGAATGCCGCAGCGTAGCGAAGGCAGCCCCGTAGGGGTGAGGGCGCAGCCCGAATAATCCCTCCTTCTCGGCAATTGCTCCTGCATTGCTCTACCTCCTGCCTCCATGCAGTCGTCCGCCATATCTAAAAAAAGAACCTGGCTCGGTTCTTTTTTTATGCCTGCACAAAATATGTCCAAATTCTTACTATACATTGACCCATCAATCCTGAAGCCTCATAATCACGCCCGTTTTAGTAGTACCTCTATGGTGACTTAGATGGGTCCCCTCGCAACAATAAACCGTGAACCTGGTCAGGCCTGGAAGGGAGCAGCCACAGCGGTGGACTTGTGTGCCGGGGTGTGGCTTGTCTAGGTCGCCACCTTAATTTTTCCTTTTTCGCATTAAATTCAGTCGATTTGTCCTGCCTTTTTGTTGCTATTTTGAGCAAGGAAAATGGGACTTTTTGAGTTACAATATTCGCTTCAAATTCGGATTTTAGGGATTTACATGAGCTATCAAGTGCTTGCACGCAAATGGCGTCCTCGGGGTTTTGCTGAAATGGTGGGGCAGGAGCACGTATTGCGCGCTTTGAGTAATGCCTTGGACAGCGGGCGACTACATCATGCCTTTTTGTTCACCGGGACACGGGGTGTTGGTAAAACAACAATTGCACGTATTCTTGCTAAATCGCTTAACTGTGAAGAAGGGATTAGCGCAACGCCTTGTGGACAGTGCGCCACCTGTCAGGAAATTGATGAAGGTCGTTTTGTTGATTTAATTGAAGTCGATGCTGCTTCGCGTACTAAGGTCGAAGACACACGGGAGTTACTGGATAACGTACAGTACGCACCGACACGGGGGCGTTATAAGGTCTATCTAATCGATGAAGTTCACATGCTCTCGGGGCATAGTTTTAATGCTTTGCTGAAAACATTAGAAGAGCCACCACCTCATGTTAAGTTTTTATTGGCAACGACGGATCCACAAAAATTACCGGTTACGATTTTATCACGTTGTTTACAGTTTAATTTAAGACGGATATCCATTGAACGAATTCAGGCGCACCTACAGGGCATTCTAGAGAAAGAAGACGTCTCTTTTGAATCTGCGGCGCTGTTTCAACTCGCACGTGCCGCAGATGGCAGTATGCGTGATGCGTTAAGCTTGCTGGATCAGGCTATTGCTTTTTCAAATGGTAAGGTTGACGACGCGGATGTACGTTTAATGTTAGGCAGTATTGAGCAGCATTATGTTTATGATTTGTTAGATGCCTTAGCGGAAAATAACGGACAATTATTAATTCAACGGGTACAGGAACTTGCTCAACAGGCGCCTGATTATTCAGCACTGCTTGCAGAAATTATTACCTGTTTACATTACCTTGCATTACTAAAACAAATCCCTGATGCCTATGAATACACTATGGGTGATGAAGAACGTTTAGTAAAATTACAAAGCATGCTCAGTGCCGAAGATATCCAGTTGTATTATCAAATTGGTTTGAACGGTCGCCGTGATTTACCACTTGCGCCTGATCAACGTAATGGTCTTGAAATGGTTTTGTTGCGCATGTTGGCGTTTCGTCCTGATGATGGTGCCATTAAAAATGCGGTCAATAAAGAAAATACTTCTCAACCTGCTGTAACGCGTAGTACAGAAGTTAAAACATATGAAAAACCAAAGCCTGTTGAAGCTCAGCGAGTAGAGGAAGCGCCAGCACCTGTCGCGTCGGCGCAGATAGCAACAGAGCCGGCAGTTAAAACGGAGCAGCCTGCAACAACAAATTCATTAAATAAAATAAACTTGTCAGAATTATGCTTGTCCAACTGGCATGAAGTGATTTCATCATTAGATGCTGTGGGAATCTTAAAGCAACTTGGTGAACATAGTGCTTTTGTTCGGGTAGAAAATACAACATTATATCTGGCGGTAGCACCCTCCCATGCGGCGATGTTAACCTCTGAACGAGAACAGCAATTACAGAAAAAATTATCGGATTATTTTTCAGTAAAAATTAAAGTCAGTATTGAGACAGCACAAACTGAAACAGAAACACCGGCAGCACGAAGTAGCCGGCAACAACAAGAGCGTCAATCTGAAGCAGAAAATTCGATTGTGAATGATGATAATGTGAAAAATATTATGGATGCATTTAATGCTCATGTTGATATTGAGACTGTGCAACCCATTGATTCATAAAAGTACATATTAATTAAACAGTAAATATACGAGGTAGAATTATGAAAGGCGGAATCGGCAACCTGATGAAGCAGGCGCAAAAAATGCAGGAAGATATGCAAAAGGCGCAAGAAGAAATGGCAAATATTGAAGTGACCGGTCAATCGGGTGGCGGCATGGTTTCTGTTGTAATGACATGCCGGCATGATGTTAAACGTGTTTCTATTGATGACAGCTTATTCGCTGATGACAAAGATATGCTGGAAGATTTAATTGCTGCTGCGGTTAATGATGCCGTGCGCCAGGTTGAAAAAACATCGTCAGATAAAATGTCGGGTATGACGGCAGGTTTAAATTTGCCAGGTGGAATGAAACTTCCATTTTAAAATATGTCCAATAGTCCACTTGTAAACCAGTTGATTGAAGCGCTACGTTGTTTACCCGGCGTAGGGCCAAAATCTGCACAGCGTATGGCATATTATCTACTTGAGCGCGATCGCTCCGGTGCTGAAAATTTAAGTATGATTTTAGACAAAGCGGTTAAAGAAGTGGGACATTGTGAACAATGTCGTAGTCTAAGCGAAAAAACGGTTTGTGATATCTGTTTAAGTTCTAAACGCATTCGCTCCTTAATTTGTATTGTTGAATCACCGGCGGATGTTCAGGTCATTGAACAATCAGCGGATTATAAAGGTTTATTTTTTGTATTGATGGGACATCTTTCACCGTTAGATGGTATTGGTCCTGAAGATATTGGGCTTGAATTATTAGCACAGAGACTTGATCAGGGTGAAATTGAAGAAGTCGTGTTAGCGACGAACTTTACTGTTGAAGGTGAAGCAACGGCTCATTACATTAGTGAGATGGTAAACTCTCGTAATATAAAGGCAAGCCGTATTGCGCACGGTGTCCCCGTAGGCGGTGAGCTTGAATATGTTAATAGTTCGACACTGTCGCGTGCTTTTTCCAGCAGGCAAAGTTTTTGAAGTTACTCTTCATGATCTGAATCTGATTCGGTTAAAAATGTCTGCAAACTGTTCAACCATTGCGTAATGGATGTTTCTATATCATTATCGATCGTTATTTCTGGCCAGCGACGTGTGATTTCATGTGAGATATTTTTTATTTGGTAAGTTGCCTCATTAAGTAGTGCAAGCAGTTCTTCAGAGTCTTTTAGTATTTCTTCAAGTTCCAGGCTCGGAAGCGACAGATAATCAAGTGTCAACCCGCTCATATTGAGGGCATGAGTAAGTTCTTCTATACGTTGAGAAATGTAGTTTGATATTTTATGTGGAACCTGCAGAGTCTTGTTATGGTTAGGTTCCCAGGCATTAATTACCGTCCAAATTGAAGATAATGTATCTAAAAAAGCATCTTTATCTTGTGGTTTAGCAGATGGTTTATTGTCATCCTGAAGATTTTTTAATAAATTTAATAAAATTTCGACGATTTTATGCGGGTACTGGTTGCTATTAAATTTTAAGATAGCTTGTAGTCTGTTTTTATAACTAAAATCAGATTTTTGTTGGGTTAAACTTATCGCTAATGCAGCAACAATTAAAATTTGTCCTGATAAACTTATTTGCTCTGCAGACAGGTTTTTAGGGTAGCCACTTCCATCCATCCTTTCATGATGCTCTAAAACTGCCAGACTCGCTTCCTGATAATTTTGAAATTCTTTTAAAATAAGATGTGCAATAATAGGATGAGAGTAGATATGTTTACGTTTATCTTCATCTAACGGGGTGAATGTATTAAATAAATCCGCTTCCAGATGGAGCAAACCTATATCATGGAAAAGTCCCGCAATTGCTACCACCTTAAGTTTTTCTATGTCCAGCTTTAATTTTAGCCCAAAATAAATTGAAGCAATAGAAACATGAAGAGACTGTTTAAATATATCCGGTAATTGTTTTTCTGAAATTGTTAGCTTAAATAAAAGTATGTCAGGTATATTAAGATTTGAGATAACAGCGTGAAAAACGTCATCGCTTAAAATGTCATTTTTCATACTGTAAAGCAAAGGGTTTTCCGTTATTTGCTGAACCATCTTTGATTCAAGTGCTTCTAAGGTAATACAATTTTCAATTATTAGTGACTGGTCTATTGGTTTAAGTAATTTATGCTTTAATAATTTGTCATAAAATGATGAGTCAATACGACTTCCTGCTTTTACAAGTTTGACACCTTGAGAATTATGTATGTCCTCACTTGCTGAAATAGGATGCTTATTTCCTAATTCAGTGATATGTCTGAGGTATTGACTGTTATTGTTTTCCAGCATGTTTTATAAGATTTTTTCAAGTGCTTTGGCAGAGTTAATGCAAAGGGTTTTAAAAAAATTGTAACTTTTTTCTTCTATTTCACAGCTGGAAGAATGTCTGTCTGCATAAAAAATTCCGTAGGGTTCGTTTTTTATAAAAATTGACATTGCAATGAAAGAGTTTGTTGCAATAATTTTTTTAAAGCCAGCAGGCACAAGAGGCCAAAATTTTTCATGGTTTGATTCATTAATCGAAACCGCCTTGTTTTTTTGTAGTAATAAAGAGAAAATGTTTTTACTGTCAAGCTTGATTTCAAAATGGTTGAAGATGGGATCGTTTTCAGTCCCTTTCAGGCTGTGGCTTTGTAATGTCTTTTTTTCCTTATCGTATAAATAGAATGCGACACGGTTTAGACCGATGCCGTCATACATTGCTGACACTGCCTGTTGAATAAATTCATCGCTGGTAATGTTTTCTGCTGTGTCAGATGACATCATTTTTACAGCATCCCGTAAAACATCCAGTTGTGGCGTTAAGCAAATGGCGGTGTCACTTTCTTCATCTGTTTTATCGTTGAGGTCTTCTTTTATGATAAGGGGTAACAGACGTGCTGGTGGTGGTGTATCATACTGTGGTATTTCTCGTGCTATCTCGGCTGCAATAACATGTGTTCTGGCAATCGTTTGCTCCACCGTCTCACCCATCCATTCAGCAATTTCTTCCTGTATTTTAAATGTGTGCTCGCTAAACCAGCCTTCATAAGAAATATTTCGTGCCAGCTGGACACCTAGCATAATGCCGTAGGCTCTGGGAAATTTTGCGTTTTCAGCATGTAAGGTCTCAATGACTAATGAAGGAAATTTTAAGCTTTCGGCAATTTTGAGGGTGAGTTCGTTCAAGCTAAAACCTAACACTATATTTTGAGCAGCCTCGGATGAAATATGTTTCTCTTTTTTCATACTGGCTACCTGCTCCAGCAGCTCTGGTGCGTGAATAGCTATCACCATTTCACCTAAAAAATGCAATTGAGCGGCGGCAAAAACCTCATCAGGTGTCATATCTCTGCGCCGTGCCGCGGCATCGGTCGCAAATCGTGCCGCATGGTAGGCCCTGTCAAAGGTTGCCAATAATCGCACTTTTGATTTTTGATCGAGTACATCACCTACTGCAGGTAGCGCATCGGGTAATTTAGTGAGCTGATCAGTTCCCATTAATCTGAAAGCTTGATTTACATGTGTTATTTCACTGGACAGACGTCCTTTTGAACGGTTATTGGCGGTACGTAAAACATGTATGACTAAACCAGGATCGCGTTCTACAACGTGGGTAATTTCTTTGACGGGAATATCTTCTTTCCGACACAGGCTTCTTAGTTCCTCAATGGTATACTTCAACACTGGTACAGAATTGTTCTGTGCCAGCTTAACCCATTTGTTTAGTTTTTTATTGACCATTTATGACCCAAGATATTCATCAGTTCCAATTAAAATTGTATTTTCCACTTTTTTATTGTGCAATTACCTAAGAATGCCTGAAAAACAACTAAATTACTTGAAATATATATCGGTCAAATGAATAAATTTCTAAAGTAAATATCGCTATTGGTCGATACAAATTATAGCGATATTTAAGTTTTGCTGTGAGCTGATCTTTTTTTAGACAAATTTAAGGTTTATTAAGTAATATGAAATTTATAATTGGGCTTGTTGTTACTTGTGCTTGTATTATTACTGGTTATCTCGCCGCAGGCGGTATTCTTGTAGCTTTATGGCAACCCTTCGAAATCCTCATTATTTTGGGTGGGGCGATCGGTGCTTTTATTGTTGCATATCCTGCTACAGTCGTTTTCGGTACGCTCAAGGGTATTTTAGGTTTATTCAAAGGGCAAAAATACAAAAAAGAGACCTATATGGAATTATTAGGTTTAATGTTCAACCTTTTTTCCAAAGCGCGCAAAGAAGGCCTGATGGCACTTGAAGCCGACATTGAAGAACCACATGACAGTGATATTTTTAAGGCTGCAACCAAAATTTATGATAATCATCATTTAGTCGACTTCATCTGTGATTACCTACGCTTAATGGTGGGCGGTAATATGAATGCCTTTGAATTGGAAGCGTTAATGGATCTTGAACTAGAAACGCATCACCATGAAGCGGAAGCCCCCAGTCACGCATTACAAAATATGGCCGATGGTTTACCGGCTTTTGGTATCGTTGCGGCAGTAATGGGGGTTGTTATTACTATGGGCTACATTAGTGAACCGCCGGAGGTATTAGGACATCATGTTGGTGCTGCACTGGTCGGGACGTTTATGGGGATTTTGATGGGCTATGGTTTTGCGGGTCCAATGGCCGCTTCTATGGGGGAACAGGCGAAAGAAGAAGGACTCATATTTGGTTGTGCAAAAACGTGCATTATTGCAACACTAAATGGCTATACCCCTCAAATTGCGGTTGAATTTGGACGTAAAGCATTAACCAGTGATTTGAGGCCAAGCTTTATAGAGCTTGAAGAATATGTCAAAGGACAAAAATAACTTTTGTTCGTACTAATAATTAAAAAAGACGATTAAGTGGCAGACGATAAAAAACAACCCATAGTTATCAAGAAAATCGTCAAGGGTGGCGGTCATCATGGTGGTGCATGGAAGGTGGCTTACGCCGATTTTGTAACTGCAATGATGGCTTTTTTCCTCCTGCTTTGGCTTTTGGGGATTTCGGATGAAGCCATGCGTGGCGGTATCTCCGATATGTTTAAAGCACCCTCGCCATTAATTGGCCCCGGTGGTGCAAGCACGAGCATGATTAAATTAGGAGGGACTAAAGAAATCCCGCACGGCGAAGGTGAAAAACTTAACAAACAATCTGATAATGAAAAACAAAAAATTATTATTGCAGCAGAAGAAAAACTGGCAGAAAACTTAAAGTCCAAAGCAATAAAAGATCTCGGTGATGGCGGCAAAGAATCGTCTGACGCAACGGCTAAAGAGGTCGTTTTACTTGATCAACTCCTGCTTAATTTAAAAGAAAGTATTGAAAAAAGTGAAACACTTAAAGATTTTAAAGATCAATTGTTGTTAGAAATAATGCCGGAAGGTTTACGTATTCAAATAATTGACAAAGAAAAAAGACCTATGTTTTCTTCTGGTAGTGAAAAATTAAAACCGTACGCCCGGGTCATTTTACAAGAAGTTGCTAAAACGCTTGCTAAACACCCTCAGAATAAAATTAGTATTACCGGGCATACCGATGTATCAGCCTTTGGTAAAGGCATTATTGAATATGAAACGGTTGATGGTGAAGTACTTAGGAAGCAATATAGTAACTGGGAACTATCTGCCGATCGAGCAAATGCCGCACGTCGTCAACTTGTTAAGGGGGGGTTACCTGAACAGCAAGTAGGGCGTGTTGTTGGATTGGCCGACACGGTATTATTTGAAAAAAATAATTCACGTAGTGCAACAAACAGACGTATTAGTATAATTGTTATGAAAAAAGAGACGTTAGATTCGATTAGAAAAAATGAAGGCAAAGTGGCGCCTGGAAATGGTGTTGCTTTTAGCATTAAATAAGAAATAAAAAAACCGGTTAAAATCTGAATATTTAATAGCGTTTTTCGCTGAGTGATTCAATAATTCGTTGACAGCTTTTCCAACGTTGCGGGCTGATTTTATTTTTCTCTACTGCCTTTAGTAATGCGCAATCAGGCTCATTGTTGTGAGTACAGTTTCTAAATTTACAATTGCCAAGATAATCCCTGAATTCCGTAAAACCATAAAAAATATCCTGCTCAGACAGTTTGGTTAAGCCAAATTCACGTACCCCTGGTGAGTCGATGATATAACCTTGTTCATTTTCTAATGGATAGAGATAGGCTGTGGTCGTGGTATGCTTTCCTTTGCCTGTTGCTTCAGAAATATCACCAATGCGTGCATCTGATTTGAGAAGTGTATTAATTAACGACGATTTTCCCACACCAGACTGACCAACAAAAATATTATTGTTGGTCTTTAACAGTGTTTTTAGTGCATCAAGGCCATGTTTCTGTTTCGCACTGGTACAAATAACGCTGTAACCGATATCCTGGTAAAGTTGCAGTCGTTTTTTTAAATTTAAAAATTCTTTTTCGCTAAACAGGTCTGTTTTATTAAGTAAAATAACCGGCTTTAAATTACTGTTTTCTGATGCGACAAGGTAGCGATCAATTAAACCTTCATTCAACTCCGGTTTATTGGCGACAACAATAAATACCTGATCAATGTTTGCAGCAATAATACGTAAGTTACCGTTGATATCTGGACGCTGTAGTATTGAGTGACGCTGCTCAATGGCAGTGATAACACCTGTCCCGGTATCTTCCCTCTGCCATAAAACAGTATCGCCACAAACAACCTGACCAACCGATTTACGTTGTTGACATTGTATTAATTTATTATTTTTATCTTTAACTAAGGTGTAGCGTCGATATGCTGCTATGACCGTGCCTTGCTGTTGTATGATTTCATTCATACTTTACAGTTGTTCAATGTGGGCAGCACAAATAAAGTCATAGAGAGTGATACCATTTGCTGAGTGTGTTTGGTAATGGATCGTGCATGTATTATAAGAAAACTCAATATAAGGATGGTGGTTTTCATGCTTGGCAATTTCTGCTGCAGCGTTAACAAAATGAAGCGTATTGTCATAATTGTTAAATTTAAACTGGCGGGATATTGTTTTTTCGTCCGTCGATAGTGACCAAAGCGGGAATTGATTAAGATAAGTACTAAGTTGTTCTTTAGTCAACAGAAGAGCTGCGCCTATATTTTTACAATGTTGTTTATGCAGCTTCGAAATATCCTGATTCACAGGGGTTATTTCTTATATTTATAAAATGTGCTGTTTAAGTATTCAACAACATCATCAACATGTTCTTCTGGCCAGGGTACCCCTAAACTATCACGACACCGTTTTACCTGCTTTATTAAGGCAGGATAGGTTTCGATTCGCTTGTTTTCACGCGTATAAATACCGGTGCCATCACCACCCTGTAGATCAATATGGCAGCTTGTACAGTTTGCATCATGCAACTCTTTGCCATTGTTAATATCGGCATGTACGGGGTTTGCTAAAAAAATGAAACTGGCAATAAGACTAAAGTAAGCAAGTAAACGATTCAGCATTTTTAACTCTCCCTTAATATCGTATATATCTCAGCCTATTTTAGCTGATAAATGCGCAACACGCACGGGTGCGGGTGGATGTGAGTCGTGAAATGCAGAATACAATGGATCCGGGGTGAGAGTGTTGGCATTATCACGGTAAAGCTTTACTAATGCTGCGATCAATATTTCGGGTTTACTTTGCTCCGAGGCAAAGTTATCCGCTTCAAACTCATGTTTTCGGCTCAAAAAAGACATTATGGGTTGCAGGTAAATACTGAATAAGGGCATGACCATACTAAATAAAATTAATGCCATATAGGTTGATGCATGGCTGACACCCAGTGCGTGATAAAAAGCATCTTGTTTAATTAGCCAGGCTAATATGGCGAGACCAACAAGCGTGATAATGGCGTTTAAAATAAGTCCCTTGCGAACGTGGTGATGTTTAAAGTGACCCAGTTCATGAGCCAATACTGCTTCAACTTCGTTAGGTTCTAATGTTTCAAGCAAGGTATCAAAAAAGACAATACGTTTATTTTTTCCTAAGCCGGTGAAGTATGCGTTACCATGGCTGGAACGCTTTGAACCATCCATAACAAAAATACCATTGCTGGCAAAACCACAGCGATCCATGAGTGCCGTAATCCGTTCGCGAAGTAGCGCATCTTCTAAGGGCGAAAATTTATTAAAAAGAGGGGCAATAAAGGTAGGGAAAATCCATGAGACCAGAAGTCCGAAACTTAGCAGGGTTGCCCAAACATAAACCCACCAAAGTGGAGAGGCGTCCTGCATTAACCATAATATGCCAGCCACTAAGGGGACTGCGAGTACGACAGTGAGCAACGTTTGCATCAACATATCTTTGATAAACTGCAATGCAGTCATGCGGTTGAAACCAAAGCGTTGTTCGATTTTAAATGTACGATAAAGGGTAAAGGGTAAATCTATAATGGCAGAAATAAGTAAAATGCCAAAGATAACCAGAAGTCCGGTGATGATTTCACTATAGCCAAGGCCCCGTACAAAAGTATCCATCCAGTTTAAGCCACCACCTAATGTCCAGATAAGTAGCAAAATGGAACCATAAAAAAGTTCAATTTTATTAACCGCGAGTTTTGCTTTTGTATAATCTGCAGCTTTTTGGTGTTGCTCTAAAGTAATTTGTTTAGAAAAAGCATCAGGCACGGCCGCTCTATTTTTGGCGACTTCATTTGTTTGGCGATTAGATAGCCAAAGTTGAAGAATCAGAGATAAAAGCAGAGCAAGAACAAATAAAATACTGAGTGTTTCCATAATTACCACTATATTGTTTAATATTAGGATCGGCAGGCAGGTTAGCCTTTGCTAGAATGATTATCAAGTCAAAACTACACGAATAGGGCGAATCAGAGTTGCCGCAATATTCATAATAAATGAAGGGTGATTTTACCATGGTAAACGAAAATAATTTAATCTGGATCGATCTCGAAATGACAGGGTTAGACACTCAGAATGACGTTATTATTGAAATTGCGACCATTGTGACGGATAGCGAGTTAAATGAGTTAGCTGAAGGCCCAATGCTGGCAATCCACCAAAGTGACGAAATTATGTCTGCTATGGATGACTGGAATACCAGGCAACACGGTGGTTCAGGTTTAACTGAGCGGGTAAAGAAAAGTACATTAAGCGTATCAGATGCAGAACAACAAACACTCGATTTTTTACGAAAATATGTACCTAAAGGCGCATCGCCTATGTGTGGTAATAGTATCTGTCAGGATCGGCGCTTTATGGCGCGTTTAATGCCAGAACTGGAAAACTACTTTCTATACAGAAACCTTGATGTCAGCACTCTAAAAGAGCTTGCAAAACGTTGGGCGCCAGACATTGCCAAAGGCGTTGTAAAATCAGGTGCGCATCTTGCCTTAGAAGACACGCGTGACTCAATCAATGAATTACGTTATTACCGCGAACAACTTTTTAAGTCATTTAGTTAGTTTTATTTTTTCTCAACTTGCGAGAAGTGAGGCATTTACTTTTCGTGATTCACCTTCACATTTCTATAGTCTATATATAGGCTATAAATTAATATTATGTAGTATCAATGTGTGTCTTTTCTTAAGGTCATGAATTTGTCGGTTGCATCTTTGCAAAGTCGTCAATGCATTGGCACTCAAAAAAAGACATCTTTTAACTTATTGTTTTAACAGGCTTTACTTTAATTTTTTAGCGCTGGTATGTGTTTTGCATTATGTAAAACAAGATAAATACTTGCGTCAATTATGAGTGTAAGGCCGCGCATACCAGGGAATTTAAAATGGCAGATGAACTAGAGCTTGATGTAGAAGAGCCGAAAAAAAGTAAATTAGTATTGATTATCGCAATTATTGGTGTTGTTTTATTACTGAGTGGCGGTGCCGCCTGGTTTTTCCTTGGGGGTGACGATGGTGATTCTGCTAAAGAAAGTGAAAAGGTTGATCTCAGCAAATTGCCAATACATTACTTAACTTTGGTACCAGAATTTGTTGTGAATTTTGGCCCGGGTTCGAGAGTACGTTATTTACAAGTTGATATACAAATAGCAACAAGAGATGAAGCTGCTTTAAAAACGATAACGACCTATAACCCGGTTATTCGAAACGATATTTTAGTTCTGCTCAGTGGCTTGTCTTTTGAGGAGCTTAGCAAAGAGACAGGAAAACTGGCTTTACAAAAGAAAATATTAAACACAATAAACAAAGTGGTGTTATCTGCAGGTCAGGCTGCAGCAGCTAAAGCTAAAGATGCAGGGAAAGAAGCAGCAGGGGACGATGTTGTAAAAGGTCCTGTTGAAAATATTTATTTTACTAGTTTTATTATGCAGTAAGGAATAAAAATGTCCGCGAATGAACTGTTATCACAGGATGAAATTGATGCGCTTTTACATGGCGTTGATGATGGTGATGTAGAAACAGAAAATGATCTTGAGCTACAAGATGGCGTGGCTCGCGACTTTGACTTTGCGGCACATGATCGTATTGTTCGGGGTCGTTTACCAACACTTGAAATGATAAATGAGCGCTTTGCGCGTAGTTTTCGCATAAGTTTATTTAACATGCTTCGACGCTCAGCTGAAATTTCAGTAAGTGGTGTACAGATGGTGAAGTTTTCAGAGTACGTACATAGTATGTTTGTGCCGACAAGTTTGAATATCGTGAAAATTCATCCATTACGCGGTTCTGCTTTATGTGTATTCGATCCAAAGCTTGTTTTTATTCTTGTTGATAATTATTACGGTGGTATTGGTCGTCATGCGAAAATTGAAGGGCGTGAATTTTCAGCAACTGAGCAGCGTGTAGTAAGTATTGTTTTAGGTGATGCCTTTAGAGATTTAAAAGATGCATGGAGTCCTGTTATGCATGTTGATTTTGAATTTAATAGTATGGAGGTTAACCCGCAGTTTGCAAACATTGTCAGCCCAACTGAAGTCGTAGTCGTTTCTACTTTCCATGTTGAGTTAGATGGTGGTGGCGGTGATTTTCAGGTCACCATTCCTTATTCAATGGTTGAGCCTATTCGGGATTTACTAGATGCCGGTATTGCAAGTGATATTGCGGATAAAGATGAACGTTGGGTTATTTCCCTGCGTGAAGAGATAAACCTTGCGGAAGTGAATATGACGTGCAAATTAACTGATGTTGAAATTCCGCTCATGGATGTTTTGAATTTAAAAGAAGGTGATATTTTACCTATCAACATGCCTGAGCTGGTCACATTGCGGGCAGAAGATATTCCAGTTTTACGTGGGAAAGTGGGTGAACACCGGGGTAGTAAAGCGATACAGATAGTTGAAGTTGTTGAGCATAATAGCTCCGATAAAGAAATTGTGTTTTTAGAAAAGTAACTATTAAAATTTAGAAGGTAATAATCATGAGTGATGACATCGACGATACCGATGATTCAATGGATGACTGGGCTGCGGCAATGGAAGAGGCGGGTACTCCTATGGACTCTCCGACTGAAGGTGCCAGCCAGGATATGGAAAGTGCTGATCCGGGTTCAGCTTTACAGGCTGAAAAAGTAGAAATGGATCAGCTGCAAAATACCGCGAAGTCTGTGTCTGAGGAGGATATTAACCTGGATGTCATTCTGGATATTCCTGTTACGATTTCAATGGAAATTGGTAGTACTAAAATAAACATACGAAACTTATTACAACTTAATCAGGGTTCTGTTGTTGAACTGGACCGTATGGCAGGTGAACCATTAGACGTTGTTGTTAATGGCACATTAATCGCTCATGGAGAAGTTGTTGTTGTAAATGAAAAGTTTGGTATACGGTTAACCGATATTATCAGTCCATCTGAACGCGTTCGGAAACTTCAATAGCAGGACATTCATTTATGCGCTTTGTGCTATCTTTTTTTATTCTTACTTTTACCAATATTGTTTATGCGGTAGAGAGTAAGGAAATAAGCTCATTATCCAATGAGCCTATTGGTGCCAGCAATTACATACAAATGTTTTTTGGTTTGTTTATTATTGTTGCCCTTATATTTGGTATGGCCTGGTTTATGCGTCGTATGGGAAAGATGAGCGGAATGTCAGCCGGCGACTTAAAAGTACTTGGCGGCATATCGGTAGGACAACGTGAGCGGGTGGTTCTGGTTCAGGCGGGCAAAACTCAACTTCTTGTTGGTGTTGCGCCAGGCTCAATTCGTACTTTACATATCCTCGATGAACCTGTTCTTTCCGGTCAAAGCTCTGCTGTAAATGAATCATCTGGTTTTGCTAATAAGTTACACGCTGCGATTAAAACCAGGGGTAAGCTGTGAATTATAAAAATAAAATTTTTATAAGTGTACTGGCTGTCTTTGTTTCCTGGATAATTCCATTGCATGAAATTTATGCTGCGCCAGGATTACAGGCGATTACTGTAACAACAGATGCTCAGGGTGATCAGGCTTATAGTGTAAGCATTCAGGTTTTAATGTTAATGACCGTATTAACATTGCTCCCTGCAGCACTAATGATGATGACATCCTTTACCCGAATAATTATTGTTTTATCTATTTTACGCCAGGCATTAGGCCTGATGCAGGCACCTTCATCTCAAACCCTGATTGGTCTTTCTTTGTTTTTGACTTTTTTTATTATGGCTCCCGTTTTTGACCGCATTAACACAGAAGCTTTACAGCCGTATTTAAATGAGAAAATGTCTATAGAAGATGCTGCTGTAGCAGCAGGGGTACCTTTACGCCATTTTATGTTTGGTCAAACACGTGAATCAGATATTGTGACTTTTACACAAATTGCAGGGCATGAAAAATTTAACTCTCATGCTGATGTTCCTTTTTCTGTTTTAGTCCCCGCGTTTGTTACCAGTGAATTAAAAACGGCTTTTCAAATTGGTTTTTTATTGTTCATTCCTTTTTTAATAATCGATCTTGTAGTGGCGAGTGTTTTGATGTCCATGGGTATGATGATGTTATCTCCGATGGTTATTTCCTTGCCTTTTAAAATAATGTTGTTCGTTTTAGTTGATGGTTGGAATCTGATTGTTGGAACGTTAGCTTCAAGTTTTTATGTTTAAGTGAGGAATATATGAGTCCTGAAGATGTATTAACAATTTTCCAGTATGCCCTGCAGGTTTTGTTATTGTTGATCGTTGTTATTCTTATTCCTGCGCTTGTAGTTGGTTTAATGGTAAGTATGTTTCAGGCAGCAACTCAAATTAATGAAATGACATTAAGTTTTATTCCTAAGTTAATTATTACCGTTGTTACGTTAATGTTTGCCGGGCCGTGGATGTTACGTTTAATTATGGAATATACTCAACAACTTATACACGATATCCCGTATTTAGTGGGGTGATCGTGGTTTTTTCTGTAACAGAAATAACAACTTTAGTCGGAGCATACTTGTTACCTTTGTTTCGGGTTGCGGCAATGGTTGCAGCATCTCCTGTATTTGGTACGCGCACAGTACCCATTAAAGTTAAAATAATAACAAGTTTTGCCATTACTTCTGTACTTGTACCTATGTTGCCTGCGCCGGAAATTGACGTCTTTAATCCACTTTCGGTTTTAGTTATTGCGCAACAAGTTCTTATCGGCCTAATCATTGGTTTTACCGTACAGCTGGTTTTTAGTGCTGTTATAACCGGTGGGCAAATTGTCGCAATGCAAATGGGGCTGGGCTTTTCTTTGATGGTTGACCCACAAAATGGGGCGCAATCACCTGTATTAAGTCAATTTTACACCATTATGGTGATGTTGATTTATTTAGCCATCAATGGACACCTTGTCTTACTTGAAGTGTTAGCTGAAAGTTTTAAAACAATGCCTATCTCCGCTCAAGGTTTAGTCGCAGATGATTTTATGCAGGTTGTACGCTGGGGAACAAATATTTTTGCCGGAGGTTTGGCCATTGCTTTACCCGCTATTGCTTCATTGTTAGTTGTCAATATCGCGTTTGGTGTGATGACGCGTTCTGCGCCACAGTTAAATATTTTTGCTATCGGTTTCCCTATTACTATGTTACTGGGCTTTGCTTTGGTAATGATTACTTTGCCTAATATTGCACCTAAATCAATTTCACTTTTTAGTGAGGCTTATCATCTTATACAAAATATCTTAGGCATTAAATAATGGCTGAAGATACCGGACAAGAACGGACCGAAGCCCCGACCCCGAAACGGCTGCAACAAGCCAGAGAAAAAGGTCAGGTTCCTGCTTCGCGTGAATTAAACACGATGATTATGATGTTAATAGCAGGTTCAAGCATTATGTTTATTGGGCCGGGTATTGTTGAGAATTTTTTGGATTTATTTCGTCGTTACTTAAATATTAGCCGGGAAAATATTTTTGATATTACAGCTATGCCTGTGATGTTGAAAACGGCAATTATAGAAGCGCTGGTATCGATATCGCCTTTTTTTGCAGTAATGATTGTTGCTGCTATTGCAGGTCCATTAATGATGGGGGGAGTAAACTTTAGTACCAAGGCGCTCGCTTTTAAATGGGATAAATTAAATCCTGTTAGCGGAATGGGACGCGTTTTCTCAAAGAAAGGCTTTGTTGAGCTCATTAAGGCGTTAATAAAATTTATCATTATTGGTACCACAGCAGTTTTATTTTTGTATACAAAGATAGATGTGTATTTAGGACTGAGTTCAGAACCGTTAGTTCAGGCTTTACCGCATATGGCCAATTTATTAATTTGGTCTTTTTTAGCAATCGCATCTTCATTGGTTTTAATTGCATTGGTTGATGTGCCTTTCCAGATTTATGATCACGCGCAACAATTGAAAATGACCTTCCAGGAAATTAAAGATGAAAATAAGGATACTGAAGGTAACCCCGATGTTCGTGGTCGAATCAAAAATGTACAACGTGAATTAGCACAACGCCGTATGATGGCAGAAGTGCCCAAAGCTGACGTGATTATTACCAATCCTGAACACTACTCCATTGCGGTTAAATATGATCAGGAAAATATGGCTGCACCGGTTGTTGTTGCTAAAGGTGTCGACATGATTGCGATGCAAATAAGAACTATTGCACGTGAGCATGAAGTGCCCATTTTACAGGCACCACCATTAGCGCGTGCCTTACATCATACTACAGAAGTCGATGATGAAATTCCGGCAGCACTTTATTTAGCAGTAGCACAAGTCCTGGCGTATATTTTCAAACTACGCACTGATCCACGTTGGAATACATATAACAAAGAACACAAGATGGGCAATCTTCCCATCCCGGATGACATGCAATTTGATTAAAGCTCGAATGAGTTGCTTTAATAAAAGGTAAAAAATGTGGCAGAACAAACAGCTTTTCTAAATGGTGTAAGAAGCATTAGTCGTAACGGCTTGGGTGCACCTCTTCTATTAATGATAATGATGGCTATGATCGTGGTGCCTTTGGCACCATTCATGCTCGATGTATTTTTTAGCTTTAATATTTCTCTTGCCTTAGTTGTGTTGTTAGTTACGGTTTATAGTCTGCGACCATTGGATTTTTCTTTATTTCCAACCATTCTTCTTGTTACAACACTTTTACGTTTGGCCTTAAATGTTGCTTCAACCCGGGTAGTATTGCTTGAGGGACATACGGGAGGAGATGCTGCAGGACAAGTTATTAAAGCCTTTGGTGAATTCGTTGTAGGAGGGAATTACGCTGTTGGTATTATTGTCTTCGCAATTTTAGTGATTATTAATTTTGTTGTTATAACCAAAGGTGCAACACGTATATCTGAAGTAAGCGCACGTTTTACCCTGGATGCCATGCCAGGAAAACAAATGGCAATTGATGCCGATTTAAATGCCGGCCTGATTGATGCTGATGATGCACGTCAGCGTCGTGATGATATCAGTTCAGAAGCCGAGTTTTATGGTTCTATGGATGGTGCCAGTAAGTTTGTTCGTGGTGATGCGGTCGCCGGAATATTGATTCTTCTGATTAATATTTTAGGTGGACTTATTATTGGTATGCTTCAGCATGACTTAAGCTTTGCAGTAGCTGCAAAAAATTATGTGCTGTTAACAATTGGTGATGGTTTAGTTGCGCAAATCCCCGCTCTATTACTTTCTACCGCGGCAGGTATTATTGTTACACGTGTTTCAAGTACTCAGGACATGGGGGAGCAGGTACTTAGCCAGCTATTCAAAAATCCAAAAGCGCTTGCGGTGACCTCAATTATTCTTGGTGTAATGGGTATCATTCCCGGTATGCCGCACGTTGCTTTTTTAACACTTGCTATTGTCAGTGCAGCGGGTGCCTACTTTATTAAACAAAAATTAGAAAAAACGCCGGTAAAAGAAGTTTCTCTTGATGCTATAGAGCCAAAGAAAGAGGGACGTGAATTAAGTTGGGATGACGTAACACCGGTAGACACGATAGGCTTAGAAGTCGGTTACCGGCTTATCCCAATGGTCGATAAAGAACAAGGCGGACAATTAATGTCGCGCATTAAAGGGGTGCGTAAAAAGCTATCTCAGGAATTGGGCTTTCTTATACCCGCGGTGCATATACGAGACAACCTGGAGTTACCACCTAATGCGTATCGTATTAGTTTAATGGGCGTTACGGTTGGCGAGGCAGATATCCAGCCGGAGAAAGAGATGGCGATTAACCCGGGGCAGGTCTACGGAACAATTGACGGTGTCGCGACAAAAGATCCTGCTTTTGGTTTAGAAGCTTTATGGATAGACAGCGCACAACGTGATCAGGCGCAGACCTTAGGCTATACCGTGGTCGATTCGGATACGGTAATCGCAACACATTTAAGTCAGCTGTTACAAACACATGCCAATGAATTATTGGGGCATGAAGAAGTACAGCATTTGCTTGATAAGCTATCAGGTGTGGCACCCAAGTTAGTTGAAAACCTTGTTCCTGATAGTTTGAACCTTGGCATTATTGTTAAAGTCTTGCAAAGCTTATTGTCAGAAGGCATCCCGATTAGAGATATTCGTACGATCGCCGAAACATTGGCAGAACACTCAACCCGAAGTCAGGATCCTGACGAATTGACCTCCGCCGTACGCACCTCGCTGGGACGCATGATTGTCCAGCAAATCAATGGCATGGCGGCAGAACTCTCAGTGATTACTCTTGATTCAAATCTGGAACAGTTGTTGCATCAAGCAGTACAGGCAGATGGCGTTGGCGGTGTTGAGCCTGGTTTAGCGGAGCGATTATTTACTGCACTGGAAGAGAGTGTGCAGAAGCAGGAAGCCATGGGACAACCTGCAGTTCTTCTGGTATCGGCTTTAATCAGAAGTATGTTATCAAAATTTGTAAGACACTCGATTCCCAATTTACATGTGTTGTCCTATAACGAGGTTCCGAGTGACAAGCATATCCGTATTGTTGCTACGGTTGGTCAGTAACAAACAGTAGTGCCTTATAGTTCAGAATATTAGAGGCTAAATAAAATGAAAATAAAACGATTTATAGCAAAAGACATAAGAGGGGCTTTGCGCAAAGTAAGCTCCACGCTCGGGCCTGATGCAGTTATATTATCAAATAACCGTGTTGAAGGCGGTATAGAAATTGTTGCTGCTGTTGACTATGATGATTCGTTAATGAACTCTACTGAGGATACAATTGTTTTAAATAACAAAGTTCAGGCTGCAAGTAAAAATGATGTAGCTGCGCTAACAGAAGAAAAAAAGCAAGCCGCGCAACGCAATCGTGAAGCGGCATTAGATGATTTACGCTACGCACGGAATATTCCAAAAACAAAGCCGCTTGTAAAGAAAGCCGCTGCTGATAAATTTTCGGCAAAGGCAAAAATTGCCAGTGAAGTTACTATTAGCGCTAACAATATTAAACATACTGATTTGAGACAGCATGATGGCGTTAAATCTCATTCAACAGGTGTTGCAGCATATCAGGATAATAAACAGCATCTCTGGACTGAGGAGCCCGCTTTTATGGCAATGCAGTCTGAGCTTAAATCATTAAAAGGCTTGTTAGTAAACCAGCTCTCAGATTTAAGCTGGGGCAATGAGGTTAAATATCATCCTTTGCGTGCACGCTTACTGCAACGCCTGACTTCATTAGGTTTAAGCGCAACTTTTTCCCGGGAAATTACAGCAGAAATCAATGAAAAACACGACTTTGAGCATAACTGGCGAATAGCACTAGGTGCATTAGCGCAACGCATTCCTGTCGGAGAAAATGAGATTATTGACAAAGGGGGAGTGGTTGCATTGGTTGGTGCGACCGGTGTTGGTAAAACAACAACAATAGCAAAGCTTGCCGCCAGGTATATTTTAAAACATGGGCCCCATAAAGTTGCTCTGATAACAACCGATAATAACCGTGTTGCTGCACATGAACAGTTACGCAGTTATGCCCGTATTATGGGCGTTCCGATTCGGGTTGCGGGTGATATAGAAAATTTAAGAAAAGCCTTTAATGATTTACAGGATAAAGAACTGATTCTCATTGATACCGCAGGTATGAGTCAGCGTGATATGCTGTTAAACAAACAATTTGAAATGTTGCAGGGAGAAGGTTTACCGACGATTAATACTTATTTAACGCTGGCAACAAACTGCCAACGTGGCGTGTTAACTGAAACGGGTGCTAAGTTTAAAGATATGAATTTATCTGGTTGTATTTTGACCAAAGTTGATGAGTCTACAAGTATGGGAGGCGCATTAATGACGGCAATCGACAATAACTTACCCATATCATATATTTGTGATGGGCAACAAGTTCCCGAAAACTTGCATATTGCAAGATCGCTTAGCATCGTAAGCCGTAGTGTATCAATAATGCAGCATATGGATTCTATAGATAAAGAGGATGAGTTAACATCACTAACAACAAACGGAATGGTTGCAAATGGACATAGCTGAAATTGTTCCCCTTTTATCACCAAAGCCGAAAGCTTCAGGAATAAAGCGTATGAATAAACCTCACCCAGTTCGAGTACTCACTATTGCAAGTGGTAAAGGTGGTGTTGGCAAAACAAATGTCTCTGTGAATCTTGCTATTGCACTTGCCAATTTGGGGCAGGATGTGACGATACTGGATGCGGATTTTGGTTTGGCAAATATAGATGTAATGTTAGGACTACACTCAGAAAAAAACCTCTCAGATGTCATGAATGGTGAGTGTGATTTGGAAGATGTTTTACTTGAAGGGCCTAATGGGATAAGAGTTATCCCGGCATCTTCGGGTGTGAAAAACATGGCTGAAATGTCACCTGCGCAACATGCTGGTTTAATTAGTGCCTTTAGTGAATTAAAACATAATATTGATGTACTGCTGGTGGATACTGCTGCGGGAATTTCTGATAGCGTAGTCAGTTTTTCCCGGGCAGCACAAGAAGTGATTATTGTTGTTTGTGATGAGCCTGCATCGATTACGGATGCTTATGCATTAATCAAGTTGCTGAACAAAGAGCACGGCATCTTTCATTTTCAGGTTTTAGCCAATATGGTGCCTGGTCCACAGCAGGGACGTGAAGTTTATAACAAGTTGTCAAAGGTGTCGGGTCATTTTCTTGACGTTGCATTGGATTATATTGGTCATATTCCTTATGACGAACAGTTACAAAAGGCGGTAAAGCGTCAAAGAGCTGTCGTTGAAGTGTTTCCTCGCAGTCGTGCAGCACAATCTTTTCAAACATTGTCAAAAAAGGTAAACAGTTGGCCTATACCGACTTCATCGGGTGGACACCTGGAATTTTTTGTGGAAAAGTTAGTGTCAGGAACAACATTGGAGGTTCTGCCATGAACGGCATCGCAGCTTACGCAGTACAACAACCTAACTATACTGATGATATGGTAGAACGACACGCGCCTCTGGTGAAGAGAATTGCTTGTCATTTAATCAACCGATTACCGGATAGTGTTCAATTAGAAGATATGGTTCAGGCGGGTATGATAGGTCTGTTAGAAGCTACTGGAAAATATGATGCGACACAAGGCGCAAGCTTTGAAACTTATGCCGGCATTCGTATTCGGGGTTCTATGCTGGATGAAATTCGTAAAAATGATTGGGCACCACGTTCAGTTCATCGTAAAGCACGTGAAGTTGCTCAAGCTGTTCGTGAAATTGAAAATAAACATGGCCGTGATGCACGTGATGTAGAGATTGCAGAAACATTAGATATGAGTTTGGGGGAGTATTACAAAATTCTCCAGGACAATAGCTACCATAAAGTGCTTAGTGTGGATGATAGCAGCATCAATACAGGCGAAACTATGCTGGATAGTATTTCTGATACCAGTATTAGTATTGTTGATGGTATGCAGCGCGACGATACCAAGCGCCTTCTTTCTGAAGCGATTGCAGGCTTACCTGAACGTGAACGCTTAGTCATGGCACTTTACTATGATGAAGAGCTAAATCTTCGTGAAATTGGCGCAGTAATGGGGGTGAGTGAATCACGTGTTAGCCAGGTTCATAGTCAGGCTGTTATTCGATTACAGGCAAGAATGTCTAATCCTGAGTAATTAACATTACTTTTATTCTATCTTTCCCGTCTTTTCCGTTAGTAAATTTCCCTCGTTTTAAATATCCTATACAGGATATTAATCTTTTTTAAGATTATTCTTATCATTCCTTAAGAAATTTTAAAATCAGCCGATAAGTATCATAACAATCTAGAGATACGACTGGTTTTAATAACAAATAAGTCCTAGTTAATTAAATGTGTACTGCGGAGGATAGTTGTGGACACTAATATGAAAATTCTTGTGGTTGATGATTTTTCGACCATGAGACGAATTATAAAAAATTTATTGCGTGACCTTGGTTTTAATAACACCAGTGAGGCTGATGATGGGTTGACGGCTTTACCGATGTTAAAAGCCGGTGGTTTTGATTTGCTCGTGACAGACTGGAATATGCCGGGCATGCAAGGTATTGACCTTTTGAAAGCCGTGCGTGCAGATGAAGATGAAACCTTAAAAAATATTCCGGTGTTAATGGTTACAGCAGAACAGAAAAAAGAACAGATTGTTGAAGCCGCTCAGGCTGGCGTTAATGGTTACATTGTAAAACCCTTTACCGCGCTTATTTTAAAAGAAAAACTTGAAAAAATATTCGCTCGTATTGGTTGAGACCAGCAAGGGGTTTATAAATTATGATCGAAGAAAATGAACTAATTACCGACGACAACATTGCACGCGTTAAAGACTTATTGGTGTGTATGGAAAATGGTAATGAAGTTGATGCTATTGAAATTATCGATGAGCTAACAACTATACGCGAAACTGATCTATATCAGGATATGGGTAAGTTAACGCGTGAGCTTCACGATGCTATCTCGAATTTTGGTGTCGATGATTCAATTAGTAAGTTAGCAGAAGATAGTATCCCCGATGCGCGTGATCGTTTGAATTATGTTATTTCAAAAACAGATGAAGCCGCAAATAAAACACTGGAGGCTGTAGAGGAGTCTATTCCTATTTGTGACTCTCTCAGTAAACAGGCACTGGCCCTGGATGATAGCTGGAAAAAATTTGTAAACAGAGAGTTATCTGCGGAACAATTTAGAGCTTTAAGTAAAGACATTAATGATTTTTTTATAACAACTAAAGATATCGTTAAAGTTAAAGATCATCTTACCGCCGTTTTATTGGCACAGGAATATCAGGATTTAACAGGACAAATTATTAAAAAGGTTATTACATTAGTTGAAGAAGTTCAGGATAAATTAATTAACCTTATTAAATTAACCGGAGCACCACAAGTTTCAGAAACAAAAGATAAAGGAGATAAACATTCTTTGGATGGACCACCCGTACCCGGGCTTGCTCATGCAGATACCGTATCCGGGCAGGATGAAGTCGATGATTTACTTTCGAGCTTAGGCTTTTAACGATTACTTTGGAATAGTATTGCTATGGATGATGAACTACTACAGGATTTTTTAATAGAAGCAGGTGAGATTCTTGAACAGCTCAATGAGCAGTTGGTGGAATTAGAAAATAGCCCTGAAGATTCTGAATTATTAAATGCAGTTTTTCGTGGATTCCACACCATTAAAGGTGGTGCCGGCTTCCTTTCTATTGATGCTATGGTTGCGATTTGTCACCGCACAGAAGATATTTTCAATATGTTGCGTAATGATGAACTTAAAATTAACAATCATCTTATGGATACGATACTGCCTGTATTGGATGTTTTAAACGCGCAATTTGATGCTTTACGTAGCGGGGAAGAACCGGAAGCGGCAGAACAATCTTTACTGACAGCATTGGAAGGTATTATCTCTGGCAATTCAGAAGGGGCAGCAGAGCCTGAAGCCGCCGCTGCCGAACCGGCACCCGTTGAAGTTTCTGAAGAAGTAGAGGAAACATCAAATAATGCCGCGTCGACGTCATCTGATGAAATAACGGATGAAGAGTTTGAAGCGTTATTAGATGATTTACATGGTAAAAGTGATGCTGCTGAAAAAACAGCTTCTGCTACAAGTAGCTATGAAGAAGACAAAAAGAACGATGAAATTACCGAAGATGAGTTTGAAGCGTTGCTGGATGATCTTCATGGTAAGGGAAATTTTGATGCTTCAAATGAGACATCTTCTGCAAAGCCAGCTACGAGCAGTTATGAAGAAGATAAAAAGAGCGATGAAATCACCGAGGATGAATTTGAAGCTTTATTGGATGATTTACACGGGGCAGGTAAATCTGCAACGAGTGCTGTAAGTAAACCCGCTGAGGCGAAAAAAGAACCGCAAAAAGTAGCAGAGCAAAAACCGGCTCCGGTTGCTGAAGTTAAAAAAGAGACAAAACCCGCTGCGGCAAAAGAAAAGCCGCCGGCTGATACCTCTGTTCGTGTTGATACCAGTCGTCTTGATGAAATTATGAATATGGTTGGTGAGCTGGTATTAGTACGAAATCGTATTTCTCGCTTAGGTTCTGAAGGTGGTGATGCTGCGGGAGAAGAAATGACCAAAGCAATTGCCAACTTAGATCTGGTTACTGCAGACTTACAGCGTTCAGTGATGAAAACGCGAATGCAGCCTATCAAAAAAGTATTTGGCCGCTTCCCACGAGTGGTGCGTGATCTGGCCAGAAGTTTGAAGAAAGATATCAAGCTGGAAATGATTGGTGAAGATACCGATTTAGATAAAAATTTAGTTGAAGCATTGGCCGATCCATTAGTGCATTTGGTTCGTAACTCTGTTGATCACGGTGTTGAAATGCCGGATGTCAGACAGCAAAATGGTAAACCTGCTCAAGGTACCGTTACCTTATCTGCTTCACAGGAAGGCGATCATATTTTACTTTCTATCACCGATGATGGTGGTGGTATGAATGCTGATGTCTTAAGAAATATTGCAATTAGTAAAGGTTTATATGATGAAGAGTCTGCATCGCGTTTAACCGATGTTGAATGTTATAACTTAATTTTTGCACCAGGTTTCTCAACCAAAGAGGAGATATCAGATATATCAGGCCGCGGTGTCGGTATGGATGTCGTTAAAACAGGTATCACCTCTCTTAATGGTTCTATTGAAATAGACTCTGAGTTAGGTAAGGGCACTGTTATTAGTATAAAGGTACCTTTAACTTTAGCGATTATGTCAACGTTAATGGTGCGTTTAAAAGATCAATTGTTCTCTTTACCTCTGGTTAATGTCAGTGAAATTTTCCACCTTGATTTAACTAAAACAAATATTATGGATGGCAAGCGAGTTGTTCTGGTACGCGGAAAAACACTGCCGCTTTATTATCTGAACAATTGGCTGGTAGAAGGTGAAAGTGCTGCGGCAATACCAAAAGAAGGGCATGTTGTTGTTGTTCATATTGGTACGCAAAAAGTTGGCTTCATTGTTGACGAGTTAATTGGACAAGAAGAAGTTGTTATTAAACCTTTAGGTGCTTTATTACACGGTATATCTGGTTTAGCCGGTGCAACAATTACCGGTGATGGTGGTATTGCTCTTATTGTTGATATCCCTGGCTTAATGAAAATGTATGCGTAGAATAAATATTTAATATTAAAATAAAATTAAGAGAGGATATGTGAATGGCAACCCGAGTCTTGGTTGTAGACGATTCAGGATTTTTTCGTCGTCGCGTAAAAGAAATTCTTGAAGAAGATCCTTTATTGAAGGTGATTGGTGATGCGGCAAATGGCCAGGAGGCAATTGATAAAACAAAAGAATTAAAACCTGATGTTATTACAATGGATATAGAAATGCCTGTCATGGATGGAATTAGTGCAACCAAAAAAATAATGGCAACAACGCCTACGCCTATTATTATGTTTTCATCCTTAACTATGGATGGAGCAAAAGCAACACTTGATGCGCTTGATGCAGGCGCTCTTGATTTTTTACCTAAGCGCTTTGAAGATATTTCAAAAGACAAGGATGAAGCAAAAAAACTCCTGTGCCAACGTGTTCAGGCTATTGCAAAGAAAAGAATATCGTTAAAGAAACAGCCTTCTTCTTCCGTAAAATCGCCGGTTAAACATAAAGGCAGTATTACTACTGCCGCAGTAAAGACAGCGTCACCCAGAATCAATAAAACTGGTGGAATAGATTTAGTTGCAATAGGTACTTCAACGGGAGGCCCTTTAGCATTGCAGAATGTTTTAGTTGGGCTACCAAAAAATTTCTCAAAGCCTATCGTAATGGTTCAACATATGCCTGGCACCTTTACTCCTGCCTTTGCTAAACGGCTTGATCAGCTTTGTAAAATTTCGGTTAAAGAAGCTGAAGATGGCGACAGATTGAAAGCAGGGCAAGCACTATTGGCACCCGGCGGAAAGCAAATGCTTATCGAAGGCAGAGCAGGAAATGCAACCGTTCGAATAGTCGAGGGAGAGCCCAGCCTGACCTATAAACCCTGTGTTGATATTACGTTTCGTTCTATTAACAATATTTATCCAAATAATACGCTGGCAATTATATTAACCGGAATGGGTGCGGATGGCCGTGAGGGAACACGTTTATTAAAAAGCTCTGGTTCTGAAATATGGGCTCAGGATGAAGAAAGCTGTGTGGTTTACGGTATGCCTGCTGCTGTTGTTGATGCAGGTTTAGCAGACAATATATTAAGTATTAATGATTTTTCAGCAGCGATAATTAAACGTGTATGAATATTGATTTTCTAACAGTCGCGGGATTAATTATTGGTATTGCCGCCATTCTGGTTGGACAACAACTTGAAGGCGGACAAATCACAGCATTAATCAATGGCCCAGCGGCATTAATCGTTATAGGGGGAACGTTGGGTGCGGTCATGCTGCAGTCACCCATTAAAGTCTTTCTTCGCGCGATAAGAATGTCATGGTGGATGCTTTTTACACCTAGGTTTAATAATGAAGAAATTATTCGGAAAATTATTGCCTGGAGCAATATAGCAAGACGCGAAGGTCTATTAGGATTAGAAAATCTGGAGGAAGAAGAAGCGGATGTTTTTGCAAGAAAAGGCTTGCAGTTGCTCATTAATGGTAGTGAACCCGAAACAATTCGCTCTATAATGGACGTAGATATTCAGACTAAAGAGCATTTTGATTTTCAGGCAGCAAAAGTGTTCGAGAGCATGGGCGGCTATAGTCCAACAATTGGCATAATTGGTGCAGTGTTAGGGTTAATCCAGGTGATGGGTAACTTGTCTGATCCCAGCAAATTAGGCTCAGGTATTGCGGTTGCATTTGTTGCGACAATTTATGGTGTTGCTTTGGCAAACCTTGTTTTTTTGCCGGTAGCAACTAAGTTAAAAAGTATTGTTATGGCTGAATCACGATTTAATGACATGCTGGTTGAAGGTCTTGTTTCAATTGCAGAAGGTGAGAACCCCAGAAATATTGAAACAAAACTTTTAGGTTTTCTACATTAAGCCATTTGGATGAGCTATGCAGAAAAGAAAAGCAATATTAGATGACTCTGAAAACACAGAACGTTGGATGGTATCGTATGCAGATTTTGTAACGTTACTTTTTGCTTTTTTTGTTGTGATGTATGCTATATCTTCTATTAATGAAGGTAAATATCGTGTTCTTACCGATACGATGAACGCGGCATTTAAGGTGGTGCCTAAATCAACTGAACCTATTCAGATAGGTCAGAAAAGTAAAGTTTTATCGGAACATAAATCCAGGGTTATTATTGCCAAGCCGATTAATGTTCTACCAAAATCAGTACGGACTTACGAACATGAAATGAAACAAATTGCTGAAACGGTAAGTAAGGCTGTTGATCCATTAATTAAAAAAGGCTTAATTAATGTGACCCAAAATAAACTTTGGGTTGAAATTGAAATGAATACAAATATTTTATTTGCAAGCGCAGATTCAGAGCTGGAAGAAGAAGCGTATCCCGCATTAAGGGCGCTGGCAGAGGTATTGAAAACATTACCTAATTCAATAGATGTTGAAGGTCATACCGATAATGTACCGATTAGTAATGAGCAGTTTCCATCAAACTGGGAATTGTCGGCTGCACGTGCGGCGAGTGTTGTACATTTATTTACCCGCTATGGTGTTGAACCAAGGCGCTTGTCATCTATTGGTTATGCGGAATATCGTCCCAAAGCAACAAATAAAACAGTTAAAGGCCGGTTAAGTAACCGCAGAGTAAAAGTTGTTATTTTGGCTGATAAAAATGCGCGTCGGGTTGCAGAAATAGACAGAGGTGTGAGTACCATTGAAAAAGGGGCTACCCCTGTATCAAAAGGGTTAAAGGAAGGTGCACTATGAAAATTTGGGCGGTTGCAAATCAAAAAGGCGGTGTTGGAAAAACAACAACAGCCGTTTCACTCGCCGGGCATTTAGTTGCACAAGGTCACCGGGTTTTGTTGGTTGATATGGATCCTCAGGGGTCTATGACGTCTTATTTTGGTTTTGATCCGGATGGAATGGAAAAAAGTATCTATACTCTTTTTCAATACGATGCTTTTGATTATAAAAATGTTTCTGCAGTGCTTACCGATACCACGGTAGAACGTTTAAAACTGCTACCTGCATCAACAGCGTTAGCAACATTGGATCGCCAGTTAGGTGCAAAAGAAGGTAAAGGTTTAATTTTAAAAAAATCGTTGCTTGCCATGGAGGACCATTTTGATTACGTCTTAATTGATTGTTTACCGATGTTAGGGATTTTAATGGTTAATGCACTCGCGGCCTGTGAAAATTTATTGATACCCGTACAAACCGAATTTCTGGCGCTAAAAGGTTTAGACAGAATGATGAACACTTTAAGCATGGTGACTCGTTCAAGAAAAACGCCCTTACTGTCAACCATTATTCCAACTATGTATGATCGCAGAACACGGGCATCATTAGAAAGTTTAAGTGCTTTGAGAGAAAAATATCATGATAATGTCTGGGACTCAGTGATACCCGTTGACACTCAGTTTCGGGAAGCCAGTAGAAAAGGTATACCTATTTCGCTAATGAATAAATCAAGCCGGGGTGCAGTTGCTTATAAAGAATTGTTGGATTTCTTACTTAATCCTGTCCGGGTATCACACCTGAAGCTGGTGGCATCTTAATATGAGTAATCATAATACAAATGTTCTGGTTGATGAAAAAGTCGCTATCTCTTTATTCTTAGACTCTCTTTTACGTGAACCAGAACCAGAGACTGAAGCGATTGTTCCTGCTGAGAACGTGAGCGCTGATGTCACTACATTAAAAGTTGCTACGCCGATAAGCACAGAAGTTAAAGTTGACGAACGTACTCTTGTTGAAAATGATATTAAGATTCAGGAGATAGAATACGGCGCGCAGACTGAGGTTAAGCAGCAACAGGATATGCTGCCTGAACATGCCGAGTGGGCGAACAAGCCTTTCCAGGTTTTACTCTTTACGGTTGCGGGCCTTAAGCTGGCTATTCCTCTTGTTGAGTTAAGTGGCGTCGTTGAGTGGACGGATAAAGTAACAGAAATGCCCGGACATGCTGATTTTTACATGGGTATTTTGCAGCATTTAGAACATAAAATTCCCATTATTGACACAGCAAAAATGGTGTTTCCAGCCAACAAGCAGGCTGAACTTGTTGATGATAAAGCCCGTCAAAGGGTTAAACATATAGTTTTAATTGGTAATCACCAGTGGGGTCTGGCATGCGACAAAATTGGTGAGGTTATTACTTTAGAGTCCAAAGGCGTGCGCTGGCGCTCAGCGGATAATAGTCGAACCTGGCTGGCTGGAACAGTGATTGAGCATATGTGTGCATTACTGAATGCTGAAGGATTTGCCACAATGCTGAAAAATGATGAATGATATTTAATGAGGCTGCGTTTTACGTTTAGACAGAAAAACTTGGCATAGTAAATGCAGGAATAGTAATAGGTGCGAAGATACGCCAGATATTTGGCGTTATTTTCAAGCTGGAGAAATAGGAGCGTTAGAAATGAGTGATGTGTCTGAAGCAACTGAAGACTCGGTTATCCAGTGGGTCACTTTTCATCTTGATGGTGAAAAGTACGGGATAAAAGTGATGCAAGTACAAGAAGTATTGAGAATGACTGAAATCGCCCCTGTTCCCGGCGCCCCTCACTATGTTCTCGGTATTATAAACCTGCGGGGCAATGTGGTCACGGTTGTGGATACGCGCAGACGTTTTGGTTTATCCGATGTGGAAGCTGACGATGAAACACGAATTGTTATCATTGAATCTGAGAGTAATGTCGTGGGTATTTTGGTTGATAGTGTGGCAGAAGTTGTTGATTTGAAAATATCAGAAATTGAGTCTGCTCCGAACGTGGGTAATGATGAAAGCTCAAAATATATTCAAGGTGTTTCCAGCCGTGAGGATGAGTTATTAATCTTAGTTGATGTTAATAAATTATTATCTAATGAGGAATGGCAGGATATTGCATCGATGTAATGAGGCAATAAAGTAAGTCATTAAAAGGTGAGATGGCAGATATAGGGGGATTTCATAAAATAACAAATTTGTGGCCCGCCCGTCCGAGTCGAGCTATAGAACAATTTGGCTTGCGTAAAAAAAATCCTCAAAACCAGGGTAATAAGCAGCATAAAGAAAAGCAAAACGAAAACAAAGCAGGGCGCCCCGGAAATCATATCGACGAGTATGTTTAAACTAACAACACAGAGCAGAGAGAGTTAGCATGGAACAATTAAACTTTTTTAGTGAATACCTCCATTATATGGCCGAAGTTAATTGGTTAACAATTTCTGTTCTTGGTTTTTTGGTGATTAATTTATTTTTTCTTCGTTTACAGCAACAAAAAAATGAAAAACAAACCTTAAAAATTAGTTCACTGGAAAAAGATTTGCATGCTCTGGCTAATGCTGCGATTGGTGTTGGTAGCCGGGTATTGAAGGTTGAGCGGGAGCAGCGCAATAAACCGGCAGCAGCCAATGCAACGGAACAAGTTGTTAGTGCGGCTAATCAAAATATGCGTGTTGATTTTTACAATAGCTCCAGTCAACCGTATGAACAGGCTATTCGTATGGCTCAAACTGGTGCAACTGTTGATGATATTATGGATGTTTGTGGTTTAAGTCAGTCCGAAGTTGAACTTGTTTGTATGATGCACCGGTTAGATAAAGCCTCTTAAATAGTCTTAAATCTCCCCCTTTCTATTAAGAGGAAGGGCTTCAAAAACCCTCATTTCTTGGTGCTTCAAGGCGTCAAAAATTTACCGTATATTTATTTGTTGCATGTTTGTTGAGTCAATTATTATGACTCTGAGATTAACAAATGTTACGATTGTATCAATATGCAAGAAAAGTCATTTTTTACAAAAATCTTAAAAACGGTATCAAACTTACCCTGGCTGAAAAGCACGTTAGATTCTTCTGTTAAAGAAAAAGAACAGGTTGAGCAAACACCTTTTGCTGATGTCTCAAGCGTATTAACGGAATTAACAGAAGCAGAATTTGAAAAACTGCTGCACAAAATATTCAGCCAGCGCGGCTATTCGATTAATCAAAATGAAGATCCAGAGCATGCAAATGTCGACCTTGTTCTCATGCAAAATAGTGAGATAAGCTATGTGCATTACCAAAATTGGAGAGAACAGCAAATTGATGAATCCATCGTTTCTGAGTTTTATAGTGTTGTTAAAGAGAAAAAATTAAAACAAGGTATCATTATTTCTTCAGGAAATTTTAGTGAAGAAGCGCTGGGTTTTTCATTAGGAAAAAAACTGTTACTCATTAACGGAACCGATCTCTCCCATATGATTGGTGTACTTATGCAATCACTGGCGGAGGGCAACCCAGATGAGAGTGCAGAAGTCACAAAAAACGAATCAGAACCAGCGCCAGCGATGCCCGAAATTGAACCTCTATGTCCTCTTTGTAACAACAAGATGATTAAGCGTACCGCAAAAAAAGGCCGTAATGCCGGTAATATTTTCTGGGGTTGCTCACAGTTTCCCAATTGCCGGGGTGTAGTTTCAGGGAAAGAGTAATGGGGACAAAAATATATCCCCATTTGAATTGGTGGAGGCGGCGGGAATCGAATGAGACACCAACCGCCTACAATCAACTACTTACAGTAGTTTGGTGCAGTCCCTGTGCAATTGATTGAAGATACATCTCAGCTTTAGAGCCTGCATCAGGACGCATATTGTCTATCCATTTACCGTATACCCTACGTATTACTCCCCAATCCTTGTGCCCCATCTGATGTGCCACCCACATAGGGTCTTCACCAGCGGTTAGTAGTGTAGAGGCGTAAGTATGCCGTGTCTGATAAGGGTTCCTGTAGCACAATCCTGATTTACGAATTGCAGGTAACCAAGCCCTTTTCCTTAATTGGTCGGGCGTATCCCAAGGTGTTCCTGAAAATGGATTATGGAAGATATGCTCACCCTGTAGAAAAGTTAATGCCTTCTGGGATTTGAGTGCCTCAATAGCAGGTGACATCAATTTGATGGTGCGATTACCTGAATTTGTCTTAGGGCATTTAACGCGTTTCCGAACCTTGGCTCTGGAAATCGCTATAGTTTTGGAATTCCAATTAACATCACCCCATTTAACCTCGATTAATTCAGATGGTCTTAATCCGGTTGCAAATGCAAATTGATAGATATTACGTATTTGTTGGTTCTTCATTTCATCAAGAAGAAGTTGTTGTTCATCAGAGTCAAAAGGGTCAACAAAATATTCGCTCTTGTTTTCGCCAAGTATATCCTCAAGGTCAGGAAGCTTATCTAGTGGATTCTCTTTGATAAGCTCGTCGCTCAGTGCTCTTTTGAATATGGCGCGTAGTGGGGTAAGTAGATTTTTTGCTCGTTTAATCGAAATTGAAGTGCCTTCAACAATATCAATTTTTGACTCTAACCACGAAGTAATATGCCTTACCTTTAGTTCAGATAACGTCAGGCAACCAAACTCTGGTATCAGATGGTTTAGTATTGAGTTTTTATAATCCTTGAAAGTAGAATATTCGCGTTTTGCATGTACCCATTGAAGCCTTTTGTTTAGTGCCTCTTCAATAGTTATGTTGCAAGTGTCTCCATATTTAGCAGCATGTTTCGAGTTTGGGAATTCTTTTGCATAATCAAATGTACCATCGCTGATAGCTTTAATTATTGATGCACGCTTTCCTACTGCTGCTTTTAAACCGCTAGGTGTTGCTTCGTACTTAAGAGTTACTCTATGCCATATACCTTTGTAGTTAAAGGCTATCTGGATAGAACTCTTACTCCTGATTGTAATTCCGGGGTATTTCTTAGCTTGTTTCTTTATCTTTTCAAAATCTTTATCGCTTATCACGGATTTCTCCTCCTAATCTTATCTTTTATTTGTTCAATTGAGTGGCCTATCGCCCAGAGGCTATAGGCATATACATCAACATAAACCTTGCAACGTGAACCGTCGCCTTTTGAATGTTGTTTTGTGGGTTTGTGGAAAATCACTCCTTCAATCCACACTCCGTCATGGATGTATTTCTGAAAGATTGATTTTTTAACACCAGTACACTGGGATAGTCTGTCGAGCGAGATTGCTCGAACAGACATATTCGATACGAGCAAAAGCTCGATAATTTGCTTAACTGCTTCTTCCATTGGAAGTACCTCGATAATCAGAGGTTAATGCCCATTGTGTGGAAATGGGGCTTTACGTGGCGAAGCCTCAACGAGACCTCCCAGAGGCGGGTGAAATATTAAACTTCACCGAATGAAGGCTTAGCTGTGAGTTACCAGCTAAGTGAAGCCACTATAGCACAACGAAATACCTGTGTCAAGCATAAGTTATTGATATATAAGGGATTATTACCATTTTTCTGGTACACTTTTGAGGTGAGGCGGTAATTAGTTCTTGTAAAACAACAGGTTACTGATAGTGTTGATATATGCCCACGGTGTAAGCTTTGGGTACACCCAAAATGGTCACTCCAGATGTGTCAGATATAAGTCCTAATACGGCTTATTTGACATATTGTCATGCAAGGTCTAGATTTATAGTTTACACGCGGTTTAAAGGTGTTATTGCGATGATATTTAACTACATTCGTGTCTCTACGGGAGACCAGAATTCAGCCAGACAGCTGGCAGAGGTGAAGGCGGATAGGGTGTATAAGGAGGTGGCTAGTGCAAAATCTAAAAACCGCCCCCAGCTGACGGCGATGCTGTCAAACCTCAGAAAGGGTGATGTTGTAAATGTGCATGAATTGAGCCGTCTCGCAAGAAGCGTGCGAGACCTGATTGAAATAGTTGAAAGCATACTATCCTCTGGGGCGAGTATTGTATTCCAGAAAGAGAATTTGAAGTTTGAGGCAGGTGAAAAACAGGATGCATTCCAGAATCTGTCGTTGAATTTGCTGGGAGCTGTTGCACAGTTTGAGCGTGAATTGCTGCTTGAGCGGCAACGAGAGGGGATAGCTATAGCGAAGGGGCAAGGAAAGTACAAAGGCCGCAGAACAAAATTTACGGATAAAGATATTGAAAAAATGAGAAATGAATTTTTTCATGCCAGCAATAAAACTCAACTGGCAAAGAAGTGGGGTATAAGCCGGCAGTACTTATATCAAATCGCATCATAATGATGATAATTAAAAATAATATAAATTAAGGGCGTTTTAATGGATGTGATTCATAAAACCAAGCTGGGGAAATACTATCTTGGTGATTCTGTGGAGTTGTTAACGGGCAAGCTTGGCAAGCAATTAAAAGGTAAGGTGCAACTTATTCTTACGTCGCCACCGTTTCCGCTAAACAAGAAAAAAAGTTATGGAAATTTGAAGGGCGATGAATTTCGTGAGTGGTTCATTGGCTTGGCTGAAGTTTTTTCGGATTTACTTACGGATGATGGTTCTATTGTTATTGAAATGGGAAACTCGTGGGAGTCTGGGCGGCCCGTCCAATCTTTGCTGCATTTGGAATCGCTGCTGGGGTTTGTGAAAAATCCGAATGCTGGTTTACGGTTGTGCCAGCAGTTTATTTGCAATAACCCCTCGCGACTACCTTCCCCAGCGCAATGGGTCACCGTAAATAGAATCCGCTTAACAGATAGTTTTACGCACTTATGGTGGATGTCAAAATCAGATTACCCTAAAGCGGACAACTCAAAAGTCTTAAGACCTTACAGCAAAAGCATGAAAAATCTTTTGAAGAGGAAGAGTTACAATTCTGGCAAGCGTCCTTCGCAACATAACATCAGTGAAAAATCATTTTTAGAAGATAATGGCGGCAGTATATCTCAAAATGTATTTGAGATAGAGGCGATAAATGAAGGTCAAGACACCAGATTACCTAACGCTTTTAGCATATCAAATACAAATTCCAATGATGCATATTTACGGGCATGCAGAGAAAAAGGGATTAAGCCGCATCCAGCCAGAATGCCGGAAGGGTTGGCTTCGTTTTTTGTGCAATTTCTAACTGAGCCGGGAGACATTGTGCTTGACCCGTTTGGTGGTAGCAATACAACGGGGGCGGTCGCGGAGCAACTAAAAAGAAAATGGGTGTCGCTTGATGCGGTTGATGAGTACGCAGACCATTCCGTTATCAGGATGAAGGAATACGAAAGTGGTAATAACAAAAAAGTGGGAGCAGGAGCAAAATGACCTCGAATTTTGTAGACGAGATAAACAGGATAGCATCCATTGATATATTTTCGCGGGACAGCGAGTCGGGGTTGTTCGATACAGGAGTTTTTATTGGTCGGCCATTCCATTTGAACTATGACTTTGCGCATCTGTTGGTAGCTGATGCTTGGAAGCAAAAAGCCAACGGTATACCGCAAGGGGCATTTTTGCTTGCGTATTACGAAAGAGAAGAATCTGTTTCTGAGGCTTTATTGTTACGTGTTTTACGCCCAACAAAACTGCCAACTGATAGTGACGTTATTAGCTCAATGATTGAATATTATAAGGATGGGCTAAAGACTTCAGGAAAAGAAAGTCAGCTCGATTCATTTACAAGATATGAGTTTAGTTTTTCTGGTATGGAGTGCAGGGTCTTAGGTACGTTCTATAAGGATGGCAATAATAAATTGTGTTACGGGGCAGATGTCGAGAATTTCTATAGCGCAATAAACTATAGCGTTGTGAAGCCTAATGAGAAAGTGCTGGAATTAATCGCAAACTTTCGCGAAGGGAAGGTTACAAGCAAGCCTTCCGATATTCCAATCGGTAAGGTGCGATACAGCTCAGCCATGAGATTTCAAGAAAGCGAAGGAAAAGTTCCTGTATTTGTGACGCCGCTTGATTTTCTTGGAAAGAGAAGTGCGCTGTTTGGTATGACTCGGACAGGTAAATCAAATACTGTTAAGAAGCTTATTCAGGCTAATGTACTAATGAATGCGAGTGCGCCGCACAAGTTAGACCGGCAATCAGGTGAGCCTGTCGAGAAGCTTCTTGAACCGTTAATGGATGACGGGTTTCCAAAGTACCCGGCTGGGCAGATTATTTTTGATGTAAACGGCGAATACGCAAACCCCAATATGCAGGATGAGGGTACTGCGATTTACGAGTTGTATTCCGATGATGTTGAGCGGTATTCAATCGTAGATAAGACCAAAGAAGGCTTTAAGGTGCTGAAGATAAATTTCTATAATGAAATACAGGCAGGCTTTAAGCTTATTAAGGGAGGTTTGTCTGGACAGACTAGTACGTACATTAAGGGCTTTGGTACGATAGACTTGGATGAGCCTGAAAATTATAGGAAGTCGCAAAAGGATAAAACAAGTGATGAGCGTCATGCTGCAATAGCTTACGACAAGAAGCTTGCGATATATAAATGCTGTCTCTACGAGGCGGGATTCAAGTTGCCGGCTAACGCAAGAAGAGTGAAATTTTATGGTGATGCAGGAACTGTTAATGAGATAGTTCCTGATATATCTCCGCATAGCGGTATATCTGTCGAGCAGGCCGTCCACTGGTTTAAGGAAGTATATGATGCGATGGGGGATGATGAGCATGCAGATAAATTTAGCGAATACAAAAGAAGCAAAGAGAAAGACTTTTTTGATGAGGATATGCTTGCGCTATTGGTTTTTTTAACAAGAAAGCCGGCACCCGGAAAACAGGCTAGTTACAGCGGGTTTAGATTGTTAAAGGAGTTTATTAGTCTTCATACAGAACTGAGTGATAGTTCGTTTGAGAATGAAATCTTGAAATCACTCAGGAAAGGGAAGATTGTTATTATTGACTTGGCTCAAGGAGAGGAAAGAATTAGAAATATTTATTCTGAAAAGATTACCAGAAAGGTGTTTGAGGATTCGATGGATAGGTTTACTAAAGCAAAGCCGAATAATTATATTCAGTTTTACTTTGAAGAAGCGCATAACTTATTTCCAAAGAAGGATGATAGGGACCTTGGTGACGTTTACAACAGGCTGGCAAAAGAGGGTGCAAAACTGCATCTGGGTATGACGTACGCCACTCAGGAAGTTAGCTCAATCAGCTCAAATATATTAAAAAATACACAAAACTGGTTTATTGCTCATCTTAATAATGATGATGAAACAAAAGAAATCAAAAAATACTATGACTTCGGCGACTTTGTAGAGGGGTTGGTTCGTTTTAGTGCAAGCAATGACAAGGGTTTTGTCCGCATGAAGACATATTCAAATCCGTTTGTAGTGCCTGTTCAGATTGATAGATTTCCGAAATAAAGGGTGGGTTGAATATGGCTTACTCAAGTAAAGACGGAAAAAAACCATTTGAGCATGCAAGTCGAACATCGCATACGCATATTTTAAACGACGATGCAGTTCAAAAATTTTTATCCCGATGCGTTCTACCAAAAAAAGCTGAAGATATTGATTTTAATGTTTGTGATTCTAGAAAAATAAATTCTCCGGAGGGGGATGATATTCAGTTTATTGTTGCAATTGATGGCGGGTCAACGACAGCAGTAGTTCAAAAAGAGTTTCCGTCATCTGTTTTGCAATTTTTTCAATTTGGAGCGTTGCGTTTCTCTGTAACTGATTTAGAAGGGTTGGAGCGGAAGCCGTTTATCGACCCGGATGACATGGCGAAATTAAAAAACATACAGCGTCTTAAGTTGGTGCTTCCAATAAGAAATATGTCGCTTGAAGAGGGTGTAAGCTTGACTGATAGTGTGCGCCGAGCAATGTACGAGTTTTTTTGCGATGAGCTGGGTGAAGATGACACCTTAATGAAAACTTTGTCTTGGCTTATTTTTCAAGAATATCAAGAGGGAGGTGATGAATGGATGCTGGCAAGTTGCCCCTCATGCGGAGCAACAAAGATTCCTTTGTCTCGCGCGAAAATGAAAAGCAATCACACGTTCGATTGCACGGAATGCAGCGAGGTTATTTTTTTAACTGATGTGTTTAGGCTTCATGAGGCTATTGATGATGATATTGGTGCTGGGGGGATTGTTGGTTATGTTTTGACTTCGGTTGAGCAAATTATTCTTATTCATCTGATACGTCTTATTTTGATGATGCAGCCAAAACTTCTAAAGCAGATATTGTTCATCAAAGATGGTCCTTTGGCATTTTTTGGGCAAACTGCAAACATGCATAAACCGGTCAGAAGCTTGGTTAAGTTTCTTTTTGAGAGGCATGACTTGTTTATGGCTGGGCTTGAGAAAAGTGGTGGTTTTGTAGAGCATGCAGATGAGATACAGAGAAAATTAGAAGCTGGAACTATATTGGTATTAAATAACAAATATATTTACACGTATATAACACCCGGCAAGGCGGATGAGTCGGCACCTTATGGAAGCACGTCTTACTACAGCAATAAAGTTATTTTTAAAAGCATGGATGGGAGGCTGTATGTTGTTACAATTCCCACAGATGAATTACTCAAAGAGCCTGCAATTACAAAGCTGAAGAATATTGATGTAATCCTTGATAACGTTGCTAAACTGAAGTGTGATATGTACGATAATGCTCTTGTGCCTGTGGCGTTGGCAAATAAATTGGTGTCACTTGCTAATCACCCAAGCTCAAGAATATTGCAGCAGTTTGCAATAGACAAAGTAAAAGGGTAAGGCGGGTTAACTGAGAAGTTCTTTAATTATGTTGTCAAACTCACCGCTTCCACTGGTTTTTTCGTCAGACTTCTCGGTTCTTTTTGTTGATTGACTTTCTGCGGTAACAATTAGTTCTTCTTCTTCCTGAATATCTGCATCCTTAATATCAATGGATACTTCCTTTAGTGCCCAAGTAAGTCGTTTTGTGAGAACCACTTTTCTCCGTTTGCCTACTCTTTCTTTAAATTCACCCGCAAGCCAGTCATTAATAATTGACTCCTTATTGTAAAAGTGACCGTAGTCGGCATCTCTTGATACTATAATGACGTCTTTGTTTGCGGCTTTTGCGCAATGAATCACCCATTCCCAATTGATGGCATCACCAATAGATGTGTCTTTATCTTTTCGGGGCGGATAACCAAGAATGAAACGTTTTTTAGCGAGTTCGCGAACATCAAAGCGTAGTTTATTGTGTCTGCCTAAGTTGTAATCTCCCTTGCTTCTGAATAGCTTCTCCAAGGTTTTATATACTTCGTCGTTACGGGTGGGGTTCCTTAGAAGCTTGTCAATTTTGGCTTTTAGTTTTTTTGTGTTGGAAACGATTGAATCTTTACTTTTGTTAATTAGGGTCGCTGCCTTTTCATCCGACAATATCACGGGTACTTTAAACGTATCCCATTTTGGCCCAGATAATGAGGCAATAGATTCAAGAATTACTTTTTGGCGGTTTTTCTTGAACTCCATTTCCACTTGGTTACCCGTAATGAGTATCGGGTGGTTTTTGTCGATATGATTAAGAATAGAAAGGACGGCACTACCTTGTGGATATCTGTAGAAATCCAAGAGAATATTAGTGTCTATAAATACTAGAGCATCCATTGCTTGACCGCTGTAAATGGCTTCGTTACGTCATTATGACAATAATCTGTGCGAAATAGAAGTGGCCTTAAGGGGATGGAGGGTTTTGGTTGATATCAGCTTCATTAAAAACCACTCCCTTTTTATAAATATGTCCGCATGATGATAAATATTGATAATTAATATCAATAGCTGGAGGTGGTTGCATGATAGAAAAGTATTACGGTGAGTATATAGATGGTAATTCAACGAGAAGCAGAGCAGTTAAAGGTGTGGATAGAAAGATATTTATGTCGATTAATATGAGTGGTAATCTGAAAAAGAGATTGACTACAATGGCAGAAACTCGTGGGAAAAGTCGTAGCAGGTTGTGTCGTGAAATACTTGAAGACTGGCTAAGTGATAACTTGGAGAAAAATAGCGTCAATAAATGACGCTATTTGTGTTGATGTCATTTAAAGCTATATATCACATACAGCTTTATTTTTAACACCAGTCTTACCTATTTCACAAATAAAGCTAGTGTCGATTGATGTGAACTCAAGAGGTGTAATGTTTTCTGGGTTGCTATTATATGTATTGGCAGGCTTGGCATCTGCTAAAGCATCAAATGCATTTATGGAAAAAAGCATTTTCTTTGAGTCGGACATTAATTTATCACGACGTTTTTTCTCTTCATTCGTCATTTTTCTTGTAGGTAGCTCTTTTGCAGATACTATTCGTTCCATGGTTTTTGTAAGGTACCGTATTAATCCCCGTTCGCTGTATACAGGCGTAAGGTCAACGCCTTTTGGGTCGAAAAGTTTTCTATAAACCCCTTTTCCTACTTGCCTGACAGTTTTAATAACAGGGTCATTCAGGACATCGTTAGTACATTTTAGTTTTCGTTGGTATATTTTCTTTTGTAACCATTTGCGAATTACCGGTGCTTTTACTTCTTTTTTAACTCTGTCGAGATTTTCATATAAATGTTTTTCCAAATCATTGTGATTGAAATATGGGTTTGCATTTAAAATAATATGAAAGTGCAGGTTGCCATAACCTTGTTTTTCTGCAAACACGATACCTTTAAGACATTTACCCTCTGATTCATCCTTGTTGATGTACTTTTTACCGAAGAGTTTTACATTCAATATTCGTATTAAGAAATCAAGGGCTTCCCATGCCTCATTCTGCCGGCATTGTATGCATGTGGTGACAGTCAATAGGTATGCGAATGGACCTGCTTGTTGTATTAAATCAATCCATAAATCACGGAGTTCATTTACTTTCTTTTCGATTCTTAGCTCTTCATCAAGAGCAACTATTTCTGTGTTATTCATATATAAATCCTTTGATGTTTAGTCATAAGTTACAGACGCACTTATCCATCGAGAGATTGCCCAATTCAATTCAGCGCATTGCTACCAAAAAGACTCTTTGCGTTCATGAACCACAAAGATAAGGGCTTCACCTAGGTGGAAGAGTGGCCGATTCTTCATTGGTATTTATAAAAGTTGTCAACTTTTCAAGGCTTAATTTTTCGACTAAATGAGATAAGAATTTTGTGTCGGATTTGTGTGGTTTTGGGGGATTGTGCGGGATTTGTGTGGTCTTAAAATGGACTATTTTCAACTATTGTAAAAGAGAAGGGGTCTTGCGACCCCTGTATATGATTGTTTCTTTTGGAAATGATTGGATATAGTTGATATATCCAATTTTGATTTGGTGGAGGCGGCGGGAATCGAACCCGCGTCCGCAAATCCTCTGCTATCAGCTCTACATGCTTATTCTGTCTTTAAATTTAACCGGCTGCTGCCCGACAGACAGGGATCACATACGGTGAGTCTGG
>Ga0316209_1000826_pt1 | contig 42555 bp, 32 predicted proteins | sample 6monopyrite_MG_FD_204945 | JGI IMG/M metagenome (GOLD analysis project Ga0316209, IMG submission 204945) | Microbial mat bacterial communities from mineral coupon in-situ incubated in ocean water Damariscotta River, Maine, United States -... | ecosystem: Environmental > Aquatic > Marine >...
CCTCCCGACGACGGCCAGCGTCGTCTGGCGGTTCAATGGCGGCACGACCGCCGAGTTCAACGGGACTCGCTCCGTCGCGGGCGCCACCGTCGACATCCTCGAATACTCGAGCGGCGGGCGCGAGTATTATGTCACCACGGACGATGCAATCTTCGTGCGCGGCATCTTCTCTCCACGAATTATTGTCTCCGGTCAAGGCACGTTCACAGCGGATTCGGATTTCGGCGAGAACCTGTTGCTCTGGAAGCGCGGCATGCTTCCCGGTGCCTTCCGGTCCTTTGATACGACGGGCGTCACTACGGTCTCACCGACCTTCGGTGCCCAAACGCTGAACGTACGGGGCACTGCAAGCTACCGTGGCCCCGAGAGCATCGACGTTCCAGGATATGGCCCCGTCGAGGCCGAACGCGTCGAATACGACCTAACACTCACGGCCGTCATCTCCGGTCGCACTTTCGTCATTCGCGCGGACATCGGACTCTGGTTCGCCGAGGGGCTCGGAATCGTTCGGCGCACAGAGGGTTCGGCAGTCTTCACGCTCGCCGCGATCGACGGAAATGATCGAGATGGCGATGGCGTCTTCGACGAGGTCGACTTCGATCCCGACGACCCAAGCCTACGTTTCGACCACGATGACGATGGCATCGCCGATGCGCTCGACCCCGACGACGACAACGACGGAATTCCGGATGTCTCCGATCCGTTTCCGCGAGCCGTGAGCACGCCGGAGGACACCGACGGAGACGGCATCCCCGACACGGACGACGAGGACGATGACGACGACGGCCGCCCCGATACGGTCGACGCGTACCCCCTTGATCCGACCCGTTTCCAGCTACTGACACTGCTCCCTCGCAGCCTCGATTTCGACCGTCTACTTGGCAGCCCCTTTTCGCCCCCATTCCAGGAGATCGAAACCGAAGGCGGAAGCGTGACGTGGTCGACGCAAACGACGGCCTCATGGCTTTCCGTCGTCCCCGCGACAGGCCGCGGCGGGGTGGATGCACGCGTGAGCGTCGATGGCACAGGCCTGGGCTCCGGTGTTCACAGCGCCCAGGTAATCTTTCGCGACGAAACGAACCGTCGCGACATCCCGGTCGACGTGACGTTCACCGTCACTCAACCCGGTCTCGTCCTGTCCAAATCCGCGCTCGTGCTCGATGGCCGACTCGGCTGGGATCAGGCAGCCGACACCCTCGACTACTCCCTGTCTCCCAGTACGGACCCCACAGCGCATCCCATTCGCGCAGAGCTCCGTACCGCCTCCGCAGACGCGATCGAGATCGTCACGATTGCTCCGGCTCGAAGCACCCCAGCCCCGCTCGACATTCGCGTCGCGGACCCGAGCCTCCTCCAATTGCTCAACGGATCAGAGCAAGGCGAAGTGGAAGTCACCGTGACGATCGAAGGGGAAGAAATCGCTCAGACCGTCTCACTGGAACTCCTCGCGCCTGCAATCCGGATCGATGCAAGCCGGACCGCCATCGGCTTTACCGCGGTCGCGGGCGGCAGCCGAGTGGTGGAGAACGTCGCGATCCTTGAGTCGGAAGGACGCGCAGGAATCCCAGTTCGCGTCCAATCGAATGCAGACTGGCTGCGCGTTGACCGGGAATTCACGCTGACGGGATCGACGGTCGAGCTCCGCGCGGAACCGCTCCTCGCTCCGAATCAGGCCACGTCGTTCGCCGAAGTCGAAATCACGGGAATCGATCCGAGTGTCGGGAATACGGTCACGATCAAAGTCGCGCTCTACCGCGACAGCGTGATCCCCAACCCGCCCTTCCCCACGACACTCCCCCTTGACGGTGACATCGACAATTCGCGCGCGTTCTTCGATGCCTATCGACCGTATCTCTATCTCTATCGCACCGACGGTTCAGGTATCGAAGTCTACAACGCGCACACGCTTGCCTTCCTTGAGCGCATCCCACTGCCGACTCCGAATCTCGCCGAGTTCGGCTTCTCTCGAGACGGCCGATACCTCTTCGCCACCGTCTCAGGATCCCTCGACGTCCAGTACATCGATCTCGAAGACCCGACGCGGCCGCTCGCAAGCTGGAGCCTGCCGGACAACCCCTTCGGCGACGACGGCAGCGGCGACTTCGCGCTCGTGGAAGCCGATGGCCGCCTGCTTTACATCTCGGAACTCGGAGAGGCCTTCGATGCTCTTACTGGAACATTCCTCGGCGGTGAACTCCTGCCCCCACGCACCTCGGGCAACGTACGCGCGGTCGATTCAGGCAACGGTCGCCACGCCTGCGTGGCGGTCGATCTCTTCTCCAGCAATCAGGCCGAGATTACTTGCGGCCGGTACCGCAGCGCGACGAACCCTGATCGCGTCATTGTCGAGCGCTACCCCTCTCAGCGACTCAGCGCCATCGTCACACGCTTGGAATTCGACCGACGCGGCCAAACGGTCTACGCCCGTTCTCGGAACTTGATCTATCCCTACGCGCTCGATTCGACGTTCGCTCGTGGCGAGGCGATCTCCACGGGTGCGGCGGGGAATATCAGCGGTTTCGACCTCGATGCGGATGATCGGTTCCACGTCGTCTCGGACGGCGGCGGAACGGAGACGTACAGCATTCTGGCACCCGGCTTCTTCCTCCCTGCGTATTCGGAGGGCCCATTCGATGGGCTACAGCGCGGCTTTAGTCTCGACACCTCAGCGGATGGCAAGATTGCTGTGTTCGAAACCGCATTCCCGGCGCAGATTTTCCTGGTCCGATACTACTTCGAGTGAGGCTTGGGCGACCTAACACCGAGAGCCCCATCCCAAGCAGCAGCGCCGTACTCGGCTCCGGCACAATCGTGAAACTCGCCACGGCGCTCCCGCTCTCGAATCGGGTCGCACTGTCTTCCGCGAACGACGTCAGAGTGAGTGCGTATCTCAATGCGGGCGACAGCGTGAGGCGCACGGATTGCTGAAGGCTCACATCGGGGCCCAGCTCACTCGGCTGCCGGGAGCATGTCGGCTGATCGGCTCTGTTTGAGATACAGAGCGATGCCGGTAGAAAGCTCTGGAACGGATATCCTTGAGGCGTGAGGGAAACCAATCTCGCGCCCGCTCTCCCACCATCCGACGTCACTTCGACCTCGAGGTCGACCTCCGTCAGCACGTCGACCGAGAAAGTGATCCAGGTCGTGTTCTCGTAGTAGTGAGTATCCTCACTCCCCGTGAGCCCGCCGCCGGTGGCGGAAATGACCCGCATCTCCTGTTCCGCGAACGACGATCCGCCATTTCCGAAGGGACCAAAGCCAATCGGTCTGACACTCGTGGGCCAAGCAGAACTCTCGCTCCGCACCTCCCCATCGAAGTAGGTGAACACCGCAGCCGTCGCCGCGAGGGGTACGACGAGCAGAATTGAGCACGCAATCAGGACAACTCGGAAACGCATGGCGAGAACCTCCAAGATTGCGTGGAGAGTCAGCGCCTAATGTGGCTGAAAATGAGGCACCTACTCGCGAAGTGTCCCTCTCGGCTCGGCGGTGTTATGCCGATCGGAAATTCGCCGCGCTTTCAGTCCGGGAATTCGAATCGGAAGTCGCCGTCAGCATCGACATCGACGAGGACCTTGCCCCCACCCTTGAGCTTCCCGAAGAGCACCTCGTCCGTGAGGGGGTTCTTGAGCTGCTGCTGGATCACGCGGCCCAGCGGTCGGGCGCCGAAGTCAGGCTCGTAGCCCTTCTCGGCGAGACGCTTGAGCGCGGCGGGGGTGAGTTCGATCTTGATCTTTCGCTCCGCGAGCTGCGCTTCGAGTTCGCGCACGAACTTGACGACGACCTTCTCCATGACCTCGGCCGGGAGCGCGTCGAAGCGTACGATTTCGTCGAGTCGGTTGCGGAACTCGGGGCTGAAGATCTTCTCGATCTCTTGGTTGCCATCCCCTCGTTTTGCCTCGGTAAATCCGATTGCCCGGGTCGACATTTCCCGGGCGCCCGCGTTCGACGTCATGATCAACGTCACGTGACGGAAGTCCGCCTCGCGGCCCTGGTTATCCGTCAGTGTGGCGTGATCCATGACCTGCAGAAGCACATCGAAGACATCCGAATGCGCCTTCTCGATCTCATCCAGCAGAAGCACGGCGTACGGGTGTTTCCGAATCTGCTCGATCAGCTGACCGCCCTGGTCGTATCCGACGTAGCCGGGGGGAGCACCGATCAAGCGCGAGACGGAGTGCTTCTCCATGTACTCGCTCATATCGAAGCGCAGGAAGGGAACGCCGAGCGTTTCTGCGAGTTGCTTGGCGAGTTCGGTCTTTCCGACGCCCGTGGGTCCCGCAAAGAGGAACGAACCCGTCGGCTTATCTTCCCCGGCCATTCCGGCACGCGCCCGCTTGACGGCGTTCGCCACCGTCTCGACCGCGCGATCCTGACCGAAGACGACCGCCTTGAGATCGCTCTCGAGTCGCGACAAGCGTTCGGCATCTTCCGAGACCGCGGTCTCGAGCGGCACCCGCGCCATCTGCGCAACCGTCCGTTCGACATCGCGCACGCCGACCGTGCGACGCTTCTTGCCCGTGGGCCGCAACCGCACGGCCGCCCCGCACTCGTCCATCACGTCGATCGCCTTATCGGGCAGGAAGCGTTCGTTGATGTGGCGAATGGCAAGATCGACGCAGGCCTTCAGGGCCGGACCCGTGTAGCGAACGCCGTGGTGATCTTCGTAGCGCGGTGCGAGGCCCTTCAGGATCCGTACGCACTCCTCTTGCGTCGGCTCTTCGACATCGATCTTCTGGAAGCGACGCGCGAGGGCACGATCACGCTCGAAGTGCCGGTACTCCTGATAGGTCGTGGAGCCCATGCAGCGCAGCGTGCCATCGGCAAGGCCCGGCTTCAGCAGGTTGGACGCATCGACGGTCGTCCCCTGGGCGGAACCCGCGCCGAGAATCGTATGAATCTCGTCGATGAAGAGGATGAAGCGCTCCCGCTCCTTGAGTGCTTGCAGCAAGGCCTTGAAGCGCGCTTCGAAGTCTCCGCGGTAGCGGGTTCCGGCGAGCAAGGCGCCAAGATCGAGCGAATGAATTTCGGTGCCTTCGAGGTCTTCCGGAACGCGCCCTTCGTGAATGCGTAGTGCGAGCCCTTCCGCGAGAGCGGTCTTACCGACGCCGGTCTCGCCGACGAAGATCGGATTATTCTTGCGGCGACGCGCCAGGATATGAATCGCGCGATCAAGCTCTGGGCCACGACCGATCAAAGGGTCGAGCTTTCCCTCCGCGGCCTTCTCCGTCAGGTTCGAAGCAAAGGCGGCCAGCGGATCCGCCGGAACGCCGTCGGATTCGTCGCCGCCGAGCAAGGGCGATGCGCCCCCGTCGCCGCCGTCCCCGATCACACCCTCATCGCCGAGCTTCGATTCGCCGTGACTGATGTAGCGGAGCAGATCGAGGCGAGACACGCCCTGCCCGCGCAGCAGCGTCATCGAATGCGCGTCGGGCTCGTTGAAGAGTGCCACGATTAGATCGCCGATCTCGACCTCTTCCTTTTCGGCGTTCTGGGTGTGATCGATCGCGGTTTGAACGACGCGATGGAACGCGAGGGTCTGCATCGTGTCGACGGGCTCATCTCCGGGAACCTGCTCGAGGTCCTCATCGAAGAAGCGCTCGAGCTCGATGCGCAGACGATTCACGTCCGCGCCCGAGTGGAGCAGGATCCGCGCGCCATCCTCGTTATGGATCAAGGCGTAGAGCAGATGCTCAACCGTGAGGTAGGCGTGGCGTCGACTCACCGCTTCGCGATGTGCGGCCTGAAGCGTCAGCTGAAGATCCCGACCCATCGAACTCATTCTTTCTCGACTCCCGACCGGAGGGGGTATCCCCTTTCTTCGGCCATTCGATGGACCATCGCGGATTTCGTTTCGGCGACTTCGAGGACATAGACCCCGGCCACGCCGATTCCGCTCTTGTGAATCTGCAACATGATCTGCGTCGCCCCGGACGGGCTCTTGTCGAAGATTTTTTCGAGCACCTGAACGACGAACTCCATCGGCGTGTAGTCATCGTTGTACAGGAGGACCTTGAAGCGCGGTGGGCGCTTCGATTTCGACCGCTCCTTCGTCGCAACACCCCGGTCCCGTTCTTTGGACGGGTCACGTGGGGGCGCGGGCGGTTCTCCTCCCGGGGGGTCGGCCATTCGCACAGTCGGCAGCATCGCTCGGAGCATAGCCCGCGATTCCCCTCGATCGCATGACCGTCGCCCTCTCCTTTGGAATCCAACCGGAGGCGATCCTTGCGGCTACACTCCAACAGGCATGCCCGATTCGCGCGACGCCGAGCCCAAACTGACGATCGAACTTGAGGAAGGCGTCGCGAGCCTGCCCCAGGACGAGTGGGATGCGCTCGTGGGCGATGAATCTCCCTTCCTGGAATGGGCTTTTCTGGCGTCCCTCGAAGAAGCCGGCGCGGTCGGGGGCCAGTCGGGCTGGGACGCACGTCCGCTCGTCGCCCGTGAAGCGGGTCGCCTCGTCGCCGCTTGCCCGCTCTATGTAAAATCGAACAGCGAAGGGGAATTCGTTTTCGATTTCAGCTGGGCCGATGCTGCCTACCGCGCGGGCATCGAGTACTACCCGAAGCTCCTCGTGGGCGTCCCCTTCTCGCCCGTAAGCGGCGCCCGATTCCTGGTCGCCTCCGGTCACGACCGCGCCACCTGGATCGAGCGCCTGGGCAGCGCGCTCCGTGAAATCTGCGGGAGCAACGATCTCTCGAGCATCCACGTCAACTTCTGTACGCCGGACGAAGCCGAAGCCCTCGCCGCCGTCGGCTACCACACGCGGGTCGGCCTTCAGTACCACTGGCACAATCACGGCTACGAGACCTTCGAGGACTACCTCGGGGCATTTCGGAGCAAGCGACGAAACCAGATTCGGCGCGAACGCCGGGAGATGGAAAAGCAGGACGTCGTCATTCGTAGTTATCGCGGAGACGAGATCGGCCCCGAACTCGTCGACCCGATGTTCGACTTCTATCTGGCGACCATCCGCGACCGCGCCTGGGGCCGCCAATATCTGAACCGCGAAGTCTTCGAGCTTCTGCTCGACCGTTTCAAGGATCGGCTCTGTCTGATTGTGGCGGAACAGAACGGGGAGCAGATCGCCGGAACGTTCAACGTCGAGAAGGGAGACGCACTCTACGGCCGCTACTGGGGCGCCCGGCGCATGGTTCGCCATCTCCATTTCAACGTCTGTTACTACGCGGCGGTCGAGCACTGCATCGATCACGGCCTGGCCCGCTTCGAACCCGGCGCCGGCGGCGAGTACAAACAGGTCCGGGGGTTCGACGCCTCCCCGACCTACAGCGCACACCACATGGCGGATCCGCGACTGGGCGCGGCGATCGAGCAATTCCTCGAAAGCGAACGCCAACACGCGGAGCACACGATCGACTGGTACCGCGAGAACAGTGCGCTCAAACCCGCCGCGATGCCCACGGACCCACAGGGCGAGTCCAGCTAGATCTCGATCCCGTCGTTCATCGCCTTCAGGACAAACATCTGCTCACCACGCGTGAGGGTCGGCTTGTGAACGAGAGAGCGCAGACGCGTCAGGCGTTCTGCATCGGAGAGCTGAGGCGGGCCCGCCGTCTCTGCGGCGTTCTCGTCTTCCATACCGAGTGACACGATCTGGATCGGCTGATCGACCCAGCCCGCCTTCGAAATCAGCCCGCCGGCCTGGGACACATCCGCCACATACACCCGCATGCCCGCCGTCACGAAGCCTGATCCTTCTTCGTGCAGGACGCGATCGTTCCCGATCGCCCGACGGACCCCCGCGAGATGGATCGGCTGGGGGATCGTGAAAATCAGCACAGGCTCGTCCTCCTCAACCAGGCCGAGGGATTGGGCGACATCTTTGCCCTCGAGCGCCATGAAGGAGAATAGAACGAGCCCAGCAAAAGCGGCTCCGAGCTGGAAGAAGGGATTCGTCATGGCCCTTTCATCGGCGAAATGCCGCGTTGCCGTGAGTGTCAGAGAGAGGCTTTTCAACACGTCTCCTACGGCATTTGCCCGATACCCGAGAACCTCGTACTAAACCATCCTGCCTCCTCCGGTCACGCGGAATGCTGGAGTCCATTTGCCGTCTATTTTGACGCGCGGGACTGTTGGGGAGCCAAAAATGACGGTGAATTCAGAGGGTTGGAGCCAGCGATCGGTCGTGAGCGAAGACGGAGGGGCCTCCACTGGCGAGATCACGCCCAACGGGTTCGATCCCGTCGCCGCCTACCTCGATCAGCTCGGCGAAGGCTCGCGACGCACGATGCGCGAAGCCCTGACCAAGCTGGCGGATTGGTCCTCCGAGGGGCGCTGCGGCCCCCACGATCTCCCGTGGCATATGCTGCGCATCGAACACACGGCAGCGCTGCGCACCCGTCTAACCGCCAATCTCGCACCCGCGACGGCGAACAAGCATCTCGCGGCCCTGCGCGGCGTCTTGAAACAATGCTGGCGACGCGGGCTGATGACCGCCGAGGCCTACCAGCGCGCGATCGATCTTCCGCCGGTTCGCGGCGCCTCTCCCCGGAAGCCGAATCGACTGGGCGCCGTCGAGCTCCAGAAGCTCGCGCAGGCGTGCTCGGGCGATACCAGTCCTGCGGGCGCCCGCGACGAAGCGCTTCTTGCCCTGCTCTATGGCGCCAACCTACGGCGGTCGGAAGCCGTCGCCCTTGAGCTCGCGGACTACGATCTCGCAAGCGGCGTCCTGATCGTGAGCGGCATCGGCGGCCGCGAACCCCGACGCTTCGCAGCCAACGACGACGCACGACGTGCCCTCGAACGATGGATCTTGATTCGGGGAGCCGAAGCCGGGCCCCTCTTCAACCCCGTCAACAAGGGCGGCCGCATCGAGCGCCGACGCCTTTCCGAGCAAGCGATCTACATCGCCTGCCAGAAGCGCGCGGCCGAGGCCGGCTTGCCTCCGACGAGTCCGGAAGACCTTCGCCGCGCCGACGCCTCGATCCGAACCGGAGCCCCGAGTGCGCCGGTGGGAGACGCCTACCCGTCTGTGCAGTCCGCCTGATCAGTGACGGCCCGCGCGATTCGCGCGCCGAACATTCATTCAAAGCGCGCCGTCGTTAAGCTCCGATTAGGCGCCGGCGAGCTGTGCTTCGCGCGCGGCCTTGAGCTGTTTGAAGTCGGCTTCGGCGTGATAGGAGGAGCGCGTGAGCGGCGTCGCGGAAGCGAGCAGAAAGCCCCGCTCTCGGGCGGCGGCAGCGACTTCCTCGAATTCCTCCGGCGGCATATAGCGCTCAACGCGTGCGTGCTTCGGCGTTGGTCGCAGGTATTGGCCGACGGTCAAAAAGTCGACGTCCGATTCCCTTAGATCGTCCATCACTGTGAGGATCTCGTCCCACTCCTCGCCGAGCCCGACCATGATCCCGCTCTTGGTGAAGGTCTCGGGACGGAGCTGCTTCGCCTCCGCGAGGAGCGCGAGGGAATGGCGGTAGTCCGCACCGGGCCGCACGCGCTTGTAGAGGCGCGGCACGGTTTCGAGGTTGTGGTTATAGACATCGGGGGCCGCAGCGATCACTCCGGCGAGGGCCTGAGGCTTGCGACGAAAGTCTGGGGTCAGCACTTCGATCGTGGTTCCCGGCGCAGCTTTTCGAATCCGCGCAATCGATTCCGCGAATTGCCCCGCCCCGCCGTCCGGCAGGTCATCCCGATCGACGGAGGTGATCACGACGTGTCGAAGGCCGAGCTCGGCCACGGCGCTCGCGAGATGCGCGGGCTCGTCGGGATCGACGGCGTCGGGCATGCCCGTATCGACATTGCAAAACGCGCAGGCGCGGGTGCAGACCGAGCCGAGAATCATCACCGTCGCATGCCGATCCGCCCAGCATTCAGAAAGGTTCGGGCAGGCCGCTTCCTCGCAGACCGTGTTCAGCTTGAGGCGCCGCATCAAGGCCCGCGTGTCCTCGACCTTCGAATTCGCCGAAAGCCGCACGCGAATCCAAGGCGGCCGCGGCAGCTCGTCGCTCGCGGTTGCCCGCGGCGCATGCCCGTCAATCTGGATCAGCTGGTCGGCCATAATCCGTGTGCCCTGTCTCTCTCTTGCTGCGTGCCGCGTCGTGCAGGTGGGCCCAAGCCCATCCGTCAGATATGAATCGCCCGATCGTAGGCCTCGAGGGTGGACTCGTGCATCATTTCGGACAAGGTCGGATGGGGGAAGACCGTATGCATCAGCTCCGCCTCCGTCGTTTCCAAGTTCATCGCCACGACGAACCCCTGAATTAACTCCGTCACTTCCGCGCCGACAAGATGAGCCCCCAGCAATTCGCCGGTCTTCGCATCAAAGACCGTCTTCACCAGGCCTTCCATCTCCCCGAGCGCGATCGCCTTGCCGTTTCCACGGAACGGGAAACGCCCCACGCGGACCTCTCGGCCCAGCTCAGTTGCCTTGGCTTCCGTGAGTCCGACACTCGCGATCTGGGGACGGCAGTACGTGCAGCCCGGAATCCGCTCAGGAAGCATCGGGTGAAGTCCCGACTCCTCGGCGATTCGTTCTGCACATAACACGCCCTCGTGGGTCGCCTTATGCGCGAGCCAGGGCGGACCCGCCACATCACCGATCGCGTAGACGTCCGGCTCTCCCGTCTCGGTCCACTCGTTCGTGACGATATGCGTGCGATCGACCTCGACGCGGGTGCCTTCGAGGCCAAGGCCTTCGACGTTGCCCACAATGCCCACCGCCAGAATGACGCGGTCGAAGGTGGCGGTCGTGGCGTCGCCCCCTTCCGGCGTGATCATTGCGGTCACTTCTCGCCCCTGCTTCTCAAGGGACGAGACGGTGGCGCTCGTATGAATCGTGAAGCCCTGCTTCTCGAACTGCTTGTGCGCGATGGCTGAAATCTCTTCGTCCTCGACAGGCAAAATTCGGGGGAGCGCTTCGACGACCGTCACCTCGGAACCGAGGTCTCGATAGAAGCTCGCGAATTCGATGCCGATCGCGCCGGATCCCACGACGAGCAAGCGTGCCGGGAGTTCAGTCGGCACCATCGCTTCTTTGTAGCTCCAGATCAGATCCCCATCGGGCTCAAGCCCGGGCAAGGAACGAGCGCGCGCACCCGTTGCCAGGATAATGCTCCCCGCGGAGAGTTCGGTCGTCGACCCGTCCGCCGCCTCGACCGTGACCCGGCCGTCGCCCGCCAAGCGGCCGAAGCCGTCGAAGACCTTGACCTCGTTTTTCTTGAGCAGCGCCTTCACGCCCGTATTCAGCCGCTTCGACACCTGCCGGGACCGCTTGACGATCTTGGCGAGATCGATCGAGACGTCGCCCACGCTCAGACCGAAATCGTCCGCACGATCGATGAGATGCTTCACTTCCGAGGTGCGCAGCAAGGCCTTGGTCGGAATGCAGCCCCAGTTGAGGCAGATCCCGCCGAGGTGCTCCCGCTCGACAAGAGCGACTGTTAGGCCCAGCTGTCGAGCACGGATCGCGGCGGGGTAGCCACCGGGGCCGCCGCCGATGACGACGACATCAAAACTTTCGCTGCTCATGTTCGCTCTCTCGCTTCGCTCGACATGTGAGTCCGCCGAGCCCCCTTCACGCGGGGTTGAGTTGGGATGCCATCGGGGAATCGCCCCGCTAAAGAATCATGCCTAAGGGATCTTCAAGTCGTTCGCGGAGCGCGGCCAGGAACTGAGCCCCGACGGCGCCATCGACCGCGCGATGGTCCGCGGCAAGAGTGATCGCGGCAATGTGGCCCACGACGACCGCCCCCTCTCGCACGACGGGTTCTTCGGTTGCGGCACCGACGCCGACGATGCAGGCCTGGGGCGGGTTCAGGATGGGGTAGACCGTCTCGATCCCGTACATTCCGAGATTCGAGATCGTCAGCGTCCCACCCTGATACTGCTCCGGCTTGAGCTTCCCCTCGCGCGCTGCGACGGCCAGCGACTTCACTTCCTCGGCGAGCGCGGTCAGTCCCTTCCGGTCCGCATCACGGACCACCGGTGTCACCAACCCACCGTCCGTCGCCACCGCGACCGAAATGTCGACGCGATCGAAAACGTGCATCGCGCTCTCGGTGTATTGAACGTTCGCTTCGGGAACATCGCGGAGTGCCTGGGCCGTCGCGCGCAGGATGAAGTCGTTGACCGAGATTTTGACCTCGCGCCCTTCTTCGGCGAGCCCGGCGTTGAGCCGCGCGCGCACCGCGACGAGCTCATCCATCGCAACCCGCGTGCGCAGATAGAAATGCGGCACCTGCTGCTTTGACTCGGTCAGCCGGCGCGCGATCGTCTTGCGCATCGCACTCAAGCGCTCACTTCGGTAGCCCTCGCCGTCGGCAAGGGCTTCGACTATGGGCGCCGCTTGGGGCGTGCGTCTCGACGTCCCAAAGGACGACGCAGGAGTTGGGTCCCCTGCCGGCGCAGCACCTGTAGCCTGCAGAGCGCCTGCGGCCTGTAAAATGTCGGCCTCGATGATGCGACCGCCAGGCCCGCTCCCGTCGACTTCGGCCACGTCGATCGCGTTCGCCTCGGCGGCGCGCCGGGCGAGCGGCGTCGACTTTCGTGGGTCAGCGTCCGCGACAACTGCCTTTACTTCTTCGCGCGATTCTTCTTCGACGGCCGGCGGTGGAGCGGCCGTGGTCGGTGTGGTCGGCGTGGTCGGCGACGCTTCGGTCGCGTCCGAGGGGGCACGCTCGGCGGGAATGCCCGCGGCCCCCGAAATCAAGCCGAGGATCGCCCCGGGCTTGATGCCTTCGGTTCCTTCGGCAACGTCGAGGCTTCCGATCGTGCCCGTCGCGGGGCTCTCGAGTTCGACGGTCGCCTTATCCGTTTCGAGTTCGGCGATGACCTCGCCCTCTTCGACGGAATCGCCAACGCCGACGAGCCAACTCGCGAGGGTCGCCCCCTCCTCCGCACCCTCTTCGTCTGACTGAGACGAGAGTTGCGGCATCTCGATCTGGATCGATACGTCCGAATCGGACATTTCGAGGACCCCCCAATGACAGCGTCGCGCTGCACCTCGATTTCAAGCGAATCATAGCGTCGATCGGTCCCCGCTCGGCCCTTCTTGACTCCCTTCGATCGCTCTTATCGCGAGCGCCGCTACCCTCGGCCCATGGCAGCAGAGCAAAGCAGCGATGGGAACTGGCGAGGCGAGTGGCGAGGCCTTTGGCTTGCGGTCGAACTCCGCGGGCTCGATCAGGCGGGCGGCGCAACATTGCGAGTGGGAAGTGCCTCAGGTGAATCTGAATGGCTTCGCTTTGATTGCTTTCGCGAGAATCCCCATTGGCATCTCGATCCGAAGGGCATCGACGACGTCCGCCCCCTCGATGAGCGCCTCGATCCGGTCGCCGAGACCTTCGATCGTCTCACGACCGATACGGTCGGCCTGCTTGAACGCGCTGGTGCAGATGCGAAAGTGCTGGCCAGACTGACTGACGGCGATCCGGAGGATCCCGAACGGGCGCTCCGTGACGCCGCAACGCTGCGCGACGCAGAGCGTGCGATGCGCCATCGGCCGGCCGTTCTGGACGAGCTCGACCCGGTGACGCTGCGCGGTCGGCGAAGCGAGAAGTGGCATACCTATCCCGCCGACGTCCTGCCGGCCTGGGTTGCCGAGATGGACTTCCCGATTGCCGCTCCGATTCAGCAAGAGCTGCGTCGCTTCGTCGAAACCGGCGATGTCGGCTATCCGATCGGCCTCACGGAGACGGGCCTCCCAGAAGTCTTTTGCGAGCGCATGGAAGAGCGATTCGGTTGGCGCCCGGACCCGGCGCGCGTCGAGATCCTTTCTGAGGTCGTGCAAGGCATGTATCTCGCCCTCGTCGCCTACTCCGCGCCGGGCGACGGGATCGCCGTTCAGACGCCCATCTATCCCCCCTTCCTCGGATCGATCAAAGACACCGAACGCCGCCTGGTCGAGAACCGCATGCGCCTCGACGGCGACCGACTCGAGTTCGATCTCGAGGGGCTCGCGGATTCGTTGGCGAAAGAGGGACAGCGATGTCCCCTGCTGCTCTTCTGCAATCCGCATAATCCCTCCGGCCGCGTCTACACGCGAACGGAGCTCGAGCGACTCGCCGAGATCGCCGTCGAGCACGACCTGGTCGTCGTGACCGACGAGATTCACGGCGACCTGCTCTTCGACGGACGAGAACACATCCCGCTTGCCACGGTCGGGCCCGAGATCGCCGCGCGCACGATCACCCTCACATCGGCGAGCAAGTCCTTCAATATTCCCGGCTTGCGAACCGCCATCGCCCATTTCGGAAGCGCCGATCTACAGAAGCGTTTCAACACCGTCCTCCCGCGCCACGTCCGCGGAGGGCTTGGGCTCTACGGCTTGTACGCGACGATGGCGGCCTGGCGATGGGCCCAGCCCTGGCTCGACGAAGTCGTGCCCTACCTCGAAGCCAATCGCGAATTCGCGCAGGCGACCCTCGCCGAACGCATCCCCGAGATCCGCTTCTTGCGACCGGAGTCGACGTATTTGGCCTGGCTCGACTGTCGCACCCTCGATCTGAAGGGCGCGCCCGCCATGCATTTCATGCGCAACGGGCGAGTCGCGCTCACCGATGGCAAACTCTTCGGACCCGGGTGGGAGGGTTTCGCGCGACTCAATTTTGCGACATCGCGTCCGATCCTCTCTGACGTCATCGATCGGATGGCGAAATCGCTCGGGCGTTAGGCGAGACGGAGGCGAGCTGATGGCGCATAGCCACGCACACGGAGCGGACGATCACGGACATAGCCATTCCCATGGCGATGCCCGCTCGATGAATCGACGGCGACTGCTGCTCGTCCTCTGCCTGGCGCTCGGTTATGCGGGCATCGAACTCGTGGGTGGCCTGCTGACGGGCTCGCTCGCGCTCCTCGCTGACTCGCTTCACATGGTTTCCGATGTCGCCGCCCTCGCGCTTTCGCTGCTGGCGGTTTGGATGGCCGCGCGCCCCGCTTCCGGCCGCCGCACCTTCGGCAACAGTCGCGCCGAGATTTTGGCCGCGCTCGCGAATGGCCTCGCGCTTGCGGTCGTCGCCGTCTTCATTACGGTGCACGCCATCGAACGTTTCCTCGAGCCGACTGAGGTCGAGGGCGAAGGCGTCATGATCGTTGCCGCCGGCGGCCTGATCATCAATCTGATCGGGCTCTATATCCTTGAGGGGGGACGCAGCGATTCACTCAACGTGCGCGGCGCCTGGCTCCACGTCTTGAGCGACACCCTCGCGAGCGTCGGCGTGATCCTGGCCGGCGCGGGGATCTGGGCCTTCGGTTGGGTATGGCTCGACCCGACCGTTTCCGTGGTCGTCAGCATCCTCGTTCTCTTCTCGGCATGGCATCTCATCCGCGAAGCCCTCGACGTTCTCATGGAAACCGTCCCCAGCCATCTCGACCCCGAGGAGATCCGCGACGCCCTGCTCGGCGTGACCGGGGTCTCAAGCGTGCATTGCCTGCACGTCTGGACGATCGGCAGCAGCGAAGTCTCCCTCTCGAGTCATCTCGTGATCGACCCGGCGCGGGACGGCGAGCAGATTGTTTCCGGCGTGCGCCAGGCCCTCGCAGACCGTTTCTCGATCGAACACACGACGATCCAAATCGAGCCCGAGGCCGCGGAAGGCGAGCCCGAGATCGTCTGCGCGGACGCCTGCGAACCGGGCGCTCTGCCCGCCTGAAGCGCCTCACTGCGCGGATGCGGCCCCGACTCGGCACTGATGCGGCCCAGATCCGGCGCGGAGCCGGACTGATCTGGCACTGGGGGTCAGCCCTAATCCCCTTGGCTCGCCTCGCTAACTGACGTACACGTCACCACTGACATGAGCGTCAGTGAGCCTGAAATCGAACAGGATCGCCCTCAGCACTCCGAGCCGCGGGAATCCCAAGAGATCGCCGAGAACTCCGCGACGCCGGACTCCCCGCGCGCAGCGCGAACCCGGGCCACCCGCGCTCGCCTCCTCGAGGCGGGACTCACCCTCTTTGCCGAACAGGGCCCCCGCGCCGTGACCTCCGCGGCGATTGCCCGCGAGGCCGGCTACGCCTCGGGAACGTTCTATCTCCACTTCAAGGACAAGCACGCCCTCTTTCGGGAACTCGCCGAGGACGCCACCCGCGAGCTCGAGGAGCGCTTGCTCGCCGTCGCCGCCAACAAGACGGAACTCGCCGACGTCGTGCACGGCCAGGCCGACGCTCTCGTGGGCTTCGCCGAGGATCGCCGCGATCTCCTGCGCATCGTCTTTCATCCGGAAGGCGAAGTCGGCGACGTCGGGGCGCGCATTCTTGAGCGACTCGCCGCCGGGGTCAGCGCACGCCGTCGCGAGCGCGCCGCTTCCGGCGGGACCGACCCGAACTTTGACCCGGACGTTCTGGCGCAAGCCGTCGTCGGCATGTGGGCCCACGTCCTCGCCTGGTGGGCGGAAGATCCGAGCCGCGCCGGCCGCGAGGACCTCGTCCGCACCCTGACCCACTTCCAGCTCTACGGAAGTCGCCACGAAGCCACTGACCTTTGTGGTCAGGCCTCGAGCGACTCCCCGGAGTGTTCTGATTTTTCCTAGCGCCCTCACACCGAAACCAACGGCCCCGGCCGACCCATCGGAGATGCACCCATGAGCGAACGACACATCACCTACGACCCGATCTACAACACCGTCGATCGGGATAACTTCGACTCCCTGATCGAAGTGGATCGTTATGCGGACCGCACGGATGCCTTCAACGACATCATCGCTTCGACGGTCGATCATTTCTGGGATCCGACGGACGCGCGCTACGTCGACTTCAACTCGAATCCGATGGACCTGAACAAGGACCTCATCATGCCGCGCTCCTTCTGCATCGAATTGCAGACGGCGGTCGCGGACAAGCTCGACGAGGGCCAGCAGATTCGTTTAGCGAATCAGAACACGCGCTTCGTGCTGTCCTCAATTCTGCACGGCGAACAGGGAGCCCTCTCCCTCTCCGCAAGCCTCACGCAGATCCTTCGCGATCCCGGCGCGATGGAATACGCCGCCAACCAGACCCGCGAAGAAGCGCGCCACGTCACGGGCTTCACGAACTACATCACGACGCGATGGGGAACGCCGCTTCGCTCGGGCAAGACGCTGCAGGGTCTGATGAATGAAATCGTCAAGACCGGCGCGGTCTACAAGAAGCTGGTCGGCATGCAGATGCTGATCGAGGGTCTCGCCATGGGCGCGTTCGCGACGATTCAGCGCGAGACGGAAGATCCGCTGCTGCGACGGCTGATCCATTTCACGATGTCCGACGAAGCCTTCCATCATAAGTTCGGCAAGATCTGGGCGGACCGAACGATCCCCCAGCTGAACGAGGAAGAGCATGAACACGTGGAGCTCTGGGCTGCCGAAGCCTTCCAGGTTCTGCTCTTCAACCTGGTGAACGCCGAGCAGAAACAGGAGATCTACAAGGAATTCGATCTCGATTGGGAATGGGTCCGCGGCGCGATCATGGAGAATTTTTCGAACGAAGATCGCCGCTCGCAGATGACGCAGAACACGAACATCTTCCGCGTACTGATCAAGACCCTGCTCAAGGCCGGCATCATCACGGAGCGCACGCGTCACGTCTACCAGGCCTGGGTCGATATGGACGAGCTTGCGCGCGAGGACGATGAAGTCGCCGGCGCCGAAGTCGCAGCCCAAGCGATGGAGGAGCTGAAGCTCATCAACTCCGGACGCCAGAAGATGGGCGCCCGCTTCCGCACTAACTAGGGCGATCACCCCAAGCATCACCCGCTTAACACCTCACGGCGAAGTCCGGACTCATCCGGACTTCGCCTAACACATTCACGCGCATCGCACTCGCATCGCCTCGCCTAATATCGCGAGACCTCAAGACTTCTCGAATTCGTCCGATGTTTGACTATCGACATCGTGCGAGCGAGGGGTTTCGCGTGCCGTATCAGAGTTCCCACAGATCCTATTCCGAGCGTGGCTCGCGAGCGCGAACGCAACGCGCCAACGACGCGAATGCGTCCGCAACCCAGTCAGAACTGTCCGCGCCCCACTCAGAGCAGTTCGCGACCGAGCCGGACCAGTCCGCGCCGCCGCCTCAGCCGGCAGAGGACGCCCTCGCTGGCTTCGCGCTGCTGGCCGCGCCGAGCGCGATCGCGGGAGAGACGACGCGACCTGAATCGCCGGAGGACAGCGACTCGCCGTCCCCCTCCTCTGCTTCTGCCTCTCCGCAAGATCCCGAGCGATCCTCCGACGCCGAGGAAGTCGAGCGTCTCCGCGCCGCTCTTCATCTCCGCTCACAAGAGATCGAGGCCCTGCGCGAACGATGGGCCCCTGAAGCCCCCAGCGTTTCGCCCGCTGAGGCGACCGACGCGGTCGTGACCCAGACCGCTGAGCCTCCGTCTTCGGGACATCTCCTCGATGCCGCCGCGGCTCGCCGACTCGCCGCCGACGCACGCGCTCGCGAACAAGCCAGCCGCGCCGCCCTCGAAGCGGCCCAGCGAGCCCACGCAGCGGAGATCGGGATCCCTGCAGAGAACCCTGTCGCCTCCGCGCCCGCCTCGAAAGACCAGACTGAAACCCAGGCCGAAGCGTCGCCCACGCCGCTCGAGGGCTGGCAGCGACGCCCGCTCGTCTCTCGCGATGATTCTCCCTCGCCCGTCGCGCCGACGGCCCCCATTCGGGCAAGGGCCGCGACCGCAGAGCCCACCCCCCCGGCACTCTCCCCCAAAGATGAAACCGTGCGGCGGCTTACGGCGGAGCTCGCCATCGCCCGCGCCGAAAAACGCGAAGCGGAGTCACGCGTCACCCTGGCGACCAAGAAAACGGCGAGCCAGAGACTGGAGATCGAGGCACTCCGCACGCAACTCACGCAAAGCGAAACGAAACCGGAGACTCGCACCAGCACGCCCCAACCTGAAGAACACGTCGCAGGGTCTGAACGCGTCGCCGCACTCGAAGCCGAGCTCGAGCTCGGCCGCAACGAACGACGACGGCTCGAACAGGCCATCGCCGACGGGCGCGAGACCCTCTCCGCGCGAAACGAGAGACTCGCGGCTCTTGAGGATCGGCTCGAAGCGCAGGATCGCGCCCTCGACGCCGCCCGACGGGAGTACGAACTCGAACGCCAAAGACATACGCGCAGCCTCGAACTGCTCGACCAACTTCGGTCGGCGCTGTCGACGGGGGGCCTTACGAGCGAAGTGACCTCTTTCGACCGGCCGCAGCGCGATGCCTCAGTTGCCCCCGAAGCCGCCTACGCCGCCCCGGAGGCCAGCGCACGCGCCGCCTCCACCGCGCCCCGCGTCCTCATCCCAAAGGAAGACGCCGAGACGAACGCGATCGTCGCGGGAATCACGCCCGAAAAGACACCCCTTCCCGAAATCGCCCACGACGAATCGCGAGGCGAGTTCGCTGCAGATGCGGAGGCGGTCTCGCGGGATCTCACAGGTCCGCCCAACGCCGCCCTCTTCGATCGATGGCTGGATGATCAGGTCCGGCGTCATTTTGGCCCGATGGGCATCGACGCCTTCAGTGACCTCTTGCGCGCCCCCCTAGAACGAGAGTCGAGCACGCGCGCTGAGCGGCGATCCATTCTGCTTCTGGGACATTCCGCCTGGCAATACGTGGGGCACTTTGTCGAGAGCCTGCTCGAAGCCGGGCCGACTGAGTTCGTCGTCCACGTGGCCGACCCATCCGGCGATGCCGGCGATCGTGAATCCCCCCTCTCGATCGATTCGCCGCTGCGCGACCTGATCGAAACCGTCGCGTTTCCGACCAGCCCCGATGACCTCGATCAGCTTATCGCTGTGCTCAAGCCGACCGCGATCGTCTCCCGAGACTTCCTCTCGCAGATTGCGGCGCCAGCGACCTGGATGCCGATCTTTGAAGCGGCGACGGAGCGAAACTGCGCCCTGCTCTTTGCCGAACGCACGGGAAGCATCACGGCAGCCCAGCGCGCCGAACTCGCACAAAGCTCCGAGATGTCGGAAATCGGCGAACGGATCTGGGCGCGGATGCCCGCGCGCTACACGCAGGTCCCAAATGCGTCGACGCGCTTTGAGAGCTTCGCCACGGCGTTCGAACACGCCCCGAGTGGCCTCGACAACCAACTGTTTGAAACCCTTCGAGGCACTTTCCAGCTCGAGCTTTCCGCACAATTCGGCTTCCTCGTCGAGCCCTTCCTGTCCTCACCGATCGCGGCGCATTTCGAGGCGCAGGCGCCCCGCGACCAGCGCTTCCTACAACAGGTCTCCGATCTCGACGATCGCAAGATCGAAGCGGGAGTCGCTCCGGGACTCCATTTCGTGGGACTGGTCGATCCCCAGAGCGAAGCCTGAACATCGCACAGGGTTGCCGCCGCGAGTCCCCTCGCTAAACACCCCGGATGCCCCGAACTGATTTCATGGCGCGCGGTCCGCATTCGGTCGGCGTACGGACTCTTGAAATCCTCTCGCCGAACGATCCCCTTACGAGGCCCGGTGATGAGCCACGCCAACTCCCGTGCGAGATCTGGTACCCGGCCTCACCCTCAGTGGCGAAATCAAGTGGCCCCAGGGCGACACCGATCGAGGAAGCGTCGCATCCCCTCGGACTCCCCCATCGCGCCTACCCCAACGTTCCGCCGCTCGAGAACGCCTGCCCGGTCATCGGCTTTTCGCACGGCAACTCGGGCTTACGACAGCAGTCGACCTTCCTGACGACCCAGCTCGCAAGTTGGGGGTTCATCGTCATCGCCCCCGATCACGTCGGCAACACCTTCTCCGAGATGTTGGCGCTCGAAAGCGAGGAAGCGCGGCGTGAAACGCATTTGCGGGCGCGCGCCCAGCGGCCCCACGATCTGGCCGCTGCACTCCGTACGATGGCCGATACCACGCCCCTCGCGGACAAGGTCCCGGAAGTCGCCCCCGGCTCGATCGGCGTCATGGGCCACTCCTATGGCGGCTGGACCGCCCTCAAGCTCGCTCAGCTCGAACCGCGGGTTCGAAGCATCTGTTGTCTCGCGCCCGCGTCGGAGCCCTTCGTCGGACGAAGGGCGTTTGAGGAAGGGGAACTCCCGTTGCGAGCTGATCTTGAGGCGCTCGTGATCGCCGCGGAGGACGATGTCCTGGTAGATCTCGAAACGAGCGTTCGGCCGCTTCATGCCAGGCTGGGGGCCCGGGCCGAGCTTGAGGTGCTCTCCGGTGCGGATCACTTCCACTTTTGTGACGGAATCGAGCTTCTGCACAAAATGCATGAAAACAATGTACGCCCGAACCAAGCGCGCCCGACCCGGCCCCTGGCCGAACTGCGCAACGAGGGCGAGACTCACGCGTGGCTCAACGAGCGTGTGACCCGATTCTTTCGCACCAGCCTCTCGGGGGCCCAGGCGAGAACGAACGAAGGAGTGGCAAATTGACGGGCAAGACCTGCGTGATCACGGGTGCGACTTCGGGCATCGGGGAAGCCAGTGCACTCGCTCTCGCGCAGCAAGGCGCTGACCTCGCCATCATCTGCCGTTCCGCCGAGCGGGGCGAAGCGACCAAGGCCCGCATCGAGGGCGAGACCGGTCGCGAATGCGTGCGGCTCTTCAGCGCAGACATGGAGCAGCTCGATGATGTCCGACGGGTCGCCGCCGAACTCGACGCCGCCCTCGATCGGATCGATGTCCTGCTGAACAACGCTGCGGTCACGATGCTCAAGCGCGAAGAAACCCCCGACGGAAACGAGATGACCTTTGGCGTGAATCACCTCGCGCCCTTTCTGCTGACCCACGATCTCCTGCCGCGGATCGCGCAGACACCCGGCGCACGCATCGTCAACGTTGCCTCGGGCGCTCACAAGTTCGCGCGCTTCGATCTCGACGATCTCCAGTCTGAAAAGCAGTTCTCTTCGATGCGCGTCTACGGCGCCTCCAAGCTCTGCAACATGCTCTTCACAAGTGAACTCGGACGGCGTCTCGAAGGATATGACGTGCGCACCTGGAGCCTGCATCCCGGCGCGGTCTCGACTCGACTCGGCATGAACAACGGCGGCATCGCCAAACTGCTCATCCCCTTCCTCTCGCTCTTCTTCAAGACTCCAGCGCAGGGAGCCGCCACTTCGGTCTATCTCTGCAGCGACCCGAATGTCGATGCCGAAAATGGCACCTACTTCATCAATGAGCGCCCGGCTCAAACCTCCGCGCTGGCACGCGATGCGGAGGTGGCGGCGAAGCTCTGGGCCGAGAGCGAACGGCTTGTCGGTCTCGACGTCGGCGCAGCCTGGCTCTAGGGCCTAACGTCCGAGCCGGTCGCACGCTCATCCCGCCCTATGCGCATGGCGCAAACCCGCAAACAGCCCGTTGGAGAAACCTGTGACCCCGCCGAACGTACCGTCCGAGAGCAAGCGCTTCGATGCGAGTGACGGAATTCAGCTCACGGGAGATTGCTTCGGGGATTCGACCAATCGTCCGGCCATCCTGCTGCATGGTGGCGGACAGACTCGCCATTCCTGGAGCGGGACGGCCCAGAGCCTGGCGCGCGCCGGCTGGTACGCCATCACGATTGACCTGCGCGGCCACGGCGAGAGCGATTGGGATCCCAAGGGTACCTATCATCACGAAAGCTTCCGCAACGACGTCGTGGAAGTCGCCCGCAAGATGTCCGAACCGCCGGTCCTGATCGGCGCATCCCTCGGCGGCATCTCCTCGCTGCTCGCCATCCACGAAGCGGGAAACGAACTCGCCAGCGCGCTCGTCCTCGTCGACATCGCGACGCGCATGGAAGCCGCCGGCGCGAACCGCATCATGGAATTCATGAAGGGCGGCGAAGACGGCTTCGCGAGTCTCGAAGAGGTCGCGGACGCTGTATCCGCCTACAACCCCCATCGCCCTCGCCCGAAGGACATCTCGGGCCTTGAAAAAAATCTTCGGCTCGGCGACGACGGACGCTATCGGTGGCATTGGGATCCAGACTTCATGAAAGTCGACCCGAACCATGAAGGCGAGAACTTCGTCACCCCCACGCTTCTGGACGACGCTGCCGCCAGCCTCGAACTACCGACGCTGCTCGTGCGTGGGCGCATGTCCGACCTGCTTTCGGAGGAAGGTGCGAAGACCTTCCTCGAACAGGTTCCCCATGCCGACTTCGCGGACGTCTCCGGCGCGGGACATATGGTCGCCGGCGATCGCAACGATCTGTTCAGCGAAGCGGTGCTGGGCTTTCTCGCTAAACGCGGGTTCTAGTCACCCGCGTGGGCCGGGGCTACTCCGTCGCGCGAAGTGGGGTCGGATGGCCGAAGAGCCAGCCCTGCCCGAAGCGGATCCCGAGGCGGCCTAGCATTTCGAGTTCTTCGATCGTGTCGAGTCCCTCGCCGATCACCTGTGCCCCCATCTTGTCGGCGAGCTGCAGGACCGCCGTCAACACGTCCTGACGCGCGGGGTCCTGATCCACCCCAGAAACCATCGCACGATCGATCTTGATGTAGTCGGGCTCGACTTCAAGCAACTCTTCGAGGCCCGCATAACCCGCGCCTGTGTCATCGAGGGCAAACTGGAACCCGAGGCTTCGGTAGTAGTCCCGCATCTCGCGGAAGGCCGCGAAGCTCCGAATCGATTCCTGCTCGGAGATCTCGAAGACGACGTCGGTGGGTGCGAGTTGACGGCGCTGGAGCGTCTCGATCAGTCGATCCTCGCGAAAACTCGGATCATGAATCGTTGTCGGCCGGATATTCAGGAAGAGCTTCGTTCCCGACGGAAAGTCCATCGCGCCCCGCAGACCGCTCTCGCGGCAGACGCAGTCGAGTTCAAAGACGAGCTCATGTTCTTCAGCCGCCGAAAAGAGCGCGAGCGGGGAATGAAAGCGTGAGCCTTCAGGCCCGCGCGCGAGCGCTTCGTAGCCAAAGACCGTACGACTCTCGACTTCGACGATCGGCTCGTACACGGAATAGATCCGGTGATCGAGAATCGTCTCGAGCAATTCGTTGCGCGTTTCGCGTCGGCCCTCTTCAATCGCGAAACGACAGTCACGCCGCGCTTCGTCCATCAAGCGGCGAAGCTGGGTCGCGAGGCCAAACTGGGGATTGCGGAGTTCGACACTCATCCCCACCGGTAGCCGCATCCCGCCGCGTAGGTAGGGATAGAAGACCTGCTGCCCGTCCATTTCGAGACCGCGCGAGAGTTCCTGGCGAAAGCCGGGCATTTCGGTGCGGTAGAAGCCGGCGGACCCGGGCTTGCGAAAGAGCAGGACCATCACTTCATCGCAGCCCGGCTCGGCGAGACAAACGACGTAGTCCGTCCGCAGACGTTCCTCGGCGATCTCCGCGACTCGCGCACGCAGCGACTCGAGGCAATGCTGTCGTGCTTCGTCACCGTGTCGCCGTTCAACCTCGGCAAGCATCGGTGCCGCGATCACGAGGAGCCCCACCGCGCCGATCCGCTCGAAGCGTTCTCCGAGCTCGGAGAAGCGCTCGCTGACCGTCGCCTGCCTCGCTTCGTTCTGCGGGGTCAGCTCATTCTTCGCGGGTGCGGCATCGGGATTCATCGGCATACCTTCGAATCGGCCGTCCTCGCCGTGGTGTTGAGGCTCGTTTCGTCGGATTCGGGGGATTCGGGGGGAGCCCGGGAATCATTCCGTCAGTTCGAGTCGGACGATTCCCTCGTCGATCAGGCGGACGATCGCCTCATCGATCGCCCGATCGGGTTCCTGAATCGTGTCCCGCATGCGATCGACGGCCAGGCCGACACCGGCCAGATCGAGCACTTGGGCCTCGACCTTCCCCAGCGCAGGATCCGCCAGATCGACCTGACTATGCTCGATTCGAAGTCCCGCACCGCCCGGAAGCCCGAGTCCGGGCTGCGCCCCACTCTCGTCCACGAATCGGGCCGCCTCGATCAGGGCCGCTTCGATCGGCAGACCCAATACGGGCGCGTCTTCGTCGGGCGCAAGATTCGCGTGAAACTCGAAATTTCCGTCGTCCCAGTTAGCCATTCGGACCAGCGCCTTGATCCCGATGGCCGCCCCCATCTGCGCGGACATCATCATCCCGTTGGCCACGTGGACGATCCCGACCTCTCCGCGATTCATCAGCGTGAATCGACCGGAAGGCACGCATTGGCCGAAACTCATGATCAGATCCGGCAGCCCAAGCGTATCGATCGAGCCGGTGATGCCGCCGAGGCGTCGCGCATGCTCGCTGGCCTTCACGGCGTTCAAGTACGCGATCGTTTCGTCTTCCTTGTCCTTCGCGATCGCGAACTGGATTCCGATTCCCCGCACATGCCCTGTGTCGTCGAGGTCATGCCGTGCGACGGCGCCGGGCAGTCCACGCTCTTCACCCGTAGTTGGATGAACGATGGCGACGACGACGTCCTGGCCGATCGGCGGGGGGTCCTCGCTGATCGCAACAAGGACGCCCGCCAGGCTGAGGTTTCTTGTGTGTCCCTCGATCTCACTCACACCGGGGACACGCACCCGTGCGCGTACATGAGCGACCGAACGCGGCGCGCATCGCGCCCCGTCGCCCCGCTCGCGCTCGTCCACGAGGCGTGTACCGAGCGCCGCTTCAAGACACTCGCGAATCTCCTGTGGCGTGTCGCTCATTTCGAGCGCAACACCGCTGTGCCCGCCGTTGGCTTCAAACTCGATCGGAATCGTCTGAACGACACGCCCTTCGAGTTCCACCGTCTTGTCGATGAAAGGAAGATCGACCCAGACCATGACCGGTTCGCCGTAGAGCAGCTCGAGATGCCCGGGAATAAAAAGCCCCCCGTTGACGAGGTTCGCCTCGTACTCCCGTTCGAGGGCCTCGCGCGAATCGAACGCGACGCGCAATACTCGAAAGGCCTGGCTCAAGGTGACTCCTCCACCGCGGGACGCGATGTTCCAAAGAGTCAATCGGCGAATCCACCAGAAAAGAAAACCGGACCTCGCGATCCGGCGTTTACCGGATTCGCGCAGGCGCGACCGACTCCAATCCGCGCGGAATCAAAGCAGCAGGTTGAGCGGGTCTGAGAGAATTCTTCCCAGCCGCGAAGTAAACCGGACTGCGTCGGCGCCATCGATCACCCGGTGGTCATAGGACAGAGAGAAGGGCAGCACGAGTCGCGGCTCGAAGCGGCCCCTTCCCGCCTCGAGCGGGGATTCAACAGACGTGCCCGCGGATTCTTCGTCGGCTGCATCCGCCGTCCAGTCGAGCGGGGATGGACCGTTCCAGCGAGGTTCGACGCGGGTCTTTGAGAGGCCGAGGATCGCCACTTCCGGCGCGTTCACGATGGGCGAGAACGTGGTGCCACCGATCCCGCCGAGACTCGAGATCGTAAAGCACGCCCCGGAGAGATCCGCGGGGGAGAGCTTTCGCGCCCGGGCGCGCTCCGCCGTTTCCCCGACTTCGCGGGCGAGTTCGTAGAGCCCCTTTTGATCGACGTCCCGAATCACCGGAACGACGAGCCCCTGATCCGTATCGACAGCGATCCCGAGGTGGCAATAGTCCTTCATGATGAGGTGATCGCCTTCCGGCGCGAGGGAGGACTTGAACTTAGGGAACTCAGCCAGGGTCAACGCGACCGCCTTCATCACGAAGAGCAGCGGCGAGAGTTTGACGCCGCGTTCGTCCGCCGCCGCGCGGCGGTCTCGGCGAAAGCGCTCGAGATCTGTGATCTCGGCTTCGTCGTGCTGGGTGACGTGGGGAATATTCAGCCAGCTTCGATGCAGGGCGGGCCCGGCGACCTTTTGGATCCGCGTGAGCGGCTCCTCGCGGGTCGGGCCATCTTTGCTGAAGTCGACACTCGGGACTTTGGGAATGCCTGAGCCCTGTGAAGGCCCTGCGCTCTGAGCGGTGTCCCCCGCGAAGCGCTCTCGAACCTGCGCCTTCAAGTCCTCGACGAGAACCCGGCCGGAAGGCCCTGTCCCGGCCGCCGCCTCGATCGGCACACCGAGTTCTCGCGCATAACGGCGAACGAGGGGGCTCGCGTGCGGGACGCCGCTTCGGTCGGGAATCGGGTCCGATGCCGCACGCGACAGAGGCCGTTCTGCTTGAAACGCTTGTTCCGCGGGTGGCGACGCCGCGACCGGCACAGCAGTCGGCATTTCCGTCGAGGGTGGCGGCGCCGCCGGCGTGGGTTCTTCAACGGGTGGCGCGGCCGCCTCAACCGGCGGACCGCCGCCCTCGTCCTGAGCATCCGCAACATCAGGGACGGCATCGGCGGCGACATCCAGAACGACCAACACGCTGCCTTCGGACACACGATCGCCTTCGGCGACGCGAATATCCGAAACGACGCCCGCTGCGGTCGACGGAATCTCCATCGTCGCCTTGTCGCTTTCCACGCTGACGAGCGGATCATCGAAGGCGACTTCGTCCCCCTTCGACACGAGCAATTCGACGACTTCGACTTCCTCGAAGTCACCGATATCCGGCACGCATATTTCGAGCGACTGACTCAAACGACTGACTCCAGAACTGCGATGGGGCGCTTTGCTATTCGGTGCTGTGCGATTCGGCGCGCTGCTATTCGGCGCTTCGCGCTATTCGGCGCTTCGCGCTATTCGGCGCTTCGCGCCTCTCCCGAGACGGGCGTTTAGCGGTGACGTGGGGCTTCGTTTTCCGTGTCGAGTCCGTATTTCTTGATGGCGCGAGCGACATGATCGCGATCGACATCACCGACCTCGGCGAGTGCACTCAAGGCGGAGACGCAGACGTTGTTGCGATGAACCTCGAAGAACTGGCGCAGCTTCTCGCGGCTATCACTCCGCCCCCAGCCGTCGGTCCCGAGTGTGCGGAACTCGCGACCACGCGGGATATAGGCGCGAATCTGTTCGGAGTAGAGACGCATATAATCCGTTGCCGAGACGATCGGCCCCGCCGTTCCCAGCAGCTGTCGCTCGACGAAGCTCATCCGCGGCTCTTCCCCGGGATGCATCAGGTTCCATCGATCGACGTCCTGGCCGTCTCGCGCGAGTTCATTGAAACTCGTCACGCTCCAGACATCCGCGGTCACGCCGTGATCCTTCTCGAGCATTTCCGCCGCAGCGATCACTTCACGCAATATCGTGCCGGACCCCATCAGCTGAATGCGCGGACCTCCGCCCTGCCCCTCGCGAATCCGGTACATCCCCTTCAGGATCCCATTCGAAACCCCTTCGGGCATTTCCGGCTGGGGGTACTTCTCGTTCATCACGGTCAGGTAGTAATAGATATTCTCACCGTCGCGATACATGCGACGCAGACCGTCTTGCACGATGACCGCGAGTTCGTAGGCATAGGTCGGGTCGTAGGAAACACAACTCGGCACCGTATTGGCGAGCAGATGGCTATGGCCGTCCTGATGTTGCAGGCCCTCCCCGGCCAGGGTCGTCCGCCCCGCTGTCCCACCTAACAAGAAGCCGCGGCACTGCATATCGCCCGCTGCGTACGCGAGATCGCCGACGCGTTGAAAGCCGAACATCGAGTAGAAGATGTAGAACGGGATCATGTGCACGCCGTGGTTCGCGTAACTGCTCCCCGCTGCAACAAAGGATGCCATGGCACCGGCCTCGTTGATTCCCTCTTGCAGGATCTGGCCGTCCGTTTCCTCGCGGTAGTAGGCGACTTGATCCGAATCGACCGGATCGTAGAGCTGGCCCACCGAGGAGTAGATTCCCAGGCGCCTGAACATTCCTTCCATGCCGAAGGTTCGGGACTCGTCCGGCACGATCGGAACGATGTGCTTTCCGAGCGCCTTATCCCGCGTAAGGACCTGCAGGATTCTCACCGCCGCCATCGTCGACGACATCTCGCGCTCGCCCGTCCCCTTAAGCAGCGCCGCAAAAGCGTCGAGTTCGGGGATCTCGAGCGGCGGCGCGTCAGTCCGCCTAACAGGGAGGTAGCCGCCCAAGGCTTTCCTGCGCTCATGCATGTACTTCATCTCCGGACTCTCGGCGTCCGGCATGTAGAACGGGGCCTTGCCGATCTCATCGTCGGAGATCGGGATGTTGAAGCGATCCCGGAAGGCACGCAGCGCAGACTCGGCCATATCATGCATCTGATGCGTCACGTTCTGGCCCTCGCCCGCCTCGCCCGTGCCGTACCCCTTCACCGTCTTCGCCAGGATCACCGTCGGCTGCCCCGTATGCGCGACCGCTTCGGCGTAGGCCGCGTAGACCTTGTGCGGATCGTGCCCCCCGCGATTGAGGCGCCAGATGTCTTCGTCGGGCATCGTCGCGACCATCTCCGCGAGCTCCGGATACTTCCCGAAAAAATGCTCTCGCGTATAGGCGCCGCCACGAACCTGATAGGCCTGATACTCGCCATCGACGGCTTCTTCCATGCGCTTGCGAAGCAGTCCCGTGCTGTCCTTCGCGATCAAAGGATCCCATCGGCCGCCCCAGATCACCTTGATGACGTTCCAGCCGTTGCCGCGGAAGTTGGCTTCGAGTTCCTGGATGATCTTGCCGTTGCCACGAACGGGTCCGTCGAGTCGCTGCAGGTTGCAGTTCACGACGAAGACGAGATTGTCGAGCTTCTCGCGACCGGCAAGAGAGATGGCCCCAAGACTCTCGGGCTCGTCCGTCTCACCGTCCCCCAAGAAGGCCCAGACCTTTCGGCCCTTCGTATCGATCATGCCGCGATCGCGTAGGTAGCGCATGAAGCGCGCCTGATAGATCGCCATCAAAGGCCCGAGTCCCATGGAGACCGTCGGGAATTGCCAGAAGTCGGGCATCAAGCGCGGATGGGGGTAACTCGAGAGTCCGCCCGCTTCGACTTCCTGCCGAAAGCCGTGCAACTGATCCTCGCTGATGCGTCCCTCAAGGAAGGCGCGGGCGTAGATCCCCGGCGCCACATGCCCCTGGATGTAGAGCAGGTCGCCGCCGTGATCTTCCGTCGGCGCGTGAAAGAAGTGGTTGAAGCCGACGTCGTAGAGCGTGGCCGCTGAAGCGAAACTCGAGATGTGCCCGCCGAGACTCGAGTCCACACGATTGGCCTGAACGACCATCGCCATTGCGTTCCAGCGGATGAAGGAGCGAATCCGCTCCTCGAGCTTGGGATCGCCCGGACTCGCTTTCTGAAGCGCCTCGGTGATCGTGTTGATGTAGGCCGTCGTGGCCCGGTACGGCAGGTGGGCGCCCTTCCGGCGCGCACGGCGCACGAGTCGTCCGATCAGGAAATGCGCTCGCTCGACCCCCTCGCGCTCAAAGACGGCGTCGAGGGCTTCGAGCCACTCGCGGGTTTCGATCGGATCCGCGTCGTCGAGCGCGATGTCCTTCGGGTTCGACTCCGGATCTGACATGTGCGCATTCCTCCCTGCTCGCTCGACCGGATCGTGCGCGATGCCCGCCCTGAACTCAGGCTCGCTGAGGCCAACCAGGACTAGGGCAAGTTCGCGTACGAGCCGCGGGGGGAATCTTGATGGTCGGACACGCCCGGATGCTTGGCAACCGGCACACCCCGAGGCTCACCTGATCAATCGTCCGAAGACAGGAAGAGCTGAAGCACGTACCAGAAGAGCATCGCGACCGACGCGAAGAGCGCGAGCGACGCCGCGACATAGCGATCTTCGGGGTAGTGAAGCATCACGTTCGACGTGTCGTAGAGAATCGCACCGCCCGCCAGACCGATCATCGCTACCGAGAACCACGTTCCAAGATGAAACCCGGTGATCACCGCCGCCGCGATGGCAACGATGGCCAGAATAAACGCGAATCGCAGGAAGCTCCCCATGAAGCTGAAGTCCTTGCGCGTCGTAAACACAACAGCGGTCAGTCCCGCGAACCCGAGCAGCGTCACAATCGCCGCACTCTGGATGACACCGCCGCCGGCCGTTGCGTCCGCGATGTAGAGCAGCGGCACGAAGACGATTGCCTCCGCGACGATGAAGCCGCCTAGAGCCGCGTACTGCGCCGGGAGCGACTCGGTCTTGAAAGCCGTGTTCTGCGCGACCCAGCCGACGATCATGAAGGCGCCCATGACGAGCAGCCAGGATCCGCCGAGGAGTGCTTCCGCAATCGTCGCGGCCAGCCCGGATCCGAAGAGCAACAACTCTACGCCTACGAACGCCACGATCGCGCCCATCAGGTGGTTGTAGGTCTTCGTGATGAAATCAGCGCGGGCATCGACCGACTGCTGGCCGATCGGAACGCCCATCTGACCGTAGTCCTGGGGTTGGCTCATCCTATTCGATCTCCTTCAAAGTCCGACGTTTCTCGCCGGATGCGCGGCGAGCGAATCTTCGCCCTCGCCGCCGACGCAGAGTGCGCAGGCCTGGGGGACAACAGTCGTACCGATCGGCACGACGTCAAGTTACGGTGAGAGAACGATGAGCGAATCAGTCGCCCATTTCGGCGCTGACCAACTCGTCGTCGTCCACTTCTTCCTCAACCGGCATCGGACGTGCACCGCCACGATGATCTCGCCGCTTCGCGCGCATCGAGCGCACCTCACGCTCGAACACGTCGACCGCCTTCGACAGTGCGAGTTCCGGCTCGTCATCGCGTTCGTGGGCGATCAGCTCTCGACCTTTCGCCTGACACCGGATCTTCGCCTCAGCGGCCCCGTGTTGATGGTGATTGCTGCCCTCGACGTGGACCACGACGTGAATCAGGTCCTTCTGTCCCTCGGCGAGCTTCCGGATGCGCGTCTCCGCTGCATCCCGACGTCCACCATTGAGGTCAGTCTTGACGTGCCATTGGATATCCATGTCAGGGGGCTCCTTCTGTTGAAACGATCGTCTCACGTGCGAGATCGATCTCGTAATTCCGGTAGGTCTTCTCGATCTGCCCACCCATCTTCTCAAGGGCACCACGCATGCGCGTATTGTTCTCGAGAATGAGCGATGCTTCGCCGTTGGCGAGGCCTTTGCGGAGGGCGACCTTGAAGGTTTCGGCATAAAGCGCCGCGCCGAGAGGCAAATTCTGGAATTCCGGTGCGACGCCGAGCATAAAAATGCGGACGCGCGTAATGATCTTCTTTTTGCGCAGCGCGTGGATCCACCCGAAGGGGAAAACGCGCCCGTTCATCTTCTTCACGACCTGGTTGAAGTCCGGCAGCGTGACGGCAATTCCGGCAACACGTCCGTCGATTTCAGCGATCAGCACCAGCTCGGGATCCAGGATCGATTTGAGCCCCTGGGCGATGAACTCAAACTCCTCATCCGTCACACGCACGTGGGCCCAGTTCTGCTCCCAGGCGCCCACGTAAACGTCGTGAATCCGTGCAACCTCTTCATCGAACTTCTTGATGTCGATGCTGCGAATCGTGATTTCTGGACGGCGCGACATCAGCCGGTCCGAGACGCGGATCATCTTCTGGATGCCCTCCATCTCGGCATCACACATGTACGCGTACCAATCCATCGCGGGACGAAGTCCAATCGCTTCGTAGATCCCCGGGTAGTAGGCGGAGTTATGCGGGTTCGCCACGAAGGGATCGCTGTCGAAGCCGTCAACGAGCAGGCCGAATTCATGATTCGTATTGAAGTTGAAGGGGCCGATGACCTTCGTCATGCCCTGCTCGAGGAGCCAGCTGCGCGCGGCGTCAAGCAAGGCGAGGGCGACCTGCGGATCGTCGATGAATTCGAAGAAGCCGAAGAAGGCCGTCCCGGGCTCTTCTTCCTGATAGATCTCATCGACGCACGCGGCGATCGTGCCCACGTCTCGGCCATCGCGAGTCGCCATAAAATATGCGACGCGGGCATGGCCGAAGTAGGGATTCTTGGCGGGATCGAAGAACTGCTTCCGCTCGAAGTAGAGTGGCGGAACCCAATGGGGATCGTTCTCGTAGATCGTGAACCATGTCCGGACGAAGCGTTCGGTCTCTCGCGGAAGCGAGACCTCGGCCACCTCGACTGAACCCATTCACACCTCCACGGGGTCGCGTGATCAGCCGCGCCCACAACCGCATCATAGGTCACCCGCCGGTTCGATGCTCCGCGCGGGGCTGACCCGGGTTCGAATCAGCTGCTGCAAGGGGGGAGCGAAAACGGCCTCGGCCCTTCGCGTGATGACTAGCCGAATCGGCCCGTGATATAATCCTGCGTCCGCTGCTCGGCGGGATTCGTGAAGATTTTCTCCGTAGCGCCCTCTTCCACCAGGGTCCCCAGATGGAAGAATGCAGTTCGCTGGGAGACGCGCGCCGCTTGTTGCATAGAGTGCGTCACGATCACGATCGTGTATTGCTCGCGCAGCTCATCCATCAGTTCTTCGACCCGCGCCGTAGCGATGGGATCAAGGGCGGAGCACGGTTCGTCCATCAGGATGACTTCGGGACGAACGGCAATCGCGCGGGCGATACAGAGTCGCTGCTGCTGACCGCCGGAAAGGCTCGTGCCCGGATCATCGAGACGATTCTCGACCTCTTCTAGGAGCCCGGCCTTTCTTAAGCTTCGATGGACGAGTTCATCGAGCTCGCCCTTACTGTCGGTCATACCGTGAATCTTTGGGCCGTAGGCGACGTTGTCGTAAATCGACTTGGGAAAGGGATTCGGCTTTTGAAAGACCATCCCAATCCGCGCGCGGAGCTTAACGACGTCGAGGTCTCGAGCGTAAATGTCTTCGCCATCAAGCAAGACATCGCCCTCCACGCGACAGCCGGGCACAACGTCATTCATCCGGTTGAGACAACGCAAGTACGTCGACTTCCCGCAGCCCGAGGGACCGATCAATGCCGTCACCTCATTCGCGCCGATCTCGAGTTCGACGTTATGCAACGCCTGCTTCTCGCCGTAGAAAACGTCAAGCCCCACAGTTTTCATCTTCGTGTTCACGACTGACCTTTCGACTCGAAGCGACTCCGCACCCAGACGGCGGCCGCATTCATCAGGATCAGGAAACTCAAGAGCACCATGATCCCCGCGGCGGTCCGAGCCACAAAGGCCCGCTCCGGCGCATCATTCCACAAGTAGATCTGGACCGGCAGGACCGTCGACGGATCGGAGACCCCGCTCGGCAGGTCCGCAACGAAGGCCACCATGCCGATCATCAGCAAAGGGGCCGTCTCGCCCAACGCCCTCGCCATCCCAAGAATGGTGCCCGTCAATATTCCCGGAATCGCTTGCGGAAGCACCTGATGGAACACCGCCTGAGTCGGCGTCGCACCCAGCGCGAGGGCCGCCTCCCGGATCGACGGCGGAACCGCCGCGAGCGCTGCGCGTCCCGCAATAATGATCGTCGGCAGCGTCATCAGCGCGAGAACCAGACCTCCGACCATCGGCGCCGACCGCGGCAGGCCAAAGAAGTTCAGAAAAACCGCGAGGCCCAACAAGCCGAAGATGATTGACGGCACCGCGGCCAGGTTGTTGATGTTGACTTCAACGAGATCAGTCCAACGATTTCGAGGGGCGAACTCTTCGAGGTAGAGCGCCGCGCCAACGCCAATCGGAAAACTGATCAGGAGCGTCACCAACAAGGTGAGAATCGAGCCGCGAATGGCCCCCTGCATCCCCGCCAATTCCGGCTCCCGACTGTCTCCCTCCGTCAAGAAGCGCGTATTCAGTTGGCGATCGATCCGACCTGCTTCGAGCCAGGTTGAGAGCCAGGCGATCTGGCGGTCTGAGATCTTGCGATCGCCTTCCGCGACCTCTGCCAGGATCTCGCCCTTGAGAAAGAGGTCCGCGTCATCGGAGAGCGGAAGCAGGAACGTCGTGGGCGTGCCCACCACCCCAGGATTCGCCAGCGCGAAGTCACGCACGTCGTATTCCGCACCGACGCTGAACAAGCGATCGAGCTCACGCTTCGCCTTCCGCCCCTTCGCGTCTTCAAATTCGCTCCGCGTCGCCGTTCGGATCGGCTTCCGGAAGTCGGTGCGGGCGAGTCGCTCAAGCAGGGGCTCATCGCCCGGATCGGCTTCGATCACGAGCTCAACGCGGACGAAGGAATGGGTCAGCGCCGGCACGCTTCGAGAAGCGACGGAGGCCAGCAGCGCCAGAAGTGCCGCAAGCGCGAAGCCGAGAGCGAGCACCCCAGCGAGTCTGAAGAGCCGCTCCTGGCGGTAGCGTCGCCGAAGGCGCGCATCCGAGATCGCCGGCGATCCTTTCTGCTCGGTGGCCTTACTCATATTGCTCGCTGAATCGTCGAACGACGCCGAGGGCCACCAGGTTGAGAGCCAGAGTCACAAGGAAGAGTGTCAAGCCGAGCGCGAAGGCCGCAAGCGTCTTCGCCGAGTCGAAGGCCTGATCCCCGGTCAAGAGCGTCATGATCTGAACGGTTACGGTCGTCACCGCTGCAAACGGATTGGCCGTGAGGTTCGCAGCAAGCCCCGCCGCCATCACGACGATCATCGTCTCCCCGATCGCTCGCGAAACCGCGAGCAAAAAGGCGCCGACGATTCCGGGAAGGGCCGCCGGAACCATCACCTTGCGAATCGTCTCCGATTCCGTCGCGCCCATCGCAAGCGAGGCCTCTCGAAGCGAGCGCGGAACGGCGGTCAGCGCGTCATCGGAAAGCGATGACACGAAGGGAATAATCATCACGCCCATCGCAAGCCCCGCCGCCAGCGCGCTTTCGCTCGCGACCTGAAGCCCGAGCGCCGCCCCAACTGTGCGCACAACAGGCCCGAGTGTGAGCGCCGCAAAACTGCCCCAGACGACGGTCGGGACGCCCGCGATGACTTCGAGCACGGGCTTCATAATGGCCCTCGATCGATCATTTGCATAGAACGCAAGGTGGATCGCGGCCATCAGACCAATCGGTCCGGCGATGAGCATGGCGATGGCTGTGATCAGCAGGGTTCCGGCGAAGACCGGGATCGCGCCGAAGGATCCGGAGGAACCGACCTGATCGGATCGCAACGCCGTCTGAGGGCTCCACTCCAGACCGAAAAAGAACTCAGTGGGACTGACGAGCTGGAAGAAGCGCTGCGATTCGAAGAGGAGGGAGACGACGATGCCGATCGTCGTAAAGACGGCCACGACGGAGCTCGCGAGCAGAATCCCCTGAATTGCCCGTTCGTAGAGACTACGGTTGCGACGACTGATCACAGGCCGCCCTCTTTCCGAAAGACGCGACTCTCGAAAATGACTGCAATGGCGACGATGGCGATCAGCGTGATCACCAGCCGGGGTGCCTCGAACAAGAAGGATCTCCTACGACCTCGGCCGCGAGCGTCGCATCGAGCGCGCGGATTCGGCGCGCCTTACCGGGGGATTGGGGACCAGAATGTGCCTGATCGTGCGCGTCACGGCGCTCCACTCAAGTGAAGGAACGGTGACGTTTTGGTGACATCCGATAGGGGACCCATCCGGGCCCGAATGAGGGGCTGATAGGCTTAATCTCGGTTCGCCCGGATGCCACGCGACCGACACGCGATCGTCACGATCGCTTGTTATCCACACTCTGCCGAGCCCTACTCTCACAGGTGCCCCGTCAGGAGAACCCAACGCATGGTCAAGACGCAAACCGGAGCCCCCACGATCAAGACCGGCCGTGAAGTCGATCACCTGCGCAGCCTTGCCCTCCGCATGGGTGGGCTCGGCGAAGCGATTCTCGAGAAGAGTCTGCGCGCGGTCTGGCAACGCGATGTACAGCTCGCGGAGGAAGTGGTCCAAGACGATCTCGAGATCGATCGCATCGATGTGGAAATTGACGCCGCGGTCCTTTCCGTCCTCGCGCTGCGTGCGCCGGTCGCCTCCGATCTTCGTCAGACCCTCGCGATCAAAACCATGGCGACGGACCTCGAGCGAATCGGCGATCTCGCGCGCAACATCGCCAGCTCGGCTCGCAGTCTCGCTGCCCACGAGCCGACAACCCCGCCGCACCAGCTCCGGGCGCTCTCGGAAGACAGCCAGCGCAGCCTGACTCGAGCGCTCCGCTCGTTTGCCGACCTCGACGTCGACCTCGCCCGCGCCGTGCTGCAGGAGGACGATGACATCGATGCCGCCGAAGGCCAGGTCATCCGCGATTCGATCGACCGAATTCAGAGTGACGCTCGGCTCTCCCACCAGGAGATCGATTTCATCTTCATCGCCAAGCATCTCGAGCGGGTCGCTGACCATGCGACCAACATCGCCGAAGAAGTCATCCTCGCGGCGGAATCGGTCAATCTCAAACACGCGGAAAAGCTCGCGACCTGAACCGCGTCTTTTCCCCTTTCTCGCCCCTATTTCGCCCCTTTCTCTGCGCGCGCGCATCGTCCATGCTTTGCCCCGAAACCTTCGAATCCCCCGAGAGACATGGCCCACCGAATTCTCGTCGTCGATGATGAACCGGACATCCTGGATCTGACCTCCCTTGCCCTGCGCCAGGACGGCTTCGAGGTCGAGACCGCCACGACGGGCGACGAAGCGCTCGCACAGCTTCGCCGATCGAAGCCCGACCTCGTCGTGCTCGACCTAATGCTGCCGGATCGACCAGGAACCGAAGTCTGTCGACTCATTCGCGGGGACAAGGACCTGGCGTCGGTTCCCGTAATCATGCTCACGGCGCGTACCGACGAGGTCGACCGAGTCGTCGGATTCGAACTCGGCGCCGACGACTACGTCACCAAGCCGTTCTCGCCACGCGAACTGTGCTTACGGATCAGGGCGGTCTTGCGCCGCGGCACGCCCTCGGAGGCGGCCCCGGAACTCCTCAGCCAACACGGCCTGCAGCTCGATCTAGAACGACACCAGTGTCGATTCAACGAGGTCGAGATCGGACTCACCGCGAAGGAGTTCATACTGCTCGCGACGCTGATGAGACGCCCCGGGCGCGTGCAAACCCGGGAGCGCCTCCTCGAAGAGGTCTGGGGTGAAGGCATCGCCGTCACGCATCGCACGGTCGACACACATATGAAACGCCTGCGAGAGAAGCTGGGTTCCGCGGGCGACTTGATCGACACCGTGCGGGGCGTGGGCTACCGCTTTCAAGAGTGAAGGGACTCAAACGAAAACTCTTCGCGGCGTTCGCGACCTTCGCCGCGCTCGTCATCCTCCTCGCTACCTCGCTCTCGGCGCAGGATGCCTTCACCGCCCGTGAGATCATCGTCCTCTTCGCGACGTCCCTGCTCGGCGCCCTCGCCTTTTCATTCATCGCGAGTCGTGTGATCTCCCCCGCCTTCGAGCAGATCGCCGAGTTCGCGAACTCCCTCGCCAAGGGCCGGCGCGACGCGCGTCTACATTGGACCTACGGGGACGATCGCGACTCCGCTGCGGGGGCGCTCAACCGATTGGCCGATCAGCTGCTCGGCGAAATCGATCACGCGCGGAGCGAAGCCCAGCAGCTGGCCGCCGTCATGACGGGTATGGCCGGGGGCGTGCTTGTTCTCGATCTCAATGACCGGGTCATCCACGTCAATCCGGGCTTTCGTGAACTCTTCCAGTCTTGGGGTCCCACCCAGGACCGGCCCCTGCTCGAAGTCGTTCGTTCCCCGGATGTCGAAGACATCCTCAAGGAAGCGAAACGACAGAACGCGCCGGTCGTCCGGGACATCGAGGTTCGATCGGGAGGAGACCGAACCGTCCTCGCCCATGCCGTACGCTTTCCCGCGGAGGGGCCGCCCGCCGGCACCCTGGTCGTGTTTCACGATGTCACCGAGATTCGTCGCGTCGACCGCGTGCGGCGAGACTTCGTGGCCAACGCCTCCCACGAGCTTCGGACGCCGCTCACCGCCGTCCAGGGCTTCGCCGAAACCCTCGATCGCGGCGGCCTTGCGGCCGCGGATCAGGAACGCGCGCTCGGAGCCATCCTTCGCAACGTCAAGCGGATGGAGGATCTGATCGACGACCTGATGGCCTTGTCGCGGATCGAACACTCGGAATACACCCTCGTTCGTGGTCCCGTCGACGCGAAGCGTATTGCGCGTGAGCGGGTCGATGACCTCAAACCCCGCATCGAGCGAGAAGAGATGACGATCGAGATCTTGGGCGACGAAGGGCTCGTCTGCGCCTGCGACCAAAGCGCACTGACCCATATTCTCGACAACCTGCTGACGAATGCCCTTCGCTACTCCGATCGCGGCGGACGCATCGACGTTTCGATCGAGGCCGCAGGCGACATGATCGAAATCGCGATCTCGGATACCGGCATTGGCATTCCCGAAGAATCGCTTGACCGAATCTTTGAACGCTTCTTTCGCGTCGATGCCACTCGCGCGCGCGCTGTCGGGTCCACCGGCCTCGGGCTCTCGATCGTCCGCCACCTGGTCCAAGCCATGGGCGGAACGATCCGGGTCGAAAGCCAGGTCGGAGTCGGCTCGCGCTTCAGCTTCACCGTTCCGCGCGATTCATCCTCGACCGCCGGCGCCTAATCGTTCCGCCCAGTGGCAATCAGTCCGAGCTGCCCTCCGCGATGGAGAAGACCAAGCCTTCGCCGTCTTCCGCGAGGTCGCCCTTGACCGTCACGCCTTCTCCGAACTCACCCTCTAGGATGCGCATCGCCAGCGGATCTTGGACCTCACGCTGAATTAGGCGCTTGAGCGGCCTAGCACCGTATTGCGGGTCGTAGCCCCGCCGCGCCAGGAATGCCCGTGCCTCGTCACTGAGCGTCAGCGAGAGTCGCCGCTCAGCCAACCGCGCATCGAGCTGTTCCAGCTGAATATCGAGGATGAACCCGATCTGCTCCTCGCGCAGCGCGTGGTAAATCACGACATCGTCGATGCGATTCAGGAACTCCGGCTTGAAGTGCCCGCGCAAGGCATCGGTGACGCGGCTCCGCATCTCCGTCTCGTCGTCGACATCGAGTTCGACGATATGCTGGCTGCCGATATTCGAGGTCATGATCAGGACGGTGTTGCGGAAGTCGACGGTGCGTCCCTGCCCGTCTGTCAGTCGGCCGTCATCGAGAATCTGCAAGAAGATGTTAAACACATCTGGATGCGCCTTCTCGATCTCGTCGAAGAGCACGACGCTATAGGGTCGCCTTCGGACCGCCTCGGTCAGATAGCCGCCCTGGTCGTACCCCACGTATCCGGGAGGCGCGCCAACGAGGCGCGAGACCGCGTGCTTCTCCATGAACTCGCTCATGTCGACGCGGATCATGGCCTGCTCATCATCGAAGAGGAAGTCAGCGAGCGCGCGTGCGGTCTCCGTCTTACCGACACCGGTCGGACCGAGGAAGATGAACGAACCAATCGGGCGACTCGGATCCTGCAGCCCGGCTCGAGCGCGGCGGACCGCATTCGAAACAGCACCCAGTGCCTCGTCCTGCCCGATCACTCGATCTCGCAATCGCGTTTCCATCGTGAGGAGCTTTTCCTGCTCCCCTTCTAGCATCTTCGAAACCGGCACACCGGTCCACTTCGAAACGATCTCGGCGACCTCTTCGCTCGTCACCTCTTCGGAGAGCATGCTGCCCGCCGCCTGAAGCGTCTCGAGTTCCTTCTGCTTTTCGCCAATCTCGTTCTCGAGTTCGACAAGCTTGCCGTAGCGAAGCTCCGCGGCCCGCTCGAGGTCGCCGGCTCGCTCCGCGCGCTCGTAGTCCGCAGTCAGCGATTCTCGTCGCTCCTTCGCACTGCGCACGCCCGCGATCAACTCCTTCTCGATCTCCCATGTGCCCTTCATCGAGTCCGACTGTTCACGAAGTTCGGCGATCTCCGCTTCAACGGATTCCAGACGCTCCTTGCTCGCGTTGTCGGACTCCTTACGCAGCGCTTCCCGTTCAATCTCGAGCTGCGTTCGCTTTCGCTCGAGCTGGTCGAGCTCTTCGGGCATCGAGTCAACCTGCACGCGCACGCGGCTTGCCGCTTCATCGACGAGGTCGATGGCCTTGTCAGGCAGAAAGCGATCCGTGATGTAGCGATGCGAAAGCGTCGAGGCCGCGACGAGCGCGGCATCCTGAATTCGCACGCCGTGGTGAACCTCGTAGCGCTCCTTGAGTCCGCGAAGAATCGAGATCGTATCCTCGACCGTCGGCTCGCCGACGAAGACCGGCTGGAAGCGACGCGCGAGCGCCGCGTCCCCTTCGACGTACTTGCGGTACTCATCGAGGGTCGTCGCGCCGATGCAGCGAAGTTCGCCGCGAGCGAGCGCCGGCTTCAGCATATTGGCCGCATCCGCCGACCCCTCTGCATTGCCCGCCCCCACAATTGTGTGGAGTTCGTCGATGAACAAGATGACCTGGCCATCGGCTTCCGAGACTTCGCGGAGCACCGCCTTCAAGCGATCCTCGAACTCGCCGCGATACTTTGCGCCAGCGATCAATGAGCCGATGTCGAGGGAGACCACGCGACGATTCTTGAGCGACTCGGGGACGTCCCCTTCGATGACGCGAAGAGCGAGGCCCTCGGCGATGGCGGTCTTCCCGACGCCGGGCTCGCCGATCAGGATCGGGTTGTTCTTGCTGCGTCGTGACAATACCTGGATGACGCGACGGATCTCTTCATCGCGGCCGATCACCGGATCGAGCTTCCCGATTCGAGCCGCTTCCGTCAGATCGGTGCCGAATTTCTCGAGCGCCTGATACTTCGACTCGGGATCGGGGTCGGTAATCTTCGCGCCGCCTCGGATCGACTGCAGGGATTGCAGGATCGCATCCGGCGTCGCACCGACACCGCGCAGGATACGCCCGCAGGCATCCGACTCATCCCGCGCCATCGCGAGCAGCAGATGCTCGGTCGAGACGTATTCGTCTTGCATCCCGTCCGCTTCATCGAACGCGCCCTGAAGAACGCGATTCAGCGCAGTGCCGATCTGCGGCTGCGCGCCACCGCTGACCTTGGGCTGCTGTTCAAGCTGGCGTTCGACGTCGCCTAAGAGCGCGTCGAGAGAGACGCCCAGCTTCTGCAGAACGGGAATCGTGCTGCCTTCGGGTTGCGCGAGAAGTGCACCCAGCATGTGGCAAGGCTCGAGCGTTTGATGCCCGCGCGATGAGCATTGGCTCTGCGCAGCCTCGAGGGCTTCCTGGCTCTTGATTGTCAGCTTGTCGAATCGCATCCCGCACCTCCTCTTCGCCGGTGTTTCCAGCGATGGCGAAGGAGATGGGCGCGGAGCAAACGATGTCAACCAACTGACGCAAAAAGGCGTCTCTCGGCGAGCTGACCGGCGTTACAGATCGAATTGAATCGCAACCCGCTCCGCGATCACGGGCGTCACCCGGTCCTTGATGAAGGCCTGATGATCGGGATGTACCGCGTAGGTCTTGAAGTCCTCTGCGCTCTCGAAATCGGCGACCACGACAAAATCATAGTTGCCTTCGCGCAGCCCAAGATCGGCGCCGTAGGTATAGGCCGCGATCTCTGAGATCGTCTGCGCGAGAAGAAACAAGCCCTCTTCGAGCCGGGCGGCAGTATCCGCGGGGGCGTCTTCTTTGAAGGTGAACATCGCAACGTGTCGAATCATTGGGAGCAACCTCGTTGCCGATCGAATCGCGAGCGAGAGGCCCGCACGCGATCAGCCGATCTTTCTATGCTTGAACTTCTGTGACTTTGCGCCGCCGCTTTCGGCGATCCGCTTCGCGCGCTGCTCCGTATAGAAATCCCAGGAGCCGCTGCAGAACTCGATCTCGGCATCCCCTTCGAAGCCGAGAATATGCGTCGCGACGCGATCCAGGAAATAGCGATCATGGGTAATCACGATCGCGCATCCGGGATAGGACGTGAGCGATTCCTCGAGCACGCGAAGGGTCACGAGGTCGAGATCATTCGTCGGTTCATCGAGGATGATGAAATTCGAAGGCGTCCGGAGACACTTCGCGAGCTGGAGTCGGTTGCGCTCGCCGCCCGAGAGACGCCCGACCTCCGTCTGCTGAATCGATCCGCTGAAGAGGAACCGAGCGAGGTAGTGGCGAACCGAAAGCGTCTTGTCCCCGTACTCGAT
>Ga0316209_1000827_pt1 | contig 42513 bp, 39 predicted proteins | sample 6monopyrite_MG_FD_204945 | JGI IMG/M metagenome (GOLD analysis project Ga0316209, IMG submission 204945) | Microbial mat bacterial communities from mineral coupon in-situ incubated in ocean water Damariscotta River, Maine, United States -... | ecosystem: Environmental > Aquatic > Marine >...
GATTCAAACCGTCAAAGCAAATGCTAGAGGCTATCGCTCATTCAATGGTTTCAGAAACAGCATACTATTTTATTGTGGTGGTCTGAATATGGTACCGTGAATGTTACACAGATCTACGAAGAGCCATCAATAATGAGCAGTTACACAATTTAATTTACAGCCTCAATAAACCCTTTAATAGTGCTTGTCCGAGTATTTTATTCATTCCTTCACTCTCCGAAAATGCCTTTTGTTATTTTGCGTTTTATTATTTTCAAATCACTTTGTAATACAGAACGTAGGTTGGGGTGAGCGCCGTTTGTGAACCCCAACACATCGAACCCTCAATCAACAGCCAACCGCACAATCAACACCGCATTTATTTTCCGTGCAACAACCCATATCAATGGGGGCATTGCCTTCCGCAGCTTCGTTCATGTTGGGGTTCATTCTTCACCCCAACCTACGGGCTGGTTTGGAGATTGGAATACTATAGTTCGCTGAACCTCCTGAACTGACAGAGAAACCACCTGGTGTTGTACCGACCTCAACAGCCCGAACCTGAAGTGACAACAACATTCCTAAAAATGCAACAAGGATTACGGATAAGCGCACAGTGTCATTCCTTTCTGAATTAAAATCACAGCAAGAACCACGCTACTCGAGCGTTACAACAAGATAATGTCCAAAATGACGGAGTGAGTGCAACTTCTCTCTCATGAAACTGCACTGCCTCAGAAAAACACTAAAAAACAGTGCGCCAACCCCATTAATATCTTAATTGTTATAATTCTTAACCATTACATAATAGAAGTTATACTTATAATCTTAACAAATATCAACTGTAAAACTTTACAGTTGTTTTCATTGCCAATACCTGCCTTGCCTTAATTAACAAACTGCAATAGCGATTGTGTCGCTACTTCGCTAAAAATTATTCGGCGTCCATGCCGATAATTCACTCACTTACGCGACAACTGATTCCTTTTTTCCCGACTGTCCTGCGTCCGTCACGTCTCCGTATAACCTAGTTCATAAATGAACTCGTTACACTACGACATGACTACCTCAATGACTCTACGGCCACTAAAGCCGCTCCTGCATTTCTTCGTCGCTCGCTATCGCTCTCAACTACGAAAGGGCAGACGGCGTGGACTATCGGGGACTAATCGCCCTCGCTTCGCTTTCCATGGCGATCAGCGATTGCGTGTGAATTTATATTATTGCTACTATCAAACTTTAGAAATGGAGCAAGGTAATGAGCAGGCAAAAATATATCGGTATGGCATTAAAGGAACGCCTGACGCAAGCCGGTTCGCTCAAGGCGTTTTCAAAAGCACTGCGGGAAAAAGATGAGGCGACTGCGCTGGTGCTGCTAATCAATGTGGAGTTCACTCCAGCGCAGGCGAGTGATACTTTTAAAGCTCTTTTACTTGATCCGAATAATTATCGGAATTTTAACTGAGTAACTACGAACCCTTGCGGACAGTGGTTCGCACTTTATTGACCAGGTGATCGATCACCTCAACAAACTCTGCCGGGCTGCGCACCATTGATACATCCACAAGGTACTTGCCATCGACAATCACTGACGGCACCCCCTGAATTGCGTAACGTGTGCTCATGATGCGGGCTCGGCGTAGCTTGCCGTTGACATAGTTACTGTTTAACGCCTGTGTAAAGTCTTTGGCTGCAACGCCCTGCTCTTCGAAGAACTCAATCACATCTGCTTCACTCTGCATCTTGCGGCGTGCATCATGAATTGCGGTGAACAATGGCTGATGGGTTTTAGGCAGTACATTCAGTACTTCCGCTGCGTAATAGGTGCGGGCGAGCAATATCATGTCGTCCTGAGTGACGGCGGGCATGCGTTGATATTGGATGGTGCTGCCAGCACTCTCCGACCACTGCTCAAGCGCGCTTTGCACCCGATAACAGGTCTGACAGCCGTACCATAATAGCTCCAGCACCTCGACCTGCCCACCCTGATAATTTGATGTAGCGCCTTCAATCTCTTTGTAGCTGATATCTTTTTGAAAGAGCCGTTGTGGATGCGGCGATGCCTGCGCCAGCCCTGCAATAAAAAACAGACTCAGAAAAATGATGGTCAGGCGTTTCATATGCGGGACTCTGGGTTATGACTATGGGTTATAACGCTGGATTATTGAATGGGTTGTACTTGCAATGTTTGCTCACCGCTATCAACATCATCGCGCGGGGTGTTACGCGCTTCCCACTGTAGCGCGCCGCGCTCAAGAAACTCTTTTTCTGCTTCTGGCAGTGGGCCACGTGCCAGCGCCTCTTCCCATTCCCACAGTGCGGAACGGGCACGGCGCGCAAAGTTATCGTCACCGGGGGAGAGATGGATAAAGGTACGCATTGCCCCCAGTGCACCGGCCAGATCACCACTTTTTTCAAGGGCGACCGCCATCCCCCAGTAGGCGTTGGCCTGCTCGGGTTTCAATTCGGTCGCCGTCTCAAAAAAGACCAGCGCCTCGCGCGGCAATTCCTGCCCCAACTTGGCGTACCCCATATTGACATACACCTCTGGCATGCGCGGCGAGAGTTCCATCACGCGGTGCAGTGCGGTGGCAGCGTGTTCATACTGCTTGGCATGCAACATCACAACAGCTTGCTCGAAGCGCGTGGTAATCTCCGCCAGGCGTTTTTCTTCGGGGCTTTGTGGTGATGTAACCGCTGCTGTCTGTTGTGAAGCGGATTGCGGAGCGGCTGTTGTGACAACATCATCTGCAGTCGGTTCTGTTGCCATCGGAAAGCCGCCTTTCTGAGCGATCACTTCACGCTGTTCAGGGTTAACCTTTACCATCATCACGATAATGGCAGCGCTCACCACCACTAGCATCAGAATTGAAAGCGTGACAACGGCCGACTCATTGCTATTTTTTTGTTTAGCCGTCACTGACATCTGCTCCGCTAAACAACACCTTTGTGTGCAGCCTGACTGTAGAAGGGGGTACCAAAATAGGTGATAAATGCAAAAACAAAGACACTGATAATCAATATTGCACCCAAACGAATCGGCACATTATAAGTGGTGCGCGCATGAATCGAACCGCCCAACAGCAGCCAGTTAAGGAACGATGAAGTCTCCAGCGCATCCCATGCCCAGTAGCGTCCCCACGCATCCTGCGCCCACACGCCGCCCGCAGTGAGCATCAGACTATCGAACACCAGTGCCAGTAACATAAAGCGCCAGGCAAGTTTATCGAGAATAACATTGTCGGGCAGATGACGAAACATGTTGCTAAAGAATGCGCTACTGCGCAACAGGATGACCCCGGCCAGGCCGGTGCCAACCAGACAGAAGGCAAGAAAAAACTTGCCGAAACCGACATGCGCCCACAACCATGGATTGTGATAGGTAGGTGGAAAGACACTATCCGACGGTTCCAGCACCAGCACCCAAATTGCCAGTACACTCATTAGTGGTAGCACGACCACCGCGGTGGTGCGTAACACGGGGATACGCCAATAGGCGATGGTATAGACTAACCCCAGGCTGAAAAGTTGGCTGATGAGGAGTTCAAACAGGTTCACAAATGGGCCGTGGCCGATGCGCATCCAGCGCTCTGCCAGCGTGATCACCAGCAGGATCACGCTAGCGGTCATCAATGCTAACACTAGCCTTTCATTATTGCGCTGGCTGTCACTCACCACGGACAACGAAGGACTGGTGGCCATCACGCCAAGCCGCCCCACCCCGACCACTGCGGTCACGCTCGCCAGTGCATAGGCAGTAATGCCTGCATATAGCCACGGTAGTTCTGTCATCGTACTCATCTCCTTACATCACGGCTGAGCTCGATGAGGGCATCGAGCCTTTTGTCTGCTTGTTGTCACTCTGCTGAGATTGGTCTAATCCCAATGATTCGGTCGAAATTTTACGCCAAAAATGAACCCCGAGTCCGGCAATCGTAATAAACGCCGCCATAAACAGCCAATGTAGCGTGGGATCATAAAATAGCTTATAACCCATCCAGGTAGAAAGGCGTTCGTAGCGCAATGAACCACCTGTCATTTTGACACTCTGTCCGGGTAATAATTCGCTACGATCTCCCCCCACATTAACCACCAGCGTGCCTGTTGCCCGGTTACCATCCAGCACCCACGACTCATCCGGGGTGAGACCCGTTTCCAGTTGCAGCCAGAATTTGATCTCTTCGCGCCCCTGTGGTGTCCAGCTATTGGACTGCTTAAAATCGAACAGTGGGTATGAGGGCATATGAATCGCCCCGGTTTCGACCACATTGCCCGCCTCATCCAGCCAGCTCAGTATCGGTGCAAAGCCTTTATTAAAGGTGGTGTAGAAACGGTACCCTTCGATCACCAGCGGGCGGTCATCTCCCACCACCACTTCCTTCCAGCCACCCTCAAGATCGAGAATTGCGACCTGACTATGGGTTAAACCGCGCATCATCTGTGGGCGATAATCCACTGTATACGGCCCCTGCACAAAGTTGACTTGATCAAGCGCGCCATTATGAAGGGGGCCACTGCGCAGTTCGCTGATCGCCTCGCGTGAAAACTCAGCGCCCGTTGCTAGCTCCACACGCCCGTCCATATGGGTGAGACGTCCCACCGCGGCCAACACTACGATGCTCAATAATCCGATATGAAAGACAAGCAGACCACCACGGCGATTGATGCGGCGATTGCTGATAATGGCGGCGATCAGGTTGATCGCCAACAGCAACATCGGCACAATTAATACCCAGATAGAGGTCTCGACCGGGTTGTCGTAGCTCAGCGCTGCGCCGCCCGCTAACAGCAACATCCACAACAGTGTCAGCTTGGTTGAGGCCAGACGGCGCAGTACTCGCATCACGGCAGGTTGAAGCATGCCTCATTACCTGATGTCATCCAGTTAACCCCGGTAATACCACTCCCCGGTGCCCCCGATGAACCACAATTAGAATCCTGCCAGGTACCACTACGCGCAAAGGTGTTCACCTTCAATGCGGAACCATTGTAATAGGGCCCCGCATAGTAACGCCCTGCCCCATTAGATTTATTGGTATTCCCTGTAAAACCGACATACCTGACCTGCGTGCCGGGTGGCAGGCTCGCCTCCAATCCAACATCATTCAGGTTGGCAAGGAATACCTTATTTTTCCAGCCATGCGGGACCGCGATATGGCAGAGCGTGCAACGAAAATTAACTACCCCGTTACTGGCGGTATTAGCGTGCGCGCGATGCAGATTAGTAGATGCATTAAAACTCAGACAGCCACCACCACCGAAGCCTCGCTTAAAACCACTCGCAATCACCGGGGCAGTCGAATTCTCCGCATACTGCTGATAATCATGACATCTAAAACAGAGGCCATCCTGCGCATCACCGCCACCATTCCCTGTTTTGTCATCCCACGGCCCTTTCAGCAGGAAATTGTTCTGCGAGCCGTGCGGCCCCCAGACTTCACCATTGACACCACCGTTCGGGATTACGGTCGTCTTAGCAGTATTATTACCGTGACAGTCAGTACAGTACATCGTCTGATTACCCACACCGCCAGTAATATTGAATGGTGTGCGCCAGACATTAGAGGCTGCGTTACGCTGACCACCCGAACTGTTACCCGCGCCCGCGGTTCTGCCGGTCTTATCAATCACCGGGTGCCATGAGCGATGGTTGCCCGATTCATAATCAACATTATTGCCGCCATTATCAATCCCGACAAAAGGTCCCCAGCCGGGCGCGGGCGCTGAACTCGCCTCACCCATATGACTCACGGGCGCCTGATACTCCATCGCCTGATTAGTGTACTCAAACATCGCATTGGTGCCGACCGCCGTACTGCCACCGTGCAACCCTAACGGCGGTGGTGTGTCATAGGCATAATTAGAGTGGCACTTGAGGCAGACCTGATACTCGCGCGTTACGTGGGGTGCCTCGACATTGGTATCGCCCCCGGTACCCGGGTCGCCACGCTTCAATGTAAAACTGACCGGTTCACTAAAAAATGACGGCGATCCGTACACCGGTTCAACGCCCGTAATCCCCCGCAGTACTCCGGAGGCAAAATTAGTGTGCATCGTTAAGCCGTTCGCAGCGAGGTCTGCCGGTGTGTGCGGGTGAGTACCCGCCGCATCAGGAATGGCGTTATTGGCATTAAACATACGGTTTTTGGCGACACGATGCGGATTATGGCAATCGGTACACTCTACGTGGCGATTCATTAAATTGCCCTTGCCCATCTTCTCCGGGGATTCGACAAAATCCTGTCCACGGGTCAAACCTTCTGAGCCATCGCCGCCGGTGCCGATGGAGTGTACTTCACGACCAGCACGCTGATCGGCACTCTGCAACGGCATGTGGGTATTGCCCGGCGTAACAAAATCGGTCTTAACATTTGGCACCTGAAAACCACCCGTCACACCACCGACGCCCTGTCCAGCGAGCGTACCGCCATCCAGTGAATGGCAGGCGAAACAGACCTCTTCGATCGCATGGTCACCGCCTTGTTTGAATTTTGCGCCGGTTACCGGATCAATCGCGGTAGGGCCATCGGTGCCTTCGCGTAAGATGCGGCGCGAACCCTGTACCGTGTGTGGATCGTGACAGTTCAGACATGACGCTTGCCACACCTGAGTATCGCGCGGGAACTCACGCAGATCACCGGCGGGAACATCATATCGTTCGTCGCCCGCCAGACGGTTAGCGTGCGCAGAGCCGACCCAGCCCGCCTTGTCGTGACAGGCGATACAGATAATGTCGTTATCCGGGTTAAATTGACCATCAACCGGCTCTGCATTGCGCTGGAGACGATTGACACGTAAAAATTTGATATTGCCTTCATTCGGGTCATCCGAACGCACATGCGGGTCATGACAGGTAATACACTCCACCTGTCCACCTTCGAGCGGCAGATACCCTTGCACCCCGGTGTGTTGCGACTGTGGGAACGCCGGCCCGCTGCCCGGCGAACGTTCTTTAATATGCAGCTCAGAAACGGGGTTATACAGCTCGCCGTCACGCGTGGCCTGCGCGCTGTCAAAGGTAAAGGAGATCGGGTGATCGTTACTCAGATCCGCGCCAATACGGCGGGTAAAACCGGTGCTCTCGCCGAGGCCATCAGGAATGGTGCCATCTGCGCGTGTCCCCTGAAACGGCACCTTTCGCCCTTCTTTCTTGAGTTCGACACGATTCAGCACATTCACTGAACCGAGCGCCAATGTGCCATCATGGCATGACAGACAGAGTTTGGACTTGCCTTCCGGCTGACCTAAATCGGTCGCGTCCAGCGATGTCGATGAATAGGGGGTGTAGGTGGCGCTCGACAGGCTACGGTTCCACAGCGGCGTGCGCGGTTCATTGGTCGCACCATGCGGGGTGTGGCAAAACGCGCAAATCTGTGACTCTGAGACCGCCCTGGCGTTACGTACGGTTTCGGTCGGCGCGACGGTCGCCGAAAAATTATGCTTGGTATTCGTGATATCCGAGATTCGTGCGGCGTAAGCAGGCTCTGTCATCGACAAAGGTATCGATAGAATAGCAATCAGGATCAACAACGTACCTGTAAAATGGCGTCTCATGCCCCCCCCAAAAACTGCAATATCACTACTCGACCATTAAAACTATCAGCCACATATACCCGATCCTGGTGATCTGTCCAGATGCCAGCAGGCAGGTAAAACTCCCCTACACTGCTGCCCGAACCCCCAATCGGCAAAAGTAAATTCCCTTTGTTATCGAATACTAACAGATGATCATAATAGGATTCCACCACATAGACATTGTCGTCTTTATCGACCGCCACCCCTTTCGGCCGTGGCAGGTCACCCACAAAGAGGCCACGACGCCCAAACGTGCGCACAAACTCACCCGCTGCGGTGAAGACATTGATCCGCGAATTGAGCGTATCACTGACATAAAGATGTCCATTGGCAAAGGATAGATGGGTGGGGGAATTAAAGGCATCGACCCCGTCACCTCGAGCGCCCGTTCCCACGGTATTAACCAAAGCACCGCTAGCATCAAAAATCTTGATGTCATGGGCGTGCGTATCGGCGACATAAACATGACCGCTCAGCGGATCTCGTGCCAGCCCTGTCGGGCGCACCAGTTCACCTGCACCAAAATGCCCCAGTGGCTTACCATTTTGATCCAGTCTGGAGACGCGTTTAAGATCGGCGTCGGCCACCAGTATCTCACGCTTACCCTCACCCAGCTCTATCACTACCAGGCCGATAGGCGTTTTAAAGCGCGTCTGCTCGCCGGCCATCTCCCACACTGCAAGCCGACCTACGAGTTTATCAAAAACATACACCGCGGCGCGGCTAACATCGGTCACATAGACACGGCCATCACGATCAACTGCACCGGACTGCGGACGCTGCAACACGGTCGGCACCTCTTCTCCCGCCACAACCCCGACCAGCCAGTCAAACATTTTACGCCCGATAGAGACATCATCATTCGCTTTGACGAAGTTTTCTTCGCCAGTTAACTGGCCAACATACTGATAACGTGGGACTTCAGGCTCAACTGGCCAGACATGTCTACCAGACACCTGCAGATCATAATTTAATACCGCGGGTGCACTCGCACAGCCCGCAAGCAACAGGCATAACAATACCGCCAGCCAATAGTAGGGAAAACGCTTCATGGGAATTTATTCCGGGGTATCGCTGATGGCGGTATCACGAGCAGGTGAATCGCTCGCCTGCGAAGCGCCGGTCTCATCTACGTTCGCAGGCGCGAGTTTATCCGCCTTGCTCGCATTCTTTGCCTTTGTCGCTTCTAATTCAGCACGCGCGGCCGCCAGCTCAGCCTGAATCCCCCCCAGTTCTGTCTGTGCCGCTTTCAGCTCTTGCTGCGCGATGCTTTTAGCTTCAACGGGGGTGGGTGTTGGTGCTATAGCCTCGCCGCCGTCCGGCACACCATCCTCATCATTTACCTCTTCGGCAATCGCCGCTGCGGTGGCCTCTGCTTCGAATGCCTCGTCTTCATTTTCGACCGGCAAAACAGGCTCCACTACCTCTACCCGTAAAATCTGTATCCGCCCATTCAGACTATCCACTGCATAGAGAAAGCCGGCGTCGTACCATAGGTCACTAATGCGTTTAAAGCGCCCTGGCCCTGCGCCTGAACCGGCAATACTCTCCAGAAACAGGCCATCGCGAAACACTTTGATGGAGTTATCGAGATAATCACTGACAAAGGTATTGTGGCTACGGTCGACCGCGATCGCCAGCGGAAACACCACGGTGTCGGGCTGAAACGTCTTGAGATGGCTGCCATCACGCCCCATCAGCTGCACACGATGACCCAGCCGCGCGGTGGCATAGATACCATCCTCACCAGAAGTGATCGCAGTAATGTTCAGGAATCGCCCTTCGGTGACACCACGCGCACCAATCACGCCCTGTAATTGACCGGTGCTTGTGAATACCAGAATGTCATCACTGGAACCATCGGCAATCAACACGCGTCCCATGGTTTCATCATAGGTGACCGCCACGGGGCGAATCAGATTGAGGCGATCCTCAAATTTACGAATAAAGCGCCCATTTCGATTGAAGTGAAGGACGCGTGCTGAATCGGGATCGACCAGCAAAAAGGAGTGATCAGGGTAAAGATAAATGTCAGCGACCTCGCCGGCGGTGACCCCTTTAAGCTCCATGACGACAGTCAACTGGTCACGGGCAAGGTCGTATCGATAAAGTAGATCGGCCCCGGCATCAACGATTAGAACAAAATTGCCGCGCGCAGCAACCTGCACTGGACGTAAAAAACGCACATGGCGCTTGCCGGTGATACCACTGCCTTCAAAACCGCCATCAATATCACGCCAGCCATAGAGCGACTGTTGTTTCTTTTGCGCCGGCTTGACTGCCCCATCTTTGGACAGCATGGTGCACCCCCCAAGCAGGAGAGAGGCACTCAGTGCGATTAGCGTCGCAAGTTGGCTTGATTTGGAACGGAATGACATCGGCCACAATTCATTGTAGGTGGAAAGGCGACTTTACCATGACAAACACCGCAATATTCACCCTGAATAATGGCTGACATGGAGATCGGGTTTCCGCCCTTTTGCGGAATGAAGATCAATGGATGACAATTGGCACAGGTCAGCCACTCGGTGTGCTGCTGGTGTGGGAATCGCACATGCGGCATCGAACCGGTGTTTTTAAAGATGATATCAAAATCGACGGGGTACATAATGTCATCCCCATTAAGACTCATGCGTGGATCGATCAACCCCTGGCGCAGCGTCTGCACCCAGTCGATGATCCCCTGTGAGTCTCGCGGAAAATCAGCCATCGATTCGTAGGGTTCCTGAAGGAGATGCACGGCATCGTTATCAGGATCATGTATCCCATCCTCCGCCAGTGGCACCACCTCACCTTCTGTTTGAAAATGAAGCCCCCTCGACCATACCGCCGTAATGTCTAACTCCGACGGTTGACTGGCTGGCGCTCCGTCAGAATCGGCCCCGTGGCCAGGCAATACAAAGGCAAAACAGGCCATGAATGCGAACACGTGCCACAATCCCCATGCGGGTTGTTTCTTTGGTGGTCGCTCTTTCATGGCCTGCGTCATGCTATCTCACTCCCACCATCCGTAATGCACGCTGTAATTGAAAGGTAGCGCCCTGCAACATCAGTATCGCATTTTTGTAATCCTTCTTGTCAGCCACAGGCAATGACAACTGATAGGTATTTTTGCCTTTCACTACAAACTGATCCATCAGCTCAACGGCACGTTTAGAGGGGCGTTTCTGCTCAATCGCCAACGGAACCAGCTCTTCATAACTCAGATAACGAGCCAGCTCATATTCATATTCTTCAAATGGCGAACCAAAGGTCTTATCATAGACCACCGTCTGGTTTGCAAGTATCTTACCTAATGCAGTGGTAATTGTCTTTTGCAATGTTTTCATCAAACGGTTTGCCGCGGCAATTTCGTTTATTTCATGCAGACTTTCCGCCGCTTCAACGGTGCTTTCCAGTTCAGCATAACTCAGATGTTCACGCACATCAGTACGGCCGCTCTTCTCCAGCCGCTCAACGTTACGTTTATACGACTTTTCAAAGGTTTTGACCTCTTCCATCAGCGTGACAAATATCTGCTGCTGTTCTGCCAATTGCTCAGGCGTCGGTACCAGTCGTGCTGCTGTGCTCATGGAGCGCAATGACTCATCCACTTCATGCAATGCCAATGTCAGGTCCCCCGCGTCCAGCGCCACTTTTGCCTTATTGAGGCGTGCGTGGGCATCGGTGTAAGCAATCTTTGCCTCGTCATTATCACTGTTACCGACACGCGTCGCCGCTGAAGACTGGCTGACAAACATGTCTGCAAAACTGATTTTCTGCTTTATCGTGCTAACTGAAATCGGTTTTGGCGGTTTCGTCGCGGGAAAAGATGACGTGTCTATCTTCCCCAGCACCACTTTACCTTCTTCACCTGCATTCGCGATATGAATCTTGCCGCCCATATAGCTGTGATTCCGGCACGCGTAATAAAGTTCCTTGGGCGTTTTATTGGAGGTTTCGATGGTCACAATACCGGCATAGGTAAAGTTACCTTTTACGCCGTCAGCAAATACAGACGCGCCGCGCCCTACCGCTTCTGTTGACAGGTAAACGTCATGCTGAATATCTGTCTCCACCCGAAAGGCGTAGCTTTGCCCCCGCGTTAACACCAACTCCTTTCCGGCGACGCCATCCACGTCCAGCCCAAGTTTGTGACCAACACCGTGAAAAGGGTGTGATTTGGGCTTTTCCTGTGACGACACTAAAAAAATCTGAGCAATATCAATCTGCTCCTCATCGCCCCAGTCATCATCGGCAGCATAACTCGGCACTGACAACGTCAAGAGGGCAGACATCATCCCAATTTTAACGAGGTAACACCTCAAAAGTGGTATTTGCATGGCTTAAATAATCCTTAAAATTAACACAACAATTAATCCTGACTAAAACACTTTAAAGAGGAATACACTGAGCGAGAGGGTCTCGCCCAGCGTTTAATTTCCTAATATTTAATATGTTCCAGCTCGAATTAATTATGTCGGTTATTTCCAGGGATTCTTCAGTGTTGCCTCACTCAAAGGCGGCTGCCAATCGGCTGGCTTTGGCTTAGAGTGACACTTACGGCAGGTTTTCGTCTCAATTGGAAACGAGACCTTACCGTGACACACGCCGCATTTCTGCCCCAACAGGATCGCTGACATGCTGATCTGATTCGCTAGTCGTTGTGGTTTAAAGATAGCGGGATGGCAGTTTGAGCAGAAAAGCCACTCGGTATGCTGACGATGAGGAAAGACAACATCTGGCACAGAGGCCTTTACTGGACGTACAATATCCAGATCCATCACAAAAGGCTCTTCGTTTGGATCAGCGCGATCCCAGCGTGGGCGTAACTTCCCCTGATCAAGTGCCTTCACCCAATCCACATAGTTACCAAACTCACTGGTTGGCAATCCTTTGTACGCCTCGAGCGGATGCTGCAACGAATGGGTTGCTTCGTTCTCAGGGTCGTGAATACCATCTTCAGCAGGCGGTAGATTACGTGACTTCGGCTTTTTCAGGTTAAGGTTAAACGTATTGGGACCGGACACTTCTGCCAGCATCAAAGGCGCCGCTTGATCACCGGCCACCGCTGCATGACTTTGCGCACTCCACATAAATGCAGACATGATTACTGCACATGAAAAGGAAATAGCTTTTGTTTTATGGTTCATGGCTCGTTTCCTTTATTTCTTGGTGTCTGTGGCTTTAAGCGGCTTATAAGCCGGTGCGATCAGACGCTGCACCGTACTGCCGTGAAAATGAGTTGGCTGCCCCGGGATGCCAGAATGGCACATGGCACAGTTTTCAACCGACCATGATATTTCACCATTATGACAAGCACCACAGAACTTGCCATCGATGATCTTCGCCATCGTGATTTTATTGCCACCGGCCTTAAATGCAAACCCAAGATCCGTGTGGCACACCTTACAGCGGAAACGAATACGGTGAAACCAATGCGGGAAAACTGCCGGGCGCATGCCCGCTGCATCGGCATAATTATTAATTACAATATCGGCATACTCTGCTTGCGCAGGCTGCGGAACCCCCAGGGCTCCCATATAGGCCAATACCCCTATGATCATTGATTTCAATACATTACGCTTGATCTTAGACGACATACCAAACTCTCTCCTCGTAATTTACGCTTATTATATGAGCCCACGACGCCGTCAGAAACGTCGTGTAACCTGAAAGTACACTAAACTGTAATCTTGCTCCCCAGCATCAATCAGGCGCCAACTGGCCCTAGTATCTACTAGACCGACACTATAATCCAGTCGGTTTTCCCATTCAGAGCGATCCACGCCCTGTGATTCCGATGCACGCGACAACCTCAGATCCGAACCAAAACGCAAACGCGGCATGCCAAACAGCCGTGAATGCTGGTAATTTACTGACCCGGTGGTGGTAGTGGTGGTCTCGCTATTATTCTGCCCAGAAAACTTCTGGCTGACACTCTGCGCAGTAATATTACCGGTGAGTGAACTGCGACGAGTGAAGTTTTGCGTCCGGGAGAGCTGCGCATTGACCAGCTGCTGATCACTTTTACGGTCTCCAAATGTGCGCGCATCAGAAATCGTTAATGCAGCGTAAGTTGTGCCACTGCCACCATAGCTATCCCAGCCAACTGTAGCGGCATTATCAAACCGCTTTGTATCCGAATCAGCGTCACCGCCTTCAAAAGCCAGACTCACAGCATTACTTATTCCCACGCGAAGTGTCGAGCTTTTGTCATCATTCATCCATGCTCGGTTAACATCATGCCCCAGGTTGGCACTTAGCGTATTACGGTCATCGCCATCTGATCCTTGTATCTGTCCGGCACTGGAGGCATACCACTGATAATTCGCGCCGCCAAGCACCTCATAATAGTCCGACTGGTACAGTGCGCCTACGCGGCCCATCTGAGAGTTATTATCGTTGACCCCATTATCATTGGCCGAAAAGTTCGCATTGGCGTCAAAGCGAAGATTCTTGGTGTACTGATATATTCCACCCGCCGTGGCATTAATACTCATTAGCTCTGTTTCATTCACTATTGCGCTTGGGCCTGCGTTAGTAGAAGTAGCACCACTACTTAAATTAAAGAGCCTGATCCCCGCGCTCGCGGTAAAGGGTCGGTCCGTTGGGCGCCAGAAGACAAAACTTGAAAGCTGCTCACTGGTGGTCTCGCGCTCACCATTGCTAAACACTACAGTCGATGGCAGTGCCTTAGTATCATAACTATAATAGTCGGCCGAGGTGTCGACCCGAACTGCCCTGGTCGGATACCAAAAATGATCGCCACTCAACGTCATATTCGTCGACTCCTGACTCAGCGCAGCGCGATCAATCATTTTATAGTTACCACGAAGCTGGATACGATTTTTATCCCAGCTGATATCTCCATTCCCGCCGAGCAACCAGTCACTATATTTTTCGCTGTTGGTCGACTTCCAGGTGTTGGTATCGAAGTTGACCTGGTAGCGCCCGCGCTCACGAAAATCAAGATTCTGTCTAATCGAAAAACGGCGCGTCTCAAATTCACGACTGCCCACTGCCGTGAGCGGGCTGGTAATAGTATTCACCGTATCCACGCGGCTATCATTGGCCTGATAGGAAATCGACAACGGAAAGCGACTCTGCGGGAGCACATTCAGGTTCAGTTCACCAGTGGTCAGTGTCGTTGTACTATCATTGATATTGGGGTTAGAGGTGAGACTATAGCTGGTATTATCTTGTGTCATGCGTAAATTCGCATCCACCATCGCAATCCACGGCTGCGACAGGTAGGTCTGCCCACGGATGGCACCACGCAGCTGATTACTGATAGTCTCTTCAGTATCACTCTTTAACATGCGGTAGGCGTACCCCACTTCGCCTGAGAGGTTAACAGGTGCGGCTTGCGGTGCGGCGAGCGGGCACAGTAACACCGCGCAGGCAATCAGGCCATGGCACCGTTGATCTGCCATGCGCCTAGTCACCTAACTCGCACTTATCTAACGTCACAACCATCTCTTGCAACGACTGCATGATAATCAGAACAACCCCCCCTACTCATTGTTCATTGGTAACAGCAATGGATCCCTTACCTTAACGTCGGCCTTGCTGCGCATCTCATCAATAAATTCACGCCAATTTTTATCACTTATTTCGCGCACATACAGTTCCTGCGCACGTTTGGCGACACGCTCGAACGGGTTCAACACGGGCGCTACCCATTCTTCGACCCTGAATATCGCAACCCCTTTTAGCAAACGCACAATCCCTGAAACCTCCCCTGGCTTCAGGTCATCAATCACCCGTTGCGCCTCATCCGTCAACATCCCTCGGTGCACATACCCCAGATCTCCACCCTTGAGCGCAGAGCTGTCATTCGAATGCAGTCGTGCCATCTCGGCAAAATTGCCCCCCTGCTGCAACTGCGCAATCAACCGCTGTCCCTCATCCATCGCAGCTTGCCATCGCGCTGCCTGCGCCCATGGCTCAACCCCCAGCAAAATCAACGATACCCGTACCCGCGCCGGTGTCGTAAACTTTTCTGGATTGGTGCGATAGTAGGCCTTTACGCCAATGTTATCTGCCACACCCACCTGCCTCACCTGCGCTTCAAGTTGCGCAAGCTGGCTCTGCTCCTCCACCTGCGGCCGTAGCTCCGCCAGAAAATCTTCACGCTGCGCTCGCCACTGCGGTCGTGCCTCATAGCGCGCCTCGATCGCTGCCAACTGCGCCTTCACCTGCTCAGGGTCCGGCTCGATCTGTCGCTCACGCACTACAGCACGTAACAACACCTGATCGATCAAGCGCTGTGTCACTTCCTTGCGAAACTCAGCTAACTGCTGCTCAGGGATATCGCCGTGAAAAAAACGCTGGCGCTTCCCGACATGCATAAACGTATCAAACGTCTGCTGTGGAATAAGCTCTCCATCAACCACGGCAAACACATCACTCGCCAGTGGCGACGATGCCCCCTCCGTAACCAACTCCCCGGCCAATAACGGCGAGCTTATCAAAGCAAACACAAGCCCCCGCAACACCCATCTCATCGCACTCACCTACTTTGCGTGACAGGTGAGACAGACCGCGCTGCCCACCGGGTCGATCCTCAAAAATGTCGGGTTATAGTCCACATGTGGATCATGGCACGAGGCACATTCCACATACGGCTGTAGCTCACCCACATTGGTGCCGCGCGTGGCGACGCGTGAATAAAGCTTCATATCTCGCTTGCTAAAGGCCGCCTCAGGATGTTCACGGCTGTCCACCCACCACACACGCCCGGTACTCAGCACCTCTGTACTTGGCGGATTAAAATCGATATCCACCCGGGGGCGTCCACTGGGGTATGACTCTGAATAACCACCGCCGGCGTACTGCAATCCAATCGGATGGTCATTGGTTAAATCCTTGCCTAAATTCGTCACCACATCCACTGGCCCAATTCGCCCCTGTGTGGCGGCCGCTTGGCCACTCCAGTCACCAGCTGAAAAGGAGAAATTGTCGACCAGCGAACCCGGTTCATTGATCACTGAGTCCATCGCCTGTGAGCCGTCGTGGCATGAAAGGCAGGCGATCGAGACAGAGCCGACCGGTTCAATATTGCCATCCAGCGTGGTGGTACCCATCTGATCGTAAGTTTGAAAGCCTGCGGGATCGAGATGACGGTTCCAGATCGGCACTGCCGCCGAGGAATCACCGCCGTGCGGGGTGTGGCAGAAGACGCAGATCTCTTCGGTACCGCTGAAGTTACTGGCCGCATTCAGGCCGCTGCTGCCGAGATTATGTTTGGTGTTGTAGACGCCGGCGACAGCACACATGACAGGCAACAATACGCCCGCCAGGATACCCCCCAGCCAATACCCGTTGAAACGGGCGCCCCCAACACATCTCGTCATAATTTTTATTATCTCCCCCAGCCTTGCACCAAGCATCTGAAAAAGCTGTAGATACAAGCACTAATTTATAGCACAACACAGTAAATTAGTGCACCTCTAATTTCAGCAGGACTCGCTAACCACCGCTTTTCCACACAAAAAAATGGGTGCCCAAAGGCACCCATCAAATCGTAAAACACTTGATATTTACAATTTATTTGAGACTAAAACGCTTGTTCAGACCAAAAGAGAGCGCAGAAATTGTTTTACCTGGCACACCACTCATGTCCTTCAAGCCATATTTCGCCCCGGCATCATTATCAGTCGCCGTGTAAATCACATAGAGCTGAGTGTCTTTAGAATAGGACTGGTATACACCCAGCGTATAATGGGTCGCGCCACTATTTGCGTTATTACTAAGGTCATCGGCCCGACCGTAAGCACCCTTCAGAGTCGTATTGCCTATTTTATGCGATGCATTCAGGTAATATACGGAGCGTGCCTGCCCATCGGGCGACGCATTGACTATCCGAGTCACCGTAGTATCCAGCGCTCCATTAGTTACTGTGACCGGCGAATTTATCGAAGTTGTATACTCAGCACCCGCCGAGTTATCTGCATCTTCGTAAACCAGTCCAACTGTTGTTCCCTGCCCAAAATCCCAGCGCCCGACCAGCTTGGTCGCTGAAATAGCATCATATTGACCATTATCGTTTAACTTCGCATCATTCTTCGCCTCAGTAGCAATCGCCATAAAAAGTGGCCCCTTATCATAGCTCAAACTAAAACTGGTGATGCTTTTTTTAGGCGCAATTCGCTTATCAGGTAACGCATCTTCATCACTATCCGTGGTATAGCTTAAGTCTAGCCTTACGCCAGCAAATGTTGGCGTGGAATACAAAATCGTATTATTCAAACGATTATCAAATGCATTTACACCATTAACATACCCAATCAGTGCATTGTGATCAGCGCGTGTATTCACAAAAATATCGATTTTGTTTGAGACTTCTTTCATCGGGTTACTCAGCTTCCCGGCTTTTAACTCCCCCCAACTCCCCGTCAAGCCACCAAAAGTATCACGTCCCTTGACTGCTATGTTACCCTCATCAAGCTCGACTTCTGACTCGTACTGCCAGATAACAGACAGCTTATCGCTCAGCTTCTCTTTCCCTTTAAAGCCGAGGATGGAGGTATTGCTGTTTACTGACAGCGCACTGTTGTCTTTGCCAGTGCCTGGTTTCTGTCCATTTTTTGACACATCAACAGACAGACGCACATCACCATAAATCTCGACCCCTTGGGCGGCTTCCTGCGCCGCCAGCGACCCTCCGCCCATCGTCCCCACGGCGATCAGTAACGCCAATTTCACCTTATTCACCCACGTCCCCTTAAATGATAAACTACATAGCACCAATATTAACCTCAATGGTAAGTAGTTTCGATAACAGGCACAAGAAGAAAGATTATAACGACCTGTTGGCGTAGCTAAAATGACGTACGAATAATTGACCATCGAACCGAGCGCTGACACCTGCAAAGCAGCCAACCCATGACCACCTATAGCGCCCTTTTTTCGCCATAAAAAAACCGGGCCATCAGGCCCGGTTTTTAAAGCCACTAAAAGCTAACACACATTTTAGAATGTAGCAGTAAACTTAAGCGTAGTGGTCGTCCCCTGGCCAACACCTGTCACTGCATCGTTATTATACAACTTTGCAGCAGTTCCAGCGGTCACACTACGATCTGCATCTCGCACTTCCAACGCAATCGACAGGTTATCTGCAGCCTTATATGAACCATAAATTGTATTCACTTCATGGTCCGCACTGCCAGCGGCATCAAATGAAACATTTTCTGTCCGGATTTTAGCTTTGAATTTACCAAAGTCGTATCCAAGCCAAAGGGTATATGCAGAATCGATAATGTTACTTGCAGACAGGTAATCCAAGCCCACAGTGGCCCCGTGCGTACTATAGGTCACATTAAAGTCAATCACGTCACCGGCCGTTGTCGCCATTGAAGGTGTCGCAGTATTCATTTGATCATCTTGTGTTATTAGGCCCAACTCCAGGTCAAGGCCTGCCATTGGCGTATAATTGGCAACCAATGCCAATGAGTTTTCTTCTGCCGCTGCTCCTATGTCATCCAGAAAAGCACCTGTCAGCGTCACAGGACCAAGCATGCCCGTCAGTGCAACACCTTCCAGATTGTTCCCCCTATTACCGGCGGTCTGATTATCCAGGATTTTGTAGACAACACTATTTGAGTTGAACTCCATCTCAGGCTTATCTTCTACATCCGCACCCATTGGGTTATTGAAGACACCACCGATCAACGTTACAGCCCCCATATCCCAGGCAAAAAAGGCCTGCTCAAGCGAACCAGAGGTGCCTGTGGTAGTCGTGTCCAAGTTAACATCAAGACGCGTGGTCACTGCGCCGACTGTGGTCACAACATCAATTTCGCCATTTCCATAAAAGGTGCTGTCTTGAGCGTTTTTGTTAGCGGGTCCACCGGCAAGCACTGCGGCAGTTCGCGAGTCATCTTTGGTCTCATCAGCTAGGTAGTAACCCAAGTCAGCAAAACCACTAACAGTCGCCGCTGCATTTACAGCTGTACCATAACCAGAAATCACACCAGCAACCGCCAAAGCAATTAGTTTTTTATTCATTTTAAAATTCTCCCCTAGAGATTTACAAAAGGTCGCTAAACCCTTCAATGTTGGTTAACGTTAAACAACCGCTTACTTATATACAACGATAGAAGCATAAATGCAACATTTTCCCACCTAAAATACCATTAACTTACAGCACTTAATTACTTAACGTTGTAAATTAGTAACATTTACACTTGAAGTACCACCCTCCAACGCTGGCCTTACTATACTTAAAAAGCACGCAATAAAAAAGCCCGCTATAGCGGGCTTTTTTATCTGAAATTGGTACCGTGTGAATGATGTTAATCAACGGTCACAGGCAGTGTAACTTAGAGATAAAAGGATTTACCCAGCGAAAAAACCAAGTACTCCTGACCATCAAGATCCTTATTCGATGAAATCAGCGATACACCCGCATCGAATCCACCAACCTCAGCCCCATAGCCAAACTCATACCAACGCCCTTTATTGTCCTTACCATAATCACCATAAAGGGCGTAGAAACCTTTATGCTCAACAGTAACTGTTGTAACAGAATATTTCGTTGCCACATTACCCGGCGTTTTACCTTCAAAATTATCATAATCACCATCGGCATACGCCACCGTGACTGGCCCGTATCCTAACGCAAAACCAAACTCTGCATAGGTATCATCAAACGCACCAGTCGCAGCATTTGGGTCGTCACTAGTGTACATATAAGCTGTATAGTTAAGGTCATAACTAACCCCACCCCACTCGCCCCCGTACCCTGCATAAATATCATTCTCGAGCCCAAGGTCTACATCACCAAACCAGGTGCCGGCATAAAAACCACTAATTTCATAATCGATGCCCGCTGAAGCCGACGAGTCTGCCTGGTAAATCCCTCGAAACACATAATCACTGACAAAACCAACATTTGCCGACAACGCGCCCTCAGCATGAACTATCGGAGCCGAAACCCCCAATGACGAAAGCAATGTAATACCCAATATATATTTTTTATTTCTAATCTGCATCTCTCTCTCCAGGGTTAATCTAAAAAATTCACACACAACCCTAAGCAAACTACATACCAACACACTTTCCCCTCAAAAAACAATTAACTACGTTACATCACCTCATTGACGCGCACCACAATAACTCACATAGTAAGCCTTAAGCACCTTTTTGATGCGTTTAAAATAACTCTCGACTGCTAGCCATTGATAAACAACAGTGGAAACAGATCATCCACAACGCTTCCGCGGCGCCCCACCACAACTGAACCCCCACTACGATCGATCCCTCTGGAGTAGCCAGAGATATTTATTGTGGCTTTTTTCATACTACATTCCCCACTGAAGAAGTAATGTTTGACTTTCGGCTCCCCCTCGAAACTACAGTATTTCTCAAAAAATAAAACCCGCAATAGCGGGCTTATATATTTGGCTGGGGAACCAGGATTCGAACCTGGATTGACGGAGTCAGAGTCCGTAGTCCTACCGTTGGACGATCCCCCAATAAAACTCGAGAACAAAAGAATAAAGGATGAGCGCTGAAAAGGAAAGATCAAACCATCTACTCAATCTTCTTCACCCACAAAAAGAAAAGAGCATGCTTTCGCACGCTCTTCTTTTTTTATTCTCTTGCGCTGTTGCGTTAACGCTTGGAGAACTGAGGACGCTTACGTGCTTTGTGCAGACCGATCTTTTTACGCTCAACTTCACGTGCATCACGGGTTAAAAACCCAGCACGACGCAGCGGGCTACGCAATTCTTCGTTGTAAGCCAGCAGTGCGCGGGCGATGCCGTGACGAATCGCACCGGCCTGACCACTATTACCACCGCCGACGACGGTGATGTTGAGATCAACGCTATTCAGCATATCAGCGGTCTCAAGCGGCTGACGCACCACCATACGAGAGGTTTCACGGCCGAAATAGTTTTCCAGCGTACGCTTATTGATGGTGATCTGGCCACTACCGCCTGGTTTTAGAAATACGCGCGCACTTGAACTTTTACGACGCCCAGTAGTACAAAGTACCTTATCTGTCATTTTCTTAATTCCTACGACTTAAATTGCTAACTTATATTTCCAGTAACTTGGGCTGCTGCGCGGCATGATTATGCTCTGCACCAGAATAGACCTTCAATTTACGAAACATTGCACGACCCAATGGGTTCTTTGGCAACATGCCTTTAACGGCCAGTTCTATAATCAGCTCAGGCTTTTCATCCTGCAGCTTTTCAAAACTAATCGACTTAAGATTACCGATATAACCAGTATGACGGTGATATATCTTATCGGTGGTCTTGTTACCAGTAACACGTACCTTTTCTGCGTTTACCACAACAATATAGTCGCCGGTATCCACGTGCGGGGTGTATTCTGCTTTATGTTTACCACGCAGACGCAGCGCGATTTCAGACGCCAGACGACCCAGGGTCTTCTCTGCCGCATCTACCACAAACCAATCGCGTCTTACGCTTTCTGCTTTTGCACTGAAAGTCTTCATCTATGTCCAACTCCAAAACGGGCGTCTGGCTACTCCAGAGAACCCAAGAATCTGTAAAGAGCGGAAATTCTACAGAAATTGCCTACAGGACACAAGGGGTTGGGTAAATTCATCTACATACAGTAAGCAGATAAACCAATCCTCGGCCCCAAGCTGTCTCACGCCTAGGTATTAACGCGCTCAACTTCAAAGCGCAATACCTTTGAGGCGGGAATTATGTTGAGTCGCTAACTCAGGCTCAATCATATTTACGCGAGCGGCATGGTCAACTCTCTCCAATGAGCTTGCTCACTCAAAGCGATACACTGACTCTTGCCGTTGATTTGTTATCTAAGTTAATAAGCATGTTATTGGTGATTACTGTGCTTACACCGCTAACCATTCAGCTTTATATTCGGTTCCTTGCATTAACAGCACGGATACGGACATAGCGCCATTTACAAGATAACGTCTCAAGGCAGCATTGCTCGTCAACTTCCCTATAGAACCCAATTTTTTCCACCACTGGAATGCTGTAGTAGTAGTGCCAGGCCGATGCATGCGGAGGCATCCTGCCCTGTTGTAAAAGGGCCAGCTTTCTCACAGCCTGTCGCAATAAGGCAAGTAGTTTTTTGCATTCCGGGTGGTGTTCAGTGCTGGGCGAAACGGCACGCAAAATTCATTTCAGCATCTTCAAGCACCGCTTGAATCGTGCCATTTAATCCACCATTTCCGGGTGACATCCGTATGTTGAATGCCAATAACCGTGCTTCGATTTGATGATGCGATGCAACCTTGTGTTGAGCTGATAACGCGCTCATCCTCATGATAGAGTGCAGCTCTTGTTGTTCAAAACGCTTACCATTGATGCACTTGATATCAACAAGTTAGCTAGTCTGCAGGATGGAGAGGGCATCATTCTTATTCGTCTTTTGGTTTTGCTATGGCGAGCCAAGATGCAAACTGACTGCACGATATTTCATCATTGCTGACTATCTGATTGGTTTGAATCACACAGACTTGAATGACCTTTGTTGCCGAGTTTACTCCTACGATTGTATTTTTCATTTTATGGACTCCCATCAGTGACTTGCTTTAAGTGCGGGTAGTTTATGATACTCATCTGCTTAGGATGGGGGGGGCGTCCAAGTATCTTTCCATGGCGATTAACGCCTAAAATCGTCAAAATAGCTGGCCAGATTTTCAAAATGAAGTGGATGAACAATCAGAAAGAAGATCCCGTTCAAGCCGCTTTGCGTGAAATAAGCATATATCAGAGAAAAAAAACATTAGGGACTGAAATTCAAAAAGCAGAGACAAGAGCACCCCCTCCTTCGCCTCCACTGAGAAAATTATACAACGCCAGTCGTCGCGTCATCCCTAAGCGGGATCTCGGAAAATATGGAAGGTATACATAGAGAGGCTTTAAAAGACCTCTTAATCTTCAATAGTCGACCGGATCACACTTGACCCGGCCAGCCATGAATCCGAAGTCAGCTACAAGTTTGCATCTAACTTACGGAATAAAATGGCGTCCCCAAGGGGATTCGAACCCCTGTTACCGCCGTGAAAGGGCGGTGTCCTAGGCCGTCTAGACGATGGGGACGGATAGGCACTTCACATTTCGCTGAATTGATGAAATCTGGGATACAGAATCTGGTGGAGCTAGGCGGGATCGAACCGCCGACCTCTACACTGCCAGTGTAGCGCTCTCCCAGCTGAGCTATAGCCCCTCAAAAGCGAAGGCGAACTTTACGATAAAGCGCGCACCAGTGTCAAGAAAAACTACGCCGCCGCAGCTTTTTCTTCGATAATTTTCAACGCATGATCAAGACGTTGCAACACACGCTGACGACCAATCAGGAAAAGTGTCTTATCGATAGAGGGTGAAACAGTGCCACCTGTTACCGCCACACGCAGTGGTTGCGCGAGTTTGCCAAGTTTCAGCCCCGCAGTCTCAGCGGTCACTTTAACCACCTCATGCGCCCCTTCTGATGTCCACTGGTCAAGCGCCGCAAGATTATCCCGCAACGCACTCAACGGCCCCTGTATTTCTGGTTTCAGCTGCTTAGCGACGGCCTTCTCATCATAATGCTCGATATCTTTATAAAAATAGACGCTCGTCTCAGCCATTTCGACCAATGTCTTACAGCGTTCCTGCTGCACCTTAACCAGCTCAACCAGGTCCGGGCCATTTGTCGGGTCAATATCGTGGTTACCCAAGTGCCAACTCAGGTGATGGGCGATATATTCTGGGGTACTCTCTTTAATGTAGTGCTGATTGAGCCACAGCAGCTTGCTGGTATTAAAGGCCGACGCTGAGCTATTGATGTCTTCGATGTCGAACAGGTTGATCATCTCATCGATACTGAAGATTTCCTGATCGCCATGCGACCAGCCAAGTCGCACCAGGTAGTTCAGCAGCGCCTCTGGCAGATAACCCTCTTCGCGATACTGCATCACACTCACCGCACCGTGACGTTTGGAGAGGCGCTTGCCGTCATCCCCCAGAATCATCGGCACATGCGCATAGGTGGGTGCAGCGCCATTCAGCGCATCAAGAATATTAAGTTGACGTGGCGTATTGTTAAGATGATCGTCGCCGCGAATGACATGGGATATTTGCATATCGAGGTCATCGACGACCACCGTCAGATTGTAGGTTGGACTACCATCTGAGCGGGCGATGATGAGATCATCCAGCTCACTGTTATTGAATACCACGCGGCCACGCACCAGGTCTTTTACCACTACTGACCCTTCTGCGGGATTACGGAATCGCACCACGGGGTTCCCCCCCTCGGCGGGTGGCACAGTTAGATCACGGCAACAGCCGTCATAACGCGGCTTCTGCTTGCTCGCCATCTGGTCGGCACGTAACGTCTCCAACCGCTCCCGAGAACAATAACAGTAATAGGCCTTATCCTCATCCAGCAGCTTGTGAATCACCTCCTGGTAACGCTCCATCCGCTCAGTCTGGCGAAAAGGGCCTTCGTCATATTCGAGGCCCAACCAGGTCATCCCTTCAAGAATGGCATTGACGGATTCAGTTGTTGAGCGCGCAAGGTCGGTATCTTCGATACGTAGAACAAAGCGCCCACCATGTTTGCGGGCATATAGCCAAGAATAGAGCGCGGTGCGGGCCCCGCCAACATGTAAATAACCTGTTGGACTAGGGGCGAAACGTGTACGTGTAGTCATAATCTCCGAAAAACCATCAAACCAGCAGGATATTCTAACAGCTTAATGGAAAAAAACAGTCTCCTTTTGCCAGCCCGCCGTCAATCCATGAGCAATTTTATAAAACCCATCTACAATCAGGCAATTAAACAACCATGCGATAAAACATAAATATAGCTTCGCCGCCGCACGGCACATTCCAGGCGCCCCTGAGAACCAAAGCCCGCCCCTGCAGAGGGTTAATCTTCCATTTCAATGTAGACGCCTGTGCTATTTTCAGTAATGTGGGCAAGATGACGTACTTTATCTATCAACATCGCATCTAGCTTATGGCCCTTTGCCAGCAGCACCATCCCGCCCGTCGTTGCCAGATCTTTCCCCAGCACCATGCCGGGCTCCAGTTCGTCCGCCACTACATATCGAGTTGTTTTACAACGTTTATTACTTTCAATCGCTAAATATTTTGCAAAGGCCGTGACTACCAGCGGTGAATAACGAGCGCCCTGATGTTCGACAATAAATGCCATCGCCTCAGCAGCCGTCATCATATCTGCAAATAACCCACCCTTCTGTAACGCATCATAATCATCCACGACTGCAAGAATCGCTGTGCCTAATGGAATTTCATCCGCCTTCAGCCCATGCGGCCCGCCACTCCCATCGTAGCGTTCATAGCGGGCACAAATAAACGTGGCGGCCACTTGCAATAAATCCAGCGCCATCAATAAGCCTTCCGCCATTTGATTGTGACTGATGATTACCGCTTGCTCTTCTACCGATAATATTTCAAAAGGCTGAGTCACCAAATGATCAGACAAACCTATACGGCCAATATCATTCAATAAACCAGCAAAAAGCACATCCCGCGCTTCCGTCTTTGTCATCCCCATCGACATTGCCAATTTAAACCCCATATCCGCAACGCGTCGCGCATGTCCCGGGGCCGAACCACCTCGAAATGCAATAATGTTTGAAAATGCTTTAATCGAGTCGGTGTAATTTCGCTTCAGTGACTCGTGCGTCACTTCCAGCTGCTCCATGGTGACGTTCAGCTTATTGGTACGTTCAGTTACTTTTTTCTCTAACGTTGAATTAAGCCTTGTCAGCTCTTCGTTCTGCTGGTTGATTAACACCATCAGCTCAAGCCGCTCTGCTTTCATTTCACGTTGGTCTAACGCCCTTTTGACGTTTATTTTAATGTCATCATCATTCCATGGTTTACTAATATAGCTATAAATACTGCCTTTATTAATCGCCGCAATTGTCGATGAAATGTCCGCATAGCCTGTTAACAAAATACGCATGGTGTCGGGCCATTTTTCTGCTGCCTGTTCAAAAAATGCATCACCATTCATCTCGGGCATACGCATATCACAGACAATCAGATCCACCTCCTCGCTTTCCATCATCTTCAAACCTTTAATCGCACTATTTGCGATCAAAATTCGATAACCCAACGGACGAAAAAGGCGGCGCAATGCCGAGAGGATGTTTTCTTCATCATCAATAAATAGCAATGTAGTGGGGGCTAACTGCGCTTGCGTATCCGTCATAGGTATTGTTTCCGGAAAATAGATTTTAAACTTTTCACTATAAACAGTGTGTTGTGGTGGGGCATTGAATCCAGGTCTCGCTGCAACATAAGAAAAAAACACCTGAAAAAAATTCCGAATTATGCCCTACGGCACCCAACTTAATGTCATTCACTTCCATCATTCCTCACCTAAAAGCACATCAAAGCTTGACACCGAGCGTTCAATTTCCTCTCGACAATCATTAATCATCTGAACATCTAGCCCTATACGCTTCATTGCATCATAGTCAAGCGCAGCATTACACGCATCATTATCGATTTTTATTTCAATATTTTTACAAATGACATCGGCAATGGAAATCAAATCAACGATGGGGAGAGGCAAAGCTAAAGGGGAGATATGATGATTGGCGATATTGCTAACAATAACTTTCGGTAACTTCCATTTTTCAGCAAGACCAGCACCTATCAGCGAGTGTTCAAAACCGAGAATTTTTTCCTCGGCCTCATACCGCTGACAATTATTTTCATCACAATAGCGAAGCACTGCGGCATACTCATCACTAAAATGTGAGTCAAGCACAAGCACGCCAATGTCATGTAATACACCCACTGTAAACGCAACCTCTGCATCCAGTCCAACATTCTTTGCCAGCATCTTCGCAGCAGTACCCACGCCTATTGAATGACGCCAGAACGCTTTATGACTGAGGACCCCACCTTCATTACGCTCCAAATGCTGAATAACACCAATCGCAATCACAATGCTGCGAATTGTATTGACGCCCAACACCAGGCAGGCATCTTTAATACCCAACACTTTACCAGATAACCCATAGAACGATGAATTTGCAACGGCAAGAAGACGAGCAGTAATCACCGGATCTTGTGCAATGGATTGCTCAAGCGCAACAAAATCAACCGTTTTGCTATTAAGGTTCCCGATCACCTCTGTCACAACAGCGGACAGGGATGGAATGCTATTAAGCTTCTGTTCAATCTGGTCAAAACTGACAGCCACCAACATACTCCTTAATCGAAATTAATAAACACTGTCATATGAATCACTCAACAACAAGACAGCCGTCACCGCAACTCACGACCTCCCCCGGTTTCCTGCGCAATAAATGCCAGTACAATACCATCTGACATAGATGACAGCCCCATGTGCGAAAGAATCACTTGCATCTCGCCAACACCTGGTATGACACCCGCCCAAGTGGCAATTTCTTGTTCATTCATTTTCATACGATAAAACTCATTCAGTTGCGGCGGTAACACTTCGCTACACGCAGTGCCAACCAAACCACGCGTAGCCGAACAAAAAATCTCATGCGCTTTTTTATTCGCTATCGCAATCACACTGTCATCACCAATACCAACAATTCCTACTGGGAGATTTTCCAGTAATTCCTGAGAAATCTGTAACAGCTTAAAATTAAAAATGGCATAATTCTCAAGCTCTTTGTTTGCATCCTTTAACAAGTCGTTCGAACATTTCAGATCGCTCGTTAAACGTTTATTTTCGTGAGTCAGTTCATAATTAACGAACGCCTCTTCAATATGATCTCTCAACACTTCATCATTCCACGGCTTCGTCAGGAATTTATAAATAGCGCCTCGATTAACTGCATCAGTCACCGATTCAAGCTCTGTATACCCACTCAATACAATACGAATCGTTTCAGGGTAAAGTACTTTTACCTCACTTAAAAATTCGACGCCACTCATCTCCGGCATCCGCTGATCTGAGACAATCACCCCCACCTGATTTTCCTTCAGAATCTCCAAACCTTCTTTACCACTACTTGCGGTCAAAATTCGATAGCCGTTCCGACGATAGAGACGCCGCATAGTTTGAAGAATGTTTTCTTCATCATCCACCAGTAACAATGTTCTTTCTTGAGTACCCATAATCAACCTGTAATAATTTTAACGGGAGATTTCATAATATTTTTGACCAACCGGATGGCGCTTACTTAAGAAAAAAGGCATTCGTATGTAATATTCGTTAACGAACACCTGTACTCCCCTTGTCTGCGCTAGTGGCAACAACAAACCTTAAGCTACCAGTGTCACACGATACAGTAGTGTTTATCGGCGCTTAAGCGGTGCAACTTAACATTATTTTTACGTCAAAATATATCCAAAAATACCCTGCACCCCTATCTCAGTTGAGATTCAACCGGAAAATTTGGCCACACCAACAGTGCTCAATAATACATTGGTGAAAGGGTTGACTCTTGTCGCGCAGACGCCGCTTTTGGCTGCACTAGCGCACGCTCAAATACCTGCCACATCACCTTGCCATCCCACTTATCTGCGGTACCGACAGTAGCTCGTCCATAAAGGTATTGATTCAATGCAACTATCTGCGCACGCAATGATTCATCAGTGACACGCTGAGCAAGCTGCCCCAACGTGCTAGGCGGCTGGCCCGGCCAGCAACCCCCTCCCCATGCAAGCAACGCAGATTTTGCAGTTAATGCATAATTTCCAAGACATGCCTTTTTCACCCGACTTTTAGCCACGCTAAAATTCATCGTCAGCGGCGCCAATTCAGACGTGTGCTGAGGCTCAATAGTACGACGCGAAGCCAACCATGCAACCACCGTCATCAACCACCCCATTGCTAGCAATGCACTCACAATCTGCCAGGTATAGTTAGTACCACTCAGCGATGAGGCGGCCGTCGCGGCCGTTACAGGCGACGGCACACGCCCACTTTCCGACACGGAATTCTGCCCCGCTGTAATACGATTCGATCCCGCAGCCGCTACCACGCGCAGCGTACGCGCAGGCAAATGCGCTACTTCGCGCTGGCCCGTTTGACTATTCCACCACGGTATATCAATCGCAGGCAGTTGATATTCACCCGCCTGTATTGGGATCAGTGCGATCTTCTCCTGCCGCACGCCGATCAATGTCTCCTGTTTTTTGTCGTTCATCTGCTTCGCCTGATCAGGGTAGGCCTTGAGCCCATCGGGCATCACCGGCGTAATGGTCGGCAGTTGCGCCGCCGTCAAGCCATCGGCAATCAGTGTCAATGTCCAGGTCAACGGTTCGCCCGCCGTCATCGGCTGAGAAAGATCGACCCCCTCCGGCCACTCTTCAATCAGTTTCACTTCACGTGCAGGCAACCACTGCTGCGAGTCTTCACCCGCAGGCATCGGCATCACATCAACGGTTACCGATTCCGAACGCACCCGACGAATCGGCCCACCCTGATCAAACACATCAAACATGCCACGCGCACGATTGACCACCTGCCCTTCAAAGGTCACAGGATCGATCGTCACGGTGCCACTCTGCTGTGGAAAAATGGCATAACTACGCTCCAGCACCACATAGCGACGACCATCGCGCGTGGTCTCAAATTCACGGTCGTCGCCCAGCTTTTCAACCACCACATCAGCACCGCTCACCACGGGTTCCGATAAGCGTGCATTGGCGACATTGACCGCGCGAAAGAGGCGCGCCTTATAGATCACCTGTGACTGCACATAAGCCGCGCCCGTTTCGGGGGCCGAGGTCGTGCTAACTTCAAAAAACAGTACTGAGTTGTTGGGCTCCTCTGATGAAACAGCGGCCTTAGTCACACCGATCACCACTGGTTGACTTTTATCTTTACCAAAGGCGATCGCGGGTATGGTTAACTGGCCACTACGACGCGGCATCAATACCACCGTCCATTGACGCGCCTGCGATACCTGTCCATTCACAATCTGCATCGTCGTGCCCTGACTCTGCTGCATCACCTCAAAGTCCTGCTCCAGCGCTTTAAAGTCGGGATCATCATCGACACTACCATCGGCCTCAAAGACCAAACGAAAGGATTCATTCATCGCGACTGGGTTACGATCACTCTGTACCTTAATCGTTGCCGCCAGCAATGATTGAGAGCACCACAACATCGCCATCAACAGGCACCACAACTTTTTATTCTGAAATATCACCATGATTTATCCTCAACAGGCGGCTGACCACCACTGCGATTTTTTGCGCGTTGTGATTGATACTGAAACTTGCGCCGCAGTAGCCCACCCGGGTCATCGGGAATGCGCCGCAACCATTGGTCATTGGCCTGCTGAATCTCGGCCTGCGCCTCACTCAACTCACTGGCGCTGGCCGCCGCAGGCTTATCAGGTTGCGCCTCACCTTCGCTCTCTTCTGCTGGCGACTGCGTTGCTTGCTGCGCCTCTTCACCAGACTCATCACCGCCCCCCTCGCTCATCTGACGATTCTGATCGTCATTTTCACCCTGTGATGACTCCGACGGCTGAGGCACCTCATCCATACCATCAGATGCTGACGAAGATTCATCACTCGACTCCGCATCACCAGATTCACCCGACTGAGGCGCTCCCTGCTGCGAATCGCTTTGCTGCGGTTCACCCTGTTGTAACGGCTCACCACGCTCTTCTGACGAACCTGATTCAGCGTTATCGGATTGCGCGTCATCGGATGCCTGCTGCAACTGCTGCTGCACCAGCTCACGGTTGTATTGTGCATCTTCATGTTTCGGTTGCAGGCTTAGCGCCTGATCATAGGCATCAAGCGCCGCCTGCCACTGTTTTAACTGGGCATACGCATTGCCCTTATTATAAAGCGCCTCTGCATTCTCGATGCCATCCAGTGCATCAATGGTTTGTTGATAATCACCCTTGCGATAGTTCGCCGCAGCTTGCCACGCTTTATCGTTAAATAACGCCGCCGCCTGTGCCACGTCATCATGCTCAAAAGCACGCGCCGCGCGCTGATCCGGCGTCGACCAGAGATTATCCCACCAGGACTGACTGGCCGCAGCCGCCTCGACATTTGCCGTTTCTATATTTTCTGCCGCTGCATCTTCAACATGCCCCATTGTCAGCGGCACTACTACAATACAGACCAGCAACAGCTGCCCGCGACGAAAGGCCACCAGCACCAGCGGCAATAACAGTAGCAACAACCACGGCCCCTCTTCACGCCATTGATCGGCCTTAAATCCCTGCGATGCCTCTAACGAGACCTCACCATCAAACTGGGATGCCGACAGCAACGCCGCGATATCAAGACCATCTACCCGCATCGCCTGATAGTGTCCGCCACCCTGCTGCACTAGCTCACGCAGTCCCGCCTCATCCAGCCGCGGAATCACAATGTCACCGCTTCGGTTTTTCAAAAAACCGCCATCAGGCAACGCAATCGGAGCCCCCTCTGCGCTCCCGACACCCAGTATCGACAGTCGGTATCCCGCTTGTTTTAGTGTTTCTATCGAATCACTCAGCACTTCTTGCGGTACATTTTCAAGGCCATCAGAAATCAATAGCAGATCACCGCGCGCAGCGCCTGCCTGCACTAATAGTTGCTGTGCCATATCGATGGCCAGGTCCGGACGACTTCCCTGCTGTGGCATCAATGCCGTCTCCAGTGAACTGACCTGCGCAATAATGGTCGCGGCATCTTCGGTCAGCGGTGAGACAATAAATGCATCTGCGGCATAGACAATCAACGCCGTCTGCCCCTCTTTGCGCTGCTTGAGGATATCGATCAGCTTAAGCCGCGCGCGCGTCAGTCGCGTGGGGCGCACATCGGTCGCATCCATTGAGCGTGATAGGTCTAGCAGCAACACCAATGCCGACTGATCTCGAAAGACAGGCTGTTCCAATTGTTTCCAGGCCGGCCCAGCCAGCGCAGTGATCGCCAGTAAACCTGCCAGCCCAACCAGCAGCAAAATCCCACGCCGCTGACTCGCACCGCTTTCACTGATCAACAGATGTGGCAATAGTGCAGCATCACAGACCGACTGCCAGCGACGACTCTGCAAACGAACGCGCCGCAGATACCACAGTATTAATAGTAGCACCGGCAGCAATAGCCACCACCACGGGCGCAGAAAATGAAACCCCTCCATCATCGCATCAAGGTTCATGTGGCCCTCTGTACACGGCACTGACGCCACAACAAGAGCGATGTCATCAACATCGCCGCCGCCAATGGCCACGGATAGAGTGAGCGCCGAGGGCGAAAGAACTGTTTCTCCTGCGCCACCGGTTCCAGCTCATCCAGCAGTTGATAGATCTCTTCCAGCTGTTGTAGATCCCGCGCACGAAAGTAACGCCCACCGCTGGTCGTCGCAATCGCCGTCAGAGTCTCTTCATCAAGATCGGTCGATGGGTTAACGCGTCGCGTACCAAACAGTGAACGCACCAGCATCTCATCGGCACCGATGCCGACGGTATAGATTTTCAACCCTTCACTGGCCGCCAGCTCTGCCGCCTTCAGCGGTTCAATCGCACCCGCCGTGTTGGCACCGTCGGTCAATAGAATCAGCACTCGACTCGCACTGCTATTTTCACGCAGACGCTTGACCGCCAGACCGATCGCATCACCAATCGCCGTCTCCTGTCCGGCGAGGCCGATCACCGCTTCATCCAGCAGTGTCTTGACCGTGGTGCGATCAAAGGTCAGCGGGGTTTGCAGATAGGCCTGCCGTCCGAACAGGATCAACCCGACACGATCCCCCACGCGGCGCTCGATAAACTCACCCGCCACCAGTTGCGTCGCGATAAGGCGATTGACCATGCGCCCTTTCCACTCGAAATCCTCCACCTCCATGCTGCCGGAAAGATCGACGGCCAGCATCAGATCGCGACCACTGACGGGCAACTCAACCGCTTCGCCCTGCCACTGCGGGCGCGCGCACGCAATCACCAGCAGCGCCCACGCCACTAATGCCAACCACAACACCCAGCGAACACCTGCCAGCGTGTGAGACGTCGCGCTGCCGGGGGCGTTAAAGTCTTCAAGAAACGGCACCCGTAACACCGCATCATTGCGGCCCGTTACGGGCGGTAGCAGCCAGCGCACCAACAGCGGCAACGGTAATAACAGTAGCAACCATGGCCATTCGAATTGCAGTGCCAGCTGCGCAGGGTATTGAAATGGCAGCTCGCTCATCATCGTCTCGCCCTCCGCTTTAACGCTGGCAGTGCGCGAAGCCACTCGCCACACAGCGCGTGCAACGCTAGCACATCGACATCAATCTGCTGTCGATAAGGTGCATCCAACAACAATCGGCCGTCCCCTTCACTGAAAGGGTTTTGCTGCGGCAACGGGTGTGTTTGATCAAGGTATTGCAGCCACGCCTCACCACTCAGCCCGGCCACCGTTTCGCGCGGATAGTAACTGAGGCAGACGCGTCGCAATAGTATCGATAACCCACACACCAATCGATTCACATCTTGCTGCTGCTGAAAGTCGGCCATCAACTGCTGCCACTCTGCCAGCGCGGCAACACGCACCTGCGCTGCGGCTTTATGCCGTCGCCACCACCAAACTGAAACCGCACCGATGATGATCAACCCCAGTAACAACCACCAGCCCGGTGCCAATGGCCACCATGAAATTGGATCAGGCAGATGAATATCGCGCAGCGGCAAAGGCACATCACTCAACGGTACGTCGTTCACTGCATCATCCATCACGCGGCCCCACGCAATCCTAAACCGTCACGCAATACTTTACTTAATGACTGCGTCGTGGCGCAGGGGATAAAACAGATCCCGTGACGCCGACACAAGGTTTTCAGTGCTTCACGCCGCGTAATAAAACGTTGATGATAGGACTCGCGCAGCGCGCTCACTGTGCTATCGAGTGTGAGCGTCTGCTCGCCATCGCCGATTCGGTAAAGCCCCGCTGGCGGCAGCGTGGCTTCCAGCTCATCATAAATAAAAAGCATCACCACATCGTTATGCCGCGCCAGTTGCGCGAGATGCAGTTCGCTGCGCTCATCGACATCACGAAAGTCACTCAACAACACCACGAGGCTCCCCGGGCGCGCCACGCGTCGCAGACGCAGTAACGATTGCATCGCGGCCTCACTCGCCAGGCTGGCATCACGTAACGGCGCAGTGGTCTGCGACCACGCCAGCTGCTCCTGCGCGACTAATCGTTGAATAAAATGTAACACCGCATGTTTACCACTTTGTGGCCGCAGCTCTTCATGCTGCTCCTCCGAGAAGATCAAGCCGCCAATACGGTCGCCCTGTTTTACTGCTACCCACGCCAGCAGTGCCGCCGCGCGCGCCGCGATCACCGATTTAAAGGCGCCGCGAGTCGCAAAAAACATTGAGCGACGATTATCGACCCACAACAGCACGCCTCGTTCACGTTCTTCGCGAAACAGTTTTGTGTGCGGCTTACCGGTGCGCGCCATCACGCGCCAGTCAAGCGTACGGACATCATCGCCAGCCTGATAGGGGCGCACCTCATCGAACTCCATGCCGCGACCACGAAAGGCGGAGAGGTATTGGCCACTCTGTGCAGCGCGTACTTTTAAAGGTGCTAGCGACAGCGTTGCCGCCTGCCGGTGCAGTGCGATCAATGATTGTTTATCCACCCTTACGGGGTCAAAAGGTGCTTCATCGATAGCAGCGGATTTAGTAATAGACGAGACGATAGCTGCGTCGGGTGGATCCACTGGAGACCCGCCGCCGCGCCACTCTTTTCTCAGTAGTTGTGATAGACGTTTCAACACAACAGTATTAACCCTGATTTACGCAACGACACTACGGGACGGCGATGCGCGCAAGTAGTGCTTCAATAAAACTGTCTGGTGTAATCCCATCCGCTTCGGCTTCGTAACTCAACAGAATACGGTGGCGCAGCACATCATAGGCGACCGCCTGCACATCTTCAGGGCCGACAAAGTCACGCCCATCCAGCCATGCGTGGGCACGCGCACAACGATCCAGCGCGATAGTGGCACGCGGGCTCCCGCCGAATTGCAGCCATCGCCCCAACTGTTCATCATAGGCGCTGGGATCACGTGTCGCGAGGACGATCTGCACCAGGTACTCTTCGATGTTATCTGCCATGTAAATTTCAAGCACCTCGCGGCGTGCTGCAAACAGCGTTTCCTGCGTGATCAACGGCATCGCGGCCGTGGTATGCGTCGTTCCCTCTCGCGCCTCGCCACGTGCCAGATGGAGAATTTCACGCTCCGCCGTTGCATCGGGATAACCGATACTTACGTGCATTAGAAAGCGATCCAGTTGCGCCTCGGGCAGCGGATAGGTACCTTCCTGCTCAATCGGGTTCTGGGTCGCCATCACCAAAAAAAGCTCGGGCAGTTTGTAGGTCACCGAGCCCACCGTGATTTGGCGCTCAGCCATCGCTTCCAATAGTGCCGACTGCACTTTGGCCGGGGCACGGTTGATTTCATCGGCCAGAATTAAGTTGTGAAACAGCGGCCCCTGCTGAAAGGTAAAGGAACCATCCTGCGGTCTAAATATTTCGGTGCCGGTGAGATCGGCGGGCAGCAGGTCAGGGGTAAACTGTACTCGGTGAAAATCCCCCTCAATGCCCTCGCCCAGCACTTTGATGGCACGCGTCTTGGCCAGCCCTGGCGCGCCCTCAACGAGCAAATGCCCGTCTGCTAACAACGCAATTAACAGGCGATTGACCAGCAGGGGTTGTCCTATAATTTGTTCGTTGATCGCTCGATAAAGCTGCTGAATACTCTGCTGATGAGACATAACTACCCTTGTGATTATTTTCTCTGTACTGAAGTCTAGTATTTTAAGAAATCTGATTATTTTTGCCAAGTGCCCGTCTAATATCCTATCCGACCGGGCCTGATGTCATAACTCAGTCAATACCACCATCGCTGCGTTGATAAGCTGTATCTGCTGAGCATCACCCCCACGGTCAGGGTGATGCTCCATCACGAGTCGGCGGTACTGCTGCTTGATCGTGACCACATCCAGCACAGCACCGGCCGGATCACGCAGCCCCAGCACTTCAAGTGCCTGGCGGCGCCGTTCTGATCCCCCCAGACGCATCCAGAATTTATTAAGCATCTGTTCCAGTTCCAGTGCGGTGGTCTGCTCCAGTTGTGCGCTATCAAGATAGTAATCACGCAGCGCATCCACTTCGTTCAGTCGATTTTGTTCGCCCTGATGCCGATGGTAAGGCCGCAATATGATGAGCAGTGGACTAATCTCCAGTACGCCAAGCTGCTCCACCCACAGCTGTTCTCGTAAACGATACAAGGCGTTGAAGAGGCGAAAGTGTGCGCAGAAAAGAGGGAAAGTATCACGCAGTTGTGACATGTCGAAGCGACTGTCGCCACTTTCATTCAGCGCAGTAAAAAGGTCGTACTCACTGATGCCGGATGAATGATCACGTAAATAGGTAAGCAGCCATTCAGCCATATCACCTTCTTCAAGGCGTCCATTCGTCACAGGCGAGGGCATGGCTTCCTTGTCATGCCGATCTTTCATCATCCACCTGTTTTATAAATACTCCGCTATTTAACCTTCAACAGCTCAACATCAAAGATCAATGTTGCATTGGGACCAATACCACTCCCTGCACCGCTTGGACCATAAGCCAGCTCAGAAGGAATAAAGAGCTGCCATTTAGCCCCTTCTTTCATCAACTGTAACGCCTCAACCCAGCCTTTGATCACCCCGCCGACAGAAAATGTCGCTGGCTCACCACGCTTATGAGAACTATCAAACTCTGTACCATTAATCAGCGTACCGCGATAATGAACAGAAACGGTATCTTCGGCGGTTGGCTGTTTACCCGTACCCGCAGTAATCACTTTGTACTGCAACCCACTGGGCAGTTCAGTCACCCCTTGCTTGCTCTTATTTTCGGCAAGAAATTTAGCCCCTTCTGCTTGATTAGCACTACCCGCCATCTCTTTTTTAGCGGCTTCACGCTTCTGATAATCAGCGAATAGTGTCTGCATCTCTGGCACAGTCAATTGCAGTGGCTTATCAGCAAGGACATCTGCGATTGCCTTTGCGACTGAGCCAGCTTCAATATTCAAGCCATTCTGCTTTAAATCCTGTCCAATCTGAACCCCCACTGCATAGCTGAATTGCTGCTTCTCGGTTCCCAGCTCACTATCAGCGGCATGCGCCACGGTGATAGATGAAGTCATCAACAGTGATGTACAAATAACTCTGAAATTCATATCGTTCCTCGTTAAATAATTATTGTCTGCTACGCTCAGACGAAAGTCTGTCAACAAAAAAAGGGATAGGCTTTACCTACCCCCATCTAGCGTGCACTCCGTGCCAAGCCCCCCACTTCCGTTACTCAGATTGTTCTTCCATGAGTAACCTTATATTAGTAGGAATAGTTATACTCTCCCAGACAACGACCGTCAAATTCTGCGAAAACAGCCTTTTCATGCCATAAAAACGTTACGCATAATGCCATGTACGATGCTAGACCCTCACTCAGACAATATTTTTGTGGAAAAATTCCCATCCGGTTTGTACACTCCAGCAACAGGCTGTTAACGGAAATTTCGACAAATTAATCATCACGTCAAACTCAAGTCAATCTCCAAACCAATCAAGGACGGACTCATGACCAAAACGACGATTGTTAACCTCTTCTGCAAAGCCGCGCTGATCGCAGGCTGTATCACAACCCATGCGACGATCGCCGCCCCCTCTGCTGATGACATCATCAACCAATGCTATTACAAATATGCAGGGGATGATCAGCGCTCACACATGCAGATCACCCTCAAAGCCGCCGGTGGCAAACCACAGGTCAGTGAGTACACTCGGCTATGGAAAAATTATGATGGGCAAGACGGGGTCGTCGATAAGGTATTACTCTTCACCGACACACCCCTCAAAGACAAAGGCCTCGCCTTCATGCGCTGGGGCCACACCGGTGCCAGCGGCCAAGCCACCGAGCAGTGGATCTACCTGCCCGATCTGCGGAAAGTGCGTCGCCTGACCCCACGTGACCCTGAAACCAAAGAGTGGATCATCAAAGATGAAGACCTGCGCCTGCGCGAACCGCACGAAGATGACCACACCTTTGTCGGTGAAAAATCATCTGATGGCAATAGCTACTATGTGGTCGACTTTACACCGGTCAATGACCCTGTCTACAGCAAGCGCACCTTCTGGTTTAATATAAAGGGTGATGCCGACGAGTGTTCGCTGCACAAGGTCGACTTTTACGATAAGCAAGGCACCAGAACCAAACAACAGTTCATCGAATGGCGCCGCGAAGGCAAGGCGTGGCTATGGGATAAAGTCGTGATCGAAGATACCAATAGCGATGCCTACATCCACTACGATATAAAAAAAGTTGAGATCAATGTTGGACTGGATGATGATCTCTTTACACAGCGCTCAATGCAGAAAGGCTACGCCCAATAGCATCAGACTAACGGTACAGCCCTTCAAACTTTGAGGGGCTAAATCCGTTCATACGCTTTTGTCCCACCAGAATAATTGGCACGCCGGTGCCGTTCAACGCCTTGTAATCTTCACGCCCCTTCTTTGAGGTCTCAGTATCATACTCGACAAATGGAATCCCTTTCGCTTCAAAATAACGACGCGCTTTTTTGCAATAGCCACACCACGTGGTGCTATACAACACCACTTTTCCCCGTCGAGTCGACGGCGTTACAGACGCTTCAAAAGGGACTATTTCAGGCGAGGTATAACTGTTGATTTTAACTTCGATCTTTTCGACCTGTCGCTCACGCGGTGGGCTATCGGTAAAGTGAACCTTACCCGCTTCATCGATCCATTTAAAAATTTCGGCAGAAACAGGCATGACACCTAAAGTCCACAGCAGTAAACCATAGCCCAAACACTGTAGCCCATTGGCGACACGTAACGACATTACACTAACGGATAAGGGTGAATACCATCGCATCCCTGTTGGCGCGCACGGCAGGCCGACTTCAGCAACTGCCGTAACGACTGACCCGCTTTCGTAAACGCCTGGCTCAATCCCTCAAAGAGCGCCTGATTATATTTTCTACCGGCCGCCGACTCAGTGAATTCAAGGTAACGGTCAAGCGCTGCATCATTGAGCCCCTGGTAGGTAAAGAGATACATCATCGTCACCACCTGCTCCAGCTCACCCCACATCGGTGCCATGGCGCGCTCTGTATTGCGCCGTGTTTCAATATAATTTGCACGCCGCAGCGAGCCACGTTCCGCGACCATCGCCATGCCAAAAAAGACCTGCATATTGACCATCAAATCCTTGGTACGCGCTTTAGATAACACCGCCGCATCAAGGCGATGAATACGCGCTAAACGACCCGGACGCGCCTGCTCTGTTTGCGACGCCTCAAACATCTGCATCATATTTTCAGGTTGCGCAGCATTGAGCTCCATCGACACCACCTGTTTTCCCAGTGGTGATGCCAGCCATGCCAACACCTGTCGCATCTCGTCCGCAGACAGCGCCTCCGATAAGTACTGCTGCACATCGTCATTCAATAGCTGTGTATTCAGCGCGCCGATCAGCTTATCCTGAATCACCACATCCATCGGTGCGCCCTGTCGCGCCGAGTCACGAATGCCCGCTTTCACCTGATCCGGAATCAAATCAATCTGTACATTCACGCCAGACTGCTGCATCAACGTCGCCGCCAGCGCCGCCTTGCTCTGCTCAGCACTCATACCCGCCGCGCTGAATGCAAGCAATATGAAGGTCCCGATTAATTTCGTCAGATGACGCATCACCCTTTCTCCTTACCCCAAAACCTGCTTAGCGGCGAATATCCATTAAACCCTGCGCCACAAAAAGCGGTACATACTTTAGATGTCGGACAATCTGGATAAGTTCTATAGAAAAAAGGACATTTTTACGGGGCTAAGTGGGGATTAATCACACTGTCGACCCCCTCAGGGCGTTAACAGCATGTTAGTTAAGCGGTTTTAATTTAGGACTGCGTATCGATAATAGCCTGTTTTCACGAACCTTAAGTGAATAATCTCAGTTTTTTCCGAGACAATAAAGTCATGTCTTTATTAACACCGTGTGGTGCACTTGGGAGTGGAATCCACCTCACGTTAATCACGCTTTAATCAAAAGCTATTAGAGACGATTTTAGTAATTGAGCTATTTTCCCAAAAAACAAAATAGCAACTCATGTCTTGCTTTCCACTAAAAACCTTCAACACACACTTAAAAGCTATTTATTTGTTGCCTTTAGATAAGAAAGCAACTAATATATTTCTCATATTGATAAAGCAATGCATGTGTTTACTATAATGAAATCATTACTTAAACAACTAAAAAAACGCAGGTTAGACCTCGATCTAAAGCAAAAAGACATGATGCTTCGTATTGGCGTATCACGTCAGCAGTACCAGCATTTAGAATCCAAGGGCAATCCTAGGCTAAACACACTTGAACTCATTGCCAAAGGCCTCAAAAGCGAATTAATGCTGATTCCTCAAGAAAAGCTAAGCATGGTAAAAGCAATTCTGGAGAATGACGCGCTTTCACCTCCAGCGCTAAAAGATACAGATTCCAAGCAGAGTGAGGAAAATACGCTCGCTAACGACCCATGGAAGAATTTACTAGCGGGTGATGAATGAGTCCCCATAATCAAAAAAACGACCATATAGACGAAATGAATGTGCTTGAGCTTACCCTGCATGGCAAGCTCGCGGGTTATTTAGCTGGATTTCAAAACGGGCGCAATGTTTTGAGCTTTGCGGATGAATTCAAAAACAACCCTTCACGCCCAACATTCAGCCTGATTACGCACCCGAATTTCCCAAAATCAGAAGAATTGATGTCAAAGCCGTGGGCTAAAAATCAGAGGCTACACCCGGCTTTATCCAACTTGCTACCAGAAGGTGCTTTGCGGGAATTGATCGCCCAAGGTTTAAAAACTCATATCGACAATGAGTTTCAGATTTTCTCTTATCTTGGACAAGACCTGCCCGGCGCTCTGATTGCGACTCCTATGGAGCCTGACGATGTGCCTGAGAATGTACTAACCACGCACAGCAAGGCCAAAGCCATAAAGTTCAATAACGATGATAAAGAAAATAAATTCTCTCTGGCTGGCATTCAAATGAAGTTTTCCATGAAGGAAAAAGATGGCCGCTATAACCTGAGTAAAAATGGCGAGCTAGGTGACTGGATTATCAAAACCCCATCCACCAAACATAAGAACGTACCTCTAAACGAATATACAGCGATGTCCCTAGCTGCTTTGGCAGGTGTAGATATTCCTGACATTGAACTCGTTGAACTAGACAAACTGGATAATCTACCGCAAATCAATTTACCGGATGAAAGATTAGCTTTTGCCATCAAACGTTTTGATCGTGAAGACAATGCAAGAATTCACATGGAGGATTTTGCTCAAATCTTAGTGAAGTACCCGCATGAAAAATATAACTCTGCCAATTACGAACAAATTGGAAGGGTGGTTTACGATTATTCTGGCGATGGGCTGACAGATACTCAACAATTTGCCAGACGGTTGCTGGTAAATATATTACTTGCAAATGGCGATGCCCATTTAAAAAACTGGAGTTTATTGTATCAGGATCAAGTTACACCAAGACTATCACCAGCATATGATATTGTAACAACCAGCGTTTACATCGACGATGAAACACAATACGCTTTGAATCTGGGTAAAACTAAAGAGTGGTATTCGGTAACGATAGAGAGTTTTAAATCCTGGTCTGATAAGTCCGGCATCCCTTGGCGCGCAATCAAACCGCATATAGATGACACCATGGAAAAAGCACGCGCATTATGGCCAGAAGCTTTAAAAGATTTACCCATGGATGAAGCGCATAAAGAAAAGCTCAAAGCCCATTGGCTTAAGCTTCAAACTGATTTTCGTATAGACACAGCATGATATCAGTCAACGAAATCAGGAAGCGAGAGGCTGTAAATTAAATTGTGTAACTGCTCATTATTGATTAACTTCCTAATGGAGATAAATAATGAGTATGACAATGAAGCAAACAAAAATAAACGCGTTAGCCGCCGAGCTAGCTAAAGACCTTAA
>Ga0316209_1000828_pt1 | contig 42453 bp, 30 predicted proteins | sample 6monopyrite_MG_FD_204945 | JGI IMG/M metagenome (GOLD analysis project Ga0316209, IMG submission 204945) | Microbial mat bacterial communities from mineral coupon in-situ incubated in ocean water Damariscotta River, Maine, United States -... | ecosystem: Environmental > Aquatic > Marine >...
CCCACCAGCTTCCTTCCCACCCCGCCTCGCGACGACGCAGTTGCCAAGGGATTTTGGTTCCTTCCTGTCCAGGTCCAAAGAGGACTTTCACCTCCCGATGGTGGTGCATGCCGGGCACACACGGCTTTGGTGATCAGCGGTCGGCCGTAGGCCGATCCGTTGCATCACCTTGTTAGACGGGTGGCCGTCAATCCAGCGTTTCGTATTGTCCATAGTATCGCCTAACGGGCCACTTCAAGCGCCGATGGTGCTTGTCGCGCAGGTCGGCATCCGCAACGAGCTTTTTGATGAGCACTTTGAGTTGTTTCACATGGAGCGTCGCATCCGAACCCAGCTCGACTACCCCGGAATCGGTGCGATCTTCGTTCCAGAAATACACGCGCTGTAGGTAAACGCCATCGACGTGATCATGCCAGACGAGGAAGTGCCAACTGGCACCAGCACTATCGCGCCTAGTTCGATCCAGATTCTGACCGGTCCACCACATTGGTCCGTCTAACTATTGATTCTACGGGTCCGCATAACGTGAAGAGAGATGTTATCCGGTCTCGTGTAATTAGGGGAGATCAATGGTGAGTGTGCTCGGCATTGGGAATTGCAGGCTACTCGCGAGTTGTGCGGGTCTGGGTAACGGGCCGAGCTCATTGCGTTCTTGCCGTGACCGTATCGGGACGCGCGAGCGAATAGGTGAACTCGTGGCTTGCCAGGCCCTTGAAGAAGTCGGCGTTCTGTTTGGTGGCTCCTCTTTCGAAGCCCAAGCGTTCGAGTAGGCGCATGGACGCGACGTTGCGGGTGTCGACTTCGGCGAGGAGGAGGTCGATGGGGTAGGTGTTGAAGAGGTGCGTGATTACTTCTTGGCCGGCTTCGGTGGCGTAGCCTTGGCCCCAGGAGGTGCGGGCGAACTCGTAGGCGAAGAGAGCGGTTCGGTCTGGCCGGACAGTAGATTGGAATCTTCCGATGCAGGAGAAGTCGGCCTTTAGGCGGACGGCCCAGTTGAGCCAGTGCTCGGTGTTGTCGGGGGACTTGCGGGTCTCCAGGAACTGGTAGCGCTTGGCTAGGGCTTCTGGGGACGCGGGCGGGTCTTGGGGGATGTAGCGGTAGATCTCTTCGTCGCGGAGGGCGTGGAAGAGAGGTTCGGCGTGCTCTCGAGTGAGGGGCTCGAGGAGGAGGCGCTTGGTCTGCATGCGGGCGACCGGGGCGGAGTGGGCGTCGTTAGCTCGACAGGTCTTCGAGGAAGCGACGGATTCCGGCGAAGGTGTCGCGCCAACCGGTCTCGCAGCCCGCGTAGAAGTCGTCGGCTTCGGGGCCGGCGGGGAAGCCGTCTTGGGTGACTCGGAGGGTGGCGCCCTCGGGGTGGGGTTCGACCAGGAACTCGGTGACGAAGTTGGCTTCGAAGGGGAGGTCGCCGAACTTGGAGACGTAGGTGTAGTCGGTGAGGACGAAGCGGTGGCCGGGCTCGAAGTCGCGGATGGTGGCGGAGCTGGTGTAGTCGGGGTCGTCCTCGAGCTCGCCCCAGGCGATGGCGTAGGTGCCGCCGGACTTGGGGACGATCACGGCCCGGGCTGCGCTCCACCAGTTGCGGATGGAGCTGGGCGTGTGGAGGTGTCGGAAGAGGTCCTCCGGTGTGGCGGGGAAGACCTCTTCGTGGACGTGCTTGCGGACGGTCATGGACGAAGTGCGGGCGCTACTCGTTCACCTTGCGGCTCATGAGTGACGAACCGACGGTTGCGGTGATGGCGCCGGTAATGCCTGCGACGATGGCGGAGCTGGAGTCGACTCCCATGACCTTGAGGACGCCGGTGCAGACGACGGCCGTGACGACCGCGGTCACCGTGATGGTCAAGAGGAACTTGCCGGTGAACACGGACTGCTTTTCGGTTTCCATTCTTCGCTCTCTCAGTTCGGTCCGGTGATGGAGTGGATGGTGGTCGCTCGCCGCCTCGAGTGGGTCCATAGCCTACTGAGATGTGAGTAGATGGGCAGGAAAACTTGGTTCGGCGGGAGCGAGCGGGCTCGAGTCCCGCATGGGCTCGGAAAGGCGCGGGTAATGGTCGGGCCCGTGTGTATTATTCGAACGACCGCCGCGCCAGTACTCCGCGGCAGTTTAAATCGCATTCACCAAGTCAACTTGCATGCCATGCAAAGATCGCTAATCGCCCTCTCTCTCCTTTTAGCCGTGGGCTGCCGGTCCTTGGTAGTCGCTCCCGCTCTCGCGGCGAGCCCAACTGCTATCGGCCTCGTTTCAGTGGAATACAGCGACGAGCTCGACGACAACAAAATCGCCGTTCTTGAGCGCAACAAGGTGAAAGAGGCCATGTCGCAAGCCTTGATTCGTTCCTTCGGAACCGGGGGCGAAGAGACTCTAAGAGTAACGATTACGCAGTTTCGCACGGGGGGGTATGGGCCGAGCAGGATGCGCGCTCAAGCCCGGTTGATATCACCGTCGGGAATTGTATTAGCGACGCTCGAGGCGGATTCCCAAACATTATCGGCGATTCGAGTAGGCCCTCTTCGGTTCTCGAAGCCGCCCAGTCGCATCACGCAAGATGTCGTCAATCAGATTGCCGCGGGGCTCTAGCTCGCATTATTCATGAGCCGCGAGAGGAAACGCCTCGATTCGGTTCCTACTGGTGTTTTGCGGGCGCTGGCCCCACAGTCGAGCTTGTAAGCTCGTCGAGGAAGCCAGTATTCGCAAAACGCCGGTAGGGGCCGAAAGGCTGGCGTAGCCGGCCGTTCGTGGTGTTTAGTCCGCGTGGTCATGAATAATGTGGGCTAGAGCGACAGTGCGTTGAGTAGCGAGGGCGCGGTGCGCTCCTTGCGACGATCGATCGATAGCGGCTGAGGAGACTCGGCCGCTATTTTCATGGGTCTAGCGCTGCTTCGTCTGCCAGCGCTTCCACGGCGCACAGGTCTTCGGAATCTCGAGCGCGGACCAGTAGCCGTTGTCGAAGTCGGCCAGACTCATCGTCGGCGAGAGCTTCGGCTTGCGACTCACAGACTCGCCAACTGCTTTCCGGCGCTGTCGAAGTTCGACGGATCGAGCCAGCGCTCGAAGCGCTCGCGCGCGGCGGGCCACTCACTGTCGAGGACCGAGAGCCAGGCCGTGTCTCGGTTGCGGCCCTTGTAGACGACCGCTTGCCGGAAGATGCCCTCGTACTGGAATCCATAGCGCTTGGCGGCGCGCTGCGAGGCCGCGTTGAGCGAGTCGCACTTCCACTCGTACCTGCGATAGCCCAGCTCGAAGGCGTGCTTCATCATCAAGTACATCGCCTCGGTTCCCGCACGAGTTCGTTGCAGGAGCGGCGAGTAAGCGATGTGGCCGACCTCGACAGAACCCATGCTCGGCTCGATGCGCAGGTAGCTCGCGACGCCGGTCAGTCGATCGAGTTCGGTATCTCGGATCGCGAAGAACATGCAGTCGCCGCTCGCCTGCATCGACTTCAACCAGGCGCAGTAGTCCTCGGCGCTCGCGAACGGACCGTAGGCCATGTAGGTCCACATCGCTCCGCTCGGATCCTCTCGGTAGCTCTCGAAGAGTTCTTGTGCGTGCTCGTCGGGATCGAGCGGAATGAGCGCACACCATCGCCCCGTGAGTGGCGCAGCAACCGGACGCGTCGGCGGACTCCAGTCCACCACCTCGTCCCCGATGGGAAGACCGTGCTCGTTCGTGCGCCCGCTCAATCCGTCTTCTTCTTCGCGGTCGCTTTCTTGGTCGTCTTCTTGGCCGCCTTCTTCGCAGTCGTCTTCTTGGCAGCCTTCTTGGCGGGAGCCTTCTTGGCGGCTTTCTTGGTCGCCTTCTTCGCGGCCTTCTTGGCGGTCTTCTTCTTCTTGCGCGGCCCAGCAGCCGCCTTCGCGTCGATCAACTCGACGCCGCGCGCCAGTCCCATCTCATCCGGCTTCTCGTCGCGCGGCACTGTCGCGTTGACCGTGCCGTCGGTGACGTAAGGACCGTAGCGCCCGTCGAGGATCTTGATCTCTTCCTCGGTGGTCGGGTGCTTGCCGAGCACCTTGATCACCTTCGGTGCAGCGGCCTGGCGTCGGCCGTGCTTCTTGGGCTCGTTGAACAGCTCGATCGCGCGCTTGAGGCTGACCTTGAGCAGACTCTCGCCGGGCGGAAGGCTGCGCGTCGACTTGCCGCAGACGAGGTAGGGACCGAACTTGCCGTTGTGCGCGAAGACGTCGTGCGTCTCGCCCCCACCGTCTTCGGCTTCGGGCAGTGTCAGAGCACCGACCTTGCGCGGGAGCGCGAGGCAGGCGAGCGCATCCTCGAGCGTAGCCGTCTCCGGCTTCATGTCGTCGACGAGCGATACCATCTTCGGCTTCTCGTCGCCGAGTGACTCGGCATCGCCGCGCTGGAAGTAGGGGCCGAAGCGCCCTTCCTTCACGTAGATCTTGTGGCCCGTCTCGGGATCGTCGCCGAGCGACTTGGGTCCGGCCGCGGCCTTCGCGAGGATGTCGAGCGCCTTCTCGCGCGTCAGCTCATCGGGCGGAAGCTCGTCGGGGAGCGTCGCGCTCACGTCGCCAGAAGACAGGAAAGGTCCGTAGCGACCGACGCGCACTTCGACGACATCGTCCTCGATCTTGCCGAAGTCGTAGTCCTTGACCGTGCAGACCTTGCGGGGATCGATCTCCTCGCCAACCTTGTTGAGCTGGTCCTGCAGGCCCGGCTTGCCGTTGCCGAGGAAGAAGGCGGAGAGATAGTCGAGTCGGTTCTGGCGACCGTTGCTGATCTCGTCGAGGTCATCTTCCATCTTGGCCGTGAACTCGTAGTCGACGAGATAGGTCAAGTGCTGGTGCAGCAGCTGGATGACGGCGAAGGCGGTGAAGGTCGGCACGAGCGCCGTGCCCTTCTTGAAGCAGTAGTTGCGCTTCAGGATCGTCTCGATGATCGAGGCATAGGTACTCGGTCGCCCGATGCCGCGCGCTTCGAGCTCCTTGATCAGGCTCGCCTCGGTCAGTCGCGCCGGCGGCTTGGTCGTGTGCCCTTCCGGGTTCAGCGCCTTGGTACCGACCGCTTGTCCCTCTTTCACGTCGGGCAGGATGCGGTCCTGCTCGTTCTCGCCCTTGCCGTTGTCCGACTGCTCGATGTAGGCCAGGCGGAAGCCGGGGAACTGAATCGTGCGACCCGATGTCGTGAAGCGCGCGTCGTCGATGGCGATCGTCAGAGTCGTGCGTTGACCCTTCGCGTCCTTCATCTGACTGGAGACGGCGCGGCGGAAGATCAGCTCGTAGAGGCGACGCTCGTCGGCGCCCATGTCGGAGCCCAGCTTCTCGGGCTCACAGAAGTCGGAGCCTGCGGGGCGGATGGCCTCGTGGGCCTCCTGCGCGTTCTTGACCTTGGTCGCGTAGGTGCGCGGCGAGTCGGGCAGGTTCTCGGCGCCGTACTTCGACTTGATCAGGGAGCGCGCGGCGGTGAGGGCTTCGGCCGACAGAGTCGTCGAGTCCGTCCGCATGTAGGTGATGTAACCGTTCTCGTAGAGGCGCTGGGCGGCACTCATCGCGCGCCTGGCGGTGAACCCGAGCTTGCGCCCGGCCTCCTGCTGCAGAGTACTGGTCGTGAACGGCGGGCGCGGCGACTCGGTGAAGGGCTTTTGGATCAAGCTCTCGACCATGGCCTGCTGGCCCGAGAGTCGGGCGACCAGGTCCTTGGCGAGGTCACCGGTCAGGTGCAGGACCTTCGCGGCGTCGGCCTCGAGCTTGCCGGTGTCCGGATCGAAGTCCTTGCCGCGCGCGAGGCGCTGGTCACCGACCCGAGCGAGCGTGGCGTCGAAGGGCTCTTGCCCCTTGACCTCGAACTTGCCGATCACGTCCCAGTAGTCGCTGGGAATGAAGCGCAGGCGATCTTGTTCGCGCTCGACGACGAGGCGCACCGCGACACTCTGCACGCGACCGGCGCTCAGCTTCGGGCGAATCTTCTTCCAGAGCAGCGGCGAGACGGAGTAGCCGAACAGGCGGTCGACGAGGCGGCGCGTCTCTTGCGCTTCGACCAGGTTCTTGTCGATCTCGCGCGGGTTGTCGAGCGCGTGCTGGATCGCGTCCTTGGTGATCTCGTGGAAGACGAGGCGCTTGATCTCGCCCTTCGGGTTCAGCTCGTCCACGAGGTGCCAAGAGATGGACTCCCCTTCGCGGTCTTCATCGGTCGCGAGATAGACGACGCTCGCGTCCTGGCAGAGCTTCTTCAGGTTGCGCATGTGTTCGCGCTTGCCGGGCGGAACCACATAGAGAGGTGCGAAGTCGTTCTCGACGTCGATACCCAGGCGAGACCACTTTTCGCTCTTGTACTTGGTGGGGACTTCGGCGGCATTCGCGGGCAGATCGCGGATGTGGCCGATGCTGGCCTCGATCACGTAATCCTTGCCCAGGAACTTAGAAATCGTCCTCGCCTTGGCAGGGGATTCGACGATCACTAGGGGCTTGCCGGTCTTCTTCTTGGTGGCCATCTGTTGGTTCCGCAGGGGGTCTCTCGGCCGACCATTGGGGCGAGATGAGCTTTTGTGTCAAGACTTGTGGAAGGAGAAGTCCCGTCGTGAGGGGGCTCCTTCGGGCTGGTCGGATGCGTCTTAGGCTTTAGATGGCAGAGACTTATGGAGTCTGGGCCGAAGCCGAAAGAGAGCCCGACCCGCGGCCAGGTCCCGGCGAGTACCCGGGTGGTATAACCCGCGGCCCTCTCCGAGAAGACGACCGCCGAGCCCAGATCCGCACCCACTTCCCTCCCGCCGCCCCCCACGCCTCCATGCGCCTCGCGTCTCTCTCGATCCTCTCTCTGGCCATTCTCGCGCTCTCCCTCGTCGGCTGTGACTCGAAGGACGACGCGACCTCGGCTCGAGCGGTCGAGCGGCCGGCCTACGTCGGACTCGCGGTCTGTTCGGAGTGTCACTCGGCGGCGACCGACGCCTGGCGCGGCTCGCACCACGACCTGGCGATGCAGACGCCGACGGCGGAGACGGTGCTCGGCGACTTTGACGACGCCACGTTCGAGCACATGAGCTCGAACGCGCGCTTCACCAAGCGGGGCGACGACTTCTACATCCGGACGGAAGGCGCGAGCGGCGAGCTCGAGGACTTCAAGGTGGCCTACACCTTCGGAGTCGACCCGCTCCAGCAGTATCTGGTCGAAGGCGCGGACGGAAGGCTGCAGTCCTTCACCGTCGCGTGGGACACCGAGAAGTCGGCCTGGTACACGCTGTATCCCGAGGACGACTTCAAGCCGGGCGATCCGCTGCACTGGTCCGGGATCTACCAGAACTGGAACAGCATGTGCGCCGACTGTCACTCGACGAACCTCGTCAAGGCGTACGACGAGGAGAACGATCGGTTCGAGACGACCTACGAGGAGCTCGACGTCTCGTGTGAGGCTTGCCACGGTCCGGGCGAGCAGCACGTCGAGTGGGCGGAGAACGGCGGAACGGCGAGCGACGACGTCGCGCTGAACGGGCTGCTCGTTCACCTGCGCCGCGACAAGCAGGAGTCGCAGATCAACAGCTGTGCGCCCTGCCACTCGCGACGCACCTTGATGAAGCCCGAGGTCGGGCCAGACGACAGCTTCCTCGACGTCTATCAGCTCGAGCTGCTCCGCCCGAACTCCTACCACGCCGATGGACAGATCCTGGGCGAGGTCTACGTCTATGGTTCTTTCGCGCAGAGCAGGATGCACGCGAGCGGCGTGACCTGCACCGACTGTCACAACCCGCACTCGCTCGACCTGCACTTCGACGACAACGCGCTGTGCGCGCAGTGCCACTCGACCAGTGCGCCCGTCGAGCGTTTCGAGGACCTCGCGAAGATCGACTACGACACGCCCGAGCATCACCACCACGAGCAGGGTTCGGTCGGCGCGTCGTGCGTCGAGTGCCACATGCCGACCAAGACCTACATGGGCATCGATCCGCGGCGCGATCACTCGTTCCGGGTTCCGCGGCCCGACCTGTCGGTGGCGCTGGGCACGCCGAATGCGTGCAGCAACTGTCACGAAGAGGAGGGAGCGGCTTGGGCGGCGGAGCGCGTCGAGGAGTGGTTCGGTCCCGAGCGGGCCTATCACTTCGGCGCGGCCTTCGAGGGCGCGCGTCAGGGCAATCCGGCGGCGCTCGAGCACTTGATCGGAATGTCGCGCGATCCTTCAGCGCCTGCGATCGTGCGCGCGACGGCGCTCGAGCTGATGGCCGGTGCGGGACAGATCGGGACGGATCTCTCGCGCTCGCTGCTCGGTGACCCCAGCCCGCTCGTGCGCTCGACGGCCATTCGAGGGTTGGAAGGATTGAAGCCGGTCGAGCGATTGGATCCGCTCTTGCCGCTGATCGACGACCCGTCCCTGATCGTTCGAATCGAAGCCGCGCGCATGTTGGCCGGCGCGCCGACACAGGTCCTCGATGCGGTCGCGCCGAACTTCGACGAGGTGCTCGAGGAGTGGCGCACGTCACAGCGACTCTCCGCCGAGATGCCCTGGGCGCACCACAACCTCGGCTCGCTGGAGCAAGACCTCGGCAACCTGAACGAGGCTCGCGACCAGTACAAGCGCGCGATCGAGATCGATCCCTACTCGCTGCAGTCGACCTTCAACCTGGCCACGCTCTACAACAAGACCGGTCGCAACCTGGAGGCGGAGCGCGTGCTGCGCGATGCGATTGCCCTCGTTCCGACCGAGGGCGAGCTGCACTACTCGCTCGGGCTGCTGCTCGCCGAGGTGAATCGCATCGAGGACGCGGCGGTCTCGCTGCTGAAGGCGGCCGAGTTCATGCCGCATCGGCCGCGCGTGCACTACAACGCGGGGCTCGCGCTCCAGCGCGCGGGGCGCCTGGATGAGGCCGAGCGCCAGCTGATCGAGGCCGACCGACTGCAACCCGACGTTCCGGAGGTCGTTCACGCGCTCGCGTCCTTCTACGCGGAGTCCAAGCTCTGGGAGCTCGCGCTGCCCTTCGCCGAACGCATGCCCGAGTTGATGCCGGACGCGCCCTGGGTCGAGGAGTTCGTCGAAGAGGTTCGCGCGGGCGTGGCGAGCGACAGTTGAGCTGACTCGCGAGTCGCAAGACTTGCTCAGGAAGTACGCGCGGCGGCGCTGGAGTCGCACCGCGGTCTGCTAGTGTGCGCGGCTTCGCCATGTCTTCCGAAGCTCCACAGAACATCACTCGGGACGTCCCGCGCTCGAGCAACCTGCGCGGCGAGTTCCGACAGCTCTTCCGGCTCGCACTGCCGGTCGTCATCACGCAGCTCGGCTACATGCTGTTCGGCGTGGTCGACCTCCTGATGGTCGGGCGGCTGGATACGGAAGCGCTGAGCGCGTGCGTGCTCGGGAACAGCTGGGTCAGCGGGACCATGCTGGTCGGGATGGGGCTCGTCTTCGGAATGGACCCGATCGTAAGCCAGGCGCACGGAGCGGGCGACGTGAGGAAGCTCGGGCGCGCGCTGCAGCAGGGCTTGGTGCTCGCACTCCTGGCGAGCATCCCCGTCGCACTCCTGTGGATCTCTACCGAGCAGGCGCTGCTCCTGTTCGGTCAGGACCCGGGCAGCGCCGCGCTCGCTCAGGAGTACGTCACGGCCCAGCTGCCGTCGATTCCCTGCTTCCTCCTGTTCACCGCGCTTCGCCAGTACCTGACCTGTCGCGGCATCGTCGCGCCGTCACTCGTCGTCGTGCTCGTCGCCAACCTGCTCAACGCATTCTCCGACTGGGTGCTGGTCTTCGGCAACCTCGGAATGCCGGAGCTCGGACTCGTGGGAGCGGGAATCACCACCAGCATCACGCGCGGGTCGATGCTCATCATGCTCGCGATCTGGATCATGGGAGCCAAGCTGCACCACGGCGCGTGGGTTCCGTGGAGTCGGTCGGCCTTCAAGTTCAGCGGCCTCTCCGAGATCATCCGACATGGAATGCCGATCGCGCTGTACCTGTCGCTCGAGATCTGGGCTTTTCAGATCGCGACCTACATGGCGGGCTGGTTCGAGGTCACGGACCTGGCCGCGCACGGCATCGTGATGAACATCGCGTCGCTCTCCTTCATGGTTCCACTCGGTGTCTCGATCGGAACCGTAACGCGCGTCGGCAACTTGATCGGCGCCGGCGATCCGGTCGGCGCGCAGCGCACGGCGTGGGCGGCGACTCTGATGGGCGGACTGGCGATGTCGCTGTGCGCGCTCACCTTCGTGCTCTTTCCGACACAGATCCTCGGGCTGTACACGAATCAAGTCGCCGTGATCGCCGCGGCCGCCGCCATCCTGCCGCTCGCCGCACTCTTTCAAGTCTTCGACGGAATCCAGGTCGTCGGCTGCGGCGTGATGCGCGGGATGGGACGCACGCGCCCCGCCGCCGTGTTCAACCTGATCGCCTACTACGGGCTCGCGCTTCCGATCGCGTGGTGGCTCGCCTTCCACTTGGGGATGGGGCTGAGCGGAATTTGGTGGGGGCTGTTCATCGGTTTAGGGGCCGTTGCGGCGATGCTCATGGTCTGGATCAAGCGACGCGGGCCGGCGACCGCAAGCTCTGTGTTGCGGGCTGAGAAAGAGGCGAGCGTCTAGGATAAACTGGGCGCATGACGCTCCTTCGAACCTCGTGTCCGCTCGATTGTCCCGATGGCTGCAGTCTGGAAGTCGAGGTCGAGGGCGAGGGCGAGCGCGTGGTCTCGATCGCGGGGAGTCACGGCAACCCGCTGACCGCCGGCTTCATCTGCAGCAAGGTTCGGAACTTCGGGAAGCGCCTGCGCGAAAAAGAGCGACTGCTCACGCCGGCGATTCGCACAGGCGCGAAGGGCTCGGGCGAGTTTCGGAGCGCGAGCTGGGACGAGGCGCTCGACGCGATTGCCAAGGAGCTCGTCCGAGTTCGCGAGAGCTCCGGCTCTGAAGCGATCCTGCCGCTCTCCTACGGCGGCTCGAACGGCAAGCTCACCGAGGGCGGCTTCGATCGTCGGTTCTTTCAGAGGCTCGGTGCCTCGAAGCTCGATCGCACCGTCTGCGCTGCGCCGACGCGAGCGGCCAGCCTCGGGCTCTACGGCGGCATGCCCGGCATGTCGCTCCAGGACTTCGAACACTCCAAGCTGATCGTCGTGTGGGGAACCAATCCCTCCGCGACGGGCATCCACTTCGTTCCGATCGTTCAGCGCGCGCAAGCTGCGGGTGCAAAGCTCGTCGTCGTCGATCCGCGCAAGACTCCGCTCGCCAAGCGCGCGGACATTCACCTGGCGCCGCGCCCCGGGACCGACCTGCCGCTCGCTCTCGCGGCCATCGGTTGGCTGTTCGACAACGGGCTCGCCGACGAGCAGTTCCTCGAAGCGCACACGACCGGCTGGCAGGAGCTCCGAGCGAAAGCGAGCGCGTGGTCGACCGAGGCTGCCGCCGAAGTCTCGGGCGTGTCGGCCGAGGACATCGAGGCCTTCGCGCGGCTGTACGGCGAGACGCGACCGACGGCGCTGCGCTGCGGCTATGGCTTCGAGCGCAATCGCAACGGCGGGTCGGCGGCGGCAGCCGTGATGGCGCTGCCGGCGGTTGCCGGACACTTCGGCGCTCCCTCGAGTGGGTTCGTGCTCTCGACCGGAGCGGCCTGGAACCTCGACATCGAGGGCGCCGCCGACGCGCCGAGCTCGGACGCGCGCACGATCAACCAGAACCTGGTCGGCCAGGCGCTCGCCGCCGAGAGCCCCGACGCTCCGGTCGACTTCGTCTTCGTCTACAACCACAACCCGATCGCGACGCTCCCCAACCAGGAGCTGGTGCGCCGGGGGTTCGAGCGCGAGGACCTGTTCACCGTCGTCTTCGAGCAGGTCATGACCGACACGGCGCTCTTCGCGGATGTCTTGCTCCCGGCGACGACCTTCCTGGAGCACGAGGACCTGCGCGTGGGCTACGGCTCCTACGCGCTCCTGCGTGTCGAGCCGGTGATTGCTCCGATCGATGAGGCGCGCCCGAATGGCGAGGTGTTCTGCGAGCTCGCGCAGCGCCTCGGTCTCGAAGAGGAGTCCGATGCTCTCACGCCCAAGGACCTCGAGCGCCGACTGCTCGAGGGCACCGACATCGGCGCGCAGATGGACGCCAACCAGATCGCGATTCCGGAGATTGGGGATCACCCGGTGCAGTTCGTCGATGTCTTTCCGATGACGCCCGACAAGAAGATCCACCTGCACCCGAAGGAGCTCGACGAGGTCGCGCCCGCCGGCATGTATGGCTATCGCGAGGATCCGGCGACCGACGAGTTTCCGCTCGCGCTGATCTCGCCCTCGCTGCCCGGGACCATCACGTCCACCTTCGGCGAGCTGATCGTGAAGCCGGTGCCGCTCGAGATGCACAGCGACGATGCGAAGGCGCGCGAGCTGACGGGCGGCCAGACCGTGCGTGTCTGGAATTCGTTCGGTGAAGTCCTGTGTCCCCTCTCGATCTCGAGTGACCTGGTACCCGGGACCGTCTCCTTGCCGAAGGGCATGTGGAGCCACAGTTCTTTCAATGGCAATACATCCAACGCGCTCTCACCGGATACGCTCAGCGACTTGGGAGAGGGCGCGTGTTTCAACGACGCGCGCGTCCAGGTCGAAGGAGCGTAGAACGACAACTCGCTCGAGCGCTTGCGTGCTGCCCCTCACCGCCCACCGCGATCGGAGCTCCTCATGAAAGCTGTCTTCTTCGCTCTGCTACTCTCCCTCTGCAGCGCGACTCTCAACGCCGACGACGGCCCGACGCTGGCCGAGGGCCAAGCGGCCATCCAGGCACAGGACTTCGTCGGCGCGGCGATGATCCTCGAGGTCGTCACGACACGGGAGCCACAGAACGCTCTCGCCTGGCAGCTCTTCGGCTATGCGCTCCACGCCCAGGGCCGAATCGAAGAAGCGCTCGCCGCGCACGCCAAGACGGCGGGGTTCGCGAAGCTGTTTCCCTCCGTCCTGAAGGGCGCCGCCCTCTTCGTCGAGAAGCCCCGCATCCTCTACACGCTCGTCGGCGAGGCTGCCGGTGACCAGTTCGGTTGGGTCGCGCGCCCGGTCGACGACCTCGACGGAGACGGAGTGCTCGACTTCGCGGCGACGGCGCCCTCGCACGCCACGGGTGGAGTGCGGAGTGGTCGTGTGTACGTGTACTCGGGACGAGCGGGCAAGCTGCTGTTCAGTGTGGACGGCAAGACAGGCTACTCGCTCGGCAACAGCGTCGCACCTGCGGGCGATGTGAATGCAGACGGAACGCCCGACCTGATCGCTGGCGCGCCCGGCGGCGGAGGAAACCGTTCGCGAGCAGGAACCGCCTACGTCTACTCGGGCAAGGACGGCAGCCAGCTGGCGACCTACACGAGCAAGCAGCCCGGCGACACGCTCGGCTTCGACGCGGTCGGAATCGGCGACGTCGATGGAGACGGCGGGGTCGACTTCCTGTTGACCTCGGCCTGGAGCCCGGCGCTCGGACCTCAGACCGGGCGCGTCTTCGTGATCGCGGGGCCGACCTTCGGTGACTGAAGGTCAGCGCTCTGCCTCGAATCAGGCCGACTGCTTGGAGTCGGCTTCCAGAGCTTCCGAGGCTTCGACCGAGCTCTCGAGCAACAGGCGCGTCACGTTCATCCCGACCTGGTGGAGGTTGGCGTTGCCGCGTCCGTCGTAGAAGGAGAAGGTCGCGTCCTTCGCCGAGAACATGCGCTGGAAGAGCACCTTGACCTGCGCCTCGAGGGCCATCTGGAGTTGCTCGCGCGAGACGATGCCTTCCTTGACAACCGACTCTCCGATGCAGCCCGTCGAACCGGCATGGCGGCGCAAGAAGGTGTTGAGCTCGTGGAAGGTCGTCGAGCCTTGCGAGACGAGCAGGTCGCCCAGGCGGCAGCCGCGCGGAGTGGCGTTGCTCAAGGCGTGCACGACCAGGCCGTCCTGAAGGACGACCGTGAAGGTCTCGTCGAAGGTCGTCACGTGGATCGTGCCGCTCTTGTTGATCGTCTCCAGGAAGCTCAACAGCTCCGGGATACCGATGGACCAGCTCAGCCCGCGAAGGTCCACGCGCTCGTTCCCGCCGCTGCCGTCTTGACCGGGCGCGGAGCTCTCTTCGCCGATCGAGTCGAGGACTCTGCTGACGCAACGAATGACCACCTTCTCGGTTCCGCCCGTGATCTCTTCGTGAGCGATCTTGAGCGACGGCGCTTCGGTTCCGAACAACGACATGATCTCGGACGCATCGTCGAGAGCGGTGAGCAGCTGACGCGCTCGCTGAACCAGCGGCTCCATCGCCCGTCCCGAGTTCGCGCCGAGGTCGCAGATTCCGCGAGTACGCGAAGCGAGTCCGCGCACGGACTCGACGACGTCGAGGAGGGCGCGGCGGAGGGGTTCGTCTTCGGACTGGCGGGTGTTCATGGCGGTGCTTCGGGGGTTGAGGGCGACTCGATCTCATCGACAATGCCCCGCTCGTGAATGAGCCCTATTTGCTCATTAGCCCGGGGAGCCTTCGATCCCGGCTCCGACCCCTATTCCTGGGGTCGGAGAGCGCCCTCCGGCCCCTGCGAGGCGGACTCCCGCGCGCCCCTCAGTCGTCGCCGAGGTAGCCCAGACTCTCGAGGCCGCTGCGGACCTCTTCGCTCATCTCCGGCAGCTCGCCCTTCGCGAGGGTGCCGGTGTCGAGCCAGGGGGTGAGCTGGAAGGCCAGCTGCTTCACCACTTCGGGGTGCTCGGCCGCGAGGTTGTTCTCTTCGCCCGGATCGACCGTCAGATCGAAGAGCTCCGGCTCGGTCCCGAGGAAGCGGTGCTCCATGTTGATCGGCACGATCAGCTTCCACCGCTCGCTGCGAATCGCGATCTGGTGGTTGTGCGCGGACTCGAAGATGAGCGAGTCCCGCGACTCGAACGCCTCGGGCTGGTTCATGAGGAGCGGCCGAAGGGACTGACCGGAGGTCGGGTGCTCCACGCGAAGGCCAAACAGCTCAACGAGAGTCGGAACGATGTCGAGCTGCGAGACCAGCTCGGTCGAGCGCGCACCGCTCTCCGCCGTGGGCGTTCCCGGCACGCGAACGATCAGCGGAATGTGCAGAGCCGTCTCGTAGAGACCCGCGTGGTCGTAGTAGAGACCGTGCTCGCCGAAGTGCTCGCCGTGGTCCGACGTCAGAACAACGACGGTCTCTTCGAAGAGCTCGCCCTGCTCGAGGTACTTGAGCAGACGACCGATCTGCTGGTCCGTGTAGGCCAGCTCGGCGGCGTACATCGCGCGCGGGTACTCCGGATCGCGCACGCCCTCGATCCACTGCTGCATCGGCTTGTACTCCCAGCCGTCGAACCAGGGCGCGTCGCTGAGCAACGGCCCGTCGCCCGCAGTCGGGTCGCCCTTGTAGAAGCGCTTGGCGAATTTCTTGGGCGGCGAGTAGAGCGTGTGCGGATCGAAGAAGTGCGCCCACGCGAAGAACGGTCGGTCATCGTCTGCGCGCATCCAGGACAGCGCGTCGTCGACGACCTCTTGCCCGATGCGTTGCGACTTGCCTTTCGGCGGTCCCTTGACGACTTCGAAACCCTGCCAGCCCGTCTCTTCGCCCAACTGCACGGCGGCGACGAAGGCTCCCGTTCGATAGCCCTTCGCGCTCATGAAGAGCGGCAGCGCTTCGACGGACTCGGGAATCAGGACCTGGTTGTTGAAGACGCGGTGCTCGATCGCCCGGCTGCCGGTCATGATCGAGAGGTGCGACGGCTTGGTGACGTTGGTCGCGCTGTACGCGCGCTCGAACAGGAGCGCACGGTTCGCCAGCCTGTCGATGACCGGCGTCCTCCCGCGCTCCGCGCCGTAGCAGGAGAGCCCATCCGCGCGCGTCGTATCGATCGTGACGAGGAGCAGGTTCATTCCGCCCGACGGCGAAGAACCTCCCGCGCCCTCACAGGCGGTCAGGGTGGTCGAGAGCGTGAGCGCGCACGCCCACTGGAGGGGCCCCGAGAGCTTGAATGGTTTCAATGTTCGTTCGACGCGTCGGTCTTGAACTTCTCGGCCAGGGCCTCGTCGTCCGGGAAAGCGTTCAGGCCTTCCTGCCAGATCGCCTTCGCTTTCTCGCTGTCGCCCTGCTGCTGGTACAAGTTGCCGAGGTATTTGTACGTCTGTGCGTGGCTTTCGTTGGGCGCGGAGTTCTTTTGCTTCTCCAGTAAGACCTCGAACTGATTGATCGCCTCTCCCTGCTTGCCGAAGATCGGCGGCCAGAAGGACAAGGAGACCGCCTTGCTGAGACGCGCGTCGAAGTTGTCCGAGTCGATCTCAAGAGCAACATCGAAAGCCTCGTCCGCCTTGTTCGCCCAGGTCCCCATCTCGGGGCCCGTCGGCGCTTCCTGCAGGCGCTGCAGGTAGGCGTTCCCGAGCAGCATCTGTGCCTCGGGATCGCCCGGGTTCAGCTCCGCGTACTCCTCGAAGACGCCGACCATCTCCTCGGTGCGGCCCTCTTCGCGCATCTTGCGCCAGTAGGCCTCGAGCTCCTCGTAGCTTCCGCCCGCCGCTCGCATGGCCAGGATGTCCGCCAGAGCGGACTGTCCGTCGAAGTCGTCCTCCACCTCACCGGCGGCGTCCACATCGACTCCCGCTTCCACCAGCTGCTCGCCGACGACCCTGCGCACCATCGACTCCAGGTCGTTCACGGGCGTGCGCGTCGAGGATTGCGGAGAGCGCATCTCCAGCTGGGCTTTGAGCCCTCGCAAGAGCTCGCCCTGGGCCTCGAGGTCGTTCCTGAGCTCCCGCAGACCGGACTGGGAGCCCCCTTCCGGAGACGAGCCGCCCTCGACGGCCGGGGGTGAGAGCAGGCTGACGGTGACCGCCGAGACGGTGGCGGAGATGGCGATGGCGATCAGGATGAGCGGTAGCGGTTTCATGACCTGCGCAGCCTAACAGTCCGGGATGAATCTCTCGACTTGTGCAATTCGAATCGGATTCGAGCTTGCGAATCCCCATCTCCAGACCCGGTCGAGGTATGTTGTCCGGTTCGAGCAAGCCCGATCGGTGCGTAGTTAGCGTGTCAGAGAAGACGAGGGCCAGCTCACTAGAGGTGTCCCCCATGACTGTTGATTCTTTTCTCGAGCCCTCGGGCTCTGCCGCTCCTCCGTCTGAATCCGTCTCCGCGCAGTCGGACTCTGGCCTCCCGCCGTCCGACCCTGTCGATGTCCAGACAGAGAGTGATGTGCCGACGGAGGGTGTCGCTGGCCCGTCGTTCAACGACCTCGGTCTGTCCGAGCCGGTGCTCGCCGCCCTCCAGGGTGTCGGATACGAAGCTCCCAGTCCGATTCAAGCCGAGACGGTTCCGATCCTGCTCGAGGGCTCCGACCTGATCGGGCAAGCCCAGACCGGAACGGGCAAGACCGGCGCGTTCGCGTGGCCGCTCCTGTGCCAGATCGAGGTCGAGAAGTGCGCGCCGCAAGCGCTGGTTCTGTGCCCGACGAGAGAGCTCGCCATCCAGGTCGCCGAAGCCTTCCAGAGGTATGCGCAGAAGCTGCCCGGCTTCCACGTGCTGCCGATCTACGGCGGCCAGGCCTACGGCATCCAGCTGCGCGCCCTGCAGCGCGGACCGCACGTCATCGTCGGAACGCCCGGTCGCGTCATGGACCACATGCGCAAGGGCACGCTGAACCTCAGCAGCTTGAAGCACCTCGTCCTCGACGAGGCCGACGAGATGCTCAACATGGGTTTCCTCGAGGACATCCAGTGGATCCTCGAAGAGGTTCCGACCGAGCGCCAGATCGCGATGTTCTCCGCCACCATGCCGCGCGAGATTCAGCGCATTGCGGAGAAGTACCTCCGCAACCCGAGGACGATCAAGCACCAGGCCACGGGCAAGGCTGCCGACACGATTCGTCAGCGCGCCTGGATCGTGGACCGAACGCACAAGCTCGACGCGCTCACGCGCATTCTCGAGGTGGAAGAGACCGACGCGCTGATCGTGTTCGTTCGGACGAAGTCGGCCACGGTCGAGCTGTCCGAGCGTCTGCAAGCGCGTGGCTACGCCAGCGCTCCCCTCAACGGCGACATCCAACAGTCGCTGCGCGAACGCACGGTCGAGCGCCTCAAGGCTGGCAAGCTCGACATCCTGATCGCCACCGATGTCGCCGCCCGTGGCCTCGACGTCCAGCGCATCAGCCATGTCATCAACTACGACATGCCGACGGATCCCGAGGCCTACATCCATCGCATCGGTCGCACGGGCCGCGCCGGCCGTGCTGGCGAAGCGATCCTGTTCGCGTCCAATCGCGAGCGGCGCATGCTGCGGACGATCGACTACGCGGTCGGGCAGAAGATCGAGCCCTACGAGCTGCCGACGACGGACGACGTCAATGCGCAGCGCGTGGCCAAGTTCAAGAAGCGCATCGACGATCGGATCGAAGCTGGCGACCTCGAGTTCTTCTCGGCGCTGGTCTCGGAGTACTCGGCGGAGAAGGAGGTCGATCCGACGGTAGTCGCGGCCGCCCTCGCGAGCATGTCCCAGAGCTCGGGCTCCTTCCTGCTCAGCGAGCGCACCGAGCGCGAGGATCACGCCAAGCACCAGGAGCGCCAGAGCAGCTCGGGCTCCGACTTCCGACGCGGCGACCGCTTCGACCGCGGAGATCGTCCGAACCGAAACGATCGCGGGGACCGAGGCGATCGCTACAACAAGCAGCGCCCCGGACGCGATGTCCCCGGTCTCGAGCCGGGTATGGAGCGCTTCCGCGTCGAGGTCGGACGCACCCACGGCGTCATGCCTGGTCAGCTCGTCGGAGCGATTGCCGGTGAGACGGGTCTCGAGGGCCGCCTGATCGGCCGCATCGAACTCTACGACGACTTCACGACCGTCGACCTACCCGAAGGCATGCCCGGCGAGGTCTTCAAGATCCTCAGCCGCGTGAATGTCTGTGGCCAGGGACTGCGCATCTCGCGCCTCAACCCGGCGCAAGTCAAAGCGCTCTCCCGCAAGACCTACTAGCGCGCGCTGTCTCTTCGCGGACACGAGCGCGGTCGCGTCGTTCTTCCTCACGAAGCCGTCAACCCGTAGCGGGGTGAGCACGTTCGTCGACTGCTGTAGCCGCCCGTCGCGATTCGATAGGCCGCGCGGCGCGAGATCGAGCGCCGTACTGGGGCTCGATCGCCGGATGGTCGGTAGCCCGCGAGCTGCGTGTCCTGGGGTAGCTCCGGAAGGGTCATTCCGATGAGGCCGTGGGTCGCGTTCACTACGACGATCCACGACTCATCGCTTGGATTACTTGGATTCTTCATTGGTAGATAAGGAGCCGAAGCCCGGCGACCGCATGAAGAAAATTCCTGATCAGCGGGAGAGCCCCTGGGCAGGCGTGGACGCCCTTTTCCAGATCTGACACCAATCGCGATTCGGCTTCAGATCGACTAAAGACCGCGCCGACGAAGCGACGGGGAAATCGCGGGAATGGGGGGTGTCCGATCCGGATGCCAACCCGCGAACTAGGGTGAAACATGGGATTCAGGATCAATACGAACCTGTCGTCTCTTCAGACTCGACGCGCGCTCTACGGCAGGTCCGCCGAGCTGAACAAGAACTACTCTCGGCTGGGAGCTGGGCAGCGGCTCGGCACCGATGATGTGTCGGGAGTTGGAAGAGCGAGTCGGTTGGGTGCGGAGGCCCGGTCCTTGTCGGCAGTCGTTCGAAGCACGCAGAGCGGGATCGACTCGTCGTCGCGCGCTGATGCGCAGCTGGCCGAAGTGAGCGACAACCTGAGTCGACTGCGCGAGCTCGCGGTGTACGGCTCGAACGGAACTCTCTCGGAGTCGGATCGCGCCGCGTTGAACGCCGAGTTCGGAGCGCTGGTCGAAGAGATCGATCGCACCGCGAACGAGGAGGCCGGAGAGCAGGACATCTCGCTGGCCGGCGGAGAGTCGCTCGAGATTCAGACGGGAACGCGCGCCGGTGACACGCTCGACTCGCCGACGATCGACGCCACGGCGGAAGGCCTGGGTCTCGACACGGCCGACCTCTCGAGCTCGTCGTCCGCGGGAGCAGCGCTCAGCGCCGTCCACTCCGCCATCGACACGGTCCGATCGGCGCGCGGCGACATCAGCAGCTTCTCGCGAAGCCTGACGCAGCGTCAGTCCAGCGCTTCCCGCGCTCAGCAAGGCAACCTCGCGGCGGCCAATCAGCTCACCAGCCTGGACCTCGCCCTCGAGTCCGCCTCGCTCGTCAGCAACAAGCTGCTCGCGAGCGGCTCGATCGCCAGCCTGATGCAGGCGAATACGGATCCGAACCAAGCGCTTCGGTTACTCGGCTGAACCGGTCGCCTAACCCGGTGAACTCCGGGTTTCTCTGCAACCAGAGCTGACGCGGGAGCCTCGCTCTCGCACGTAAACGTAAACCGAACCTCCAGGACTGACAGTCGCTGGCGGGAGCTTCTTCGTCCGTTCTCTACTGGTGCGCGGCGGTTAGGATCTGGGGCTTCCCTCCCCTCCTGCCTCGCCCCACCCATGAAAGCGCTCCTTGCCTGCCTCGCCGCCACGTGTCTCGTGGCCCCCGGCCAGGATAAAGAATTCTCGCCGTTCGAGCGGACGCTGAACGTCGCACGCAAAGCCCTCGAGAGCGGCGACCTCGGGCGCGCGGAGACATGGGTCTGGGCCGCGCTAGAACGTGACCCCAAGTCACTCGAAGCCTGGGACTTGCGCGCCAAGTGGGCCGAGGCGGCGGGTGACGACGACGAGCTGGTCTACACGCTGCACAAGCTGTGGGAGCTCTCGGTCTCGCAGGGATTGAAGTCGACGGACCTGCGCGAGCTGCGCAACCGACTGAAGCGCATCGACCCGCTCTCCACCGACCTGCTCTCGATGAAGTCGGTCTTCATCGACAAGCTGCTCCCGCTCGCCATCAAGTATGAGGGAGACAAGCGCCCGCACTCCGCGATCGCCGTCTACCGGGAAGTGCTCGCGCTCGATCCGGAACACGAACAGTCGCTCGCCGCCGTCGAGCGCATCTCCGCGCTCCCCGACCCCAGCCTGGCCGCGAACTCCTCCGGCGTAGACCTGTTCGAAGATGTCTCGGACGAGTGGATTCGCAAGCACGACGAGAAGCACAAGGACTGGAAGAGCCGCGCCAAGTACAAGAGCGAGTACTACACGGTCTACACGGACGCCGGCTACAAGATCCTGATCCAGGCGGCGACCGCGATGGATCAGATGCACTTGTTCTACAAGAAGTTCTTCAGCGTCACCGGAAGCGTCCCGCGCATTGACCTGAATATCTTCAGTTCGCGCGAGGGCTATCTGAAGAAGGGCATCGGTCCTCCGGTCGAATGGTCGGGCGGACACTTCACCGGCAACGCGGTCGAGACCTACATCGGTCAAGGCGGATTCCAGGGCGCACTCAACACGCTCTTCCACGAAGCCGGGCACCAGTTCGTAGACAAAGCAACGTCTGCCGGCGGGTGGCTCAATGAAGGGCTGGCTTCGTTCTTCGAGGGAACACGACTACAGGCCAACGGTACGGTTCTGATGAATCTGCCGGCGATGAATCGACTGGGGCCGCTCGCCTCGCGGCTCTCGAATGGCTGGATGGCGGATGTCAAGGACGGCATCGACCCGAGGGAACCCAACCAGGTTCCCCGCAATGCACCCACCTTCGACATCGTGCTCGAGAACAAGTACGCCTGGGGACCCGCCTGGTATGCGCCGACCTGGGGCGTGGTCTTCTTCAGCTACAACTACCAGGACCCGGTAGACGGACGCTTCATCTATCGCGATGCCTTCTTGCAGTTCCTCAACAAATCGGGCGGGCGCATGGGCGGCAGCGCGGTTCAGAACTTCGAGGATGTCGTGCTCGCGAATCCGGCGAAACCGACACCGAAGGTCAAGAGCTCGATCGCGCTACCGACGACCGTCAAGGACCTGAATCCGATCTGGAGGGACTGGCTGCTCAACCTGATGAACGAGCAGACCGGCGCGGTCGAAGTCGACCGGCCGTACATGGACTGGGGTCGTCATGCGATCACGCGCAAGGAGTACGACACGGCGGCCGAGCACTTCGAGAAGGGCATCGCCGCCTCGCCGAATCACCCGGAGCTCTTGATCCGCTTCGCCAAGCTGCTCGCCGACGAGTTCAAGAACGAAGACCGCGCGGTGAAGCTCGTGCTGCACGCACTGCGTGTGCTGGAAGCCGCCGACGAGCCGGACAAGCGCGCCATCGCCGAGGCCGAGGACCTACTCTACGACTGGGATCCCGAGCGCAAATCGCTCGACAAGCTCCACGACGAGATCTTTGCCTCTGCGCGCACGCTGGTTCAACGCTACCTCACCGAAGGTCGCAACCTGATGACCATGCACCTCGCTCTGCGGATGAGCGGCGAGCTCGGCGTGCCCGGCGTCGCGGCCTACTACGAAGAGGCCTGGCGGCGCTGCGGCAAGTCGCTGCACCTGTGGAAGCTGGCCTACAACGAGAAGGACCTCGAGGGCTGGTCGGAGATCGCGACCACGCCCTTCAAGGCCAACGGGAGTACGCTCGACTCGACGCGCGGCAGCTATGCGCAAGGCGACTATTCCTTCTCGACCCTTCCGATGGATGTCGTCACGACCGGCGACTTCTCGCTCGAGGCCGAGGTCTTGGCGGGCTCCGGGAAGGTCGCTTTCGGCGGACTCGCGTTCGGGATGCGCGGGGGCGGCAACTTCAATGCGCTGATCTACTTGCCGGCGAAGGCGAGCTCCGGTGCGGTCGCGGGCTCCGCCTTCCTGGACCTCGCCACGTTCAACGGCGGAGGCGCGCCGCGGGTCTGGCGCCACGTCCCCGCGATTCAGGAGTCGATCGAGGGCGAGAGCACGGCGGAGCGCTGGCAGAAGCTGCGCATCGACGTCACCGGTACACAGTGCGACATCTACATGGACGGCGAGCTGAAGGTGCTGCACGAGTTTCCGTCGCGCGACGCCGTCAGCGGGAGCCTCGGCTTGATCGCGGGCCGCGGGGAAGCGCGCTTCCGAAACGTTCGCTACCTCGCTCGGTCGCCGCAGGACATCGGCGCGGCGCTGGAACGAGAGGTCCGGATGGCCGGCTTCGACAACGAGGAAGAGTCCATCGGCGGCAGCTGGATCGGCAAGAAGCCGCCCTTCCCGAAGGTCCAGAAGTGGCTGCAGGGCGAGCGCTCGAGCTGGAAAGAGGCCGGCGACGTTCCGCAGCTCCTGGTCATGTGGAGTATCCGGCAGAACGACCTGATTCGCATCGACAGCTGGCTCGCCGATCTCCACAAGCGCTATGGCGAGGTCGGCCTGGAGATCGTGTCGATCTGTTCCGTCGAGGATGAGGAGACGCTGGCCGGCTACCTTCCGCGAGCGAAGTTCCCCGGCGCGATCGGACTGGACGGACCGGGCGAGCAGTTCGGCGACACCTTCGATGACTACGCGATCGGTATCTTCAATCTGCCGCGGCTGATCCTGCTCGACATCAATCATCGTGTCGTGTGGGAAGGCGATCCCGGCTTCTCGGCGGGACGGCGCTGGAAGCCGGGCACTCCGAGCTACCTGAAGGCTCCGCTCGATGACCTGATCGTTGGGCGCAAGCTGCTCGAGCTCTCTGCCTGGCGCAAGGAGTGGAAGAGCACGGCGCTCGATGCACTGCACAACGGCGACCTCGCGACGGCGCTCCCCACGCTCTTGAGGTCGAAGAGCTTCAAGGCGGCGGGAGACGTCGACGTCTTCGATGCTCAGTCGAGACTCTCCGCGGTCAAAGGCGCTCTCGAGTCCATCGACTCGACGATCAGCGCGTTCAAGCGCGAGGGCTGCGAACCGGCGATCGAGATCCTCGCCGACTGGGGCAAGCTGATCGATCACTCGTTCGAGAAGAGCGAGACGCGCAGCATCAAGCTGCTCGCGAAGAGCGAAGCAGCGACGGCCTGGGACGACCTGCTCACACTCCTCAAGTCTCACAAGCGTCGCGCCAAACGAGAGGGCAAGCGCGAGGCCTTGGACGGTCTGCTCGCCGACCTCGAAGCCCGACCCAGCCGCCTCGCCAAGATGCTGCTCGAGCAGCTCGATGGGGTCGATCCCGAAGATGTGGTCGAGGTCCTCTCCACCGCGGCCGATCTGCCCGCCTTATGGTTAGCTCGCGAATACTTCAGGTGGTAGAAACTGCACCCCTCTCGGCCGCCCGTGGTGAGAACAACCGCGATCCACACCTCTCGATAGACGCGCCGCGTCGAACGCCACGCGATTCCATGAAAGTCAAAATCTACACGACCCCGACCTGCGGCTTCTGTATCGCCGCAAAGCGCCTGCTCAACGACAACGACATTCCCTTCGAGGAAGTCGACCTACGAGATCCGGCAGAGCGTGCGCGGGTCCAGGCCGAGCATGACTGGCCGACAGTTCCGATTGTCTTCGTCGGAGATGAGTTGATTGGCGGCTATACCGAGCTCGACGCTTATAGTCGCCGGAACGGGATGGAGAGCCTGCGCTAACCGAGCGCCTCTCTGCCCCTCGCAAACCCGAACCCCTCTCTCATCGAACTCCCGCGCTACATCCCACGCATCGACGGTCTGCGGGCCATCGCGGTGATCTTCGTACTTCTGTTCCACCTGGAATGGAGTCAGGGCTCCGGCCCGGTCCTGACGAGCGGCTGGGCCGGCGTCGATCTCTTCTTCGTACTGTCGGGATTTCTGATCACAGGAATCCTCCTCGAGACCCGCGATCACCCGCGCCGGATCCGGAACTTCTTCGCACGCCGCGTCCTGCGAATCTTCCCGCTCTACTACTTCGTTCTGTTCCTGCTCTTCGTCGTCGCGCCCTTCCTGACGAGCGACCCGAGCATTCTCTATCCGAACGAAGAGAAGCCGTTCTACCTGCTCTACGTCCAGAACCTCTTTCTCCCGCTGATCAAGGCCACCGAGGGTTACTCGGTCTACCTCTCGCACACCTGGTCGCTCGCGATCGAGGAGCAGTACTACCTGGTCTGGCCCTGGCTCGTTCTGTTCCTGCCGCGCCGACTCCTCGTCACTCTGCTCGTCCTCGTTCTCGTCGCCGCTCCCATCGCGCGCTATCAGCTCCTCTCGGCCAGCCCCGGCGCGTGGACCGAGTACTGGCTGGTCTACCGGAACACTCTGCTCCACATCGACGGCCTCGCGATCGGCAGCCTTCTCGCTTTCGTCGTGCGATCGAAAGCGGCGACCGCGCGCACGGTTCGCAACGTCTCCGCCGTGCTCGCCCTGGTCGCTCTGCCCTACGCCTTCTGGAAGCTCAACGAGCTCCGCGTCGACTTCAACATCACGCACTATCCGTACATGCCGGTCGGCCCCTGGGTCGGGGCGACCACCTTCACGATTCTCTCGATCGGTTTCTGCGGACTCCTCGGCGTCGTCCTGACCCACAGCTCCCGCAGCTTGGACTGGATCCTCGGCAATCCGATCTCCGTGTGGATCGGAAGCATCAGCTACGGACTCTACGTCTACCACTTCCCCGTGTTCCTCTTGCTGCGTCCGTACGAGGTTCATCCGCTGCTCGCACTGGCCACGACCTTCAGCGTTGCCGCGCTATCCTGGTACTTGCTGGAGAAGCCCTTTCTGAGGCTGAAGTCGCGCTTCGTCTGAGCGCGTCTCGCTTCTCATGGTGGACTGCTAGTGGCGCTTCCGGTCGCGCCTTCCGTGGACGACCAGCTCTCCGAAGCTCGCTTCGAGCTCGTAGTCTCGCTTGATCATGTCGACGAACTCTCTCCACTCGAAGAGCGGCTCTTCCTTCAGTCTCAGGTGAGATCGGTAGTAGGAGCTGAACACGAAGTAAGCGGGCGGGTCGTCGCGAAAGGCCCTCATCAATGCGTCGGCATGAACACCGGGCTGAAACCGAATCGGCTGCGACTTGAAGAACGAGCTATTGGTGTTCGGGCTGGTGAGCAGCCCGAGTGACTTGTAGCCCAAGACGGGCGCACGGCGATCCGCCCAGAAGTAGGTCGGCCAGGCGGTCCAACCCCAGACCATGATCGTCTCGTCTTCGGTGGTGCGCTCGGCAATGAACAGCCCGGCCTCTCGCGCAGCCGACAGGTCTTCTTCGGGACGCCGATCTTCTTCACCGCGGGCATACTCTTCGATGTGCCACCCGACGGCGATGAGGAGGAGCAGCAGCAGCAGGTACCGGACTGTGCGCTGCACCACCGTCGCGGTCGTCCATGCTCTGAAGAAGGTGAAGAGCCCCGGTCGAGCGGCGAGCAGCGCCAGAGCCGGAAGATACTGAAGGAGATAGTGCTGGTAGTAGCGCGGTCCTCCCAAGCTGCCCGCCATGACCGAGAGGATCAGGAAGGCGACTTGAGGAAAGACAGGCCAGGAGTTTTCGGCCTTTCCCGAGGAACGGTCGCTCGTTGCAACCACGAGGCTGGCGATGCCGAGCGAGGCCGCGAGGGGAAAGGTCTCGTAACACTGTGCCAGCACTAGCCCGATGATCTCGAAGGTGGAGATGGGCGACTCCCAAGTGGCGTAGCGCATGACCGACTCGACCGGGAAGATCGACGTGATCAGCTTCAACAAATGGCCCTTGTCCAGGTAGAAGATCAGAAGCGGCAGAGGTAGCGCACTGGCTCCGAGTGACCACCATCCCCACGTCGATCCCTTGGCGCCCGGCATGCTCAGGCGCTTCGCCCAGACGAAGAGAATCGGAAAGAGCGGCACGAGCACGACCGCCTGGCGCTTCATGAGGAACGCGAACATCGCGCACAGCCCTGCCAATAGGTGCCAGCGCACGCGCCCGGACTTCAGACCCACGATCGCTGCGGTAAAGGCCCAGGCATAGGGCGTCGTCATCCAGGACGTGTAGACCAGATCGAACTGTCCAGCGGATGCGAGGAACAGCCCCGTCGCGACCGCAGCGGAGAGCGTCTTGCTCGGGTGATAGAGCGCTCGCGCGCCCACCCAGACCGCGAGAGCGCCGAGCAGTTGCCAGGTCAGGAAGAACCACCAGAGCGGGGTGAGTCCTCGACCGAAGACGCGAAAGACGAGAGCGGTCAGGAAGAAGGTGCCGGGCGCTTTGCCTTCGATGCTCTCGATGTACGGCAGCATGCCGTCGTTGAGCAGGTCGGCGTTGTAGGTCATGCCCGCGATGTCCGCGTTGCTGAACTCTTCGGGGGGAAGGCCCAGCCTACCCCAGACGAACAGCAGCAGACCTACCAGGAAGATCCAGCGACAGAGTGCTCGCTCACTGAAGAGGCCTGAGGATGCGAGCGACGTGGAGGAATTCATGACTTCGTCAGCGCGGTGACGAAGACCGGACTCGATCGGCGCGCCTCTACGCACCGAAGCGTAGCAGGCCCCCGTGATGTCGGTCCGTTATCCTCGCAAAGCCGGAGTGAAAGCTGGCGAAGACGGCTCCACTGGTGGTCACCATTCATCCGACAAATCCCTCGGACCGCTCATTCCACGAACTCAATCGGTCGAGTCGGCGCACACCGCCGATGCGCGGAACGATCAGCAAGAGTGGCTTGCCGTACGCCGATCACCGTATGAGCCAATATTTGTTTCTGGCGATATACTCACCGCACATGAGATCTACCAGCGCAAGGCAGCCTGTTTCTTCTCTGATCGCGGCCGGAGCAATGCTCCTGGCCGGGTGCGCGGGTAACCAAGTCGCGACGCCCGCCAAGACCGACTCCGCCCCGCCCGCTCCGCTTCAGCCGGTCGTGCGCGAGGTGCTTCCGCTGGAGCAGATGACCGTCGACAACTTCGCGTTGATCGATCACACGGGCGAGTATCACGAGCTATACAACCAGCCGGGAGCGAAGGCGATTGTCCTGATCAGCTTCGCTGTTGCCTGCCCGATTCTGCGCTGGAACCTCCCGCTCGTCGAAGAGCTCAAGGCCAAGTACGGGGCGCAGGGCGTCCACTTCTACTACGTCGATGCGAGTCCGCAGGACGGTCGTGTGGACCTGATCAAGGAAGCCGAGGAGTTCGGAATCACCGTTCCGATTCTTCACGACGCCGCGCAGGTCGTGCTGCCGAGCCTGAACGTCGAGCGCACCGCTGACGCCTTCGTCATCGACCCGCGCTCCTACGACGTGGTCTACCGCGGGAAGATCAGCGACCGCGCCACCTACGGGGCGCAGCGTACGCAGGCCGGCGGGGAGTACCTCGACGACGCGCTCGCGAGCTTCCTCGCCCGCGAGCCGATCGAGGTCGAGCGAACGGTTGCAGAGGGCTGCTTGATCTTCTTCGAGAACCGCGGCGGCGAGGCCTCTCCCGACTACTCGCGCGACGTCGCGCCGATCCTCGCCGAGCGCTGCGTGGGCTGTCACACCGAAGGCGGCATCGCACCCTGGGCCATGAGCTCATGGCAGCGCGTCCGCGGTTGGTCGCCCATGATCCGCGAGACCGTGATGACCAGACGCATGCCGCCCTGGCACGCGGATCCGCACTTCAACGAGTTCTCGAACGGGCGGGCGCTCGAGCCGGAAGAGGCCAACGCGCTCGTGGCCTGGATCGACGCGGGAGCCAAACGCGGAGACGGTCCCGACCCGCTCCCGGAGTTGGTCAAGCAGAAGACCTCGCTGAACTCCCCCCTCGAGTGGAAGCTCGGCGAGCCGGACATGATCATTCGGGCGTCGCGCCAAGAGCTTCCGGCGACGGGCATCGTCCCCTATCGCTACGACTACGCGAAGGTGGAAGTCGACGAGGACATCTGGGTCAGCGGCGTGGACCTGAAGCCCTCCAACTACGCCGTGCTCCACCACTCCGCGATCCTCGTGATCTATCCGGAACACCTCAAAGACCTCGAACCCGATTACGAGCTAGGCGTGGTGAGCTACTTCGCGCTCTACATTCCCGGCATGGAGGTCGCGCGCTTCCCGGCCGGTTCGGGAAAGCTGATCCCCAAGGGCTCTCAGATCATCTTCCAGTTCCACTACACGACGACGGGCAAACCCGAAGTCGATGAGCCGGTGCTCGGACTCTATCTGCTGGACGAGCCGCCCGAGGTCGTCTTCGAAGCAACCTCGGCAACCAAGTGGGTCATTCACTTGCCGGCCGGCGAGCCGAACTTCCGCACCAAGGCGATCCGCTACTTCGCGCGCGATGTCATGGTCTGCGACTTGATTCCGCACATGCACTATCGCGGTCGCTCGATGCGCTATGACGCGCACCTGCCCGATGGAACGGTCAAGACGCTGCTCTCGGTTCCGTACTACGACTTCAACTGGCAGACGGCCTACAACCTCAAGGAGCCGATCTTCCTGCCAGCCGGAACGAAGATCGTCTGCACCGGTCGGTTCGACAACTCCGAGCACAACCCCTTCAATCCCGATCCGACCGTGGACGTGGAGTGGGGCGTTCAGAGCACGGACGAGATGTTCATCGGCTACATGAACTACTACGCGGTTCCCGGCGGGACCAACCTGCTCGCCGATCAACCCGAAGCCGGCACCAAGTAGAGCGCGCTACTCGAAGCTCGGGGCTTCAGCAGGTACCGCCTCGGCGTAGAGCCAGGCGCCGAACAGGTCGACGAGCTTGCGACCGGCGAGCTCTTCGGAGAGCGCCACGAAGTCCGCGCTGGACGCGGAGGAGTTGAAGTTTCGCTCGACCCAGGTCCGCAGGATCTCGAAGAAGACCTCGTCTCCTACTTCGAGACGCAAGGCGTGCAGGACGAGCGGCCCCCGGCCATAGGTGCGACTTCCGAAGACGTGGGCCTCGCCGGGATCGACCGGAGCTCCGGTCTTGCGCCTCTTCACTCGCTCGTAGCCGCGCTTCGCAGCCTTCGCGATCGCCTCCGGACCATCCTTGTGTTCGCGCCACAGCCAACCGGCGTAGACCGCGAAGCCCTCGTTCAACCACATGTCCTCCCACGCCTCGAGGCCGACGCAGTTGCCGAACCACTGGTGAGCCAGCTCGTGGGCGAGAGTCCCCTCACCGGCGCCGCGGCTGTAGACCGGCAGCGTCTGCGACTCGAGCGCGCCTCCCAGGTGCTCCGCGGTGAGCACCGCGCCGTAGGCCTCGAACGGGTAGTCGCCGAACAAGCTCTCGAAGTGCGCGATCAGCTCCCCCGTTCGGCGAAAGGGTTCCAGAGCCTTGTCGCTCGTCCCCGCCGGGTAGTACAGCCGGAGCGGTAAGCCGCTCTCCGTCTCGCTGACCTCGACCTCGAGCTCCGCGATATTCACGGTTGCGAGGTAGGTCGACATCGGATCGCTCGCGCGCCACTCGAAGGTCCGCGTCTCGCCGTGGTCGAGCTCCTCCACGAGCAGACCGTTGGCCGCGACGAGGTATGGCTTCGCGACCTCCACCGAGAAGCTGAATGTCGCCTTGTCGAGCGGGTGGTCGTTGCACGGAAACCAACCCGACGCACCGACGCACTCGCTCATCACGAACACTCCGGTCTTCCTCCGCATCCAGCCCGTGCCCTTCATCCCCATCGAGGCAACCGAAGCATCCGGCGCCAGGTCCGGTGTCCCCGAGTACTCGATGCGAGCCTGGAAGTTCGCTTCCGCCGCGAGCACTTGCGCGGGCTCGATCGTGAGCTCGCGCCCTTCGTGACTGAACTCCGCGGCGACACCCGCGATCGAGACGCTGCTGACCTCCAAGCCCCACAGGTCGAGGTTGAACGCGCTCAGAGCGTGCGTCGCTCGCGCGTCGATCGTCGCGATGGCCGTCATGAAGCCCGACTCCATATCCACATCGAGCTCGAGCGCGTAGTGGCTCACGTCGTACCCGCCGTTGCCGAGCCCCTGGTAGTAGGTGTCGTCGCAGTCGGGAGCACCCGCGCGGGGCTGGTCCTCTGCCGGCGAGTCGCCGCTCGTGAATGCCGGGAGGGCGAAGAACGGCAGGAGGAGCAGACTGGAGAGGAGCTTGGGAGCGGGCATGCGGCGAGTGGGAGAGAGGGAGGGGGCGCTCGGCCGACCAGAAGGTGGGTACGGGAACGAGCGATGTCAGGGCGCTCCAGGGTAGTGAATCTCGATCGAGCCGCTGGCCGCGATCCACGGCGAGATGATTGGGTTTTGTGAGAAACCGAAAACGATTGAGCGAAGTCTGTACTGCGCGAGCACACTTCCAGCCGACGAACCGACCTTGAGACACCTCCTCCCAGTCCTGCTTCCGCTCCTCGCCGCGCCCGGCGCCCTCTCTGCCCGGAGCGGCCCCCCGGCGCCGCTGGCTCAGTCGGAGGTGCCCGGACTCGCCGCGCGCTGTCTGTGGGCCGAGCGTGGCTGGGTCCCGGCCACGCTCGTGTTCGCCAAGACCTCCGACCAGAGCGCGCTTCGGTTCGCGCGTGAAGAGCTGGACGAGCACACGCGACTGCACGGCTGGATCGGCGAGGCCGGAGATGGACTGAGCTTCCTGGTCACGCAGACCGCCGCTTGCCCGCCGGCAGCGCTGGTCGAGCTCTCGCAGCTCGAACGAGTCCAACTGGACGAGCACCAGGCCGCCGCCTTCGGAATGCTCGCGCGCGCCTTCGCGGAGAACGGTCACGTCGAGCGCGCGGTCGAGCTCCTCGACGAGCTGCGCTCCGAATCGGTCATCGACCCGAGCGTGGTGCGCGCGCGCCAGCTCCGCGACGACGCGACCTGGCAAGCCGCGCGCCTGTTCGAGCAGGCCGGCCACTGGGAGAGCGCACTCACCTACCTGGACGAGCTGCGTGCGACCGAGCGCTTCGATCGGCTCGCCATCGATCGGAGCCGCGCTCACTGCCTGGCCGAGCTCGGCCGGGTGGAGGAGCTGGAGTCGCTCGTGTTCGCCAACCTGATGTCGGACGCATCCTGCCACCTGCTCGAGCTCCTCTTGGATGCGTGGGAGCGTTCCGGCTCTCCGAAAGGGCTCGAAGAGCTCCTGCTCGAGAGCGCCAAGACGGTCATCGATCCGTTCGCGAAGGCGCGCCTCCAAGCCGCCGTCGTCGGTAGGTTCAACGCCGCGCGCAGGCACCGACTCGTGCTCGAGCTGCAGCCGGAGTTCGCGCTCGAACAGCTGCCGCTCCTCCTCGACGGAGGAGACCATCACCGCGAGGTCCTGCTCGCGCTACACGCCATCGGCCCCTCGGCCGTCACCTACCTCCAGAAGCGCGCCGACGATCTCCCGTCCGACCAACTGCAGCTGAACCACGAGCTGCACGCGGTCCTCGCGGAGACCGGTCTGCCCGAGTTCGAGGACATTGTGCGCGACGTCGACGAAGAGTCGCGCGGCTTCCCCTATCTGGAGATCTGGCGCGCGGCACGGGCTCTACGGGAAGACCTGCCCGCGCACCGAAGCTCTCGCTAGAGCGCCACTCCGGCGAGCACGCGATAGATGTACTCGGTGGCCCAACCGAGGGCTTCGACGGGAGCGCGCTCCTCGTCGCCGTGCATGCGGAGCTCGTCGATCATCTCGAGCGGCAACGGAAGGACTCCGTAGGTCGGGATGCCGGAGCGACGAAGCGCAGCGCCGTCGGTCGCGCCGGTGGACATGAAGGGCAGCACCACGGCGTCGGGCGCCATGGTGTTCGCCGCCGCTTCCATCGACCGGAACAGCGCCGTGGTCACCGGCGAGACGGGCGGGTCGGTCTTGAGCTCGCCGTCCAGTCGCCACTCGACGGTCGGCTCGTTAGCGACGCGGCGCATCTCCGAGATCACCTCGAACAGGTCATCGCCCGGGAGGACGCGGACGTTGAAGGTCGCCGAGCCCTCGGAGGGGATCACGTTCGTCCGGATGCCGCCGTTCAGCATGGTGAGCGAGAGCCCGGTCCGCAGGACGGCGTTGTGGAACGGCTCGCGACTGAGCAGATCGGCGGCTTCGTTGAGCTCCTTCTCCGTCTTGGCGCGGCTCACGTTGCGCATCGCCTTCGCCATGTCGCGCTCGGCTTCGACCTCCGCGAGGCGCTCGAAGTAGAGTCGCGTAGTCGCGTTCAAGTGCACGGGTGGGCGCCAGTCGTGAACGCGTGAGACGGCGCGCGCGAGCGCGGCGAGGGCGTTGTTCGGAAGCGGAACCGAACCGTGCCCGCTCGGTCCGCGCGAAGTGGCGACGACGTTGTAGGGCACCTTCTCGGTGGTCTGGATGTTCACGGAGACGACGCGACCATCACGTACGCGAATGCGACCGCCCTCGTTGAGCGCGAACTCCGCGTCGTCGATCAACTCGGGGTGGTTCTCGAGCACCCAATCGATACCCAGGTCCGGTCCACCTTCTTCGGCGGCGGTCGCGAGCAAGATCACGTCGCGCTTCAACAGGTGGCGGTTCTTTGCCAGCTCGTGCATGACCGTGACCGACGCGGCGAGCATGCCCTTGTCGTCGATGATCCCGCGGCCGTAGATGTAGCCGTCGCGGATGGTCGCCTGGAAGGGCGGCATGGACCACTTGTCGAGCTGTGCCCCAACGACGTCCATGTGCGCCATCACGAGCACGGGAGCCGCGACCGGGTTCAGCGCCCTCAGCCGTGCGACCAGGTTGCCCCGTCCCTCTCCGACGTCGAGCAGGGAGATCTCCATGCCCGGCAAGCCCGCCAGCTCGTGCGCGATAATTTGCGCGAGAGCAAGCTCATTGCCGGGCGGGTTCTCCGTATTGGTGGCGATGTACACCTTGACCAGCTCCAGCGACTTCGCCGCAGCCTGTACCCGGTCGAATCCGGCGGGCGGTACCGCGCTCACCTTGTAGACGTCTTCGGGCGCGACGGATGAACGCATCAAGCCACAGCTCGCCGTAGCCAGAGTCAGAACGGTCCCCAGACTGATTGTCCGCATACCCAGATTCATGAGTGCCTCCCAGGCCAAGTCGATCAGCGCGGCCGAGTTCGTACTGCTCGGCCGTCGAAGCGGCAGAGAGCCTACCAGCAACTGCCCGATCATTTGCCGCTCAACAGGGCCGGGATACACTCCCCTCGTGTTCCGCCGACTCCTCCTCGCCTCCACGCTCGCGCTGTTTGTCGCCTGCGAGCAACCCTCGGAGGTGCCGAGCGAACCCGCCGCCGTCCCGGCCACCCCGGACTCGCTCTTGGAGCAGTACGCCAATGAGGTGCCGCCGCTCTCGCCCGACTGGACCGGAGTGAGCAAGTGGACCGCCCACCGCGGGAGTCTCGAGGCGACGGAGGCGGCGCTCTTGAAGGAGCACGAGCGAGGTGGCTCGCAAGCGGTCTGGGCAGAGCTCGGCAAGATCTACACCGACGTCGGCGAGTACGACCGGGCGCTGTGGTTCCTCTGTCGCGCGCTCGAGGCGGATCCGAAGGACATCGAGAGCTGGCTGAGCCTCGGCCAACACCGACTGGCTCTCCTGAAGCCCGAGGAAGCGCTCGTCTTGATGGAGCGCGTGCGCGAGCTGAATCCCGACCACCCCTTCGGCTGGGTCTACCGCGGCGACGCGCACTTCAACCTGCACGAGCTCGAGCCGGCCGAAGAAGCCTATCGCGAAGCCGTGCTGCTCTCGCCCCGCAACCTGACCGCACAGCTCGGACTCGCGCGGGTCTACGAGAGCTGGAACGAACCCGAGCGAGCGCGCGAGCACCTGGAGCGCGCGCTGCGGCTGGACCCGGACCACCCGACCGCGCTCTTTCGGCTGGCGCGAGTCCTGCGGGAGCTCGGGCTCCAGGACGAAGCCGCCGAGATCATGATTCAGTACGAGCGCGCCGCGATCCTCGAGGACCGGCGACTGCGCACGTCGCAGCTCAGCTCCGCGGCCAAGTACTTGATCGTGGCCGACAGCTTCTTCGCGGACGGCCGCATCGACGACGCCGGGCGCGAGTACCAGAATGCGCGCGATGCGGCGCGCGTCGACGACGAAGAGCTCCAAGCTGTCGCCGGACTCCTCCGGTGCGCACGCTCCGACGCGAGTGCCGCCGACTCCGAACAGCTGGAGTCCGACCTGCGCGCGCTCGATCCCACCCACACCCTGTTGAAGCCGTGAAGACCAACACTCTCCTCTTCGTCTTCGCAAGCCTCGCAGTCGGCTGCACCGAGAGCGGCCCCGGTCCGCTCTTGATCGATCGCACCAGCTCGAGCGGGATCAGCTTCCAACACATCCACGGCGGAATCGGAAATCGAGAGCTGCCCGAGACCATGGGCGGCGGCCTCGCACTCTTCGACTACGACAACGACGGAGATGTGGACGCCTACTTCTCGCAGTCGGGTCAGATGCGCAGCTCGAGTCCGAAGCAGGCGCGCAAGCCCGGGCGGAACCTCCTGTTCGCCAACGACGGCAGCGGGAAGTTCGAACGCGTCGCCGGTTCGGGAGCGGGCGATGGCGGCTACGGACAAGGCGTGGCCTGCGGCGACTTCAACGGAGACGGTCGCGACGATCTGCTCTCGCTCAACTGGGGCCCCAATCGCTTGTACAAGAATACCGGCGGCAAGTTCGAGGAGGTCAGCAAGAGCGTGGGGCTCGAGGCGGTGGACGAGTGGAGCATCTCGGCGGCCTTCTTCGATGCGGAGGGCGACGGGGATCTCGACCTGTACATCGTCAACTACCTCGTCTCGGAGCCCGGCGCCTTCGCGCACATGGGCGACCCCGGCGGCTTCCACGGCTACCCGCACCCCGACCGCTTCTCCGGTCAGGCGGATCGGCTCTACATCAACGAGGACGGACAGTTTCGCGACGCCACGGTCGAGTCGGGCGTCCACCGGCCGTCGGGCAAGGGGCTGGGCATCACCCCCACCGACATCGACCTCGACGGGCTGGTCGATCTGTATGTCGCGAACGACTCCACGCGCAACTTCCTGTTCCACAACCTCGGCGAGCTGCGGTTCGAGGACATCGGGCTGGAAGTCGGCGTCGCCTACAACGAAGACGGCCAGTCCGAGGCGGGCATGGGCGTCGACAGCGGCGACATGGATGGCGACGGCGACTTCGATCTGTTCGTGACGAACCTCGATGGCGAGACGAACACGCTCTATCGAAACGAGCTGCGCAGCGTGCGGAACGGGAAGCTCATCACTCGCGACGTCCTTCGGTTCGTCGATGCGACGCGCGGCTCCGGTCTCGAACAGGCGTCGATGAACCTGGTCGGCTTCGGTGCGCTCTTCCAGGACCTGGACCTGGACGGTGTCCTCGACCTGGTCGTCGTCAACGGGCATGTGCTCGACAATGCGTCCAGTTACTCCGACTCGCGGAGCTATGCGCAGCCGAACCAGATCTTCCTCGGCGACGGGAGCGGGAGATTCGCACTGCCGCCTGCGGAGCGTGCCGTTCCCGCGCTCGCGGTTCCGACGGTGTCTCGCGGAGCGGCGAGCGCCGACCTCAATGGCGACGGCGCGCTCGACCTCTTGATCGGAACGAACAACGGCCCGCCGCAGCTCTTCTTCGGCGCTTCGGGAGACGCGCGCTCGCTCACGCTCAGACTGAACGGCCCGCCGGGCAATCCGCACGGTCTCGGTGCGTCGGTCTGGCTGACACTCGAGGACGATCGAGTGATTCTGCTCCGCGTCGAGAGTGCACGCTCCTACGCGAGCGCGAGCGAACCCGTCTTGGTCACCGGCTTGCCTGCACCCGTTCACCACGTCGAGGTCATGTGGCCCGGCGGTCAGCGCGAGCTCTGGACGAACTTCGATGAGCCCTTCGAGGGCCATCAATCACTCAGCTACGATGCCAAGGACCAATGACGCACCGTTAAAGGTGAGATACCGCACTCAGGTGAGATACCGCACTCGGCGCATCTCTAAACTTTCGGCTCCACAACAACGGCCCACGGCCGTTGTTGTGGAGCCGAAAGTTTAGAGATGCGCCGAGTGCGGTATCTCACCTTTAACTCGCTATCCTCTGGCGCGTGAATCGGAACAGTTCACTCGTGAAGAAGCTCGCTCTCGCCACGGTCTCGGTCTTGGTCTCCGTTGGTGGAGCCGAGCTGGCCGCTCGCACGCTGGGTGACTTCCAGGGAAACGTCGATCCGCTCGACGCGGGCGAGATGGGCTACTACGCCGAGGTGCGTCAGTACGATCCGCTGCTCTTCTGGAGCTTGACTCCCGGTGGCGTCGGTTCGAACGGGCTGCTCGAGCTCAACTCGCACGGCCTGCGCGGGCCCGAGATCTCCGAGACCAAGGGCAACGAGTACCGCATCCTCTCCCTCGGTGAGAGCTCGACCTTCGCGGGACGCGCGCCGTACAAGGACTGCTACTCCGCGCGACTCGAGAAGCTCCTCGGCAGAATCAATGGCCGCAAGGTGCGCGTGATCAACGCGGGCGTCCCTGGCTACACGCTCTTCCAGGGCTACCAGTACCTGATCCACCGCGGCCTCGAGTTCAAGCCGGACGCGGTGCTGCTCTACTTCGGCTACAACGACTTCTTGCCGGTCAGCTACCTCGAGAATCGAACGACGGAGACCGGTCGCGGCCTGAACGATCGCGATCTGTTCGAGCTGCGCAAGGTATCGGGGCGACGCACGCACGATGTCTTGATGGAGAAGAGCCACCTCTATCGCGGCTTGCGCGAGCTGCTCCTGGATCCCGAGCCCAGGGCCGAGAGTCCCGATGTCGAGCTCGAGGTGGATGACGAGCAGGCGCGCGTTCCCGAGGAGGATCGGCGCTGGCTACTCGAGGAGACCCTGAAGGTCTGCAACGAGCGCGGCATTCAGCTGATCGTCTGCGTGCCCTGGTACGTGAAGTTCGAGGACCACGCTCCGCTCCTGACCGAGTTCGCGACGACGCACAACCTGCCTCTCGTGGACCTCCCAAATCTCCTGCGCAAGACGCCCTTCAAGCCGCGCGAGGACTACTTCCTCGATCGCGTGCACCCGACGGCGGAAGGCCACGGCTTGATCGCCGAAGCGATTCGCAACGAGCTGATCGAGTACAGCCAGCGGCGCTAGCGGGTACTGGCCAGCGCCGACTCGCTGAAGCGGGAGGCGAGCAGGTCACCGAGGACCTCGTAGCCGCGCCGGTTCAGGTGGTTGCCGTCGATCGGTCCGTGGACCAGCTCGGAAGAGGCGGCCTCGCGCAGAGCCGGCGTCGCGTCGATCATGTGGACCCCGCGCTCTTCCGCCATCTCCCGAACGCGCTCTCGAATCGCATCGGATCTCGTTCGAACATCCAGGACATCGAAGCGCTCTTCGCGAGCCTCGTAGCTCTGCGCATAGACGGTCGCTCCCAGAGTCCGGTAGCAGGCGAGCGGACTGGGGATGTAGACGAGCGTCACGCTGGCATCTTCGAAGCGCTGCTTCACCCAGCGCAGCGAGCCATCCAACATCGACAGTGAGAAGGCGAGCTCTTCTTCGGTCAGCTCGAGAGCCGGCCCTTGCGTCCACTTCGTGAAGAGCTTCTGGGTGCCGCCGACGCTGAACGGCGTCACGGCATCGTCGGACGCCAAGATCTGGTTGACCGTTCCCGCATCGCGAATCCTTCCGTCGCGACCATGCGGTTCGTCCGATGCCTTGACCTGTCCCTGGAAGATTTTCTGCACGATGTACGGCGCGTACAACATGCCCGGCAGCCCTCGCAGCCAGCCCGCTGTCGCGCGTTCGGCGATCAGCTCATCGATCTCTGCATTCGAGAACGAGTCTAGCGCGCGCTCGTCCAACCCGAAGGTTTGCCGCGCGCGCCGCAGGTTGTCGTTGAGGTCGTTGCCCTCGTAGAAGTAGACGATGACGTCCTCCGGATCGCTCAACAGGTTGCGTCGCAGCTGAGCGAATCGCTTCGAGGCCAGGAACGCGGTGGCGTTCACGTTGTCCGACCCCGCACGGCCGAAGTTGATCACGTCGCGCCCGGTCTTCTCGTAGAGGACGTGGGTCGCCTGGTAGGGAGGATTGCCTCCCTCTTCGAGCCCCTGCAGCATCCAGTCTCCGCCACCGGCAGCGTACGAGTCGCCGAGCAGCAGGATGTAGTCATCCGGAACGAGGTCCGACTTGGAGGTCTGGCTCAGGATGAAGAGCGGGGCGGGCAGGTACATCCGCTCTCCGAGGGGGAGCCGCGAGACCGCGATGGGCAGAGCGAGCTCGACGACGGCGAGGCCAATCAGGAGCGCGAGCACGATCTTGCGCTTGCTCCGCTTCGGCGGCGAGTCCCTGGAAGTCCGCTGCTCCGTCGTCATTCGCTTCCCCCTCTCGGTCAGTACCACGCGAGGGCCTCTCCACCCTCGGTCTCGATGAACTCTGCTCGACTCACCCGCGCGAGTGCGTCCCGTCGCAGTACGGCGGCGTTCCGGTCTTCCGGCAACCACACCAGGCGACGGTCTTCGCCTCCTCCAGCTTGACCACGATCGGCGCCAGGCCGGTGCCGGCGTGAGTCCCGTCGCAGTAGGGCTGGCTCGCGCTCCGGCCGCAGGCGCAGTAGGCCTTGGTTCCGGGTTCTTCGTTCTCGACGTACGGGAAGTCTTGTGAGCTTTGGGGTTCCATGTCTACGAGCCTAGCGCTTGATCGTCGGTCGATGAAGACCCCGCTCAGCGCCCAGCAGCACGGGTAATGTTGCTGACATGTAGATCGTCTCGCCCTCGCCCCCCGCGGACCGAGCATCGGGAGTATTCTGTGCGGCTCCCGATCGGCCTGAGCCGGTCCCCATCCCGTCCCCTTCAGGCACCTTCATGCTCATCAAGTCTGCTCTCGCCAGCCTGGCGTTCGCTCTTCCGCTCTCCGCCCAAGACATCGAGATCCCCTTCGAGAAGCACGTTCTCGACAACGGTCTCGAGGTCATCATCCACGAGGATCACTCCGACCCGGTGGTGGCCGTCTACGTCTACTACCACGTGGGAAGCGCGCGTGAAGTGCAGGGGCGCTCCGGCTTCGCGCACCTGTTCGAGCACATGATGTTCCAGGGCTCCGAGCACGTCGGCGACGAGCAGCACTTCAAGAAGGTTCAGGAAGCGGGCGGTACGCTCAACGGAACGACGAACCGCGACCGCACGCTCTACTACGAGGTGCTGCCCTCGAACCAGCTGGAGATGGCGCTCTGGCTCGAGGCGGATCGCATGGGCTTCCTGCTCCCGTCGGTGACGGCCGAGAAGCTGGAGAACCAGCGCGAGGTCGTGAAGAACGAGCGTCGTCAGAACTACGACGACCGCCCCTACGGTCGCGAGTATGGCGCGTGGACGAAGGCGCTCTATCCCGCCGACCACTCGTACAGCTGGACGACGATCGGCTCGCACGAAGACCTGTCCGCTGCGTCACTCGACGACGTGCACGGCTTCTTCCGACGCTGGTACGGACCGAACAATGCGACTCTCGCCATCGGCGGCGACGTGAATCCGGACGAAGTCATGGCTCTCGTCAACAAGTACTACGGCACCATCGCGCGCGGCCCCGAGGTGAAAGCGCCCGCTCTGCGCCCGGCCAAGCTCGAGCAAGACACGCGCGTCGTCATCGAAGACCGCGTCAAGCTCCCGCAAGTCACGGTCTCCTGGCACTCGGCCGTCCACTTTACCGAGGATGCAGCTGCACTCGAGATGCTCTCGAACCTGCTCTCCGCGAACAAAGCATCGCTGCTCAACAAGTCGCTGATGCTCGACCGCAGCCTCGCCAACGAAGTCGAGGCCTTCCAGTACAGCGGCGAGATCGCCGGCTCCTTCCACCTGACACTGCGCGCGCAGCCCGACGTCAGCCTGGACGTGCTCGAGTACGAGGGTCGCAAGGTCTTGACCGACCTGTACGAGAACGGCGTCGATCCCGAGCAGCTCGAGCGCGCGAAGGTGAAGTACGAGTCCGACACAATTCGCGGTCTGGAGACGGCCAGCTCGCGCACGAGTCGCCTGGCCATGTACAACATGTTCCTCGGCAATCCCGACTATGCGGCCGCCGACCTGAAGGCTCACCTCGACGTGACGCCCGACGACATCCATCGCGTCCTCGGTCGCTACATCATCGGCCAGCCCTCGGCCATCGTGAGCACGGTGCCGGAAGGCAGCCTCCCGCTCGCCTCCGCGGGCCGCACGCCCGACGTGGTCGCCAAAGAAGAGACGCTCGATCGCCACATCGTTCCCGAGCCCGCGCCGCAACCGGCCTTCCGCTCGCCCTCCGTCTGGCACAGCCAGCTGCAGAACGGCGTCAAGGTCACCGGCACCGAGTACACCGAGCTTCCGATCGCACAGCTCAACCTCTACGTGCCGGCCGGCAAGCTGTACGAGACCAAGAGCAAGCTCGGCGTCAGCTCCATGACGGCGACCCTGCTCAACGAGGGCACCAGCTCGCTCACGACGACCCAGCTGACCGAAGCACTCGACGCGATCGGCGCACGCCTCTCGATCAACGCCTCCGAGGAGGAGATCAGCTTCTCCGTCAACGTCCTCGAGAAGTACCTGCCGCAGGCCGTCGCGCTGTTGCAGGACATCATCCTCAACCCCCGCTTCGACTCGGATGACTTCGAGCGCGTGAAGAGCGACCGCCTGGTCTCGCTCGGTTCACGCGGTGACTCGATCGCCTCCACGTCGCGCCGCGCTTTCAATCGCTTGATGTTCGGCGACACTCTGCGCGGCCTGTCCTCGCGGGGAACCGAAGCGACGATCTCCGCGCTCACACGCGAAGACGTGGTCACCTTCTGGAAGGCACACGGCACTCCGGCGGGCGCACGCCTGACCTATGTCGGCAGCCACAATTCCGAGCAGCTCGCGGAGCTCCTCGGCAACCTGAGCCGCACCTGGCAGTCGAACAAGACGGGCACGATGCCGGCGAGCTTCCTTCGCGAAGACGAGGTCACCGAGTCGGTTCCCAGCGTCTACCTGATCGACAAGTCCGGGGCCGCGCAGTCTCAGATTCGCATCGGTCACCGCAGCGTCGCGACCAACGACCCCGACTACTACCCGCTCTACGTGCTCAACTATGTGCTCGGAGGCTCCTTCTCCAGTCGCATCAACCTGAACCTGCGTGAGGACAAGGGCTACACCTACGGTGCGCGTTCGAGCTTCACCGGCGGAATCCTGCCCGGCACCTTCGTCGCTTCGGCAGGCGTGCGCGGCGATGTCACCAAGGAGTCGGTCGTCGAGTTCATGAAGGAGCTGGGCGGCATCCTCGACGGAGTCCAGGAAGACGAGCTCGACTTCACGAAGAAGGCGCTGCTCCAGTCCGCGAGCCGCCAGTACGAGTCGATTCGCGCTCTCTCCGGCTTCCTCAACAACATCAGCCAGTACGGCTTCGAGGACGACTACCTCGAGAAGCGCATGATGCTGCTCAACGAGCTCTCCGTCGGAGACCTCAAGGCACTCGCGCGCAAACACCTGACCCCCGACGAGATGGTCATCCTCGTCGTCGGCGATGGCGAGAAGGTCGAGACGGGTCTGCAAGAGCTAGGCTACGGTCCGGTCACGGTGCTCGACATCGACGGCGTCGAGCTGCTCGACTAGAACAAGGCTGGCGAACCTGAGAGGGCCCGCGCTCGCCTCCATGGCAAGCGGGGGCCCTCTCTTATTGACGCGACGTCTGCGAGCCCGCTAGTTCGTAAACCTTTGACGAGCCCGCATTATTCATGACCACGCGGACTAAACACCACGAACGGCCAGCTACGCCAGTCTTTCGGCCCCTACCGGCGTTTTGCGAACACTGGCTTCCTCGACGAGCTTACAAGCTCGACTGTGGGGCCAGCGCCCGCAAAACGCCAGTAGGAACCGAATCGAGGCGTTTCCTCTCGCGGCTCATGAATAATGCGAGCTCCTATGAGCACCGCCCTGTCAAGTTCGGTTTCTCAGATCAGTGGCTTCCTCCCGAAGCATCGCGACGCTGACTTGGCCGGCTCTGGAGGATCGCCGCGCGACAAGCTCCTATCCGCCCCAGGCT
>Ga0316209_1000829_pt1 | contig 42379 bp, 39 predicted proteins | sample 6monopyrite_MG_FD_204945 | JGI IMG/M metagenome (GOLD analysis project Ga0316209, IMG submission 204945) | Microbial mat bacterial communities from mineral coupon in-situ incubated in ocean water Damariscotta River, Maine, United States -... | ecosystem: Environmental > Aquatic > Marine >...
GCCGTGATAGTGGCCGTCGCGAGCGCGTTTAAGCGCAAATAAACTGCGAAGGCGCAAATTACTCTTGGGGTAGTTTGCGCTTTCTTGCCTCTATATCTTGTGGTCATTACAGCAAAATCCTGAAATTGTCGATAAAATGGCCGTTTCCGACTAAAAATGGACAAATAGTCTTTCACCTGGGCCGTTTAAAACCTAGACTGAAGACTCCTACAAAGGAACACCATGAAGCCCCTGCATACTTTCGCGCTCGTAGCCCTCGCAATCTCCTTCACCACACCAGTGGTCGTAGCCGTTGCAGACAACCCTCTCCTGGTCGTTGAGGAGGTCCAGCTGGACCGGACGAAAGTACGCCACGGCAATGTCAGCAAGTTTGACACCAAGGGCACCGAAACGGTCGGAACTATCCGCTCCACAGAGATTTACGAGCAAATCCCGGCTTACCAGACAATTCAGAAGGAAGGCCTCGAGAAAGGCACCGCCCGCTACAACAAGCTGATTCGCCAGGCCACCAAGACCTATAAGGCTGCTTTGAAAAAGGTCGCGAATGAAAAGAGCTTTGCGCTCATCGTAGAAGAGGGAGGTATTTCCGGTTACGCTCATGTGACCGATGCGACCTCGGACATCATCTCTGCCCTGTAGCTCCTCTAAGGCGCTCATGTTTCCTCTCCGCCAGACGCGGCTGTTTTTTGGCGTTGTAGGATTCTTGGGGATTTTGAGCCTCCAGGCATGCTCCTTTTTTGAAAGTGAGCCGGAAATCCCGCAAACAATTGTTCAGGAGCCGGTGTTTTCTGGCCCCGAAACCTTTGAAGAAGAGTTCCCCTATGTGCGCATTCATGAGAATGAATCCGGAACTCTGAGTGCCGTTCTCACAGTGCCTCAGGGAAGTGGTGCCGAGTTCAAAATTAGGCTGGACGCAGTATGCTCCTGTCTCCAAGTCCCGGAAGGCGGTGTTCCAGAGGCAACGGTAGAAGTGCTTGGTGGTGGCGGCAAGGTTTACAGCAACGATCTCACATCAAAGCGCTTTCCGTGGGCTACAGCCGGCACGTTTAACTCAGTGGAAGACCTGATAATTGTGACTGGAGATGAAGAATCTCTGCGCGAAGTTTTCGATGCCGTCGATTCCTGGTTTAACTCTGGCCCGCAGATTTCCATCGAGGCCGTGGTTACGGAGAATTTGAACAACGCTGCATTCGATCGCGGGATGGTTCAGATTGCAGATAATCCATTATTTCAAGACAGCCAGTCCAACTCCTTTTTACGCAGTATTGGTGGTAGCTTTCCTACTCCAACCAACCCGAGCACCAACGGAGGCGGCCTGGGTGGTGCTTTTCAAGTAGGGCTCATCGATTCCTCCTTTCAGCTCGATGCAGTGCTTCAGTTTCTTCGCCAAAAAGGACTGGTGGATATCGTTTCGCGGCCACGCATCGTTACCCGCAATGGTGTCACTGCATCGGTGGAGTCGGTTGAGCAAATCCCATACCTCAAAGTTGGTAACGTGACTCTGAATGGTTCCACAGCATTCACGATTGGGACCAACAAGGTCGGCGTGAAAATGTTCGTAACTCCATTCTTGGTTGGGGTCGACACCATCCACCTAGTGATCGATGTCGAGATTAGCCGTCTTGGTCAGGACTTCGTGATTGGCACCGATGCCAATAATCAACAGATTGTGGCTCCATCCTTGAACACGCGTAAGGCGAGCACCGAGGTTTATGTCCGCAACGGCACACACGTCATCATCGGCGGCCTGCAACTTGAGGAGCATCGCGAGATTGAGAGCAAGGTGCCAATCCTGGGCGATATTCCGGTCATTGGTTGGTTCTTTTCCTCGCGCTCCGATGAAGATGTGAAGACCACCGTAACCTTCATGTTCACCCCGAAGATCAAGGATCGCCCGAGCATCGATCGCTTTGGCGTCGGCGAATTCTTCGACCCGTTTGATGCCGCGGAAGGTTCGAACTAGTCGTCGCGTCTTAAGGTTGCGATGCGTTTATTGGCCGCCACGAAGAAGATGAAGCACCCTGGGCGAACTGGAGAGCGGGGTGTCATCCTCATTCTCACCATGTTCGTGCTGTTTTTGGTGATCGCACTGATCACTCAGCTGTCCCTCGGAGCCGAAGTCGCGTTTCAGGCGACCTCGAACCGTTCCAATCACCTGCGCATGGAGTTGGCTTGTCGCTCCACCGCGGAGGAGATTATGACTTTGATTAAGGACGATGCTTCCGGCGAGGCATCCAGCGGGTTTAGCAGCGCACTTGCTGGTCCCGGTTCCTTTCCTGGTATGGATGGCCTCGGTGCGGATGGTGCTGGATTAGGCCAAGATGCAGGCCAAGATACAGGGCAAAATGCTGGCGCAGATGGAACGGATGAAACAGGTGAGGAGGGTGAAGGCGAGGAAGATGCCTCGAACTCCGATTCCTTTGAAGATGGTTGGGCGAAGCCGATGCGCGTGATGGTGGACGACATCGAAGTCACAACTTTCGTCAGTGATGAAAACGGCAAGTTCAACCTGCACCTTTTGTTGGTGGAAGATGAAGTTGCGGCAGAAGAAAACTTTGAACGTGCGGTACGCATCTTGGGTGCCATGCGTAACGATTTTGATGACGACCTTGGTGAGTCCGATGCCCGCGCTATTCTCGACGAGCTTCTGCGCTGGATGCAGGTGGCTTCGCGCTATGAAGAATTACCGCTTATGCCGCGCCATTCTTTAGATGAGGAATCTCCCTACACCATGCTCAGCGCACTCGAAGAAATGATGCTGCTGGAAACGGTGAATCAAGAGTTGTACTACGATCAACTTCGTTCGAACGAAATGATTGCGCCAGGCCTGGAGAGTATCTTCACGATTTGGACGCTCCCGGAATTCGATGCTGCTGGTGCGAGCACCTTGGACGCCGATAATCCCGATGGAACCGAAGGCGCCGATGCGTCCAGTTCCGGTCTCGACGGTCTCGATGCAGCCGGTGATGAAACGCTTGGCGAAGAATCCGGCAGCACCGACAATACCGGCCTTGACGGTGATCGCGATGTGCAAGGCGACGGCGGCATGGAAGGTGTTCTCGATGGCAACCCGCCGATTGGCATTCTCATCAACATCAACACCGCGCCGCGCGCTGTCATCGAAGGCATGTTCCCAACTGTGGAACTCACGCCGGTCAAGGTGACCGCACTTTTGGAATACCGCAATGAGGTCGATGAAGATGCCCTCGAAGAACGCGATGGCGCCGATGAAGAGGCCGATGATCAAGAGTTGCGCGAATCGATCTACGGCGAGTACGAACCGGAGCCGAGGCAATTTTTCCGTAGCTTAGAGCAAGTCACCGAAGTCGAAGGTTTTGGCGCCGAGGAATTGCAGGAAGAGACTCAAGCCGAAATCCAGGCGCTGCTCGGCGTGCAGTCCGACATCTTCAGTGTTTACGTGATTGCCAATCGCAAATTAGATGCGGAGTGGGAACCATCGCGTCGCTATCAGGAGGCTCCGGGGAAATCACTGCGCATGAAGGCGGTGATTTGGCGTCGGACTACTGCGGATGGCGTGAAGCTGGTTTACCTCGAGCCATGGCACGAGGTTCCGTACACACGTTGGCGGATCCCTGATTTCCAGCGTGAATTGCCGCCGTTTGAGGCGCCGCGATACCGCTAAACCAGAATTCCTTTTAGCGATTCCTGCAGTTGGCGGACTTCTGGACTTGGTTCCAGCATACGTAAGGCCCGCCGTAGATAACGGGCTTCTTGGACATGCGCCGAAGTGATGCCATCGCGCGCCGCGGCTGCACAGAGTCTGGCTGCCCGACGCTTTAAGTCTTGCAGAGGCGCACCAACGGTCAGGGCATCGAGCAGCAGGCTATTGAGGCAGCGGACTTTACGTCGGGAGCCGAAATGGGGTATGGCGCGACGTAAGGAACCTTCGGAGCCGCGACCGAGCAGGTAGGCATCGGCAAAGTCTTGCAGATGAGCTGGAAGATCCAGCGCGGGTGCATCGGGTGCGGAAAGATGCCCGAGCCGATCTGCGAGCGGTAGATTGGAGTGCTGCCACGAGACTTCGTATTCGCGATACAGGGCTCTGCGGAGGATGCGGGTAGCGATGGCATCGTCCAGCTCCACGCCCAGGCAGTCGAGCCACAACGCGCCTTGTAGGGCCTCAAGGATGGCTGCGGGTGACCCCAATCGGTGACCATGCGGTAGTCGTGCTTGCCAACGCTGAATCTGGGCACGCCAAAGCTCTTGATAGGGGAGCTCGGGATTGGTCTGGGGAAAGGGCGCGCCGGGGGACACCTTCTCACGGTAGCAGCTGCAACGAAACATTTTTCGAGATTTGCACTCTTCTCTTGCCATCTTGCGCGGTGAGGGGACAATCTCCTCTTCCACTGGCCACAAACCGCCCGACCCATGCCCTCTACTGCAGTCATCGGTCTCCAATGGGGAGACGAAGGAAAAGGAAAAATCATCGACAGCTTGTCCGCTGAGGCGGACATGATTGTCCGTTTTGCTGGTGGCAATAATGCTGGCCACACGGTCCACGTGGGGAACGAGAAATACGTTCTGCACCTGATTCCCGGCGGCATTTTGCACGCAGGCAAAGAGAACATCATCGGCCGCGGCGTAGTGGTGAACTTAGATGCACTGATCGAAGAGATTGATGGTCTCGAAGAGCGTGGTGTGCCGGTTTCGGAACGCTTGTTCATCGACGGACGTGTGCATTTGATTTTCCCTTATCACTGCCAGCTCGACGGGCTGGCCGAAAGCGGTCGCGGTAAAGCCAAGATCGGAACCACCGGTCGCGGCATTGGCCCGGCTTATTCGGACAAGGTCGCGCGCACCGGCATTCGTTTGGCCGATGCCCTCAACGCCGAAACCTTTGCCGAGTTACTCGCCAACGCTATGCAGGAGAAGAACAACCTCATGCGTAAGGTGTATGGAGTGGAGCCTGAAAACCAAGAAGGCTTGCTTGAGAAAACGCTGGCTCAAGTCGAGCGTTTACGTCCCTTGGTGGTCGATGGCGGCGCGATGGTACGGAAAGCCCACAGCGATGGGAAACGCATTCTGTTTGAAGGCGCGCAAGGATTAATGTTGGACTTAGATGCCGGCACCTACCCCTTCGTGACCTCTTCATGGACGGGGCTTGCTGGAGTTTCTGGCGGTGCAGGTTTCCCACCCAACCGCATCGAGCGCGCATTAGCGGTAAGCAAGGCCTATTGCACTCGCGTCGGTTCCGGTCCGTTCCCAAGTGAACTTGATGATGCCGTCGGTCAGCAACTGCGCGACCAAGGCAATGAGTACGGCGCCACCACCGGACGCCCACGTCGTTGTGGTTGGTTCGATGCCGTGCAAGCACGTTACGCCTGCTCACTCAACGGATTAGACGGTGTCTTCCTGACCAACTTAGATGTACTCAGTGGTTTCGAAGAACTTGCGGTTTGCGTTGCTTACCGTTTTGAAGATGGCACCGAAACCACCGAGTTCCCGGGTGACCTTAGCTGCTTAAGCAAGATCACTCCGGTTTACAAAAGCATGCCTGGCTGGTCGGAGGACATTACCGCCGCGCGTAGCTTGGAAGAACTTCCAGAAACTTGTCGCGCTTACGTTGCGTTCTTGGAAGAGCAAATGCAAACCACCATTACCACCTTGTCGGTTGGTCCGGGGCGCGATCAGTTATTCGAGTGTGAGCCTGCGGGCGCACCGGCCTAAGTTTGGACTTGAAGCCCGACTTTCCTATGCCACGTCACGTTGGCGTCATCATGGATGGCAACGGACGTTGGGCGCGGCGAACGGGTTTAATGCGTCTGCGCGGACATGAAGCTGGTGTGGAAGCGGTGCGCGACACCGTGGAGGCCGCCGCGGAGTGGGGGATTGAACACCTCACCCTTTATGCCTTTTCGGTTGAGAACTGGCAACGTCCGAAGTTAGAAGTGGATGGCCTCATGCGCTTTTTGGCAAACTTTCTCGCTAAAGAAAAGGACGGCCTCGTCAAAAACCGCATTCGCCTGCAAGGATTGGGGCGTCTGCAAGATCTTCCTAACAAAGTGGCTGATGCCCTGGCCGATGTCGAAGAAGCCACCAAGGACGGCGACCGCATGACTCTGCGTTTGGCTTTGTCCTACGGTGGACGTCAGGAAATCCTCGACGGCATACAGAAAATCCTGACCGATGTCGAGTCCGGCAAAACTAAAGCCGCCGATGTCGACCTCAAATCCATCGCCGCCTCTCTTTACGATCCGTCGATGCCGGATCCCGATCTCATTATCCGCACCGCTGGTGAAATTCGCTTGTCCAACTTCCTCCTTTGGCAAGCCTCCTACTCGGAGTTTCATTTCACCGATGTCCTGTGGCCGGACTTCCGACGCGAACAATTGCTCCTCGCCTTGCGTGATTATCATTCCCGCGTGCGACGTTTTGGCAAAGTTCTCGACCGCGATCCAGCGGTTGAAAATAACTAGATGAAGGACCTCAAGCAACGCCTCGGTTTTGGCACCATCTTGGTGACCGCGATGGTCGGTTTGTTCTTGCTGGACAAATCGACGCTACCTGGTGCTGCCATGATTGTGTTCGGCCTGCTCGCGTTGCTGGCCCAGAATGAGCTCTACACCATGCTCAAGAACAGTGGCATGGCCGCTCGTCAGGCAGTGGGTCTGTTTTTTGGCGCGGTGACCCTGCTCAATGCATGGTTTGCCTGGGTGCCGGTTGGTGGACTCATCATCGGCCTGATTGTCGGATACTTGGTGTTAGAAGTGCTGAGTCGCCAGGTGGAAAACGCACCTGCGCGCATCGGCTCCACTTTGCTCGGTTGGCTGTGCGTGCCGCTTATGTTGAGTTCGGTGATTCATATCCGCTTGACTGACCCTGTCGATGGGTGGGAGTGGGTCATGTTGCTCGTAGTTGGATGTAAGGCGGGAGATAGTTCTGCTTATTTAGTGGGCAGCGCCATGGGCAAGCACAAACTCATTCCTGAGGTTAGCCCGAATAAGTCGTGGGAGGGCGCAATCGCCTCCGTGCTCGGCGCCTTGTTTGGTGGTTATGTGGTCGCTAGCTGGGCCTTTGGCGGTCAAATTGAAGCTGCGACTTGGATTCCAGCCATCTTGGTCACCAACCTTGGCGCTCAGTTTGGAGACCTTGCGGAGAGCCTATTGAAGCGTGGCTGCAAAACTAAAGACTCGGCCACCGCGGTCCCGGCCTTTGGTGGTAGCTTCGACATGGTCGACTCCTTCTTGGTCGCGGCGCCTGCTCTTTATGGATACTTGGCGCTGACTTTGTATAGTGCTTAGGAGGCACGCGGAGCGTTTTTGCTCCGCCGCAAAGAATCTTGGAGACCCGCATCCCGCTGCTATCCCTCGAAGAGGAGCAAATCCTTTTCGGCCCACATGATCGTCACGTCAAGCAAGTGTCGCGCCGCTTCAACGTGCGCTTCAGTTCACGCGGAGGCAACCTGCGTTTGCAAGGCGGCGACGATGAAGTGAAACTTTTGTCCGCTCGCGTGGAGGACTTGTTGCAAGCGATTCGCGGCGGCAAGGAATTCGAGCCCGCGCAAATTGCCGATGCCCTGCTCGGTACCACCTTCGCCGAAGACACCGTCGGTCGTGGCGCTAATCCACGCGACATTGTGCTCGATGCAAAAACGAGTAAGCGCAAAGGCGATGGTCTGCCGACGGCGCGCACTCCGGCTCAACAACGCTATCTAGATTTGCTCGACGACAATGAGCTGGTGTTCTCCGCTGGTCCTGCCGGCACGGGAAAAACATTCCTTGCAGTGGCTGCAGCTGTTCGTGCCTTGCGCGATGGCGCCGTGAAGCGTTTAGTGCTTACGCGCCCGGCAGTCGAAGCCGGTGAGCACCTCGGATTTTTGCCCGGTGACTTAGAGGAGAAGATCGACCCTTACTTGCGGCCGCTCTACGACGCACTGAATGACCTGCTCAGTCCCACTGCCGCACGTCGCATGAAGGACATGGACATGATCGAGGTGGCGCCGCTCGCATTTATGCGCGGACGCACTTTGAACGACTCCTTTGTCATCTTGGATGAAGCGCAGAACGCATCGAAGGGGCAAATGAAAATGTTCCTGACTCGTTTGGGCGAGCGCACGCGTGCTGTGGTGACCGGCGACATCAGTCAGACTGACTTGCCGCGTGGACGCAGTGGTTTGAAGGACGCCATGCTGCGTTTGCAGGGCATCGAAGGCGTCGGCATGGTGGAATTCCATGCACGCGATGTGCAACGTAGCAATTTAGTGGCACGTGTTGTCGCTGCATACGGAGACGAGTAGTGTTGCCAGAAGACGCACCTCGTTTAGGTTTTAGCGACCGAGTCGGATGCGAAAAATATGCGCCGCTGTTGGGCTTGCGTTACGAAAACCTGCAAAAACTAGTCGCGCGCGCGTGGGAATTGCAAAAAGGACCTGCGAAAGTAAAAATTGAAATCGTGTGGATGGGAGAGGCCGAACACAACCGTTTACATGAACGTTTCCTCGACGACCCAACCCCAACCGACGTCATTACTTTTCCTTATGACGACGACGACTTGTTTGGAGAAATCGTAGTCAATCTAGATATGGCGCAACAGCAAGCCACTTCCCGAAAGATTGACATGTGCGATGAAGTGGCACTTTATGTTGTGCACGGCGCCTTGCATTTATTAGGTTTGGAAGATGCAACCGACGCGCAACGTGTCGTGATGCGCGCTGCAGAAGCTGCAGTAATGATGTCGTAACGTGAAATTTCTTACGATTTTCTTTGCAATCGTAATTCAATTCGCGTGAAATCGTCGCAACGGCAAACGGGAGGGTGACTTCCATCGCTTGTCGCCCCCTTACTTCATGGTAAAACGCGCACGACTCGACAAGGACACCAACCAAACTTTGGTGCGGTTGTGGACTGAGTTTCGTGGCTCCGAAAAGATTGAAGCACGCAATGCTTTGATCGAGTATTACCGCCCGTACGCTGCGCGTGTTGCGCGCAAGGTGAAGGCGCGGCTGCCGCGCTCTGTGGAGTTCGGAGATTTGGAAGGTGCCGGCGACGTCGGCCTAATCCAAGCCATCCAGAGTTTTGATCCGGAACGTGGTGTTCCCTTCGAAGCCTTTTGCGAGTACCGCGTGCGTGGTGCCATTTTGGATGAACTGCGTCGCCACGATTGGGTGCCGCGTCCAGTACGCAACCGCTTGAACAAGTTGAAGGGCGTAGTCGAAGAGTTGCGTCGCGATTTGGAGCGCGAACCTTCCGAAATAGAAATCGCTGCTGCACTCGACTTAGAACTGCATGATTACCACCGTCTCTACGGCGGAGGTCGCGATACACCTGTTCTAGCAGGCGGAAAGCCAGGCAATGAACATGGCGATGGTGAAGGCACTTTGGACTTCTACGAAGATCCGCGCGCCGACGGCCCCGATGATGGCGCGCACTCGAAAGAGTTGCTCGAGCTCATTTCGCAAACCCTAGACGCAGAAGAACGCGAGATTCTGTTCATGCGCTTCTTCCTTGATTACTCACTGAAGGAAATCGGTGAGATCCGCGAGATTTCTCAATCCCGCGTTTCGAAGATTCTTGGCCGCATCATGGAGCGGCTTAAGGTGCGCTTCGAAGAGAAAATCTAGTTCTGATTTAGAACCGACCGAATCGCAAGCGCTTCTTGCACGGTGGAGCGCAAGAACTCCAACGGAATCATGTTGGGGCCATCGGATGGTGAGGACAATGGGGCATCGTGGGTTTCGAGGAAGTACCCATCGAACCCATTCGCTGCAGCTGCACGCAGCATGAGTGGTGCGCGTTTCCAGTCACCGCCAGTCTTTCCATCTAAGGTGCCAGGAGCTTGTACCGCGTGGGTGGCATCCATCAAAATCGGATAACCGGCGGCACGCAGTTCCGGGATGGAGGAGAAATCCACCACCAAGCGCCCATAACCAAAGAAGGTTCCGCGCTCGGTAATCAGAATGCGTTTGTTGCCAGTGCTTTCCACCTTGCCGGCAGCGTGCTTCATATCGGCCGGAGCCAAAAACTGACCTTTCTTGATGTTCACGCAGCACCCGGTTTCGCCGGCCGCAACTAGCAGATCTGTCTGGCGACATAGGAAGGCTGGGATTTGCAGGACATCGGCCACTTCGCCCACTGCGGCGCAATGTTCGGGCAAGTGCACATCGGTCACAATCGGCACTTGCAGCTTTTCCTTAATCGTGGCCAGGATTTCCAAGCCACGCTCGATGCCTATCCCACGTCCAGAAGAAGTGGAGGTGCGGTTGGCTTTGTCGAAACTCGCCTTGAACACCCACTGCACATCTAGGCCATCGAGTTCATCGCGAATCTTCAGCGCGAGATCGATGGTTTTCTCGCCCTCAATCGCGCACGGTCCCGCAAGCAACAGCGGCGCAGTGTCCGCACCAAGATGGCGGCCGGGAAGAAACTCGTGGGTTAGGGTCATGGGCTTGGCGGGCGGTTAAGGGCGGGCGACCAAAAGTGGCACCTGCATTCCATCGATGCGGAATTCTAACGCAGTATTGCCGACGTAATCTCCATCGACCTGCAAAGGAGCGTTTTCAGCACCTTTGATGCTGACTTTATGTACTGGAATGCGGCGCACATCTGGCAGCTTGTCCAGCTGGCCTCCCGCGGCCGCTATGGCGAACAATCCACCTCGCAACAGGTCGACGTTGCGGAACAGAAAAAGCTCCCACAGGCCGTCCTGGAGGTTGCAGCGGCCAAGGCGCAAAATCGTGCTGCCGTAAATGCTGACCCCCGAAAGAATTCCATAGCGATATTCACCTAAAGGTTGATCGTCGGCAATGATTTCTTGTGGAACGGGTGTCCAGCTACGCATGGCATCGGCTAAAACCTTGACGTATTGCACCGGGTGAATCGGTCCATCGCGTTGCGCCTGCATGAGACGCATGAGTTCGCCGTCGTAACCAAAACCTAAACATAAAAAGCAACGGCGCGTGCGACGGGTACGTTCACTCTGATAACTCACGGTTGGAATGTCCACCAACTGACGTTCCCCACGCTCGACCAGAGTCACAGTGTCTTCTGGACGCTGCGAGATTTTCAGCTCTTGCGCCAACATGTTTGCGGTACCTAGTGGTGACAGGGCCAGCGGTGGCGCATCTTGTGCGGGCAAACCGTTCATGACTCCGTTGAGGGTGCCATCGCCACCGACCACGACTAGACGGTCGGCGATATCAGCTGCGTTTTGTGCCCACTGAATGCCGTCTTGCCGCGAACGTCCAATATGCACGCCTACGGAATGTCCGCGTGCGCTGAGCAGCTCCGCAATGCGCGCTGCCCGTTCCGGCCCGCGACCACGCCCTGAAAACGGGTTGGCAAGGATTTCAATTTGCATGGGGGAATGCTTTTGCGGCTGGTAGCCTGTAAGTATGTCCGAGGAAAGTTTAGCGAAGTGGTTGCTCACCGGCATGGGCGGAGTCCTCGGATGGGGGATTCGCCAAGCCTTGCCCGCCCGCACCTTCGCTTTCGCCGGCCGCCATCGCCCCGACTTCTGGCCCGATGCCCCCGGGGTGCGCTTAGATTTGGCCGTGCCGGGCGAGTTTCGTGGCGTCTTGGAAATGCTGCAGCCGGAAGTGGTGGTGCATGCGGCTTGCATATCGCGCGCCCAAGAATGCGCCGATTTCCCTGAGCTGACCCGGCAGGTGAATGTTGCGGCGGTGCAGGAGTGGTTGGCCACCTCCACCTCACAAGAGAGTTTCCCGCTCTATATTTCCACCGAGCAAGTGTTCGATGGCCGCGCCGATTCCTACGCCGAGAGCAGTCCGGTTTGTCCCTTGAGCTTGTACGGCGAAACCAAAGCGGAGGCCGAAGCCTTGGTGCTGGCAGAGGGCGGTGCTGTCGTGCGCTTGCCGTTGTTGCTTGGCCCAGAAGTGGGCGTTGGACGATGTGGCGCCGATACGGCCATCGTTAAGGCAGTGGGTGCCGGTCAACGCCTGCGCTTATTCCACGATGAATACCGCACTCCAGTTGCAGCCGCCGCCCTCGGCCCGATGTTGTGGCAAATCGCCAGCCGACGTCTGCCCGGTGTGTTTCATCTCTCTGGCAGTGAATCGGTAAGCCGTTTGGAACTCGGTGAAGCAGCTTGCGAGCTTGCCGGCCTAAAACCAAACTTCGACGCGGTGTCGGCCGCCGATTTTGCTGGCCCACCACGTAGTTTGAAGCTGAACCTTGAGAATACGCGCAGTCAAGAAGTACTCGGATGGGAGCCGCCGAATCTGCGACAATCCCTGGCCTGGACCGCTACCCCTCCCGCTGTGGAGGTGACGCCGGTGCAGACCGAGGAATCATGACCGAGACTGCCGAGAACACCCTTTCGTCGCGCTACACGCCGGCTGAATTTGAGCAACGCCTTTACGCCGAGTGGGAGCGTAGTGGCCTGATGTCGCCGCCTGCGGTAGACACTGGTAACGAAACGTTTACCGTGATGATTCCGCCGCCCAATGTGACCGGAGTGTTGCACATGGGACATGCGCTGAACAACACCATGCAGGACATCGTGGTGCGTCACCGTCGCATGCTGGGCTACGACGTGCTCTGGGTCCCAGGAACCGATCATGCCGGCATTGCTACCCAAGCAGTGGTCGAGCGTAAGTTGGCTGCGGAAGGGCGCGACCGTAAAGAAATGGGCCGCGATGCATTCACCGATGAGGTGTGGAAGTGGCGTGAGCATCATGGCGATGTGATCTTGGGCCAACTGAAACGTCTCGGCGCGACTTGCGATTGGAGCCGTACGAAATTCACTTTGGATCCAGACATGGCCAAAGCAGTGCGCGTTTCCTTTGTGCGTATGTGGGAGCAAGGTTTGGTTTACCGTGGCGCACGTTTGGTGAACTGGGACTGCAAGTTGATGACTGCGGTTTCGGACGACGAAATCGAATACGTTTCGCGGAAGGGCAAGATTTGGACCCTGCGTTATCCAGTGAAGGATTCCGAGGAGTCGCTTTGCGTGGCGACCACACGTCCGGAGACCATGTTGGGTGATACCGGGGTTGCAGTGCACCCAGAAGACCCGCGTTTTGGGCATTTGGTCGGGCAGAAAATTTTGCTGCCACTCATGGACCGCGAGATTCCGATCATCGCCGATGAGTCGGTCGACCCAGAGTTTGGTACTGGCGCCGTCAAGGTGACTCCAGGCCATGATCCTGCTGACTATGAGCGCGGGAAACGGCACAACCTGCCGATCATCAACGTGCTCAACAACGATGGCACCATGAACGAAAAATGCGGCGCCTATGCCGGATTGACGCGGGAAGCTGCACGCAAGGCGGTCATCGAGGCTTTGGATGCACTTGGGCTATTCGTCGAAGAGAATGACATCACCCACAACGTGACCATTTCTGACCGTTCTAAGACGGTCATTGAGCCGCTGATTTCGGAGCAATGGTTCGTGAAGATGTCGGAGATGGCCGAACCTGCGATCAACGCAGTGAAAGATGGCTCGTTGAAGTTTAAGCCGGAACGCTGGACCAAGGTCTATCTCGATTGGTTGGAGAATGTGCACGATTGGTGCATCTCGCGCCAACTGTGGTGGGGGCATCGGATTCCGGTTTGGTACGACGAGGACAATGTGCCGGTAGCGGCGGTCGACGACTTGCAGCTCGGCAGTGCACACCCAGTGACTGGCAAACCTTTGGTGCGCCAAGATGAAGATGTGCTCGATACTTGGGGCAGTTCCTGGCTGTGGCCTTTTGCCACTTTGGGTTGGCCGAATGAGGACAGCGAAGACCTCGCACGTTTTTACCCAACCCAGTTCCTCTCCACCGCACGCGACATCATTTACTTGTGGGTGGCACGTATGGTTATGGCCGGTTATGCCTTCATGGACAAGCTGCCGATGGAGAAACGCAATCCCTTCGCCACCTGTTACATTCACGCGACGGTTTTGGATGGCAATGGCAAACGTATGTCGAAGTCGGCCGGCAATGGCATTGACCCGGTCGAGATGATTGAGAAGTACGGCGCCGATGCGGTGCGTTACTCACTCATGATCCTCACCCGCGAAGGGCAAGATGTAAAACTGGCGGAGAACCGTTTCGAGTTGGGGCAGCGATTCTGCAACAAAATCTGGAACGTTTCGCGCTTTGTGCTGCAAAACTTGGAAGGCGCCGATCCTGCTGGACTTGCTGCCACTCCGTCGGATGAAGATTTGCAGCTAGAGGACCGCTGGATTCGCTCGCGCCTGCAAGGGCTGCAAGAGGAAGTCAGCCAGCACCTGGAAACTTATGATTTCCACGATGCCGCCCAAGCGCTCTACCGCTTTACCTGGGACGATTTCTGTGACTGGTATGTAGAGAGCGCCAAGCGTCGGCTGTGGGCTGCGGAAGATGCAGCAGCAGATGGTCCAGAAGCGCGTTCGGCAGCGGCTGCACGCGCCACCCTTGGCCAAACCCTCGCGCAGTTGCTGAAACTATTGCACCCATTCACGCCTTATCTCACTGAAGCCTTGTGGTCGGAAGTACCTGCAAGTCTGAAGGATGACGATGGGCTCCTGATGGGGGCATCCTGGCCGAAAAGTCAGCCGGAACTCGTCGATGCCGAGGCAGAAGCTAATTACGACCGCTTGCAAGACGTCGTCCGTGCGCTCAGGAATGTGCGCGGCCTTCTTGAAATCCCAGCCGGCGATCGCCCTAAGGCAACCGTGCTGTGCGATTTAGTCCAAGCTAGTGAAGCCATGTCCAAGTGCAAAGACCTCGCTTGCTTTCTGGCGCGCGTCGATTCGATGGAGCTCGGCAGTATCGAAGATTCGAAACCCTCCAACACCGGCACCGATGTCTTCCGCGGCGGTTCTGTTTTCCTTCCGTTCACGGCAGAAACCGATCCCGCCAAACTACGCTCCAACTTAGATAAGAAAATGGAGAAGGTGGTGAAGGGGATTCGAGCCATCGAGGGCAAGCTTGGTAACGAACGTTTCCTTGCCAATGCCGATCCGGAAGTTGTGCTCTCCGAGCGAGCCCGAATTGAAGATTTGCGCAAAGAGCTTGAAACTCTCAGCGCAAATCTTGAGGGACTGTCGAACTAGAAGTCGTTCTTACTTCCAGTCCGCAGGGTTCGACATGTCTTTGCCGTTCGCGTCCGCGAGCTTGAAGGCAAAGGTGAAACCATAAGCTTTGCCACGGTTTGCGGCAACGCGAAAGCTCACCTGAAGCTTTTCAGTCTTCTCGTTGTAGTTTATGCCGTGAGCAACCTGCTTATCCTGCTTCAGAACAGGAGCGCCAATCAATGGGATAGCAGCAAGCGCTACGCCTTTGTTGTCGGTAATCAAAATGTAACGACGGTCGGGGACAAGCTCCAAGTCTTGGATGTGGACCGAAGGGAGAAGTGGATCCTTAATCTCCACTGGCTCGCCATCGGTGCCGGGCTTATCTTTGCCCTTCATCCAGCCGCCCATGCGTTCAATCGTTTTCTTTTTCAGACCTGGCATGTAAACCAAGGTGTAGGTTCCAGGAGGCACCTCATACTCGGAAAGGCTGACATCGGTGCACAAAGCGCCAATCGGCACGAAGCGTCCATCTTTGTTGGCGGTTTTGTCGATCTTGGAGAAACTCTGCCACTTGTGGATCTCAAAAGGATCGCGCAGCGGAGTCATCGTCATCGAACGATGGGGACCGAAAACCGCATAGGAGTCCGGTACATTCGGCTTCAGCTTGAGCGCTTGGAGGGCTTCGTGATCCGCACGCTTCGATTCAATCTTGGCCAAATCAAACTGGGTGAATTGTTCCACGCCAAGGGTGCGGGAGTAATCCAAGCCCGATGCCGGAGGTACGCCAAGAACCCCGCTGCGCATGTCGCGAGTCTTTAGGTAGGCTGCATCCATAAGCGGCATCTTGCTAGCTGCCACGCGGAAGCCCACAAGTTTGACGGCAGCAGTTTTGTCGTACGCATAACGTGAATCGATGCGCATGTACTTTTCTTCGAGCTCACAGCAACCACCTTTCAGGATGATGCGACTTTGATCCCAAACCGGGTCGGGATAAATCTTCTCCTTCTTGCCCGATGCGTTTTTCACTTCCATGTTGAAAGACTTATAACCTTCTAACTTTTTCGCCTTGGAATCGGTGAACTCGTGCACCTGGCCAATCATGTCGTAAATGCCAAAAGGCGATGCGTTGTCAAAGGTGCCGACCGGCAAACGCTTGAATGCCAAAGTGCTTGGCTTGGTGCTAATGCTGCTGGACTTCTCGCGGCTGAACTCCTGACCGTATGGGTAATCCCAATCGGTATCACCCCGTGCTGCGCGTACCCATTCCATTTCGGTTGGAAGACGCATGCCAATCCATTCACAATAGGCTTGTGCATCTAAGAAGCTAATGAACACCACTGGCTCCAAGGCAATGCTGCCGGGCATATCCCACTCTTGCCCTTCGTCCTGCCAATGCTCCTTCCACCATTCGGCCTGGGCGGTTTCATCGAACTTAAAAGCAGGATTGGTCATTTGACCATCGACCCAAGCCTGTCCTTCGTGAATGATTTCCTGACGCAGGTCCTTGCTGATGGTTGCCCAAGTCGGAGGCGGTACTGCACCGGTGGCATTGACGAACTCCAAGTACATCTCATTGGTAACGGGAGTTGGGCTTATAAAGAAGCCTTCGACCGCAACCGAAGTCCGCGGAAGCTCTCCGGCGAAGATTGAAGCCTTCACTGGATCCTTGCGAATACGGTCCTTGGTCGCGCTTTCTGAAGCGCCCAAAGTGACGTTGCCAGCTGGGATTTCCACCAAGCCAGGGCGCTGAGGCGAGCCTTGAAGAAGGGTAAAAGTAAGACTGAGTAGTAGAGTTGAAATCATCCTGGAAGCGGTAGGTCCACCGAGGGGGCCGGGCAATTTACTCCAGCAAGGCGAATGCGCCAAATGGAGTCTCCCTTTCGGGCAAGCTTCTCTAGACTGTTGCGTCCCCGAGGTTTCGGCTCAGACGTGTCTGAAAAAATTCTTAAATCAAAAATTACCCCAGAATTGCACGGTAAACGCCTGGATAAGGCCGTAGTCGCGCTCTTGGGTAAGGGCTATTCCCGCTCCCGTCTTTCCGGATGGATTCGTGACGGCCTGGTCCAGTTGGACGACGAAGTCATGCAAAAACCGGGCTTTCCGGTCTATGAAGGGCAAAAAATCCTCCTTAAAATCCCAAAGGTCGAAGTGCCAGAGATTGGTTCCGAGCTCGAGCCAGGGATTTTGTTCGAAGATGAGTACCTTGCCGTTTTGGATAAACCAGCGGGTCTGCCTATGCATGGAAATTCCACGGGCGACACACAAATGAGTGTGGCGAACTGGCTTTCTCACAAATATGGACCCAATTTGCCCATCGGGCAGGGTGCTGAGCGGCCAGGAATCGTCCACCGCCTCGACCGCGGTACTTCTGGTGCCTGCGTGGTGGCTTTCCAGGTCGATGTCTTCGAAGACATCCAATCCCAGTTCGCGGAACGCACTGTTGGCAAGGAGTATCACGCGATTTGCTTTGGCAAACCTCGTTTTCGTTCGGATTGGGTGGAGCGCCGCCTACGTGCCGACCCCCGATCTCCTAACCGCGTGGTTGCGACCAACTCTACCGAAGGTGGCACTCGCGATGCGCTTTCCTATTGGGAAGTGCTTGAAGATTTTGAAGGTTTTGCCTTAATGAAGGTGATTCCTAAGACCGGACGCAAGCACCAGATTCGTGTGCACCTCACCGACGCTGGCTTGCCGCTTGTTGGAGATCCTTTTTATCGCGCGAAGAACTTTGGTGTCGGCATGTTGCCAGAAGGCTGCCCCGACCCCGATCGCACCTTGCTGCACGCGGCCAAGTTGTCCTTTGAGCATCCGAAGCTCGGGCCCATGGAGGTTGAATCTCCCTACCCACCTGTATTCCAGCAAGTGTTGGACGCACTACGCCGGGATTGCCCGGTTATTCCTTAGTCGAATCCTTTGTCCCCACTTCGCCTGCCCCTGATGCTTTCGGTTGCGTTCCTAGTAACCACACTTTCGCTTTCCGCACAACAGGGTGCAGAAATCACTGGAGTTTCCGCGCAAGAGGCCGGAACTGCTGGTGCCGCCATCAGCACGGGACAAAGTTTGCTCGATGCGTCGACTAACCCCGCCACGCTTTTGGACCTGTTCGGCAGTCGTAGTCGTCACCCGGGAGCCAAGCATCGCTTTGAGATTTTGGCCCGCTCGATCAATACCAGCACTGACATCACTCCGCTAGGTGGAACGGAACTGTTGATCGATCAGCCAGGCGCAGTGGGGCCGTTCATGGGCTACGCAGCAACCTTGAGTGACAACGTTGCGTGGAGTTTGGTTTTTCAACCGACCTTGGCTGCGGATTTTTCCACCAGCCGGTTGACCGAAATGCAAATCGTCACTGTGAATCCAGATGGCAGTGGTGGCCCGGCGACTGCCATCACCCCGATCGCAACCGAGTTGACCCAGTTAGCTTTGGAGCCGTCCTTGGCATGGCGTGCGACTAAGACTTTGAACCTTGGTTTAGGATTATCCATCCGTAACTCGGAGTTGAAAAGTACATCGGCTGCGGAAGTGGCCTTGTCAGATTTACAGGGGGATATCCCCGACGGCCTATCTGGAATCTTTGGCCCGCTTAGTTGGGGCGAGCTCATTGCGCAGTTAGGGGAAGACCGCGGCGTGGATTCTTTTCAGGCGAGTTACACCGGTGAAGCCAGCAGTAGCTCGCCCAACATCTTCCTGAAGTTTGGTGGCACTTGGCAAGCGAATCGCAACACGCGGGTGGGTTTTTGGTATCGCCCGCAGTCGAGCGCAACCAATCTAGAGGGGCAAGTGCTCGTGGACTTGACCGATGACCTCGGTGCCTTCGTCGAAGGCTTGGAAGATATCTTGTCGGTGGATCTCTTAGATGATCCAACTTCAAGTTACGACTTCAATTTGGCGAGCGTCGCATTCCCTCAGCAAGCCGGAGTTTCCATGGAGCGCTGGGTCGCCGACCACCAACGCTTTCAGGCCAAAATGGTGTGGACCGATTGGTCGAATGCATTCAGTGATTGGACGGTGCGCCTAAGTAATCCAAGCAACTCCGAGTTTGTGGATTATCTCGGCGGCGATGGTTCGATTGACATCGACCTTGGTTTGAAGTGGCGTGACAGTATTGCCATTTCTACCGGTTACGAGGTCGATGTCCACCAACGGGTCACTTTACGCAGTGGCATCGGATGGTCACGCAATCCTGTGGGCGGTTCGGTGCTGCCCGGTGTGACTCCCTACAACCAATGGCATGTGGCCGCCGGTGCAAGCTGGTGGGCCGGAAGTGAAGGCTTTGCCGATTGGCATCTTGCGGTGGTTGCGGCCATCCCAGAAAAATGGACAGCAGGTAGTAACACCGTGCTGTCCGATTTATCTGGCGACCAGTACAATCAATCGGTGATTTCCGTATTGATCGCTGCGACCTTTGCTTGGTAACTACGGAGAGTAAGAACGCGCTGCGATGGTTGCCGATCCGCTATCGGATTCGCCACCACCGACGTAAACCGTTCCATCTTCCACCAGGGCTACCACGCCACCCGCATGGCTTTCGGTCATCACTGGGCCAGAAGCGATAGTTCCAGAGGCGTGGGTGTAGAACCAGGTGTTGTTGATGGGAATGGGGTCGACCAAGTCGCCGCGCGCTCCTCCAATAATCATGACCACGTTGCCTGGAAGCGCCACACAGGTGTTGAACGCAGAATCTTGACTCAAGTTCGGACGCGCCGTGGTGCCGCCAGTTGCCGGGTTGTAAGTTTCCGTGTCCCTGATTGGTCCGATGTTAAAGATGTCGCCACCGGCACCACCGCCAATGAACACCTGCCCATTATCCATGAGGGCAATGCCGCCGAGCGCACGTTTGTCTTTTAGGTTTCCAGTGTTCGACCACGAGTTGGTGGTCGGGTTGTAGATTTGCTGATTGTTGGAGAAGTCTGGAATCGCCAAACCAAATAACAAAGTGTGGGTGATGCCGCCGGAGACCAGCCATCGCCCGTCATCTAGAACGATGGACATAGCGCCTGCTTTAAACTCGGTGAGGTTGGGGCCAAACGACCACGAGTTGGTGGTTGGGTTGTAGATCTCGGTAGTTTTCAGCGCGGTACCAAGCAAGTCGGCGACGTCGTGAAGTTCATTCAAATTGTTGCCTTCAGTGCCGCCAGCAACCATGACGCGGCCATCGGGAAGCACGAAGGATGTCGAGCCGGCGCGGAACTTCGACATGTTTGCGGTTGCCGTCCATGCGCCTGTTGCCGGATCATAAATCTCGCAAGTGCGCAAAACCTTGGTGAAGAAATTGGAGCCACTGCCGAAGGGACCGTTGATCCCTCCAATGGCCATGAAACGTCCATCTTGCAACTGCACCACATTGTGGAAGGCGCGGCTGTCGGTCATGGTACCCGGAAGCAAAGTGTGCAAACCGCTGACCGCGTCGACCTCCCAGCATTGATCTATGGTTGGGTAGGCGGTACTGGCATCGACCAATAAAGCGGGGCCACCACCGCATACAAACAAGCGCGTGGGGTCATCGTTTTCGGAACCGGTTTCCCAAGAGGCAAAACCCAAGTTCGCCGATGCAACTGGCACCGCATTTTCAGTAGCCTGCCAACGCGCAGCATTATTCAGGCTCATGGTACGGATGTTGGAGAAATCGTCGTAACGCGCAGCTCCAATTCCACCTGGCTCGGTCCAACCTTGCCAATAAGCAGAGGAATCGAGGAATGCCGGGTTATTCGGAATGGTGAGGCTCACCGAAAAACGACCGGTGGCATCGGACATGCCGGTGAAGATGTTGCCGTTCGCTGCAAGGTCGACTCCGACGGCTAGCTGATCATTCACATCGCCGGTGAGACCTACCAGGAAGGCGCTGCCGGTGTTCTGGAAGGACGGGATCAGGAACACCGGAGTGTTCGGCGTGAGATCGGTGAGCACCAGGGTGGACGGCGCGCCGAGGACATCGCCGTAGGTCATGAGGGTGCTGGTGGCGTTGGACTGTGCGGCAAGTGGCGCGGCGAGTCCTAAAGCCAGGAGGGGTAGGGTTCGAGTCATGTTTTGGAATCGTGAACGGGGAGTTCCAGAGTAACACTGAGAGGATTGCAGAATCCCCTACAGACCTTCAAAATCAGCAATCGCGGCGCGGAAATTGTTTGGCATCGGGGCGCTGGATTGCTCTTTGCTGTCCCAGATCACCATGTCAGCGATGGCTTCGGCCCAGGTGGCGTTGTTCGCGGCATCGCGCACGCGGTAGGCCTGGCGGAAGGAGCGCGTGCCAAGGCGGGTGGTGCAGATGTCCACGATGACATCGGCCGGGCCGCGGCCAGGAGCCAGGTAGCGGATATTGGTCTGGCCGAGAACGAAGGTGAAGTGGCCGTGGATTCCAATTTGGCCCAGGTGGTGGAAATACTGGTAGCGCGATTCCTCCAGTAAAGTTAAGTAAATCGCGTTATTAAGGACGCCCTGGTTGTCCTCGTCGGACCAGCGAGTGCGGCATTTGGCCTGAAAGCGGATTTCCTTGGAATCGGGGACTTCGGGGACTTGCATGGCTGTACTTTAGGCTTTTAATGAGACAGAACTGGCGAAATAGTGGAATAAATGAGTATAAGTCGCCAAAATAGGCGAATTAGGTTAAGCTGTTTTGTCTTCCACCCGAAGAAGCTCTGAAGTGCAAATCGAATCCAACCAACCCGACGAGGTCGTCCTGCAGGAAATGGGGGCGCGTCTCGCGCAAAAGCGTCTAGCCCAGCAATGGTCGCAGGCGGACTTAGCGGAGCGTTCCGGGGTGTCGAAACGCACCGTGGAGCGGATTGAAGGAGGAGCTTCTACGCAACTCGCGAATTGGATTCGGGTCCTGCGAGCGTTGCAACTGCTGGAAGTTTTAGATCAGTTGCTGCCCGAAAGTGGACCGCGGCCCATGGACTTATTGAAGCTAAAACAGAAGCAACGCAAACGCGCGTCGTCGGAGCGCAAGAAGACCGATAAGCCTTGGGATTGGGATTCGGAAACATGAGCACGCTCGCAGAAGTCAAACTTTGGGAACGTACCATAGGCGCAGTTTTTCTGGCCGATGGGGACGATGTCGCGACCTTCGAATATGACCCTGCCTTTGCGCAAAGTGGAATCCAGGTTTCCCCTTTGCACATGCCCTTAAGTCAAAACCTGTTTAGCTTTCCGGCTTTAGCGCGTGCGACATTCCACGGTCTACCCGGTTTACTTGCCGACACCTTGCCCGACCGTTTTGGCAACGCATTGATCGATGCATGGCTTGCCAGTCAAGGACGCAAGGCTTCCACCTTTAATGCAGTCGAGCGCCTTTGCTATACCGGAACACGCGGCATGGGAGCCTTGGAGTTTTTCCCCACGCAAGGCCCGCGCGAACGCACATCGCATCCGATTGATGTCGAAGAATTGGTTCGGTTAGCATCGGATATTTTGCAGCAGCGTGAGCATGTGCACGCGGAAATGGCAGATTCCGCTGTGCCAGACCCACTTCGTGATATCTTGCAAGTGGGTACTTCGGCAGGAGGAGCGCGTGCAAAAGCCGTCATCGCGTGGAACCCAGAAACGCAAGAAGTGCGCTCCGGTCAAGTTCAAGCCGATATCGGGTTTGAACATTGGCTGTTGAAATTCGATGGAGTGAGCGGCAACCGCGATAAGGAACTAGAAGATCCCCAGGGTTATGGACTTATTGAGTACGCCTATTCACTCATGGCAAAAGATGCTGGCATCGACATGATGCCGTGTCGTTTGCTCAGCGAAAATGGTCGTAATCATTTCATGACCAAACGTTTCGACCGCACCGCAGCGGGCGAAAAATTGCACATGCAATCTCTTGGTGCCATCGCGCATTTCGATTTCAACCAAGCTGGCGCGTATGGTTATGAACAGTGTATGCAAATCATGCGTCAGCTCGACATGCCGGCGGCGTCGCTCGAGCAACAGTTCCGACGTATGGCATTCAACATCATTGCGCGCAACCAGGATGACCATGTCAAAAACATCGCCTTCTTGATGGACAAGCAAGGCACCTGGACCCTCGCGCCCGCCTTCGATGTGACTTTTAGCTACCAACCTTCCGGGGATTGGACCCACGCTCACCAAATGACCTTGCAAGGCAAGCGCGACGGATTCACTCTGGAAGATTTCAAAGCTGCAGGCAAAGCGGTAGGGCTGGTGCGTGGTCGGGCGGAACGGATTGTGCGCGAAGTGCAGGAAGTGGTAGCGATGTGGACGCAGTACGCGGAACAGGTGGGGCTAGATGACATCGTCCAGCGCAAAATCGACGGAAACTTACGCCGTCAACTCGTTTAGCTCGGACAAATCGGCGGATGCGTAGGCGTTCAATCGGCAGGCCCGACCGCTTATACTTTGCCTCCAACCCGGACACCCCATGCCCAACGTTCTCGGAGTCGACCACATTGCCATTGCCGTCAAGGATCTCGACGCGGCCACTCAACTCTGGAAAGAGATGGGGCTGCGCGTAGGGAGCCGTGAAGTGGTGGAAGATCAAGGCGTGGAAGTACAGATGATGTACGCCGGCGCCACGCGCATTGAATTGGTTTTCCCCATTCGGGAAGACTCGCCGATTCAAGCCTTTCTGGATAAGCGTGGTGCAGGCTTGCATCACCTCGCGTTGGCGGTCGATGACTGCGCAGCGGCGACCCAGGAATTGGTCGACCGAGAAGTACGCATGATCAACACCGAGCCGAAAACTGGAGCGCATCAAACGCGGATTGCCTTTGTGCATCCCAAAGCGACCAGCGGTGTGTTGACGGAACTCGTCGAAGGCGGGGAAGGGTTTGGCTCGTAAGAGCCTGGATGAATACACATGGATCCCATTCAGAAACTTGAGGACATGCGCGCCGAAGCCCGATTGGGTGGTGGTGGAAAACGCATTGAAACCCAACACGCCAAAGGCAAACTGACTGCGCGGGAACGGATTGAGCTGTTGCTTGATCAAGGTTCTTTCGAAGAGTTAGATGCCTTCCGGCGTCACCGCAGCTCCAACTTCGGTTTGGATAAGCAACGCCCTCTCGGCGATGGCGTAGTCACTGGAACCGGCACCATCGATGGCCGCCCGGTTGCCGTGTTCGCGCAAGACTTCACCGTGTTTGGTGGAAGTTTGGCCGAAGAGCATGCCGCGAAGATTTGTAAGGTCATGGACATGGCGATGAAACTCGGCATTCCCATGATTGGGCTGAATGATTCGGGTGGTGCGCGCATTCAGGAAGGCGTGGTCTCGCTCGCAGGTTATTCCGAGATCTTCCTGCGCAATACTTTGGCGAGCGGCGTGGTGCCGCAGATCAGCGCCATTATGGGACCATGTGCCGGCGGTGCGGTCTATTCGCCTGCTCTGACCGATTTCATCTTAATGGTCGATGGCAGCAGTTACATGCACATCACCGGCCCCGATGTGGTGAAAACCGTCACCCACGAAGATGTCACTTCAGAAGACTTAGGTGGCGCGCATGTCCACGAAGAAATCAGTGGAACCAGTCACTTCACATGCGAGGACGATGCCGAATGCTTGGCGCGTATCCGTCGTTTGTTGTCTTTCCTCCCGGCGAATAACACCGAAGAACCGCCAATCGTCGCAACCGAAGATCCATCCGATCGTTGCGATGAACTTTTAGACGAGATCATTCCAGACTCGCCGAATCAGCCTTATGACATTAAGAAAGTCATCCATGCGGTCGTGGACGATGGCGACTTCATGGAAATCCAACAAGGCTTTGCGCGTAACATTGTGATTGGCTTAGCGCGTTTGGGTGGACGTTCGGTAGGCCTTGTTGCCAACCAACCGATGGCACTTGCTGGTGTCTTGGACATCGATGCATCCGAAAAGGCAGCACGCTTTGTGCGTTTCTGCGATTGTTTCAACATCCCCATCATCACCTTTGCAGATGTCCCAGGTTTCATGCCTGGCACCGTGCAAGAGCATGCCGGCATCATTCGACGCGGCGCCAAACTGCTTTATGCCTACTGCGAAGCGACGGTGCCGAAACTCACTGTGGTCACGCGCAAGGCCTATGGCGGGGCATATTGCGTGCTTTCAAGCAAATCGACCCGCGGTGACTGGAACGTCTCTTGGCCTGGCGCCGAGATCGCGGTCATGGGAGCCGAGGGCGCTGCCAAAATCATTCACCGACGTGAAATCGCTTCCGCCGATGACCCGGCCAAGCGCGAAACCGAACTGGTGGAGGAGTATCGCGATATGTTCGCGAATCCCTACCTCGCCGCCGAACGCGGGCTGATCGACGATGTCATCATTCCGTCGCGCACCCGTCCTCGATTGATCCGCGCCCTGCAAATGCTGGCCACCAAGCGCGAATCCAATCCACCGAAGAAACACGGTTCGATCCCACTCTAGGAGTCATGAGCAAAGTCCCTCAAACTCCAATCAAACGCTTGTTGATTGCGAACCGCGGTGAAATCGCAGTGCGCATTCAGCGTTCGTGCCGCGATCTTGGCATTGAAACCATTGCGGTTTACTCAGATCCAGACCGTCATGCCCTGCACGTACGTTTTGCCAACGAAGCTTATGCTTTGGGTGGTAAGACTCCGGCAGAGTCGTATTTGCGCGCCGACCGCATTCTAGAAATCGCCAAAGAAGCCAAGGCCGATGCCATTCATCCCGGCTTTGGATTTCTTGCTGAGAACGGCGCGTTCGCGGAAGCAGTAGAAGCAGCCGGCATTCGTTTTGTCGGTCCGTCCCCTCACGCCATGGATGTCATGGGAGACAAGCTCTCCGCGCGGACTGCCATGATTGCAGCGGGCGTTCCGGTGGTGCCAGGCAACACCGAAGCGGTCGCCAATGCCAAAGAGGCGGCTTCTGAAGCTGAGGAAATCGGTTATCCAGTCATGCTGAAAGCGTCCGCAGGCGGCGGTGGCAAAGGCATCCGTGTGGTGCAGGAACCGAGCGAAATCGAAGCTGCGTTCACCACTGCAAGTGGCGAAGCGCTCAGCGCATTCGGCGATGGCCGCATGTACCTGGAGAAGTTCCTGGTGCAGCCGCGTCACATTGAGATTCAAGTGCTTGGCGACAAACATGGCACCGTGCTCCATTTCGGCGAACGCGAATGCTCCTTGCAACGACGTCACCAAAAGTTGATTGAGGAAGCGCCTTCCCCAGTCATTGATGAAAACACCCGCGTGAAGATGGGTGCTGCTGCAGTGGCTGCCGCTAAGGCGGTGAATTACTTCTCAGCTGGAACCGTCGAGTTCCTGTGGTCGAAGGGGGAGTTTTACTTTTTGGAGATGAATACGCGCATCCAAGTGGAGCACGGCATCACCGAAGAGGTGTACGGCGTGGATCTCATCGCGCAGATGATTCGGGTTGCTGCAGGAGAGAAGATTGATGATTGCACCGGCCTGGTGCCGCGCGGTCATGCGATTGAAGTGCGCTTAAACGCGGAAGACCCCGACAACCAATTTCTACCAAGCCTCGGCGTGATTGAAAACTTGCGTTGGCCGGGTGGGCCTGGAGTGCGCATCGATTCTGGCGTTTACCGCAGCATGGAAGTGACTCCTTACTACGATTCCATGCTCGCTAAGTTGATTGCCTACGGGCGTAATCGCGAACAAGCCCGACGTCGGATGCTTAGGGTGTTGCAAGAACTGCATGTCGGAGGTGTCAAAACATCGGCAGGCATTGCTCTGCAAATCCTTCAGTCCGATGGATTCATCAGCGGCAACTATGACACTGCCTACCTCGAAAAGTTTGTCGAGGAACGCGGACAGCATGATGTGCAACGCGAAATCCCAGATGACTTAGAACAAATCGCAGCCGTTGTTGCTGCGCTCCATCGCCAGAAAACAGCAGCGCGCCGGGTGATGCAATCCGATGACCAAGGTGGTGCAATATCCAATTCTTGGGTTAGCGCAGCACGTCGCGAGCAGCATGGGAGGGTTTCCCGATGAAGTATTTTCTGCGCGTAGATTCCGGACGTGAGTTCGAGCTTGAAGTCGACGATTGTGGGGGTGGACACTGCACGGTCAAGGTTGATGGCAAGGAGATCCAAGCCGATTTCTTAGATGTCGACCGCCTCGGCCAATACACCGCGATCATCGATCACCGAAGTTTTGCGGTCTCCATCGAGGAGCAAGACCAGCAGCATTTGCGCGTCAATATCGCCGGTGAAAGTTACACCGTGGTCGCCATGGATGAGCGCGAGAAGGCTGCCGGTGAAGTTGCCGGACAAGGACCGCCGAAAGCCGAGATCATCAAGGCATCTATGCCTGGTGTACTCATCGATGTCTCGGTGAAGGTCGGAGATGTCCTCGAGCCTGGGGCGGGCATCGCCATTCTCGAAGCCATGAAAATGCAAAACGAGGTCGTTTGCCAGCACGGGGGTGTGGTCGAAGAAGTCCTCGTCGAAACCGGTCAAAGTGTCGATGCAAACCAACCGCTTGTGCGTTTGGCTCCTCCGCAGGCTGACTAGGCGACTGCTTTACTGATTAATGATCTGACCGCGGTTCGCTGGCGGCACCAGATTCTGCATGCCAACTTCCAAGACTTCAATCTTGGCGGCCTTCACTTGCTGTTTAATCCAAACGCGGACGTCTTTGCCTTCGTTTTCCATTTGCACCATCTCTGGGAACATGATCAAGACGTGACGGACCGTAGTCTTATCATCTTTGGGCTTCTCGCCGCGCTCATACCCCACCACTTGTAGGAAGTGATAACCATAAACGGTTAAGAAAGGTGCTGAGAAACTCTCCACCAAAGATGTGTGACTGATGCGATCAAAAGGTTGCACCGCTCGCTCGCGCCCGAAGGTGTAGCGCGCATCGTCGGTCGGAGCTTCGGTGTCTTGCGAATACCGCTTCACTACCGAAGCGAAATCTTCGCCGGCCACAGCAGCTTCATGCGCCTCTTCAATGTTGCGGTACATGTTTGGAAGTTGGGCTTGGAACTTCGCTTGCATGACCTTGACTGGCAGGAGTGCCTTGACGGCAGCTTGCAACAGGAGGTCGTCGGAGCCAGAGCGGAAGCTGCGGTAGTACTGGACCAGTTCGTTCAATTCCCCAGAATGAATCTCAACTCCATCAATGCGTAGCAAGGGGCGATTGTCAGCAAAGGGGAGAGGGCGTCCGTCGCGCAAATCGCGCGGGCCATCTGCGTTGATGGTCAGGCTCTCGTTTTGCAGGTGGCCGGGGTTGATCACCTGGTCACTGGGTGTGCTTCCAGGGCGAAGCGCAGGGGCACTTGGCTTCGGAGTGGAGTTCCCATCCTTTTTCGGTTGGTAATTTTCAGGAGCAGGCACCAAAGGCTTCAAACGCTCCGGCTTTGCTGGAGTTTGAAACAAAGGAAAAGCGGCAAGTACAAGGAATGAAATCATTTGGAATCGCGGTCGCGGAAAAAGTCGTCGAGGCTGCCGTGGAAGTTTTCTAAATCTTGCGCTGAATCCTTGGATCCACCGCCGGGGTCGCCTGAGGAAAACCAAGGATAGCAGGCGCGTCGCCACACCTCGGTCGTGGTCAGTGTTGGGCCGTGGCCTTCGCGCATGACGACTTGGAAATACTCCACCTGGCCGCTCCACCACAGGTAAACCGTCAAAATCAAACCGATGAACAGAGCACCGACGTAAAAGCAGAAAATCAAGGCGAAGACTGCAAGCCAACGAGAGAGTCGGTTCGCGGCGTGGGTGGCATCGACCAGAGGCGAGCGCCGCGAAAGCCAAGCACGGAGAATGCGCCCACCGTCCAGTGGGAAAGCAGGAATCAAATTGCCCAAACCGAGCACCAAATTGATCCACGCGGCATCGGCAGCGAGTGGGCCCGGGAAAAGCAAACAAACCCCGCCGAGCACGATGTTCGCGATTGGGCCAGCCGATGCGACCAAGGCCTCCTGTTTGGAGTGACCGGTGAGTCCTTCCATGCGCGCCGCACCCCCTAAAGGCCAAATGGTGATGTCGAGCACATGCAGGCCCTGCTGCTTGGCCACCAACGCGTGGGCTAACTCATGCACCAACAGAGCGACCATGAGAATCAGCAAAAGCAGGCCGATGGCCAGTGGCTGTATTGCGGAATTTCCGCCGCCACTGAAGAGCGCGAGCCCAACCATAACCCAAACCGCAGGGGCAACTTTGATCGGCACCCCGAGTAAGTGTCCGATAAAACGCGGTTCAAGCAGGCTTTTAAGCAATTTTTGTGGTGCAGGGGGATTCTGACCCCGCTGCCTACCTATAGGGTACCCTTACGATGTCATGCGACCCATTCTGTTCCTCCTGGCAGCATTCCTCCTCTTTGGCGCCACCGCATCTGCGCAGGTTTACGCGCTCGAGTTTCGCGAAGCCAAGTTCGCCAAGCCGTACAAGAAGCAGCTCTACAACTGGAATGGCATGCAAGTGCTTTTGGTCGAGCTGGGCGATGGCATCGCGCGCGATTATGAAGGCGATTTTGATTGGCTGGGGGAAGATGTTTTAGATTTCTATCTTCAAGACCAAGCGGATCCCAGCATGGTTCCTTATTCCATTGATGCGCGGCAACATCGGGTGGTGCGTAAAAAGAAGTTCATGATTTCCATGGAAGGGGAGAAAGTAGAACGCCTGCACCCCTTTATGCCAACCGAAAGTTTCTACACCTTGGCTTCTGCGCACTCCAAAGCGCAAGCGCGTATCGAACTCCTCGAGAAGGAAATCAAAAGTACGAAAGAGGACGATGTCAAGCGTACTGCACTGCAACATGATTTACATCGCTTGTTGATGAACCAGCAGATTTGGTTTGAACGTACAGGATACCTCAGGGCAGCGGAAGATCTTGAAAAGCCGTTGAAGAAGGTGCGTCGGGTTTTAGGTTTGCCGATTAAGGCAAAAATCCGCGATGCCGTATTTTCGATAGCATCGGTCGAAACGCCAGTCAAGTTGGTGGATGCCGCACATGCTGTGGGTGGCCCACGATTGGAATTTCATGTTCAGGAGAGTGCGCACATTCGCATTCTTTACCACACGGGAATCCCCGATGTCGAAATCGAGGATCTCTTACGCTTAGGGGAATACGTGATCGCTGATTTCCGTACTCGCAGTGTGGAACCCATGATGGAGTTAGGCAAGTTGGACCCCATCCCGGATGAGATCTTTTTGGAGCTGTTTTTTAGCACTGACCAAAAGATGCATTTGGAAAAGCTACTAGGTAGTTATTACGGTTTGGATTGGGGTGATAAGCCAGGGGAACCAGCCCATGCTCGTAACCGGGGTACCCATTTTCAATTGCCTGACCGCGACTTAAGCTATTGGAAGGTCGTGCCCGATGTTGACATTGCTGGCGTTCTTTTGCACCGCCTTGGACATTCGCTGGCGAGCCGTTGCTACAACATCGAAAAGGATAAGTTGGATTGGATGGAGGAAGGCCTCGGCTATGAACTCACCTTGCGCTACCTCAACCGCAGTAGTGGGCAATGCGTGAGCTTCAAGGAAGAGGCCCTAGAGGATTACGAGGTCGTGGTTACCGTCGGCTTGGCACAGAAGCTTGCGCAGCTTGCACTGGAGAGTAAAACTCGCTTGCCGGACCTTTGTGGTCGCCAGTTGTACCTGTACGAGAATACGGACTTGGCTAAGGCCTGGTCTTCGATGGCCTGGTTCGACCGGGAAGCTGGGGTGGAAGGGCAAATCTGGATGCGCGAGCTTCAGCAACTCATGCTGTCGCGCAACTTCTTGCGTGATTGGCGCAAACTCACCACCAAGTTGTTTGGAGTCCAAGGCGGAGATTCCATTTACCAAATGGAGCAGGAACTCTGGCGCCCCTGGTTGGCCTCGATTTACGCGGCGGAGTGAGCCAGATGCTAGGCTGTTGAAGTGATGCGATTCCTCCTCCCAATCATCACCCTTTTGCTGCTCGGCTCTTCCGCATACGGGCAGATTTACGCGCTGGAATTTAAAGACCAGAAATACGCGAAGGGCTTCAAGAAAAACATTTACCAGTGGAACGGCCGCAAGGTCATCCTTGTGGAAATCCGCGGTGGAGTGGGGCGTAACGAAACCGGCTTTACTTGGAAGCCAAACGATCGACTTGAGTTCTTCGTGCAAAACCAAAGCGACCCTTTGGACTTGGCTTATAAAATCGACAGCGATGGATTGCGTAAGACCAAAAAGAAGTCCCTCACTATTGGAATTTCTGGCGACCGTGTGAAAGGGCTTTCCGGGTTTATGCGCGATGAAAGTTTCTTGACCTTGTCTTTGGAATACCAACGGCGCCTAGATGTCATGGATCGCTTGCGTGAGAAACGTGGGGAAGCGGAAGAAGGTTCCGCAGCCTGGTTTGCGCCTCATGATCAGCTGATTCGTGAATTGGACCTACTCAAGCTGTGGCTGAATCAAACTGGTTTCTTTAAAGCTGCCAATAAGCTTGAGCGCGATATCCATCGTGAGAAGAAACGTTCCAAAGAAGCTAAGACCGTGCGCTTGGATTCTGCCATTGCTTCGATCAAGATTGTGCCAGTTGACCCAAAGTTAGCTGTCATAGCAAAGAAGATTGGCGGCCCGAGCATGGAGTTTCACACTCAGGAGAGCAAGCACCTGAAGTTTGTTTACCACACGGGCATTTCCGATGACCAAATTACTCGGCTTGCTGAATTGGGCGAAACGGTCATCGATGGTTTCCGCACGCAGTTCGTGGACCCTTACCTAGACGAAAAGTTTAAGGACCACATCCCAGACGATTTGTTCCTGGAGTTTTTCTTCTCCACAGACCAGCAGATGCACTACGAGAAATTCTATGAGGATTATCTCGGCGGAAGTTGGGGAAGCGGAGACAACCGGCGCCGACGCCTCAATATCCATGGATCCTCAGTCATGCAAGACAAGCTGTTTGTCTCCTATTGGTTGGTCGACGAGCGCGCCGATTTGGAAGGCATGGTGGTCCATCAATTGGGCCATCGCCTGGCGGAGCGCAATTACTTGACCCGCGGCAACCTTCAGGATTGGCTGGAGGAAGGGCTTGGATACTTTTTGTCGTTCAACTTCCTCAATCGAAACTCGGTGACTTGTGTTGCGTTTAAGCCACCACCACGAGCTATTGAAGGAGACACGGTTGCCAGTGGAGGTAAGAAGAAAAAGAAGGAAAAGGATGACGACCGCACGGCTGCCATCATGAAGGGCCTGCGCGATGTCATGGCTGGCGTTGCCTTTCACTCCCAAACTCCAACTCCACGCCTCTTGCCTAAGAAACAGTATGACTTCGATAATGAAGACACTGCGAAGGCATGGGCATTTTTCTCTTTCCTCGCCGATGAAAAGGGCCGCGCCGGACAGGAGTGGCTTCGCGGCCTCACCTTAATCGTGGAAGAGGAAGATTTTCAACTATTGTTACAGGAGCACACTAAAAAGTGGTTCGGTTATGAAGGTGGTAGTCCCGTGGAAACTCTGGAGGAAGAGTGGAAGGCTTACATGAGTAAGAATTTCGATATTTAGGGCACGCGACGCGTCATGTTGCAAGCTGTAGCCATGCGCTATTCGCTTGCTGTCGTTTTATGCTTGTTGCTTTGTTCCCTGGCCGATACCCAGATTCACGCGCTGGAGTTTTAAGATGCAGGGGCGCGGCGTCGTTTCGTAAACATCATGACCACTGGAGTGGCCGCCAAGTCATATTGGTGGAGCTAGCGAGCGAGTTGAAGCGAGATGGAGCTAGGCGAAACGGTCATCGATGGATTCCGCAATGAGTTCGTGAATTCCTATCTAGACGAGAGCTTTACCGATGAGATTTCAGATGAAATTTTCGTGCAGTTCTTCTTCTCCACCGACCGCGCGACCCATTACGAGCGCCTCTACGAAGATTATTTACAGGGCGCTTGGGGAGATGGAGAACGTCGTGAAAGTCTGCTCAAATTGAATGGGAAATGGACTTACTTTGAGAACACCATACTGTCCTATTGGCGCACCACTCCTTACTCCGATTTGGAAGGTGGCGTTGTTCATGGACTCGGGCATCGGCTGTCGGCTTTGCACTACAAGTCCATCAAGGCTCCCAGGACTGCGCACCTGGTTTGAATATGAAAACTCCATCCCTCTCCAGGCTATGGAGCAGGAATGGAGTTTCTTTATGCGTCAGAACTACGACGTCTGAGCGGTTTCTTTAGTCTTCAGCAAACGCAGACGGGTCTTCTCATTGAGTTGACGCTTACGCAAACGCAATGACTTTGGAGTCACTTCGAGGAGCTCGTCGGTATCGAGGTACTCCAAGTATTGCTCCAACCCCATGATGCGCGGTGCGCGAATCTTCTCATCGACATCTTTGTTTGCCACGCGGATGTTACTCATCTTCTTCTGGCGCACAATGTTGATGGTGATGTCGTTGTCCTTGTTATTTTCGCCAACCACCATGCCTTCGTAAATTGGCGTTCCGTTCGAGACGAAGAAGACGCCGCGATCCTCCAAGTTGCGTAGAGAGTAGGTGGTGCACTGTCCTGTATCCGAAGAAACCAGGACACCGTTGTGGCGGGTTTCAATCTCGGTGGTGCGCAGGCCATAGCCATCAAGAATCGAAGTGAGAACACCTTCTCCCTTGGTTAACGTGAGCACCTGTGTACGTGCACCAATCAAACCGCGGGTTGGGATGGTGAAGAAAACGCTGGCACGCGTGCCTTGACGAGTCATCTCGGTGATTTCTGCACCACGACGGCCGAAGTACTCAATGACTTTACCCATCGATAGTTCCGGGACATCGACGCGCGCAGCCTCCATCGGCTCGAGAATCTTGCCGTTTTCATCTTCCTTGAGCAATACGCGTGGGGAGCCCACGGCAAATTCAAAGCCTTCCCGGCGCATGTTCTCGATCAAAATGCCTAGGTGTAGAACACCGCGACCGGCGACCAAGTATCCGCCAGAGGGGCCCACGGTGATGCGCAGAGCTGGGTCCATGAGGGCTGCGCGCTCCAGGCGTTCCTTCACCTGACGGGAGGTTACATAGGTGCCTTCTTTGCCTGCGAACGGTGAGTCATTGACTAAGAACTCCATTTCGATGGTTGGAGGTTCCACCTCAATCGGTGGGAGGGCATCTTCATTGCCCATTGCGACCAAGGTGTCTCCAAGACCTAGTCCATCCATGCCGGTAACCGATGCAATATCGCCTGCCTCGACCATGTCGGTCGGGACGCGTTCCATGCCGGCGTAGCGATAAAGCTCCTTCACGCGGCCACGCTTTTTCGCGCCTTCGTTGGTGAACCAGCGCACTTCATCACCTTGACGCAAGGCACCACGGGTGACTCGGCCAATGCCAATTCGTCCTACGTAATCATCCCAATCTAGGGTGCCCACTTGATATTGCACTGGACCTTCTAGGTCGAAGTTAGGTGCATCAAAGTTTTCGAGGATGGCATCGAGCATCGGCTCCATGTTTTCACCACTGGTTACTTCTTCCGCACTCGCCCAACCGTTACGTGCCGATGCATAGATGACTGGAAAATCCAGGGCCATCTCTTCAGCGCCAAGCTCGATGAAGAGGTCGAAGACTTCACCCAGCACTGCGTCGGCGCGGGCATCTTGACGGTCCATCTTATTCACCACAACTAAAGGACGAAGCTTGTTGTCGAAGGCTTTCTGCAGCACAAAACGAGTTTGCGGCATGACACCTTCGAAGGCATCGACCACCAGCAATACGCCGTCGGCCATGGAGAGTACGCGCTCGACCTGACCGCCAAAGTCGGCGTGCCCAGGCGTATCAATCAGGTTCACGCGCACACCTTTCCAGGTCAATGCGGCATTTTTCGAAAGAATGGTGATTCCACGCTCGCGTTCCAGATCATTGTTGTCCATCACGCGGTCGGAATCTTGCTGTCCGCGTTCTAGGGTTCCGGCCTCTTTAAACAGGCCGTCTACGAGAGTGGTCTTGCCATGATCGACGTGGGCGATGATGGCGATGTTGCGAAGTTCCATGGATGTGGCTTAGAAGGTTCCGAACAGCAATTGCGTGAAGGTTGAAATCGGTTGCGCTTCTCGGGCATCCTCAAGCTGGCCATTAAGCGACTGGAGGGCTGCTAGCAGCTCCTCATAAGCCTGTTCCTCGGCGAGCAGGCGGCCTAGGCTTCCTTCTCCATCTTTCAGACGACGCGTGACCTCAGAGAGGTTTCCTAAGAATGCTTTTGCGTCGTCAGCGATCTGTTCGTCACCAATCATTGTACCAAGAAGACCCTTACCTGCGATAGCATCATCAATGACGACATTCAGGCGGACGGCAATCTCATCCAAGTTGTGTACCAAGCTGGTGGCTTCCTCTCTCAGCAGTGGATCATTGAGCAGCGCGCCGAGCAATCCTTCGCCGTTACGAGCACCCTGGGCGATGGCACCCACATCGGCCACGAGGTTGGCAGCTTCTTCCACAATGCTCACGGTTCGCTCTCTAAGGGCCTCATCGGTGAGTAGAGCGCCTAAAGTGCCGCGGCCGGAACGCAAGTCGGCAATCAGGTCGGAGGCATTCTTGACTGCTTGCTCCAAATCCACGCGCATGCCTTCGTCGTGGAGCAGGGCGCCAATCACACCGCGCCCCTCGGCCAAATCTTCGCTGGTAGTCTTCAAATTGGCAATGATGGTGGTGATGTCTTCCTCATTGCGCTCCAGCAAATCACTGAACTGCGCCAAGGCCGACGATTCGACCGTGCCGATGAGTTCCGCACCATCGCCGATTTTCGGACCGGTGAAGGGGCCTGGCTCAATCTGAATCACGCGTCCGCCCAACACTGTGAACTCTGCGATGCGCAAGAAATAGCCCTCATGCAAGGTGGGAGCTTCGGTGAATTCCATCCTGACACCAATGCGTCGGTCCTCTGGGCGATCGTCATGAAAAACTACCGCGCGCACCGTGCCGGTCGGACGCCCTGCAACCAAAATCGCATCGCCTTCCTTCAAGCCATTGGCGTTGGGGAAGTAAGCGGTCATGTAGACCTTGTCCGAAAAACTAAATCCGGTGAGCACAATCGTGTAGTAGAGCAACAGAGCAATCGCTCCGAAGAACACGAGACCCAAGATGAAATCGCGACGTCCGGTTTTTTCCATGTTAATCAATCGGCGCGCCGAGGAACTCACGCACGCGTTTGTTGTCAGAGTTGAGGACTTCCGTGGGAGGCCCCGAAATCAGAAACTTGCCTTTCTCAAAAACTGCGAGCGTATCTGCGACGGTTAGCGCGCAGTTCACGCTGTGAGTCACGGTGACCGAAGTCATACCGTGTTCTTCCTTCAAGCGACGCATCATGCGACTGACGCTGGTCGACATCTCAGGGTCGAGTCCCGCTTCCGGTTCGTCGTACAAAATGATCGACGGTTTGGTGACTAAAGCGCGCGCTAAACCAACACGCTTTTGCATGCCCCCAGAAATCTCTCCTGGAAGTTTGATGCGAGCTTCTTCGAGTTGCACCAAGCCAAGTACATGCATAACTTGTTCCTCAACTTCCTTCTCCGACATTGAGGTGGTTTCGCGCAAGGGCAGCGCAATGTTGTCGAATACCGAAAGCCAATTGATTAGCGCGGAGTGCTGGAAGAGGTATCCCATGTCTCGACGCAGCTGTTGCAGGCCGTCGCGATCGAGCTTGGCGACGTCTTTGCCCATAATGCGGATGTTGCCGCGATCGGGGTGAAGCAGGCCAATCAAGTGCTTCAAAATTACACTTTTGCCGGATCCACTAGGGCCCATGATGACCAAGGATTGGCCTTCTTCCACCCTGAATTGGGTTCCTTTCAGCACATCTTGGGTGCCGAAGGATTTGTAAACGTCCTGGAACTCAATCATGTGTAGATGAGTTTCCCGAGGAAGAAGTTGAGCACAATGATCAAGATGATGGAGTTACGTACCGCAGCACGCGTGCTGTTGCCAACACCGCTGGCGCCATTCTTCGCCATTAAACCGCAGGCACATCCAACCACTGAAACCGTGAAGCCAAAGATGGTTGCCTTAACCAAGCTGGCGTAAAGACTACGCGGCAATCCGAACAGGCTGGTGTCGGAGAGCGAATCGTAAACGTTGCGCATGTAGCCGCTGAAGTCGAGTCCGAGTTGCGCATGGGCAATTACCGCGCCTCCCAAAATGCCGACCACTGAGGCGAGCAGGGTGAGGACCGGCGCCATCAAGGTCATGGCGACTACGCGTGGGAAAACTAGGTAACTGGTGACGTCTACAGACATCACGTCGAGCGCGGTAATTTCTTCCTGCACACGCATGGTTCCGAGTTCGGCGGCCATCGCGCTGGCCACGCTTGCAGCTAAAACAACTGCTGTCATTACAGGGGCCATTTCGCGCACCATGGCAACCGCAACTGCAAAGCCGACGGCTTCTTGTTGTCCATAACGCGCGAGTTCATAGCCCAATTGCAGAGCGAGAATCATGCCGATGAAGAAGTTCACGAACAACACCACCACCAAAGACTTCACCCCAGTGAGGTGCATTTGGTCCAGGGTGGAACGAAAGCGTTTCGGGAACTGTCCAATGCGACCTATCACACCAACGGCCAAGCCGAAGGTATATCCTGCGATCTCAATCGGCGGGGCAAGGAAGTTCGCGCCAACTTTTTGGAATTGATTCACTGGACGGTCTCCATGACTTCAGCTTCAGCAACGCGGTGGATGTCTGGCCAACCTGGACCAGGGAAAGCGGGGGACTCGAGACCGCCCCCTTCACCACTGCGCCACCGGATTAGACCAAAGAGCCAGGAGGAATGCACGGTGCCATCGGGCTCGGTCCATTTGCCGCCGACCACAGGAACGCTCCAGCGCTCATGCCCGGCCGCTTCGGCTTGGTGGTAAAGGTTGAACCAAGCGCGTTTTTCACGCACTACGATGGGATCAGGCTCGATTTGGTCGCGGTCGTTCCAGATGGCATAGAGAAAGCCAAACATATGGAAGAAGCCTTCCGGGTCCAGGAGTCTAGGTATGCCAAAATCGAAGAAGCGCAAAGCCTCGCGCTTTTTTGCCTCAAATTCATAGCTCATGAACGGCCAAATACGAAGGTGGCGCTCCTCGGTGCCATCGTCGCGCATGGTTTTGGTGTGCATGAAAAAGGGAACGAAGTAATGCCCTTCGCGTTCCATTGCGTTGAAGTGATTCTTGGTATGCCAGAAGAAGGGCCACAAGAAAACCGAGTACTCGGTCTGAGCGTTTTCATAATGCATCCAAAACGGAAGTACCTTTTGAATCTTGCGCTCCTCTTCTAAGCCACCGGATTCGAACTTCAGGAAGGGCCAAAAACTCCATGAGGAATAATCGGTAGATGGGCGCTCCGCCCAGCCGAAGAATGGCCACAGAAAGAGGGTGGCATCGTAATCGTCTTGGGTGGTTTTTCCATAGAGAGGGAACAGCATCCATTGCTTCGCCGGGTGTGGCTTCTGCATGTCGAGCGTGGCTTGATTCCAAAACGGCCACATGACATAGCTGCTCTCAAATCTTCCAGGCACGGTGGTCTCGCCGTAGAAAGGGAAAAAATGCCAGCCTTGTTCGGAGCCCTCCACTTTGCCAAAGAATGGCCACAGCCAATGCTTGCTGGTGCGCTCGCCCTTTTTGTTTTCCAGGAAGAGCGGAAAGAGGAAAAAAGAAAACTCATCGTAAGTGAGGAAGTCCTTACCGGTGCCAAAGAAGGGAAAGAACCAAAAATAGTTTTCCAAATCATCAGAGCTAGAGCCGCCGGCGATCAGCCAAAACAAAAGCGCCCAGTCGGTATCGGTGATTCCATCGGGACGGACTTCGCTGCGATAGGAAAACAACGGAAAGAAGCGCGCATAAGTACGGTCGCGCGAGGGGTTGTATTCATAGCGCCCAAGTCCTCCGAGCAAGGAGGCTTCGGAGCGGCCGTCCTCGAAATCGTGGCGCCAAACCAAGGGGCTCACCGCCCAAAAAGTGTCCTCGGCCTCATGGCGGTAGCGGACGATGCCTGCCGCAGCATCAAAGTACTGATAATCCGGCAGTGTGTGGCGCGAGACGAAGGGCGCCAAATGAATTTCTGCATCTGGAGCTGCGCAAGAGCTCCACACGAATAAGGCAACGATGCCGAGACGACCCAGAAATGTCATGAGGAGATTGTAGGCTCATGGCGTGGCCAATTCCCGTCCCACCTTGCTCCTGTTGGCACTTTCTTTGAACGTGTCCTGCGGATTGTTCAGTTCGGAGTTAACGTTGCCGTCTCCTGAGGCGATTGACCTTGCCCGCGCTGAGGCCTCCGCGGATTGGGAGCTTCTGGAAGAGGCTTATGTGCGCTTCCATCGCGAGCCGAAACAGGGGTTGGCAGATTTACGCGCATTGCGCGAGGAAAACCCGACAAGTACGCGTTTGGCCATGTTCCTGCAGGATATGGAACTGGAATTCGAAGACTCAAATCTGGTGTTATTGCGTGCTCAGGCAGCCTATGAAAAGCAAGGGTCCGGGCTAAGCGCGCTTTTGTTGGCGCGTGTGGAAGAGGACCCCGCCAGGGGGTTGCTGTTGTTGGAAAAGGCGTTGCGTTTGGACCCTTCGTTGACCCAGGCAAAGGTCTATTGGCTGGCCATGCACGCTCGCGCTGGCGACCCCGATGTCCTCGAGGAGTTGATCCGCTTGCTGTGGGAGCATCCGGCGAGCGCCGAAGGGTGGAGATTGTTGGGCGAGCTCGCGCCACTGTTTGAGCGCCCCGACCTAGCCCTTGCTGCGGCGCAAACTGAGCCGTGGTCTGCTTTTGAAGCGACCACGCGGGCGGAATACACGCTGGCAGCTACTGATTTGGCGGCTGGCGATGCTGAGCGGGCTTTCTTGGGCGCCCGAGCCTTGGCGGATGATCTATGGCAAGGCCGGGTGTTAGAGGCGGCGGCACTGGCCCAACTTGGTCGCGCCGAGGAGGCTTTGCTGATCTTGGAGTCCGAAATCGAACAGCGGCCCGAGGAACCGGTCCTTTGGTTCAATAAGGGCTTGCTGCTGCGGGATTATTTGGCGCGCGGTCCGGAAGCTCGGGTGGCCTTCGAAAAGTTCCTCACAGTGAATCATTCTTCGGACGACGCCAACCTCAAGCGGGTCATCCAGGTTGAATTTTGGCTGAGCCAAGATCCACCACAATGAAAGCCTTGGTGCAAAGGGTAGACCAGGCCGAGGTGGTGGTTGCGGGGGAGGTCGTTGGCCAAATAGGTCTCGGTTTTTTGATCTACCTAGGGTGCCAAGTGGGCGATGACCACTCAACTGCGGTCAAAATGGCTACGCGTCTGGCGAAATTGCGTATTTTCGAGGACCACGATGGCAAAACTAATTTGGACCTAAATGCTGTGGGTGGCAGTATCTTGCTCATTTCCCAATTTACTTTGGCCGCAGACCTGCGCCGAGGGAACCGCCCGTCCTTTACCTCAGCTTTGGCTCCCGACGCCGCGAAAGTCCTGTTGGAGAAATTACGTCAAACCCTTGAAAAGAAAGGATTTAAGGTTGAGTCGGGCGTGTTTGGGGCGCATATGAGAGTGAGCGCCACCAACGTCGGACCGGCGACCTATCTGCTAGAAATGGAATAGCTTTCTCAAATACTTGGGGAAAACTCTCCAACTCCTGAGCTAGAAAGGAGTAAGGTCAGTGCAGACAAATTGTCTGGCGCACCCATTTAAGATGGAACCCGATACCCACACTGTCACCAAGCGCGATCTCGTTCAGCGCATTTCCGATTCCACCGGCCAAACGAAGGTTTTGGTTCGCGACATCATCCAGCGCTTTTTGGACGAAGTGGCAAATGAACTAGTCCGCGGTAACCGCTTGGAGTTTAGGAAGTTCGGCGTTTTCGAAGTACGCCATCGTCCAGGTCGTATGGCCCAGAACCCCAAGACTTTGGAGAAGGTCCCTGTACCTCCCAAGCGCGTGGTGAAGTTCAAGGTGGGCAATGTCATGCGCAGACGCGTGGAAGAGGGAGCGGCACCGGCTGCTGCATCTCCGCCGATGATGGGTGGAGAGCCCGGTGGGATGAATCCACCGAGCTCCATCAACCCACAGTCTTAAATATTGGCGAGCGCGGCTTCTAGGTCGGCAACCAAATCGTCGCCGTTCTCGATACCCACGGAAAGACGTACCAAGCCGTCGGTGATGCCGATGGCTGCGCGCGTTTCGGCTGGAATCGATGCGTGGGTCATGGGCGCAGGAAGTTCGACTAGAGATTCCACGCCGCCGAGGGATTCGGCAAGAGCGAAGATTTTAAGGTCTTGCACTAATTGAGCCGCTTGTACAGCAGTGGCTTTCGCTTCAAAGCAGACCATGCCGCCACCCGCAGACATTTGCTTTTGCGCGACATCGTATTGCGGATGACTCGGAAGTCCTGGATAGATGACTTTAGAGACCTTTGGATGCGCCTCTAAGTATGTCGCTACCTGAAGTGCATTGCTGCAATGGCGCTCCATGCGGATTTCCAAAGTGCGCAAACCGCGCAGGGTGAGGAAGGCATCGAAGGGGGAGTTGACGGTGCCCGCGGAGTTCTGATGGAACCAGATATCTTCTTTGAGCTTTTCCTCACGCACAATCAGTGCACCACCGACGACATCGGAGTGACCGGCGACGTACTTGGTGGTGGAGTGGATCACGTAATCGGCGCCCATCTTCAGTGGTTGCTGCAGACAAGGTGTTGCGAACGTGTTGTCGACCGAAACTTCAGCACCGACCTTATGCGCAGCCGCAATCGCGATTTCCAGCGGAACGAGCTTGAGCAGTGGATTCGATGGAGTTTCCAAATACAACAAGCGCGTGTCTTCCGGCAAGTTGTCGAAGGTCGCGGGGTCGCTGGTATCGACAAAATCAAACACTAAACCGAAGCGTGCACCAATCTTGGTGAACAAGCGGTAGGTGCCGCCGTACAGGTCATCGCCACAAACAATGCGATCGCCTGGCTTCAAAGTTAGAAGCAGGGTAGTGATTGCCGCCATGCCAGAAGTGAAAGTGAAGCCAGCAGCACCACCTTCCAGCTGAGCTAGGGCATCTTGCAGAGCAAAACGCGTAATGTTCTGCGTGCGCGAATACTCAAAGCCTTCACGCGGCTGACCAGGAGCATCTTGCACATAGGTGCTGGTCATGTAGATCGGTGGCATGACTGCGCCGGTTTTATCTTCAGGCTCCCAGCCGGCGTGAACCGCTTGAGTGCCAAATCCTTGGTCTTTGGTATCGGACATGAGCGCATTGTAGAGTGGCGGGGGTTACGCTATCTGCTGGTGAAACGGCCTAGTCGCAGCGTTTTTTGTGATTGGGCCCACTGGTCTTTACAGCGCAGTTTTATGCCATCAAGGCATGAAGATAGAGTCATCCCTTCTATGTCATCCACTTCCGTAGCCCTAATGTTGATGTCAGGCAGCTTCCTGCTGTCCCTAATGCTGTTCGCCACTTCAAGATGGCGGGGCACGCCTATGGTCATAGACAATCATTGGTTGGCGGTGCCCAACTTCACCTTGATTTTGTTGTTTAACTGGATGAGTTGGACGGAAGAGTCATGGCCTGCTTGGGGCTTGGCGCATGGATCTGGCGTGATTCTGGGAGCCGTGGTCGCGGTGGTGTTT